>Ga0209062_1001167_pt1 | contig 51690 bp, 47 predicted proteins | sample Coa_R2_2_FD_187158 | JGI IMG/M metagenome (GOLD analysis project Ga0209062, IMG submission 187158) | Surface soil microbial communities from Centralia Pennsylvania, which are recovering from an underground coalmine fire - Coalmine... | ecosystem: Environmental > Terrestrial > Soil > Unclassified... | reverse complement strand
AACCTGCTCTGTCTGCCGATCGCCGACAAGTTGCACGGCAAGCTGCTGGACGAAGAGACCAACCGCACCCTGATCATCGACGGTATCTTGATGATCCGGGATTCCAAGAGCCCGGCCTTGGTGCGTGAAATGCTGCTCGCCTATCTGCCGGAGAAGCACCGCCATGAAGAAGGCGAGCCGGTGCCGGCTTAAGCAATCCCGGACGAACGGGGCGGAGTTGACGGGATGGCCAAGAAGAAACGCGGCGACGCGCATGGCGGTGGTCACGGCTGGTTTGTGACCTTCGCCGATCTGATGGGGTTGTTGACGAGCTTCTTCGTGATGCTCGTTGCGTTCTCGAGCCAGGACGCAGCCAAGCTCAAGATCGTCGCCGGTTCCATGCGCGACGCCTTCGGCGTGCAATCGGACGCGCGCTATTCCGGCGTGCTCGAAACCGACGGCCTGCCGACCCGCGCGAAGCTGAAGAACTCCGATCACATCCCGCCGGACGAGGCCTCCAACACGCCGAGCCCGGAGCAGCAGGAGCGTGCCAACGGCGCGAAGCTCAAGATCGATCGCGAATTCGCGCTCGCCTCGGCATCGCTCCGCCAGGCGTTGCAGGACATGCCGGAGCTCACCGAGATCTCCAAACACATCATTTTTGAGGAAACCAAGCAGGGCCTCAATCTCGAGATCGTCGACCAGGACGGCCGCTCGATGTTCGCCGACGGTTCCAAGGAGCCCTATGAGCGCACCAGACGGCTGATCGAGAAACTCGCCATCCCGCTGAAGCAGACGCCCTTGCGCATCTCCATCGCCGGCCACACGTCCGCTGGCTTCCTTCCGGCGCGCAGCGATTATGGCGCCTTCGACCTGTCGGCCGATCGGGCCAATGCCGTTCGCGCGATCCTCGAGCATGAGGGACTGCCGGCCTCGCACATCTATGCCGTCGCGGGCAGGGCGGACACGGAGCCGCTGTTTCCCGATGATCCTTCGCTATCGGCCAACCGCCGTGTGACTATCACGCTGATGCGCGAGGATCCGGCGCTGCCGCCCGATCTGAAGCCGTAAGAATACCATAATACCACTAAACTTCTTGCGGCCGTCCACCCGCTGTTGGGACTCGACGGCTGCCCGATTTCTGTCTACGGAAATCGCCGACCGCCGGTATTGCGACGGCCTGAATGCGTTTTCGCATGCCGCCACCGCAGATTCAGGCTAGGCTATGCACCTGACGCAGGACTATAAGCGCGCCTCACTTTGCCAACGTTGCAGTGAAAAAGCCTTTGAGGCTCGGTTCCCATGACCAGTGATATTGCAGCTCCCGCCCCGGAAACGAGGGTGGCCAACGGGCATGCCGATGCCCATTCGACCGCCGGCTTCGCCGCGCTGACCCTGGGCAGCATCGGCGTCGTCTATGGCGACATCGGCACCAGCCCTCTCTATGCCTTGCGCGAGGCCGTGGTGGCTGCGAGCGGCGGGGGGGAGGCGACGCCATTGGCCGTCATGGGGGTCACGTCGCTGATCCTCTGGGCACTCATTGTCGTGGTGACATTGAAATACGTCGTGATCCTGCTGCGCGCGGATAACCACGGCGAGGGCGGCACGCTCGCCTTGATGGCGTTGGCGCAGCGCGCGGTCACCAAGGCGGCCAGCACCATCGTGCTGCTCGGGATCATCAGCGGCGCGCTGTTCTATGGCGATGCGGTGATCACGCCCGCCCTGTCGGTGCTGTCGGCGATCGAAGGCATCAAGCTGGTCACGTCTTCGCTTGACCCCTACGTGGTCCCGGTCACCGTGATCATCCTGGTGTTGTTGTTTGCGGTGCAATCGCGCGGCACGGCGCGGGTCGCGGCGTTCTTCGGTCCCATCATGCTGGTCTGGTTCGTGGTGATCGGCATTGCCGCGCTACCGGCGATCGCGCGCCAACCCGAGGTGCTGCTGTCGCTCAATCCGCTCTACGCCATCTCTTTCATGCTGCATCACGGCATCATCGGTTTCGTCACCCTGGGTGCCGTGTTCCTGGCGGTGACCGGGGCGGAAGCGCTGTATGCCGACCTCGGCCATTTCGGCAAGCGTCCGATCCAGACGGCATGGCTGTTCATCGTGCTGCCGTCGCTCGCTGCAAACTATCTGGGCCAGGGCGCGCTGGTCATTCGCGATCCCAAGGCGGTGGAAAATCCCTTCTTCCTGATGTTTCCGGATTGGGCGCTGCTGCCGATGGTGGCGCTGGCGACCATCGCAACGGTGATCGCGAGCCAGGCCGTCATCACCGGTGCCTATTCCCTGACTCGCCAGGCGATCCAGCTCGGGCTGTTGCCGCGCTTCGAGATTCGCCACACCTCCGAGGCCCAATCGGGTCAGATCTATATTCCGCGCATCAACCGGATGCTCCTGATCGCGGTCGTGCTGCTGGTGCTGATGTTCAAGTCGTCGAGTGCCCTGGCCTCGGCCTATGGCATCTCGGTGACGGGCACCATGGTGGTCACCGCCATGATGGGCTTTGTGGTGATCTGGAAGGTCTGGCGCTGGTCGCCGATCGCTGCCGCCGCCCTGATCGCGCCGTTTCTGTTCCTCGATCTCACCTTCCTGGCGGCGAACCTCTTGAAGGTCTGGGAGGGCGGCTGGGTGCCACTCGCGCTCGGCGCCTGGGTGATGCTGTTGATGTACACTTGGCGGCGCGGCAGCCGGCTGTTGTTCGACAAATCGCGCAAGCTGGAATTCCCGCTCGCCGAGCTTGTGGCCATGCTGGAGAAGAAGCCGCCGCAGCGGGTGCCCGGCACGGCGGTGTTCCTCACCTCCGATCCCATGAGCGCGCCGACCGCGCTGATGCACAGTCTGAAGCACTACAAGGTGCTGCATGAGAAGAACGTCATTCTCACGATCGAATCCGCGCCGACGCCGCGGGTCGACATCGCCGAACGGGTGAAGCTCGAGCAGGTCAGCCCGACTTTCACCAAGGTGACTTTGCGCTTCGGCTTCATGGAGACGCCCAATGTGCCCAAGGCGCTCGCCATCGCCCGCAAGCTCGGCTGGCAGTTCGATATCATGTCGACCTCGTTCTTCCTGTCCCGCCGTGCGCTCAAGCCGGCCGCCCATTCGGGCATGCCGCGCTGGCAGGATCATATGTTCATCGCGTTAAGCCGCACCGCCAACGATGCTACCGACTACTTCCAGATCCCGAGCGGACGCGTGGTCGAGGTCGGCACCCAGATCACGATCTAGATTCGGGCGTGCCGCTAAACATCTGGAGTGCTTGATTTTTGACCCGTGAAGGGTGACCTTGGGCGCCGTTCGCGGGCTGACCTCGCGCGCCCGATGAGATGGTTGGAGGAAGTACGTGGCGAAGGTGCATGATTTGACGCCGGCGGAGGTGTCGAAGGGGATGGCAGAGGGACGCTATCTGCTGGTCGACGTCCGTGAGCCAAACGAGGTCGCCGCGGAGGCCTATCCCGACGGCGTGGTGGTCCCGCTCTCGACCTTCGACCCGGCTGCGATACCCGATCCGCAAGGCAAGCAGGTCGTCTTCGCCTGCCGCTCCGGAAAGCGCTCGGTAACGGCCTCGCTCGCCGCGCAGTCGGCGGGGCTGCCCTATGACAAGCATCTGGCCGGCGGCATCATCGGCTGGAAGGCGGCGGGTCTGCCGACCAGGACCGGCGGCTGATCGTCACCATGCCTTCCCTGAACAAGGTTTTCGGGAACCTGCCCGTCACGGTCTTCGAGGCGATGTCGCAGGCCGCGCGCGACAACAATGCCATCAACCTCGGCCAGGGCTTTCCCGACGATCCTGGCCCGGAGGACATCCGCCGGGCCGCGGCGGACGCGACCGTGAACGGCTACAACCAGTATCCCTCGATGATGGGGATCCCCGAGCTCAGGCAGGCGATCGCAACCCATTACGGGCACTGGCACGGCCTCAAGCTCGACCCGATGACCGAGGTGATGGTCACCTCGGGCGGCACGGAGGCGCTGACGTCGGCGATCCTGGCCGTGGTCGAACCGGGCGATGAGGTCATCGTCTTCCAGCCGGTCTATGATTCCTATCTGCCGATCATCCGCCAGGCCGGCGGCATCCCGCGGCTCCTGAGGCTCGAGCCGCCGCATTGGCGGCTGTCGGAGGAGATGCTGAGGAACGCCTTCAACCGCAAGACCAAGGCGGTGTTGTTCAACAATCCGCTCAACCCGGCCGCGGTGGTCTATCCGCGCGAGGACCTCGAGCTGCTCGCCCGCTTCTGCCAGGAGTTCGACTCGATCGCGATCTGCGACGAGGTCTGGGAGCACGTCGTCTTCGACGGGCGCGAGCACATTCCGCTGATCACCATTCCCGGCATGCGCGACCGGACCATCAAGGTCGGCTCCGCAGGCAAGATCTTCTCGCTCACGGGCTGGAAGGTCGGTTTCGTCTGCGCCGCGCCGCCGCTGCTCCGGGTCGCGGCCAAGGTGCACCAGTTTCTCACCTTCACCACCGCTCCCAATCTGCAGGCCGCGGTGGCCTATGGGCTCGGCAAATCGGACGACTATTTCCTCGACATGCGCAAGGAGCTCGCACGCAGCCGCGATCGGCTCACGGCGGGGCTCGAGCGCATCGGCTTTCCGGTGCTGCGCTCGCAGGGCACCTATTTCCTCACCGTCGACCTGTCGCCGCTCGGCCTGAACGAGACCGATGAAGCCTTCTGCCGCCGCATCGTCACCGACTACAAGGTCGCGGCGATCCCGGTGTCTGCGTTCTATGAGCAGGATGCGGTGACCTCGGTGGTGCGTTTCTGCTTTGCGAAGAAGGATTCGACCCTGGACACTGCGCTGGAGCGGTTGTCGGACGCGGTGCATCGGCGCAAGGCGAGGAGCGCATGAGGCACGTGAAGCAATCTCTCCATCATTTTGCGGCGGCTGCGATCGTGATCGCGGCCGTTTTGCTGCCGGCGGCGGTTCGAGCCGAGGAGCGCACGGTCAATTTCTACAATTGGTCGAGCTATATCGCACCCGGCGTCCTCGAGGATTTCACCAAGGAGACCGGCATCAAGGTCGTCTACGATACCTTCGACGCCAACGAGACGCTGGAGACGCGGCTGCTCGCCGGCAAATCCGGCTACGACGTCGTGGTGCCCACCGCCTATTTCCTGCAGCGGCAGATCAAGGCGAATGTTTTCCAGAAGCTCGACAAGACCAAGCTGCCGAATCTCGCCAACGCCTGGCCCTTCGTGACCGAGCATCTCGCGACCTACGATCCCGGCAACCTCTATGCCGCGAACTACATGTGGGGCACCACCGGCATCGGCTACAATGTGAAGAAGATGCATGAGGTGCTCGGTCCCGACGGCAGGATCGACAGCTGGAACATCGTCTTCAAGCCGGAGAATCTCGCCAGGTTCAAGGATTGCGGCGTGCATATGCTGGACTCGGCGGATGACATCTTTCCTGCCGCGCTCGGTTATCTGGGGCTCGATCCGAACTCCGTCAAGCCGGCCGATCTCGAGAAGGCCGCCGATCTCGTGAGCCGGGTCAGGCCCTATGTCCGCAAGTTTCATTCGTCGGAATATCTGAGCGCGCTTGCGACCGGCGAGATCTGCCTGGTCGTCGGCTGGTCGGGCGACATCATGCAGGCGCGCGCGCGTGCCGCGGAAGCCAACAACGGCATCGAGATCGGCTACGCGATCCCGAAGGAGGGCGCGCAGATGTTCTTCGACAATCTCGCGATCCCCGCCGACGCCCAGCATGTCGCGGAGGCCTACGAGCTGATCAACTATCTCTACCGGCCCGAGGTCGCCGCCAGGAATTCCGACTTCCTGTCCTATGCCAACGGCAATCTGGCGAGCCAGAGGCTGATCGATCCGAAGATCTTCAACGACAAGAACATCTATCCCGACGACGCCACGTTGCAGAAGCTGTTCGTCATCACCGCCCGCGATCCCGCGACCCAGCGCATCATCAACCGGCTCTGGACCAAGGTGAAGACGGGGAGGTGACGCGCGGCGTCATTCGGGGGCGATGCGAAGCATCGAGCCCGGAATCTCGACGTTCCGGGTTCGCCTCTTCGAGGCGCCCCGGAACGACTGAGCCGATGACTACCGCCATCTCCGATGCAGCCAGAGCCATTGCTCCGGATGCTCGCGGATCCAGCCCTCGACCACCGACGTCACGGCCTGCGTCGTGCCCTGGATGTCGATTTCGCCCTTGTCGTTGCGCACCGGCACGACTTCCTCGGATAGCTCGGCGCGGAAGCGGCGGCCGGGGAGGCGGATGATGCGCACGCCGTGCACGGGGCATTCGACCTGCCGCAATAGCCGCGCCAGCGTCGGGTTGGCGCGGGTCTTGCGGCCGAAGAAGGTGACCTCGACGCCGTTGGTCAGGTACTGGTCGACGAGCATCGCGACGTGCTGGCCGTTCCTCAAGGCCTCGGCGAGCCTGAGCGGCGCGTCGCGTCCGGCAGGGATCAGCGTGCCCATCTTCACCTGCCGGATCTCCTGGATGATGCGGTCGGCGGAGGGGATATTCGGCCTGCGGTAGAGGATCGCGGCATCGAGCCCGTGCGCGACCGCGGCGAGCGCCGGCAATTCCCAGTTGGCGAGGTGGCTTGCGAAGATCAGCGCCGGCTTGCCGTCGAGCCGAAGCTGGTGAAACAGCGTGCGCGTGCCCGGCGCAAGCTCGATCCGGCCATCCTCGGGATACTCCTCCTCGAAGTCCCAGATGTGATCGAGATGGGCGAACTCGGCGCCCATGCGCCCGAGATTGTCCCAGACGCCGGCGAGAATCCGTTCGATCTCCTCGGGCGATTTTTCCGGGAAGGCCGCGGTCAGATTGGCGCGGCCGATGCGCTGCTCGCGCAACAGCGGCCCGATCAGTTGCGCGATGCGGGCGAAGACGTCGGCTGTCCGGTCCGCATCGAAATAGCGGGTGGTGCGCAGCAGGGAGACGGTGAGCGCCCCGATCGCCGCCTCGCTGAGCGGCTTGGCGGCACGGCCGATCCCGGCCTTGGCGCGAGCAACGAGCGAAGCCATCAGGTCTGCGGGTCAGGCCGGTTCGCGGGTCAGGATCAGCGAGGCGTTCTGCCCGCCGAAGCCGAACGAGTTCGACATCACAGCCGTGACCTTCGCGTCGCGCGCCTTGTTCGGCACCACATCGAAGGGAATGGCAGGATCCGGGATCTCGTAGTTGATGGTCGGCGGAATCCGCTGGTGCTCCAGCGTGAGCAGCGAGAAGATCGCTTCGACCGCGCCTGCCGCCGAGATGGTGTGGCCGACCATGGATTTGTTGGAGGAGATCGGAATTTCCTTGGCGCGCTCGCCGAACACGGTCGAGATGCCGAGATACTCCATCTTGTCGTTCTCGGGCGTCGCCGTGCCGTGGGCGTTGATATGGTCGATCTGCTCGGGCGTCATCCCGGCATCCGCCAATGCCTTGCGCACGCAGCCGATGATCGGCTTGCCGTCCGGGCTGGAGCGGGTGCGGTGGAAGGAATCGGTCAGCTCGCCGCAGCCGGCGAGCACGCCGAGGATGTTGGCGCCGCGGGCCTTGGCGGCTTCGTAGCTTTCCAGCACCAGGGCGCCGGCACCTTCGGCCATGACAAAACCGTCGCGGTTCTTGGAAAACGGCTTCGAGGCGGCCTGCGGCGGGATGTTTTGGGTGGAGAGGGCGGAGAGCAGCGAAAAGCGGATCAGCGCCTCCGGATTGACCGAGCCTTCGGTGGCAACGCAGAGCGCCGCATCTGTCTCGCCGCGCCTGATGGCCTCGACGCCGAGCTGGATCGCGGTTGCGCCTGAGGCGCAAGCCGTCGACAGCGAGATCGGCGAGCCCTTGGTGCCGAACCGTTCAGCCAGGTGATCGGAGATCGAGCCGAACAGGAAGCGGCGGTGCCAGGACACGAAGCGGCCGCCGCCGCTGGCGGTCAGAAGGTCGTCATACTTGAATTCGCTCTTGCCGATGGTGCGCGCGAGCTCGTCGCGCTGCGGCCATTCGAGCTCGATCGGTGCATTCGCCAGAAACAACGGTCCGGGGAAATCGCCGCGACTTCCGATTGCCGCCTGCTCGATCGCCTCTTCCGCGACGAGATCGGCGAGCCGCTCGGACAGGTCGGTCGAGGAGAACGGCTCGACGGGCACGAAATCGATCGTGCCGGCCATGGTCGTCTTCAGGCCCTCGATCGGAAAGCGGGTGATGGTGCGGATGCCGGATTCGCCGGCGGTGAGCTTCTTCCAATTGTCCGACTTGCCGGCGCCGAGCGAGGTCGCAACCCCCATGCCGGTGACGACGACGATCGGCCTGCCCAATTTGTCGCGTGGTGCTGCCATTGTTTCCCCCGTCCGCGGCTACGGCATGATCCGGAAAAGCGGAACGCGGTTTTCCGAAAACATCATGCTCAATTCAAAGAGGTCAGATCATGACGCTATTCCAGGTCAGCGCGTCATGATCCGATTGCTTCCACCAGCGCCATGCCTTCGCCCCGCCAGTGGCCGGTCCCGACCACCACAATCTGGGACGGCGCCGTCGACATTTCAATCTCGAAGCCGGACGAATCATTGGCCGGAAACAGGCTTCCGCGCGAGACCGACAGCGCCGCCAGCGCAAGCCCGATCGGGAATTGCGCCTCCATGGTGTGGCCAAACATCGTTGCCGTCGCCCGGATGGCGCGGCCGGGATGTGACGCCAGGAACGCGCGCTCCTCGGCGGTTGCCGGCTCGGCGCCGGTCGCGCCGGTGATGATGGCCGCCGTCTCGTCGGTCAGCCTGAGCTTGCTCCACAGCGCTTCCAGCGATTTGGTGACCTGGCCGGGCTGCTTGCGTTGCGCATGATCGCCCAAGACCTGGGTCAGCCGCGCGAACGGCTTTGCTCCGCGTGCTTCCGCATGCGCGCGCGACTCGAGCACCAGGAACGCGCCTGCCGAGCCCAGTGCGAAGCCGGGATGCGCGGTGCGCTCCCACAGCGGCGCAAACTTGTTCTTCAGGTTGAAGTCGCCGAACTCGTAGAGAACCAGCAGGTCCTTGCGTTCGCCGTTCTGCGCGCCGCCGATCAGCGCGATGTCGCTCTCGCCGTCGACGATGCGGGCATGGGCGATCCGTGCGGCATCGACGGCTGCGGTCTCTTCGCCCATGAAGGTGCGGGAGGTGCCGGTCACCCCGTGCACGATCGCAATGTTGCCGGCGAGCAGGTTCGACAACTGCGCCAGGAACAGCGTCGGGCGCAGGTCGTTCATCAGCCGCTCGTTGAGGAAGCCGGGCGGCACGTTGCCCTTGGCTTGCGCAGTGAGGATCGCCTCGTCGACCGCGAGATCGCGCTCGCCGCCGCCGGCGGCCACGATCATGTCCATGCGGGAGAGGATTTCCTTGTTGCCCTTCACGCCAGCGGAATCCAGCGCGAGCCCGGCGGCATAGGTGCCGATGCGCTGCCAGGATTCCATCTGCCGCTGGTCGCCCTTCTTCGGGATCTGGGTGTCGAAATTGACCGGCGCGAACGGGTGCACGATGTAGGGCGCGAAGGTCTTCTCGTCGACATTGATGCGACGGTCCTGCAGCGCCTGCCAATTGGCGTCCAGCCCTTCGCCGAGCGACGTGGCAAGACCGATGCCGGTGATCCAGACTTCCGCCGGACCCGGCCTCGCTACTCTGGTTTCAGTCATGACTGGCAGGCCTGCTGGGGAAAGCCGATGCGCTTGGCCTGGGCATCCATATGTTTGCGCAGGTCGGGATGCGGGAAGTGAACATGGCTGAAGGTCAGGGTCGAGTTGCAGCGGAGCTTGCCGCCGACCTTGATCTTCGCCTCGGTGATGGCATAGCCCGAGCCCTCGTGGACCAGGCTTGCCTCGACCGTCAGGAGCTCGCCGGGCGGCACGAAGCCGCGCATCTTGGCTTCCTTGACGGCGGCCAGAAACGGCATGCGCTCGAACTTGAACATGCCAAGCAGCAGCCAGCCCGAGGTCTGCGCCATCGACTCGATCAAGAGCACGCCGGGCATGATCGGATAGCCCGGGAAGTGGCCCTCGAAGATCGTGCTCTCCTGGGGAACCTGGGCCTCGACCGTGATCGTCTTCTCCTCCAGGTTGAGGTCGAGAATACGATCGATCAGCTGGAAATATTCAATTCTCATGAGGCGCGGTCAGGTCCCCGCGTTCTTGGCGGCGACCAGTTCGTCGATACGCGCGCACAGGTTTTTCAACACGAAATACTGCTCCGTGGTCGCCTTGCCATCGTTGACCTCCTGCGTCCACTTCTCCAGCGGCAGCTTGATGCCGAATGCCTTGTCGATGGCGAATGCTATGTCGAGGAAATCGAGGCTGTCGATGCCCAGATCGTCGATGGCGTGGCTATCCGGCGTGATCGTGTCGCGCGGGATGTCGCAGGTTTCGGCGATGATCGTGGCGACCTGATCGAATGTTGAGGACATCACTAAGCCTTTGATATATTGGAGATAAATCCAGATTGTCGCGGCAGGCGGGCCGTCCGCGCCTGAGACCGCCCGTATCACCCAGCCGCCTGGGAGTCGAGGTGCCCGTATATCGGAGCGCCGCCGTTAGTTCAATGGAGGCGAAAAGGCCACGATCTGCCGAAATTTGGGGCTTTTTGTGTGGTCCGGAGGTTGCTCCGGTCCTGTGGACCTCTAATGGGTGGAGATGCGCACGCAATCGCGCCGGCCCATCAGCACGCAATCCTGGGTCCGCCGGAGATCGGCGATGCTCATGGCGAGCCAGATGCCGACCGCAGTCAGCGCAACGGTGAAGGCGAAGGCGGCGATGTTGGCGAGCATGCGCTGGCGGAAATCGTCGGGCGCGGGCCGCGGCCTCTCGTAGCGCGACAGGTCGAGCGGCTCGACCAGTTTCTCCGGCCGCATGTCGAGCCGCGGATCCCCCGGTTTCTTGGACGCCACATGAAGGGGGGCGTGCAACTGGGGGGCGGCGTGGAGGGCGCTGCGCGGCCGAAACTGGATCACACGGTGGTCGTCATCCTGCACGATGGGCCGCTGGTTCTTCACTGCTGCCGGCTCCGGAAATCATCACATAAATATCTAGCACGTGGCCGCGCGCTTCTCACAGAAAATCTTGTGAAGAGAATGTCAAATCCACGCGCTTCATCCCTGGAAAGTATCATGGAACCTGCCGTAGTCGATCCTGATACGGCCGTCGTCGGAGACGCCGAGCACGTCCACATAGCGGTGCCCGAAGCGGATGTGGGAATGCTGATAGGCTTTGCGGGCATGAACGGTTTGCGCCGCAACAACGTCATAGCCCGAGACCACCACCATCAGCGACACGTCGGAGGCCTCGAGCTCCTCCGGGCTCAAGTCGTGGAGCGGGCTGTTCTCGTCGACCACATGGTGCAGCGTCCAGCTCAAGGCGAGCGCCGGGCTCTCGTTGCGCAATAGCGGCAGCTCATAGAAGCGGCGGAACGGCTGGCCTTCGGCCGTGATGACGTTCTTGAACATCCACAACCGCGCGGTCGCATTGCCGATGATGTTCTGCCGCTCGTTGGCGAAGCGGATCATCAGGGTCGGGGCGCCCTCATGATTCGAAATCACCGGGCTTTCCGCGAACAAGAGCCGCGCGCTCGGGCGCGAGAACCGCGAGAAGATCAATCCCGTCATCAACGACATCGAGAAGATGCCCGTGAACAGCTCGACCGCCGCGACGAAGTGACCGTAATGGGTCTGCGGATGCATGTCGCCATAGCCCGCGGTCGAGAGCGTCTCGATCGAGAAATAGAAATAGTCAATGTAGCCGCCGGCAGGCACGTTCGAAATCGGCTGGTCGCCGATCCAGTAGAAGCAGGCGAAGATCGCGTTGAAGACGAGAAACACCAGCGCCGCGCCGGCGATGAACGACGGCCAGGAGGCCGTCATGCAGCGGTGGCTGATATCGGCCCAGAAATTGAGATGCAGCCCCTCGGCGATGATCTCGCGGCCGCCGATCCTGATCACACGCGGTTTGGCGACTCGTTCGCCATTGCCGTTCAACATCCGTCTCCCGTCTCCCGTAGGGCCAGCAATCCCCTGCCGTGGCGTCTGATTGCCCCTGTGTTTGGCCTTGCCATCATGGCATAATCATGCGTTTTTTCGCCAAAGCAATTTGCCGGCCACCACTGCGAGGTCATCTCATGCACACCGCGCGCGAACCCAGAGTCCACCCGATCCCGATCCTGTCGCTGCGGCCGACGCAGATGACAGTCGGCATGCGCGAGGTCAAGGAAAAGCGCAGGCGCTTCCGCGAGCAGGCGTCCGCGACCAAGCAGGCGGAGATGATCGGCAAGCACATGATCCCGGTCGTGTACGGTCCCGATGAGCGCTACTACGTGGTCGATCATCATCACCTCGCCCGCGCGCTGCATGACGAAGGCGTCGAGGACATCCTGGTGACGGTGATCGGCGATCTCCGGATGGTGCAGAAGGACGCGTTCTGGAACGTGATGGACAACAAGCGCTGGGTCTATCCCTATGATGCCAAGGGCGAGCGGCGGCCGTTCAAGGATTTGCCGAAGACGATCCGCGACCTCAAGGACGATCCGTTCCGCAGCCTTGCGGGCGAGCTGCGCCGCGCCGGCGGCTTTGCCAAGGACACCACGCCGTTTTCCGAATTCCTGTGGGCCGATTTCCTGCGCCGCCAGATGCCGCGCAAGCTGGTCGACGAGGATTTTTCCAAGGCGATCGAGAAGGCGCTGCGGCTCGCCAAGACTCGCGACGCAATCTATCTGCCCGGCTGGTGCGGCCCCTCGGAGGACGAGTAGAGGGTCACCGATCATCACCTCGAGAAGTCGAAGTCCCGCGCGATGCGATCTGTCACCGTCACCCTCAGGCGCCGGAGCGCAGCGCAGGCCTCGAAGGGCGACGGCCCTGCTGCGAGAGCCGGGGCGTTCATCCTTCGAGGCTCGCTTTGCTCGCACCTCAGGATGACGGTCAGACTTGGCCGCTGCTTGTTGCGTTCGAAGCCGCCGCTGCAGCCATAGGAGGGCAGCAGCGCGGTATCAACGATCATCGCCGTTGCCACAGACCATCGTTCCCGCGGCGCCTTTCGTCCGGGTTTTGCATCTGGTTTCGCCCTCCTTCGAAAACGAGGGCGCAGGAAAGGCCGGGTGCCCGCTGCACCCGCGTGCCCTCGCGCAGAAAAATTGCGCAAAAGCGCGAAGACCACAGGTACAGGCGGAATCACACCGGCCTTCCCTGCGCAGTGGTTTACGGCTTATGGCGCGCTCTCCCCGGTGAACCTTGCCGATTGCCACCGTCACAGGCGACGATGCTCCCGCATCGTCGCCAACTTGGCGCCAGCCTTGGGGGCGCCAGGACCACACGCTTTTGCTCGTCCGCGGGGCGCGCGCTCGTCAGTCAGCGCCCCCACGTCCACCGCAACCCGCCCCGCGCCTCATGACGATCGCGATGCGCCCCTCTTGGGTGAGGCGGGATGTGACAATGATGATTCCGATTTACAGAAATTGCAAGAGGGCCGCCTGCGGCAGATTGGCACGACGGGCAATTTGCGGATGGCTGCCATGCTCTCTTCGCGAGCGCGAGTGTTGTGACTCTGACGCTTGATTCACTCGGTGTCATCCCGGGGCGCCCGAAGGGCGAACTCGGAATCTCGCGCTGCAACCTCGAGATTCTCAGGTGCGCAATTGCGCACCGTAGTTCGCCGCTGACGCGGCGCCCCGGAATGACGGAATGGAGTGTCAGAGTCACAACACTAGCGGCGCGACGCGACCATGGCCCGATTCCAGATCACCGTGAAATGGCCGTCGTTGCCATCGACACCATATGTCATCTGGAACAAGCGCGGCCTGGTGTCGTCCACCCTGTAGCGCAAATGGACGCCAAGGCTCACATCGGCTTGGTCCGTCACATCGGGAAGCCAATAGTCGGAGAACGCGCCGACCGCGGCAAACTCCCTGACTTGCCCGAGCGACGAGTCGATCAGTCGTGGCGGCGGATCGAAGCCTGCGCTGGCGGCGAGGTTCTGCAACTCCGCAACGATTCCGATCTGGGGGGGCCGACAGGCCAAAGCCATCCATGGCCTGCGAGGTCAGCGGCTCGCATGGACCTATGTCGTCCTGCATGAGTTTGCCGCCGGAATTTGTCAGTTGGCATATGGCAAATCCGTCGGCGGACACGCGCGGGGACTGAGCCTGCGCTGTGGCGAACGGCACGGCGAACGACAGCGCGGCCGCAACGGGCAAGACGGCGATTCCTGCAGCAAGCGGCCAGCGCATGGAGACCTCTGGAACGGGCAGTTGCCGATGTGGTCGCCTGTGCGCGCACAGTGGTTCAAGCCTGTGTGGGGATGCCCTCCCGACAGGGGGCTTGTGCCGGCGTTGCGTTAGGGCAACAATCCCCTGAAAAAGCTGACCGAACCGCAGTTTGCGCCTTTCCTGGCCCCTATCGCGGTCGGACAATCGCGCAACTGGATACTTGGCCGTGCGACTTGGCTGTGCAACCTGGCTCTGCTCGAGCCTTCGGAGGCTGGGATCATGAATCCGCAGCGATCTGCGCAAGTACTGGGCGTGTTCCAGACGGTGGTCATCGCGGGCTGGACGGTCGTCTGGCTCGCCGGCGTCGGGCCGGACGGCATCCAGAACACCAGCGCGGCCTGGGTCGAGGAGCCTCGTCAACCAAACCTCGTGTCCGCTGCCGAGCTCGTGGCCGCATCGCGGGCAACCGCTGTCGCGCGCGCCGACGAGGTGACGGCCGCTCAATGGCTGGCGGAGATGGCCACGGACCCCATAGCGTCCCCGATAGCGCCGTCCGATAAGCCGAAACCGCTGGTCGAGGCGTCGCTGGCTGATTCGTCGCAGATGCCGGAGCCCACGGCCCCGCCCGTGCAGATGGCGTTGGCGAGCGTGCCCGATCCAGCGCCTGTCGCGACCGCGGATGAGCCGAAGCCGATCGTCGAGATGGCGCCGGCCGCGCCCCCGCCGTCGCCCGAACCAGCTCCCGTGCAGGTGGCGACCGCGAGCACGCCTGATCCGGTGCCGACCGATCCCATCAAGGCTGCCAGCTCCCTCGAGACTCCCGATGCGTGCACGGAGGGGGATGTCTGCGTCGACCGGTACCTCTGGGCGCTCTACCAGCGGACGCCGAAGGAGGACAGCATCAAGATCAGTGAGCAGAGGCAGGTGACCGTCAAGAGGAAGGGCAAGACCGTGACCGTCACCAGGAGCTTTATCAGGCTCGAGGACGAGGATTTTGCCTGGAAGGACCCGAAGGCGGCCGAGAGAGCCGGCATGCCGATAATGGACTACGTGGTCGGCGGCATGGACGGGAGCTTCAAGCTCAAGCTCTTTCACCTGCTGCGCGCGGCGGAGCAGGCGGGGCTGGCGCCCGGCATCACCAGCGCGTTCCGTGACGACTACCGGCAATCGATCGCAAGCGGCCTGAAGGCGGCGAGCGACAGGTCCTATCATGGCGGCAGCTCCCATGGCGGCTATGGCCATGGGCTTGCAGCCGACATCGTGAGCATCAAGGGCGAGACGCGGGACCAGCGCTATGTTTCCAGCGAAGCCCTGTGGAAATGGGTCGATACCCACGGGGAGGAATTCGGAATCGGGCGCCCCTATCTCGATCGGGATCCGCCGCATGTGGCGCCGATCGACGGCAAGGAATATGCCTCTCATCGCGGGACGAAAACCCAACACGCGACGGTGGCTGCCAAGCAGCGCAACCGGGTCGCCGGGCAGGGCGATCACAATGCGGCGAAACTTCCCAAAACCGCGCGATCGTCGAAGGTGCGAACGAGCTAGCCTGATGGTGCGGAGAGCGCTGGGGGCCGGCCGCTAGTGTTGCGACTCTGACACTTCATTCCGTCATTCCGGGGCGCCGCGTCAGCGGCGAACTACGGTGCGCAATTGCGCACCTGAGAATCTCGAGGTCGCGGCGCGAGATTCCGGGTTCGCCCTTCGGGCGCCCCGGAATGACACCGAGTGAATCAAGCGTCTGGGTCACAACACTACCGGATTCCGGCGCGCATAAAGCTCTGGATGAAGGCGCGCTGGAACAACAGGAACGCGATCATCAGGGGCGCCGAGGTCATCAGCGCGGCCGCCGAGATCACCGACCAGTCGATGCCCTGGTCGACGGAGGCGAACACCTGCAGGCCGACGGTGAGGGGCCTGGTCTCGACCGAGTTGGTCACGATCAGCGGCCAGAGAAAATTGTTCCAGTGATAGCTGACGGAGACGAGGCCATAGGCCACGTAGACCGGGCGCGCCAGCGGCAGGTAGACGCGCCAGATCGTCTGCAGCGTGCTGGCGCCTTCCATCCGCGCGGCATCGTCGAGCTCGCGCGGGATCGACTTGAAGGTCTGGCGCAACAGGAAGATGCCGAAGGCGGAGGCGACATAGGGCAGGCCGACGCCGGTCAGCGTATCGATCAGTCCCATCTTCTTCAGCGTCAGGTAGTTCTCCAGGATCAGCACGTCGGGCGTGACCATCAGCTGCACCAGGATCAGTGCGAACAGCACCCCGGAGCCGAAGAAGTCCCAGCGCGCGAGTGCGAAGGCGGCCAGCGTGCAGATCACGAATTGCGCGGCCATGATGCCGAGCACGAGCAGGATGGTGTTGAGGAAGTAGCGCGCGAACGGCGCGGCGGTCCAGGCGTGCGCGAAGTTCTCGAATGTCAGCGGCGCGGCGAGGTTGAAATGGGTCGCGAAGGCCGAGGGGTGAATGGCGGCCCAGATCGCGTAGAGCAGCGGCATGGCCCAGACCAGCGCGAACAGCCAGACCGCCATTGTCGACAGGAGCTTGATGGAACGGTCGGAGGTCACCCTCGATCTCCTCTAGCGGTAATGAATCTTGCGGTCGAGGAGCACGAATTGCAGGAACGCGATCACGCCGAGCGTCGACAGCAAGACCGTCGACAGCGCCGCGGCGTAGCCCGAGTCCCAGAAGCTGAAGGCGACCTGGAAGATATAGAACAGCAGCAGCGCGGTGGCATTGTTCGGCCCGCCGCCTGTCATGGCAATGACCTGGTCGACGACGCGGAAGGCGTTGATCAGCGCGTTGATGGCGACGAACAGCGTGGTCGGCATCAGAAGCGGCCAGGTGATGCGGCGAAACACCAGCCAGGACGGCGCATTCTCCATGCGCGCGGCTTCATAGAGCACCGGCGATACCTGCTGCAGCGCGGCCAGGTAGAAGATCATGAAGAAGCCGGCCTCCTTCCAGACCGTCACCGCCATCAGCGCCGGTAGGGCAGTCGCGGGATTGCCGAGCCAGTTGACGCTGCCGAAGCCGAACAGGCGGATGATCTGGTTGAGCAGGCCGTAATCCGGCGTGTAGAAGAACAGCCAGATGTTGGCGGCCGCGACCATCGGCAGGATGGTCGGGGTGAAGAAGGCGAGCCGCAAGGCCGCGCGTCCCTTGAGGCCGCCATTCACCCACAGCGCCATCGAAAGCGCGAGCGCGATCGAGAGCGGCACCGTGATCAGCGCGTAGAGCAGGTTGTTCCAGAAGGCGAGCCAGAACACCGGATCGGCCAGCATGCTGCGGTATTGCTCGAGGCCGACATAGGCCGCCGCGCGTTTGCCGTGCGGGGTCGAGAAGAAGCTGTCGATGACGGTCGCAACCGCCGGCACATGGGTGAAGGTCGCAAGCAGCACCACCGCTGGCAGCGCGAGCAGCCAACCCTGCAAATGGATGTTGAGGCGAGACGGTGGCGGTGCTGCCATGTGCCAGGATGATGCAAGGGTAGCGCAAGGGTGAGCGCCGGCCGGTGGTATGATCACAGGCCGGCGCGGTCCGTCAGTGCTGATAGGGCTTGAGCAGGCGGGTGGCTTCGGCCTGCGCTTCGTCCAGCGCGGGCTTGGCCTCCTTGGTCCCCGTCAGTATCGCCTGCAGCGCGTCGTTGAGGGCCTTGGTGACGCGCTGGTTGTCGTGGGTCGACAATTCCGCGACCGCATCCTTGAGCTGGTCGCGCGCAACCGCAGCGGCCGGGAAGTCGGCGGTGTATTTCTTCATCGCTTCGGTCTCCCAGGCGTCCGGGCGGGTGGCGACATAGCCGGTCGCGATGCCCCAATCGGCGGCGCGCTCGGGCGTCGACAGGAAGCGGGCGAACTCCAGCGCCGCCGCAAGCTTCGCCTTGTCGTCGCTCTTGAAGATGTAGATGTTGCCGCCGCCGGTCGGCGATCCCCCGCGCGCCTTGGCCGGCATTGCCGCGACGCCAAAGGCGAATTTGGCGTTGCTGCGGACGTTGGTGAGGTTGCCGGTGGTGGTCCACATCATCGCGGTCTTGCCTTCGAAGAAGTCCTTCGGCGTCGTGCCCCAATCGATGATGCCCTTCGGCATGACCTGCTCCTTGCGGCTGAGGTCGGCGAAGAATTGCGCGGCCTCGATTACCTTGGGGTCGTCATAGGCGACCTTGGTGCCGTCCTGGTTGGCGAGGATGGCGCCGTTCTGGGTGGTCAGCGCCTGGAACAGCCAATAGGGGAAGCCGGAGGAGGGAATCTCCAGGCCCCATTGCGTGACCGCGCCGGACGCATCGTGCCTGGTCAGCTTCTTGCCGAAGTCAACCATCTCGTCCCACGTCTTCGGCGGCTTCTCCGGATCGAGGCCGGCGGCCTTGAATGCGTCCTTGTTCCAGTACTGCACGATGGTCGAGCGCTGGAACGGAATGCCCCAGGTGTGGCCGCCGGCCTGGCTGTTCTCCATGAAGGCCGGATAGAACGCCTTGATCCAGGCCTTGTCGGCCTCGGAGGTCGCGACCGCGTCATAGGGCTCGATCAGGTCGTTGTCGATCAGCGTGAACATGTCGGTGGAGAGCAGGATCGCGATGTCGGGCGCATTGCCGGCCTTGGCCGCGGTCATCGCCTTCACGATCGAGTCCTGGTAGCTGCCGGTGTAGACCGGCTTCACGGTGATGTCGGGATGCGCCTTGGTGAATTCGGCGGCATAGCCGTCGACGATCTTGGTGATGGGGCCGCCGACCGCGATCGGATAGTAGAAGGTGAGCTCGGTTGCACAAGCGGCCGAGCCGCCGAGCACGGCAGCAGCAAGCGCCGCTGCGGTGGTGAATCTGGCAAACATGTTCATGCGCGAATCTGTCCTTGATTGGTCATCGTGTGGAGCTCAGGCGCGTGCGGGCCGGCGCCGACGGCAAGACGCTCGCCGCTTGCGGCGTCGAACACGTGACCGGCCGCTGCATCCCAGGCGAGGCTCACGGCGGCGCCGATCGCCGGTGCGCCGTCGCCGCGGGTGCGGGCCTGGATCGATGCTGCGCCAGAGCTGCAGGTGACAAGCGCCTCGGCGCCGAGATATTCGACCGCCGTGACAGTCGCGTGAAGGGATGCGCGCGCAGTCCCGCTGTCCACGCTGACGTCCTCCGGCCGCAGGCCCAGCACGCGGCCGCGTCCCTTGCCGGAAAACAGCGCAGGCCCTGTGGTGCCGGCAATGATCGCGCCCTGCGGCGCATCGTCGAGATCGAGCAGGTTCATCGGTGTGGCGCCGATGAAGCGGGCCGCAAACAGCGTCGCCGGCTGCTCGTAGAGCTCGGCCGGCCGGCCGTTCTGCTCGATCCGCCCGCCGCGCATCAGGATGACGCGGTCGGCCATGCTCATCGCCTCGGTCTGGTCATGGGTCACATAGATCATGGTGATGCCGAGCCGCTGCTGCAAAGCGCGGATCTCGCGGCGCAGCTCCTGGCGCAGTTGCGCATCGAGATTGGACAGCGGCTCGTCGAGCAGGCAGACCGGCGCCTCCGCGATCAGCGCCCGGCCGAGCGCGACGCGCTGCTGCTGGCCGCCGGAGAGCTGCGCCGGCTTGCGCCGCAACAGGCTTTCGAGCCCGAGCAGCGCCGCGATCCGCGCCAGACGCTCGGCCATGTCCTGTTTGGAGCTGCCGCGCACCGACAGGCCGAAGGTGATGTTGTCGGCGACCGTCAGATGCGGAAACAGCGCATAGGATTGAAACACCATGGCGACGCCGCGGGCGGAGCCGGTGAGGCCCGCGACATCGCGGCCTTCGATCGCGATCATGCCCGTGGTCGGCTCGTCGAGGCCGGCGATCATGCGTAGCATGGTCGACTTGCCGCATCCGGACGGCCCCAGCAGCACGACCAGCTCGCCCCTGGTGACGGAGAACGAGACCTCGTCGACGGCGCGCGTGTCGCCCCACGCCTTCGTCACCGATCGCACTTCGACGCTGCTCATGATCCCCCGATCATCCCCCGGTCCAATGGGCAGGCAAATGCCGGCGGCCCCAGATAAAAATGGCTCGTGAACGTTATGTGACAGGCGGTTTCGGGCCGGCCTGGCAAATCTGCCGCTAAATCCGCGGCCAAGTCCAGCAGGCGCGGCTCGATATTTGGTAGGCCTCGCGCGCGCGGCGCTATGCCGCGGGCCGCAGCGGCCGGGCAAAGCTGAGCTCGTGGCCGTCGGGATCGGTCAGGTGGAAATAGCGTTCGCCCCATTCGGCGTCGCGGGGCAGCGTCGATGGCTCCCATCCCGCCCGCAGCGCCTGCTCATAGACGGCATCGACGTCGTTGACGTAGAAGATGAGGCGGCCCCACCACGACCAGTGCCGTTGATCGGGCTGGGCGATCAGGTTGAGGTAGTTCGCGCCCGCGCGAAAGCTGGTGAAGGCGGCGGTCTCGCCACCATGCAACAGATCGAAGCCGAGCGAGCGGTAAAACCGCACGGCGCTCTCCATGTCGTGGGTGGCAAGCGTGACGGCGCTGATGGCCTCGATCATGACGACACCTCCCGTTGCTGCGCCGCCGCGTCCTGATTGGAACGGCCGCCGATCCAGGTCTCGATCACCTCGAAGCGGTCATTGAAGGCGACGAGGTCGGCACGGTAACCCCGGACGATCGCGCCGCGTTCACGCCCCAGTCCGAGAAACATGGCCGGCGTGCGCGACGCCATCGCGAGCGCGTCGGACAGGTCGATGCCGAGCCACTCGACCGCATTGTGCACGGCGTCGATCATGGTGAGATGGCTGCCTGCCAGGGTCCCGTCAGGTCCGGTCAGGCGGCCGGCCTCCAGGGTGATGCGCCGGCCCTGCAGCAGGAACTCCCGCTGCTCGGTGCCGACCAGGGACATGGCGTCGGTGACCAGCATCAGCCGATCCGGCCCCTTGCAGCGAAAGGCAAGGCGCAGGCTGACGGGATCGACGTGCAGGCCGTCGCAGATCATCCCCGCAAACAGCCGCTCGTCGTCGAGCGCGGCGCCGACCACCCCGGGCGCCCGGGCGGTCAGTTGCGACATGGCGTTGAACAGGTGGGTGACCCCGGTGACCCCCCGGTCGGCGGCTTGCGCAACCTGTGCGGCGGTGGCGTCGCTGTGACCGACCGCGACCCGCAACCCGGCCTGAACGAGATCGCCGATCAGCGCCTGCGGCACGCATTCCGGGGCCAGCGTCACCAGCGAGTGGCCGAACCCGGCAAAGCGCGTCATCGCGGCGAGGTCGCGCGCATCCGGCGCGCGGATCTCCGACTCCAGATGAATGCCCTTGCGCGCCTTGTTCAGCGCCGGACCCTCGAGGTGGAAACCGAGCACGCCGGGAATCTGCAGCGCAGCCGGCGCTGTGGCCGCAAGCGCCTCCATCACCTCGACATTGCAGGTGATCAGCGTCGGCAGGAGGCCCGTGGTTCCGTATTTGCGGTGCGCTGCGGCGATGCAGCGGACGCCGGCCTCGGTCGGCTCGTCATTGAGGAGGACGCCGCCGCCCCCGTTGACCTGGATATCGATGAAGCCCGGCGCGAGGATGGTCTCCGGCGGAAGCCTGACCGTGTCAGCCGGCGCGGCTTCGGTGAAGCTGACCTCCTCGATCCGGCCGCCTGCCACGGTCACCAGCGCCGGCCCGCGTATCGCCGTGCCGTCGAACAGCTGCGGCGCAGCGATCGTGAAGGCGGCGAAGGAAGGCTGGTCGTCCATGGGGCCCATTGATCGATGTTGTCGACGTATATCCGCGCATTTGCCGGACCAGCAGTGTAACATCTTCAATCGACGGCGCGTGCCCCTACATTGGGTTTGCCGAGTCTGCGCCGGAGGGTGAGGCCGGACCCGGAACCATGTTTCCGCGTTGCAAGATAGTGAGGCGCGTTCCGGCCGGGGGACGCGACGGAAGTTTTTTCAGATTCCGCATTTCCAGCCCTTTCAGAAGGAGCGGATCGCGCATGGCCACGGAAGAAGTCGACCCCCGCTTTGCCGATCTCGACGCCTGGGCGCTCGCCTCCGCCATGGAGGCGATGTGGGAGGGCCAGCTCGCCGCGGTCGCGGCCATCGGGCACGCGCTTCCCGCTATGACCGCGGCGACGGAGGCGGCCTACCGCGCGCTCGGCGATCACGGGCGGCTGATCTATGTCGGAGCCGGCACGTCGGGCCGTGTGGCCGTGCAGGACGGTGCGGAGCTGCCGCCGACCTTTGCCTGGCCGCAGCAGCGGCTGCGCTTCATCATCGCCGGCGGCGAGAGCGCGTTCACCACCAGCATCGAAGGCGCCGAGGACGATATCGACGACGCCGTCAGGCAGATGGCGGCGGCGGAGCCGTCACCGCATGACGTGGTGATCGCGGTCGCGGCGTCCGGCACCACGCCGTTCACCGTGGCGGCGCAACGGGAGGCCGGCAGGCGCGGCGCGGTGACCATCGGCATCGCCAACAATCCCGACACGCCGCTGCTCGAACAGGCGCGGTTTCCGGTGCTGGTCGAGACCGGCCGCGAGCTGATCGCGGGCTCGACCCGGATGAAGGCGGGCACCGCGCAGAAGGTCGTGCTCAACCTGATCTCGACCGGCATCATGCTGCGCCTCGGCCGGGTCTATCGCGGCATGATGGTCAACATGCCGCCGACCAATGTGAAACTGAAGCGCCGCGCCGAGATCATGGTCGCGCGCATCGCCGGCTGCAGCGAGGCCCAGGCGGCCGCCGCGCTGGACCAGACCGAGGGCGACATCAAGACCGCGGCGCTGGTGGTGCTCGGCTATGACCGGGCGGAAGCCGCACGGCTTCTGGCGAGCCACAACGGCAATCTGCGGCGCGTGTTCGACGATCTCGCCAACAAACGCAGCCGGTGAGGTGAGCACGGAGCCCGCGACCATGGCCGATCAGGTGCCTTCCGCGATGGCGCGCGAGACGTGCGAAAGCGCCGACGTGGCGGCCCGCATCCTGCGCGATCGGCAGGCGATCGCCGCCATTGCCGGCCGGCTCGATATCGCGGCAGCACCGCTCGCCGTGCTGTGCGGCCGCGGCAGCTCGGGACACGCCGGCGTGTTCCTGCGCTATCTGATCGAGACGCGGCTGCATCTGCCGGTCTCCGCCAGCGCGCCCTCGGTGATCACAGCGTTTCGCAAGCCGCTCTGCCTCGATCATGCGCTGTTCATCGTGATCTCGCAGTCGGGCCGCAGCCCGGATCTCGTCGCGGCGACGCAATCGGCACGCGCGTCCGGCGCGCGCACGGTCGCGATCGTCAATGCCGTGCCGTCGCCGGTGGCGGATGCGGCCGAGTTCGTCATTCCGATCGAAGCCGGCGTCGAACATTCGGTCGCCGCGACCAAGACCGTGGTCGGCTCGATGATGGCTGGCGCCGAGCTGATCGCGGCGCTGGCCGATGATGCAATGCTGCGGTCGGCGCTCGAGCGGCTGCCGGAGCGTCTTGCGCGCGCCGCGGCGCTCGATTGGTCCGCAGTGTCGGGCGATCTCGCCGGCGCGTCGGCCGTGTTCGTGGCCTCGCGCGGGCTCGGCCTTGGCCCCGCGCGCGAAATCGCGCTGAAGCTGGCCGAGATCCTGCGCCTGCCGGCGCTCGGCTTTTCCGCCGCCGAGCTGCAGCATGGCCCGCGCGCGGCGCTGTCCGCCAGGACGCCGGTCCTGTTGATGCGGCTGAACGACGAGACCGCCGTGACCGTCGACCAGCTCGCGGATGACTTGCGCGCCAGCCGCATTGCGCTGCATCTCGCCGGCGGGACGCAGTCCTCGCTGCCCTGGATCGGCGACGACGATGCCGCGACCGACGCCATCACCATGCTGGTGCCGGCCTATCGCATGATCGAGGCTACCGCGCGCAACTGGGGCTTTGACCCGGACCGACCGCCGCAATTGAGCAAGGTGACCGAGACGTTTTGAGCGTCAGCGCAATGGCGCGATGGACCATGAACAAACGTCGTCGCCTGCTGACTTGTCTCGCTTGAGACTGCCGCCGGAGCATTTGGCAATAAGGATCAGGCTGCCCCGCAGAAAACCGTCATTTTTGTTGAGCTGGCGCAAAGACCGGCCCCTGGAACCGGCTTTTCCTTATCAAGCTGGTCTGACAAGCACGATATCGTTTCACGCACCGGGGGCTAAAAGCATCATGAAAACCGTGATCAAGGGCGTCTTCATTGCCGCCGCATCGCTATCCCTGACGTTTCCTGCCTGGAGCTCCAGCCGCGAGGAGAATGCGCGGGCCGAAATTGTCGGCTCGGAAGAGGCGATCCTGACCGACGCACCCGCGGTGCCACCGGCGATCAAGCGCGACCATGCCACGAAAGTGGTGGTGCATCTGGAAGTCAAGGAAGTCGAAGGGCGTCTCGCCGACGGCGTCTCCTATACCTTCTGGACCTTCGGGGGAAAGGTGCCGGGCAAATTCATCAGGGTTCGCGAGGGCGACCTGGTGGAGATGCATCTCGAAAACCATCCCGCCAACAAGATGCCGCACAATATCGACCTGCACGCGGTGAACGGCCCCGGCGGAGGTGCGGCGGCTTCGCTGACCGCACCGGGTCACACGTCGGTATTTTCGTTCAAGGCGTTGAACCCCGGCCTTTACGTCTATCACTGCGCCACCGCGCCCGTGGCCATGCATGTCGCCAACGGGATGTATGGCCTCATTCTGGTCGAGCCGAAGGAAGGCCTGCCGAAGGTCGATCGTGAGTTCTACGTCATGCAGGGCGACTTCTACACCAAGGGTGCGAACGGTGAGAAGGGTCTGCAGCCCTTCAGCATGGAGAAGGCGATCAACGAGCGCCCCGAATACATCGTCTTCAACGGATCTGTCGGCTCAACGACCGGTGATCAGGCGCTGACTGCAAATGTCGGCGAGGCGGTGCGGCTCTTCGTCGGCGATGGCGGCCCCAACGTTACCTCCTCGTTCCACGTCATCGGCCAGATCTTCGATACGGTCTGGGCGGAAGGCAATATGAGCACCCCGACCCATAACGTGCAGACCACCATGATTCCGGCCGGCGGTTCGGCGATCGCCGACTTCAAGATGAGCGTACCCGGCACGTTCATCATCGTGGACCACTCGCTCAGCCGCGCCTTCAATCGCGGGGCGCTTGCCCAGCTCAAGTCCATTGGAGCTGAGGACAAGCTGATCTATTCCGGCAAGACCAGCGACGAGGTCTATCTTCCCGAAGGCACTGGCGCCCGTGTCGCCGAGCAACCCTCGAAGGCCCCTCCGGCCGCAAAGGACAAGTCAGAGCGTATCAAGGCTGGCGAAGCCGTCTTCGCCAACAATTGCCAAGCTTGCCATCAGGCCAATGGCGAAGGCGTCGCCAATGCCTTCCCGCCTTTGGCGAAGTCGGACTACCTCAACGCCGACAAGGTGCGCGCCATCAAGACCGTCACCGGTGGACTTGAAGGCAAGCTGACCGTCAACGGCGCCTCGTTCAACGGCGTCATGCCGGCATGGGAATTGCCGGACGAGGACATCGCCAATGTGATGACCTACATCTACAACAAATGGGGCAACACCGGCCTCGAGGTGCGCCCCAGCGAGGTCCAGGCCAACCGTGTCAAGAAGAACTAGGTTGGCAGGGATGTCGATCGCCGTGACGGCCATTGCCGGCACGGCTTTGACAGCAATGGCCGCCACGGCGGCGGATATGCGGCTCGCTTCGCCAATGGCGAGCATTCCGGCGGGCGACTATCTACCGTTCTTTCAGCAAAGCCCGGGAAAGGGCAAGGTCGGGGTCGCCAACGCGCCGGAGCGGATGCGGGCGTTTCGCCTGGATGCTTTCCCCGTGACGAATGGCCAATATCTCGACTTTGTGCGCGAACATCCCGAATGGCGCCGTTCGCGCGTGAAACCCTTGTTTGCCGATCACCAGTATCTTGCCCACTGGCGTGGAGATCTCGAACTGCCGGACGACAAGGCCGCGTCCGAGCCGGTGACCAACGTGTCGTGGTTTGCCGCCGAGGCGTATTGCGAGGCGCGCGGCCTGCGACTGCCATTGACGGACCAGTGGGAATACGCACTCGCCGACCAGGGACGCAGCCAAGCCGAAGTCGAGCAGCAATCTCTCGACTGGTTCAGCGCGCCCAATCCCCAGCGTTTAAGCGCCGTCGGACAAGGCAAGCCGAATGCGTACGGCGTCTATGACCTCGTCGGGCTGGTATGGGAATGGACGCTCGACAGCAGCAGCTTCATGACCGGGACCGAGCAGCGCAACACATCCAGCAAGGACGATGCGGCGTTCTGCGGCTCGGGCAGCATCGGCGTCCGTGATGCAGCCAACTATCCCGCCTTCATGCGTTACGCGATGCGGTCGAGCCTGAAGGCGAACTACACGGTGGAAAATGTCGGATTCAGATGCGAGGGAGACGAATGATGCGTGGCAGGATTGCCTTGGTGACGATCACGATCGGAGTTCTCTTGTCGTTTGCCTCTCTCAACGTAGACGCTCACGATCACATGTCGCATGTGATGAAACCGGCCGAGCCGCTTCCCGGCACGTCAATCTACAATCTGACCTCGAGCTGGACCGACCAGAATGGTAGCCGTGTCAATCTGGAATCGCTGCGCGGTGCGCCTACTGTCGTCACCATGGGCTATACGAGTTGCAAGGACATTTGCCCCATGATCGTGGCCAACATGATGGCCATCGAGGATCGCGCGAAGGCGTCTTCCATGCTGGGCGTTCACTATGTCTTTTTCTCGCTGGATACCGCCGTCGATACGCCGGAGCGCCTGACGGCCTACGCGAAGGATCGCGGGCTCGACTTTGGAGACTGGGTCCTTTTCAATGGCGACGACAAGGCCGTGCGCGAACTCGCTGCGGCGCTCGGCGTGCGCTACCGCCGTGACGCCAGCGGCGGCTTCGATCATTCCGCAATCATAACGATCCTCGACGCGGAGGGACGGATCGTGACCCAGCAACCCGACGTTACGGCCAATACCGAGGACATGGTGAAGAAGCTGTCTGTGCTGTTCGCTGCGCCATCGCACTAGGTCCGCCGCTATTTCGGTACGCGCCCCATCGGGTAGAACGCGTCATTCGGCCGCATGCCCGTGACGTGATGTCGGCCTTGCGACAATTGACCGCGATCTGGTGATCAGCGGGTCCTTGGCGCGGATGCGCAGGATCGCGCCATGCGCGATCACGCAATATTGGCATCTGATTGGCTCACGAGGCGCAAAGCACCGTCGAGCGTAGCAGCGCGGTCGAGCTCCCCGACTTTTTCCTCGACACCATCGGCTCGCAATAGATCACGCGCGGCTCCATGGGCCCCGATGATGCGCAGAGCGATGCGGCGACTGGCGAGTTCGGCATAAAGCTCGTGCAGCATGCGCGAGCCGGCGAGATCGAGATAGGGCGCGGCGGAAAGGTCGCAGATGACCAGGCGGATCGTACCGGGTTCAGTTTCGCCGAGCCGGCTCAAGACCGATTCCCGGACGGCGTCGGCATTCACGTAGATTACGGATGCCTCGGGACGAAAGGCGATTGCGCCGGACAGCGGCTCGTTCTCGGGATGGCGGGCCATATCAGAATAGCTGTTGGTACCGGGAACACGACCGAGAAACGCCACGTTCGGGCGCGAGGCGCGGATGAGCAGCAGCACCACGGAAGCCAGTGCGGCGAGCAAGATGCCCTGAAGGATGCCGAGAAAAAGCACGCCCATAAGAGCGATCGCAGCGGCTAGGAAATCCAGCCGACTCACGCGCCACATGCGGAGCAGCGCCGGAAAATCCAATAAGCCGTACACTGCGGTCAAGACCACGGCGGCCAGCACGGCCTTTGGCAGGTTTTCGAGCAGGCCGGTCAAAAACAGCAGGCATAGCGCAAGCGTAATCGAAGCAAAGACGAGCGCCAGCGGGGTGCGTGCGCCAGCCTTGTCGTTCACAACCGACTGTGACAGCCCGCCGGCGACCGGGAAACCGTGTCCCAGCGCCGCCGCGAGATTGGCTGTGCCGATGCCAAGGAGCTCTTGCCGGGGGTCCAGAGCATATCCGTGCTTCGCAGCGAAGGTGCGAGCCGCCGATACGCCCTCGATATAGGCCAGCAGCAGGCAGCCGGCCGCCAGAGGGATTATTCCCTCGACGTCGATGATCCTGAGAGCCGGGCCTGCCAGGGTCGGCAAGCCGGCCGGAATTTCTCCTGTTATCGGCACCCCACGTCCCGGAAGCCCCAATGCGGTGGCGGCAACGATCGCCAGCACGACGACCCCGAGCGCGACCGGTTTTCCGGGCAGCAGACGTTCGCCGAACACGATCAGCCCGATCGCGACGACCCCGACCGCGAGAACGAGGTACTGCATCTGACCGAGTTGCCCGGCCAGCAGGAAAGCGCGCTCGAAGAAATCGTGGCCCCCGCCTTTGACGCCAAAAAGGCTCGGCAGTTGCGTCATGGCGATGGTCAGGCCTGCGCCGGCCTTGAAACCCACAAGAATGCTGTCGCTGATCAGCTTTACAAGCACGCTCAGCCGCAACAGCCAGGCGAACAGGCTGAGCGCCGCCACGGTCAAGGCAGCGAGACTGGCAATCTGCGCGTAACGTTGTGCGTCGCCCTCGGCCATCGCCCCCACTGTGCCCGCGATCATCAACGCGATCGCGGACGTCGGCCCGACGGCAAGCTGACGGGAGGATCCAAGGAGAGCATAGCCGAGACCGCCCAGCATGTAGCCGTAGATGCCGACCTGCGGCGGCAAGCCTGCAAGGCCGGCATAGGCAAGGGAAACCGGAATGGCGTAGGCCGCCAAGGTTATCCCGGCGACGATATCGCCAGGCAGCCACGCAGCCTGGTACTCAGCCAGCCAGCGGGCTGGCGGAAACCACCAGAGCCAGTTCATCTCTTTCTGGTGTTGCGTCTTCTGGCGTTGCGTCTGTTGCGTCGAATCGGCCATGGGGGCTACCCGCCAGCGAACGCCTTTGATTTGAATATCGGTTTTCAAGCGGGCTCTCTTGATACAGATCAACGCATTCGGCGCTCTGTGACCCGAGCTTTTGGTGAACACCCGAAAACGCGGGGGATCACCATGAGGCACGCCAACACCATTTCCAAAGCGCCAGTTGCCGTCAGCGCCGTCCATATCGTCCCACCGGACGAGCGAATAGCGGCCGGCAAAGCTCTACGCGACAAGGTCCCGCGGGAGTGGCACGGCGGATGGAAAGAATTCAAAGGGCGGCCGAGCCCGATCGACATTCTGCAAAGCGCTGTCGCCGCCGATATCGTTACGAGCCTAGCTTCTTCTGGCTGGATTGGTTGTCGTCCGCTTTGATCTCCAACCGTGTCCGATGCGACAAGGACCTATTGCAAATGCTGGAGGACGCCACTCTCACCCACGCGCGCCTGAAAACACCGAAGGCTGCTGCCATAGCGGGAATCGCCTTTTCCCTTCTCATGTTCGCGATCTTCTGGCTGCTTCGGCGTTCCATTCCTGCAGATCCGCTGGAATCCGGAGCGTGGCTTGCCACCAACACGAAAACGGTCACACTTGCGCTGAATCTGGTCCCGTTTGCTGGCGTTGCCTTCTTGTGGTTCATCGGTGTGCTACGTGATCGGCTTGGCCAACAGGAGGACCGCTTCTTTGCCACGGTATTTTTCGGCAGCGCCTTGTCATTCCTGGCCATGCTGTTTGTCGCAGCTGCGGTAATAGGCGCGGTCATTCTGGTCGCCGCTTCTGCCGAACCGAATGAACTGATCAACTCAGCCACTTTCCGCTTCGCCCGTGCTGCAACCTACGTCATCATGAACGTGTACGCGATCAAGATGGCTGCGGTCTTCATGATCTCTACGTCGAGCGTTGTGATCTTTACCGGCATCGCGCCGCGCTGGATTGCCCTTATAGGGTACCTGCTGGCTTCGGTACTTCTGCTCGGCAGCTACTACATCAGTTGGAGTTTTGCCATATTGCCCGCCTGGGTCGCCCTGATCAGTATTTATATCTTGATGGACAATCTGCGGGGCAAGCGGTCCTGACTGCTCTGACAATTGTCGATATCATCCCGAGCGTATCGCCTGGTTGATGTCCGCCTTGCTCCTGACGCGCCGTGGCTGCCGACCGATGAGTCCACGTCCCGATCGCGTCGCGCCTTGAGCCCGACGCTATTTCGGCACGCGTCCCATCAGGTAGAACTCGTCATTCGGCCGCATGCCCGTGACATTGGCCAGGCGGTTCGACAGCGCGAAGAAGGCGGCGATCGCGGCGATGTCCCAGATGTCGTCGTCGGAGAAGCCGTGGGCGGCAAGCGCGGCAAAATCGGCGTCCGAGACCACATGCGCCTCAAGTGCGACCTTCATCGCAAAATCCAGCATGGCCCTCTGGCGCGGCGTGATGTCGGCCTTGCGATAATTGACCGCGATCTGGTCGGCGATCAGCGGGTTCTTGGCGCGGATGCGCAGGATCGCGCCATGCGCGATCACGCAATATTGGCACTGATTGGCGGCCGAGGTCGCCACCACGATCATCTCGCGCTCGGCCTTGGTGAGGCCGCCCTCCTTGTCCATCAGCGCGTCGTGATAGGCGAAGAAGGCGCGGAACTCGTCGGGCCGATAGGCGAGCGTCAGGAACACGTTGGGGATGAAGCCCGACTTCTCCTGCACGGCGAGCAGCCGGGTGCGGATGTCGTCGGGCAGCTCGTTGAGCGCGGGGGCGGGGAAACGTCTGGCGGGCGGCTGGGTCATGGACTGATGTCTCCGGGGAAGCGCGATTCCGTGCAACGATAGCCCGGCCGTTAACCCATGGTAAGCCAATTCTGTGGCTGCCTTAAGCACGCATTGACCATGCATTTTTACGCGACTTTCTGTGCCTGCCCCTATCGTCCAGGGCCGGGAGAGGAGCAACGCTCGCGTGAAAATACCGCGCATGGGATTGTTGAGGACGATCGGCGAGTACTTCGCGATCGGCGATGGCGACACGCCGCTCGATCGCGCGCTGCTGCGCGAGCAGTTCCGCGCCCTGACCGCGCAGGTCCCGCTGCTCTATGCGGTCCTCGTCCTCGATAGCGTCAGCGTCGCCTTCTTGCTGCCGTCTGACTTTCAATGGTGGCTGCGCTTCGGCTTTCCGGGCCTGCTCGTTGCCGCGAGCATCTACCGGATGGTCTATTGGCTTCAGCTCAAGAACCACGTTCCGACGCCCGAGGTGGCGCGCGCCCATCTGCTGAAGGGGCGCGCCATGACGATGATCCTCAATGTCGGCTTTGCGGTCTGGACCATCGTGCTGTTCCGCAAGCTCGATGCGGACCTGCGTGCGCCGATCTCGCTGATCATCTTCATGGCCTCGGTGATCAGCGCCTATTGCCTCGGCAGCCTGCCGAGTGCCGCCCGACTGACGCTTTTGATGTCGGGACTGCCGATTGCGGTGCTGTTCCTGCTCTCGGGCGAGCCCGCGCTGTTCTCGATCGGTGTCAACCTCGCGCTGTTCCTGGCACTGTTCGTGCGCATGCTCAATGCCAGCTTCGCCGCGACGGTCGAGCTTGTGGCCTCACAATGGCGGCTTGCCACCGAGACCGAGCGGACGCGCGTCGAACATGCGCGGGCCGAGACCATCGCAGCGCGGTTCGACACTGCGCTCAACAACATGTCGCAGGGCCTGTGCTTCTTCGACGGCGCGAAGCGGCTGATCGTCAGCAACCGGCAGTATAGCGAGATCTACGGCCTGCCCCCCGACGAGGTGCGGCCCGGCATGCTGCTGAAGGAGATCGTCGACCTCCGCTTCAAGGCGGGGTCGGGTCCGAACATGTCCAGCAGGGATTACTTGCGCTGGCGCAACAGTCCCGTGATCACGGACAAGGAATCCGACAGCATCGTGGAGCTCGCCAACGGCCGCGTCGTGCGCATCTGCCATCGGCCGATGCCCGACGGCGGATGGGTCGCGACCCATGAAGACATCACCGAGCGGCACCAGACGGAGCAGGCGCTGACCGAGGCCAAGGCCAACGCCGAGCGGGCCGAGGCTTTGGCGCGCCGCACCCACACAAGGCTGACCGAGGCGTTGGACGTGGTGCCCGAAGGCCTCGCCATCTACGATCGGGAGGACCGGCTGGTCCTCTGGAACCGGCAGTATGCGGACATGTATGGCCTCGGCGAGGATGTTCTGACCGCCGGAATGACATTCGAACAGGTCGCGCGCTACGGCCTGGCCCGCGGCCTCTATGCCGACGCGGTCGGACGCGAGGAGCAGTGGCTGCAGGAGCGTCGGTCGCGCCGCATGCAGGAGCAGAGCTGTCATGAGCAGCAGCTGTCGGACGACAGATGGCTGCGGATCGAGGAGCGGCGCACCGCCGATGGCGGCAATATCGGCGTGCGCATCGACATCACCGAGCTGAAGCGGCGCGAGGCCTCGTTCCGGCTGCTGTTCGAGGAAAATCCGCTGCCGATGTGGGTCACCGACGCGGCGAGCGGCCGCTTCCTCGCCGTGAATGCCGCGATGTGCCGGCATTATGGCTATGCGAGCGCCACGCTGCTTTCGATGAACGAAGAGGACCTGCAGGCGGTGCCGTCGCCGTCCGAGACCGGCCCCGCGCGCCGGCATCGCACCTGCGACGGACGCGAGATCGAGCTCGCCGTCGAATCCCGCGCGCTGCGCTATGACGGCCGCGACGCCCACGTCACCGTTGCCATCGACGTGACCGAGCGCAACCGCACGGAGCGGCGGATTCGCCACCTCGCATGGCACGACGGGCTCACCGACCTGCCGAACCGGGCGGCGCTCGATGATCATCTGACGCGCCTGATCGCGCATGCGCGCGAGGCCGGCGGCGGCTTTGCCGTGCTGTGCATCGATCTCGACCGCTTCAAGCAGATCAACGATCTCCACGGCCATGCCATGGGCGACCAGGTCCTGCGCGAGGTGGCCAGGCGCCTGGTGCGGGCCGGCCCGAATGCCTTTATCGCCCGGGTCGGCGGCGACGAGTTCGTCGCGGTCTGCGATTCTGCGCCGGCGGCGTCGGCGGCCGAGCTGCTGGCCACGCGCCTGCATGACGCGCTGGACGAGAAGATCGAGCTGTCCGGCTACGCGTTCGACCTCAATCTCAGTGTCGGTCTCGCCGTCTATCCCCGCGACGGAGACGACCAGATCGCCTTGCTGGCGAATGCCGACGCGGCGCTCTACCGCGCCAAGCATGAAGGCCGCGGCACCATCCGCTTCTTCACCGCGGCGATGGACCAGCAGCTGCGCGAGCGCAGCGCGCTGGAGCATGATCTGAGGTCCGCGGTCGCCAACAACGAGCTTTTCCTGGAGTACCAGCCGCAGCAGTCCAAGCAGGGGCGGATCATCGGCTTCGAGGCGCTGGTGCGCTGGCAGCACCCGGTGCGCGGCCTCATTCCGCCCTCGGATTTCATTCCGCTCGCCGAGGAGAGCGGGCTGATCGTGCCGATCGGCGAGTGGGTGCTGCGCGCGGCCTGCCGCGAGGCGGCGTCATGGCAGGGCGGACGGCGAGGGGGGCTGCAGGTCGCGGTCAACGTCTCCGCCGTCCAGTTCCGCCGCGGCAATCTGGAGGGCCTGGTGCGCGACCTCCTCGACGAGACGGGGATCGCGCCGGCCCGGCTCGAGCTCGAACTGACCGAGGGCGTCCTGATCGAGGACGCCGCGCATGCAAGGTCGGTTCTGGAGGCGCTCAAATCGCTCGGGGTGCGCATCTCGCTCGACGATTTCGGCACCGGCTATTCGTCGCTGTCCTATCTCGAGGCGTTCCCGCTCGACCGCATCAAGATCGACCGCTCCTTCGTCGCCGGCATCGGCCGAACCGATCGTTCGCTGGCCATCGTCCGCGCCGTCATCGGGCTTGCGCACGGCCTCAATCTTCCCGTGCTGGCCGAAGGGGTCGAGACGGATGAGCAGCTGGCCACCCTGGTGCGCGAAGGCTGCGACGAGATGCAGGGCTATCTGATCGGACGGCCGCAGCCGATCGCGCGCTACGAGAGCATCGTCGGCGGCAAAAGGGCCGTGACCGCCCGCGCAGAGCTAAGCTAGCCCGTTTCGAGGCTCGGACCTGCCTTGGAACGGTCCTGGGGCCGGCGCCAGCGCTAGCGCAACGGCTTCTTCAACAGCGAGAAGCGGTCGGGATCGAGACCCTGCGACGGCTGCAGCATCGGCGCTTCCAGCGACGACATTGCGCGCGGTGCGGGCGCCCGCTCGAACACGGGGTCGCTGGGAGCCGCGTCGCGGTTGGAGGTGGCGCCGCGCCAGCGCTCCAGCACCGCGCTGACGAAATGGGCGTCATGGCCGGCGGAGACCGACGGCACGGTCGCTATCGTCGCTTCGCTGCGCGGCAATTGATGCGCTGGCACTTCCTTGAAGCGCAAGCGCGTCGGCAGCGCCACGCCTTCGCCGAAGGCCAGCACCTCGCGGGTGCCGAGCGATGGCACGAAAGACAACAGGTTGGCGGCGGCGTCGGAGACGGCCGAGCGCATCAACGCCTGGTCGCGCTCGTTGGCAAGGCGCATCGAGAACAGCGTGTTGCACTGGGAGATGATGGTGGCATCGAGCTCGGCGGGACGCTGCGTCACGAGGCCGAGATAGACGCCGTATTTGCGGCCTTCCTTGGCGATGCGCGAGATCGCCTTGCGGGTCGGTCCGAAGCCGATGTTGCGGTCGGCCGAGGCGTAGCGGTGGGCCTCCTCGCAGACGAACAGCATTGGCGACACGCCGTCGCTCCAGAGGCCGAAATCGAACGCCATGCGGCACAAGACCGAGACGACGGAATCGACGACCTCGGCGGGGAAGCCGGCGAGCTGCATCACCGTCATCGGCTTGCCGTTGGCCGGCAGGCGGAACAGATGGCTGATCACCTCGGCCATGGTGTCGCCGCCGACATTGGCGTTGTCGAACATGAAGCCGTAGCGCGGATCGTTGCGCACGGTTTCGACGCGCGAGATCAGCTTGTGATAGATGATGCGCGAGGAGCGGTTTTCCAGCTTGCCCATGCGCTCGTCGATCAGCGAGATCAGGTCGACCAGGCGATAGGGCACCGGCGTGTCGACGGTGTAGCCGACCGTCTTGGGATCGGCGCGCTTGAGCCCGAGCCGATCGGAGTTCTGGTACTGCGTGTAGATCGCCTTCGCCTGCGGGATGACCTCGGCGAGAACGTCGAGCTCCTCGGGCACGCCCGGGCGGCCGCCGAACAGGACGTCGACGATCTCCTCGAAATTGAACAGCCAGAACGGCAGTTTCAGATTGCGCGGGTTGAGCACCATGGCGCGGCTGCCGAAGCAGCGGCCATATTCATTGTGCACGTCCAGGAGGAACACGCGCAGGTTCGGCCGCGCCAGGAGGATCTCGTTCAGCAGGAGCGACACGCCGGTCGATTTGCCGACGCCGGTCGAGCCGAGCACCGCGAAATGCTTCGACAGCATTTCCTCGACGTCGACATAGGCGGTCACCGAGCGGTCCTGCTGCAACGTGCCGACATTGATCTGGTCGGCGCCGGTCGGCGCGTATATGGTGCGCAGCTCCTCGGCGCTGATCAATGCGACCGCATCGCCGATGGTCGGGTAATTGGTGACGCCGCGCTGGAATTTCGGGCGGTCGCCGGAGAGAATCTCGCCGAGCAGGTCGACGCCGGCGGTCGCGACATAGCTGTCCGAGGCCGGCAGGTCCTCACAGGACACGTCGGTGATCATGGCGACGATGGTGGAGACGCCGGCGCGGATGGAGACGAAGCGGCCGACGGTCGCACGCATCTCCGACATCGGCATCTGGCTTGCGGCCAGCATGCCGATCCGGGCAAGCGAGCCGCGCACCGAAATCACACGTCCGAGAGATGTCACGGCAATTGAACCCGGCATTCTAAAATTGATCGGGCCACGACTATGGCGTGTGTCGCTGGACAAATTGTTAAGCCGCTGGATGCCGCAGTTGGTAAAATCTGCCGCATTATTGCGAGCGATCCGCGTTTGCGCCGGCGTTCCGGTACCCGGTACCTGCAACCGCTGATTATCCCGTGTGCGCGCCGGCCCCGAGGCGGAACCCCTTAACCGGTGATTTACTAAGCCGCCAAGCGGGCGCAGAGGCTTGCGCTTGCCCCCGCTTGCGGCGGCCGGCGTCCTGTCCCGATCTGCGCTCCGCCTTCGAGCGGCTGATGCAGGCGGGCCTATCGGGGCTGACATGGATCAAGAGTGCCCCCAATCCCTCGGATTAATAAAAAGCCGACGCAAGGTGACTCCCGCCCGTTCTGGAGCACGTCGAATGGCGAAGCGTATTGCAATCATCCAGGGCCACCCTGATCCCGCTGGCCATCACCTGCTGAATGCTATGGCCGACGCCTATGCCGAAGCCGCGGCTTCGGCAGGGCATGAGGTGCGGCGCATCGAGGTGGCGAAGCTCGACTTTGCCCTCTTGCGCACGCAACTGGACTTTGAGACCGGCGAGATGCCCTCGGATCTGGTACGACCACGCGATGACATGCGCTGGGCGGAGCATTGGGTCATCCTGTTTCCGCTCTGGCACGGAACCATGCCGGCGCTGTTCAAAGGATTTCTCGAACATATTTTCCGGCCGGGCTTTGCCATGGAATACCGGGAAAAGTCCTTCCCAAGGCGCCTGCTGGCCGGGCGCTCGGCCCGCATCGTCGTGACTATGGGGATGCCGGCAACGCTCTATCGCTGGTACTTCGGCGCCTTTGGGGTGCGCGGGTTCGAGCGCAGCATGTTGAGCTTTGCCGGAATCAAACCGGTTCGCGAGAACCTCTACGGGCTCACATTCGCCGACGACAAGAGACGCGCGCGTTGGATCGAGGACCTGCGTCGCTACGCAGTGCACGGCAATTGATCTGCTGGCGCTCGGCTTGATCTCTCCCAATCCACAACCGAGCCAAATCATGCTACTCGCAAACGACGTGTTCCGCGCGATATCGAAATGCTCGGGCGGGGGGAGCGCGAGGGGACGTGCCTGACCAACACTGTGATATCCTGATCATCGGCGCAGGCATCGCCGGCATTGCCACCGCGCTCGACCTGCTCGACGGCGGCAAGTCGGTGATCATGCTCGATCGCGACGAGGCGGCGGCCTTTGGCGGGCTGGCGCGGGAGAGCTTCGGCGGGATGTTCTTCGTCGATTCGCCGGAGCAGCGTCGCCAGGGCATCCGTGACTCGACGGAGCTTGCGCTGCGGGACTGGCTGAGCTTTGCGGAATTTGGCGAGGACGAGCGTTTGCCCCGGGCCTGGGCCGAAGCCTATGTCGAGCGCTGCACGGCCGACATCCATCGCTGGGTGCGGCGTTTCGGGGTGAGCTTTCTGCCCGTGGTCAACTGGGTCGAGCGCGGCGAATTCGTGCCCGGCAATTCGGTGCCGCGCTTTCATGTGGCCTGGGGCACCGGCAAGGGCATCACCGATGCCCTGATCGGTGCGCTCAGGGTGCATCCGAACGCCGGCCGGCTGACGCTGCGCTTCAACCGGCGCGTCGACCAGCTCACGATGCGGGCAGGGCGCATCTGCGGCGCGGCCGGTGTCGACGAGACGACCGGCGCGCCGTTCGAGGTCACCGCCGAGCAGGTCGTGGTTGCCGCAGGCGGCATCAATGGCGGCGACCTGGCGCGAGTCAGGCAAAACTGGCACCCCGATTGGCGCACGCCGCCGCCGGTGCTGCTGAACGGCTCGCATCGCTTTGCCGACGGCCGGCTACACGATGCGACGGTGGCCGTCGGAGGCGTGCTCACCCATCTCGACCGGATGTGGAACTATGCCGCCGGCGTGCATCATCCGCGGCCGCGCAAGCCCAATCACGGGCTGTCGCTGGTGCCGCCTCGCTCGGCGCTGTGGCTGAACTGGAGGGGCGAGCGGATCGGGCCGCAGCCCCTGGTCTCGGGCTTTGATACCCGCAGGCTGGTCGCCGACATCTGCGCGCAGCAGCGGCAATATTCCTGGCAGCTGATGAACCGTAAGATTGCGCTCAAGGAGCTTGCGATCTCGGGAGCGGAGTTCAACCCGTCGATCCGGGAGAAGAACAAGCTCGGCTTCCTGCGCGATATCCTGTTCGGCAATCGATGGCTGGTGCAGGAGATGCTCGACCATTGCCAGGATTTCGTCACTGCGAATTCCTTGCCCGAGCTGGTCGGCAGGATGAATGCGCTGCAGGGCGACCAGGCGGTCGAGCCTGCGGCGGTTGCGGATGCGGTCAAGCATTATGATGCGACGATCGCGCGGGGCAGGAACCTGATGAATGACGAGCAGCTGCGCCGCATTGCGTACTTGCGGAATTATCGCGGCGACCGTATCCGTCTGTGCAAATTCCAGCCGATCATGGATACGAAGGCATTGCCGCTGATTGCGGTTCGTGAATTCATCATCAGCCGCAAGAGCCTCGGCGGCATCCTGACGGATCTGCAGTCGCGGGTGCTCGATTCCGCCGGGGAGCCGATCGCAGGGCTTTATGCGGTCGGCGAGGCCGCGGGCTTCGGCGGCGGCGGCATGCATGGTCTGCGGGCGCTGGAGGGCACCTTTCTCGGCGGCTGCATTTTTTCCGGCCGGCGGGCGGCGGCAGCCATCTGCGGCCGCAATCTTTGAACGGATGAAGGGGACGATCCATGAAACGGACAGGCGCCTGGCTTACCGTCTACGCGCTGGAGCAGATCGGGGCCCGCTTCACCTTCGGGATACCCGGCGTGCACACGACCGAGCTTTATGACGCGCTCAACAGCTCCAACCGCATCACGCAGGTGCTGGTCACCCATGAGGGCGGTGCCTCCTTCATGGCCGACGCGGTGGGGCGGCTGTCGGATTCCATCGGCGTGCTGACGGTGGTGCCGGCCGCAGGCCTGACCCATGCGGCGAGCGGCATTGGCGAAGCCTTTCTCGACGGCGTGCCGATGCTGGTGATCTCCGGCGGGCCGCGCACCGATACGCCGCACCGCTATCAGTTGCACCAGATGGACACCCACAAATTCATGAGCGGGCTGACCAAGGCGACGTTCCGCGTCACCCGCCATGACGACGTGGTGCCGACGCTGTTCAAGGCCCATGAGATCGCAACTTCGGGCGAGCCGGGGCCGGTGTTCGTCGAGCTGCCGGTGAACATCCTGCTGATGACCGACGAGGTCGGCGAGCTGCCGCAATTCCAGCCGGCGAAACCGCCGGTGGTCGAGGCCGGCGCGGAGATCGCGCGCGCCGCGGACCTGCTGCTCGCCGCAAAACGCCCCGGCATCTTCGCCGGCTGGGGCGCGCGCGATGCGACGCCCGAGCTGCTCAAGCTTGCCGACTATCTGCAGGCACCGGTGGCGACCACGCTGCAGGGGCTGTCAGTGTTTCCCGGCAATCACCCGCTGCACACCGGTTTCGGCTTTGGCGCTTCGGCGGTGCCTGCGGCCCAGAATGCATTCAAGGATTGCGACTGCATGTTGGCGATCGGCACCCGCTTTGCCGAGATCGCAACCGGAAGCTACGGCGCCGATGTGCCGCAGAACCTGATCCATATCGACATCAACCCCGCGGTCTTCAACGCGAATTATCCGGCGAAGGTCGCGATATCAGGTGATGCCGGCGCCGCGCTGCGGCAGCTGCTTGCGAGCCTGGAAGCGAAGGCGCCGCGGCGGCCGGCCAACGAGGCCCTGCGGCAGCAGATCGCCAAGGACAAGGCAGCCTATCGCGAGAGCTGGTACCGCAACGACGCCAAGGGCATCGTCAACCCCGCGCGCTTCTTCGACGAGCTCAGGCGCCAGATGCCCGAGGACGGCATCCTCGCCATCGACGACGGCAACCACACCTTTCTCACCGCCGAGCTGATGCCGATCCATGCACCCAAAAGCGTGATCCTGCCGACCGACTTCAACTGCATGGGCTATGCGGTGCCTGCGGCGATCGGCGCCAAGCTCGCGTTTCCCGGCCGCAGCGTGCAGGCGGTCGTCGGCGATGGCGCCTTCATGATGACCTGCATGGAAATCCTGACCGCGGCGTCGAACAGCCTCGGCATCGTCTATTACGTCTTCAACGACGGCGAACTGGCCCAGATCGCGCAGGCGCAATCGATTCCCTATGGCCGCAAGCCCGCCACCACCATCGGCAAGCTGAACATCGAGGGCGTCGCGCTTGCAACCGGCGCGGCTTTTGTCGCCATGAACGACAATGACGGGATCGCGGAGGCCATCAGCACGGCGCGCGGCATCGCCGCGACCGGCCGGCCGGTGATCGTCGCGGTGCGCATCGACTATTCCAAGAAGACCGCCTTCACGTTGGGTGCGGTGAAGACCAATTTCGGCCGCTTTCCCCTCAACGAGAAGCTGCGCTTCCTCGCCCGCGCCGCCATGCGCCATGTGGTCGGCTAAATCCAACTCTCGACGCCACGCATCAGGACCTTGAATGCACAAGATAACCCGGCGCAGCGCGCTGCTCGGCCTCGCGCTGCTGCCAATCTCTGCCCGGACTGCCGGCGCTGAGGCAGAACAGCTCGCCGTCGCGACCGACGAAGGTGACATGACCCTGTCGCGCTTCGCCGCGAGTGGCGCGGCCAAGCGCCCGGCGGTGTTGCTGCTGCACGGCAGGGGCGGCTTCGAGATGAAACCTGCCGCCTATGAGCGCCACGCGAATGCGCTGATGGCTGCCGGTATCGACTGCTATCTCGTCCGCTACATGACCGAAGGCGACACCCGCATCCTGAGCAGCAGGCCGCGGCCCGAGCGCGAGGCGCATGAGACGGCCCGGTTCGAGGCCTGGGCCAGGCGAAGCTCCGCCGCCATCAGCGCGGTGCTGGCGCGTCCGGACAGTTCGGGCCGCATCGGTCTGCTCGGCTTTTCGCTCGGCGGCTATGTCGCCGCAGCCACGGCGGTCCGCGACCAACGGGTCACAGCACTCGCCGTGCTCTATGGCGGGATGCCTGATGCGATGGCAAGCGACGTCAAGCACTTGCCGCCGCTGCTTGAACTGCATGGTGAGGCCGACCGCAACGTTCCGCTGAGCGAGGGCGAAAGGCTGGTGAAGCTCGCCAAGGCCGCAGGCGCGGAGGCCGAGCAGGTGACCTATCCGGGCAAGACGCACGGCTTTGATTTTGCCGACACCGATCCGGCGACATTCGATGCGATCGGGAGGGTGGCGCGCTTCTTCGGTGCGCATCTCGGGAGCGCATGAGCGCGCCGGCTATCGCACGGCCTTGAACGCCACGCCGTGCAGGCGAATGGCGGCGGCGACGTCGAAATGGTTGGCGCCGAACACCCGCAGCTCCGGCCCCCTTGTCGATGTCGACCGGAATGTCGTGGCCGCGCCGCCGATCATGCCGCGAACAGGCTGCCCCAACCCCTGATGGCGCGCGGGTCGCGTCCCGCCATGCGGAGGCTCTGATACAGGGTCACGGCGACGGAATCGTAGACGGGGACGCCGAGCTCTTGTTCGAGGGCGGCGGCAATCGCCGCGCCCCGCATATTGGTACAGACGATCGCAACGGCGTCGCATCCCGCCTCGACCACCGCGCGCGCCATCGCCGCGATGTCGTCGGGGGCCACATTGGCAAAGGAAAAGTTGTCCTTGAGCCGCAGGTGCCGTTCGGCAGTGCAGGCAAAGCCGGCTGCGGTCCAGTTGGCGATGATCCTGTCCTGCACGTCGTCGAGATAAGGCGTCACCAGGCCGATGCGCTTGATGCCGCGCTGCGCGAACAGGTCACGGAAGGCGAGCACCGAGCTGCACGCAGCGATGCCGGTGGCTGCCTCGATCCGCGCGCAAAGCTGCTCGTCGCGCTCGAAGCCGAGCCATGCGGCGGACGTCCCGTTCCAGGCGATGACGTCGACCTTGGCATGCGCCAGCAATTCCGCCGCACGCAACAGCTCGCTGTCGTCGAACTGCTGCAGCGCCTGGTCCGACAGCGCGATCTCGGTGACGCGAAAACGGGAGAAATGCGCCGATATGTCGGGCGTGCCGGCGAGCATCGCCGCCGTCATCGGCTCCAGCACGGTGTTGGACGACGGCGTCAGCATGCCGAGACGGGTGGAAGGGGACATGGGCGGGTCCTGCGATTTGTCGTAGTTGATCGCGCGCTGGTGTCAGATCAAAAATAGGTCTCTGCCAGTGCCGTCAGCCTGAGGCGCCGGAGCGTAGCGGAGGCCTCGAAGGCGACGGCCCGGATGCAGCAGCGGGGCCGTTCATCCTTCGAGGCTCGCTCCGCTCGCGCCTCAGGATGACGGATTGCATTCGGCTACTCACGCCGCTTCCTTGGCGGCGACTTCCTTGATCAGGCCGAGCACGTGACGTTTCATGTCGTTGAATGCGGCGCTCGTGACGTCGCGCGGGCGGGGCAGGTCGAAGGTGAGGAGGTCGCGGATGCGGCCGGGGCGGCGCGTCATCACCACGATCTTGTTGCCGAGCACGAGCGCCTCGTCGACGCTGTGGGTCACGAACACGATGGTGCCGCGATGGCGCTGCCAGATGCCGACCAGTTCCTCCTGCATCTCGGATTTGGTCTGGGCATCGAGTGCCGCGAAAGGCTCGTCCATCAGGATGACACGCGGGTTCATGATCAGGGCGCGCGCGATGCCGACCCGCTGGTTCATGCCGCCGGAGAGCTCGGACGGGTAGTGCGTCTCAAAACCCTTCAGCCCGACCAGGTCGATGAACTCCTGCGCTCGCTCGCGTCGCGCCGTCTTGCCGACGCCCTGGAGCTTGAGGTGAAAGGCGATGTTCTCCCAGACCGACAGCCACGGCATCAGCGTCGGCTGCTGGAACACCACGCCGCGGTCGGCGCCGGGCGCCTCGACGGCCTTGCCGTCGACGACGACGCGGCCGCGGCTCGGCTTTTCGAAGCCGGCGATGATGTTGAGCAGCGTCGACTTGCCGCAGCCGGACGGGCCCAGCAGGCAGACGAAGTCGTTGGAGGCGATGGCGAGATTGATGTCGTCGAGCGCGGCGACGTCACGCCCGCGCGACGTGTCGTGAAAGACCTTGGTGATTCCCTCGATGCTGATCTCGGCCATCGCGTTTAACCTCCGCGTCCGGCGACGGTGGTCGCCTTCTGCCAGTGCAGCACCGCATTCATCACCTGCTTGATCAGGAGGTCGGAAACGAAGCCGAGCAGCCCGATCGAGATCATCGCGGCGAGCACGATGTCGTAGCGCAGGAAGTAATAGGAATCCCACAGCACGTAGCCGAGCCCGCTCTTCACCGCGACCATCTCGGCGGTCACCGTGAGCATCCAGGCCGAGCCGATGGCGATGCGAAGGCCGGCGAAGATCGAGGGCAGTGCCGCCGGCAGCACGATGTTCCAGAGCATCTGCCGCTCGGAGGCGCCCATCATGGCGCCGGCACGGATCAGGTTGCGGTCGACGCCCTTCACGCCATGGATGGTGTTCATCAGCACCGGAAAGAACGCACCAAGGAAGACGAGAAAGATCGCCGGCTTGTCGGCAATGCCGAACCAGATGATGGCGAGCGGAATCCAGGACACCGGCGGGATCGGCCGCAGCATCTGCAAGGTCGGCTCGAGCGTCGTCTCGGCGACACGCCACCAGCCGATCGCAGTCCCGAGCGCGATGGCCGTGAGTGCCGCGATGGCAAAGCCCGCCGCGACGCGCGCAGCGGAGGCAACGGCATCGTGCAGCCAGCGCCCGGAATAGCTCTGCGTGGTCTGGTCGATGCCGAAGATCCAGTCGCCGAGCGCGTGGATGACGGCGCTCGGCGCCGGCAGCAGCGCCGGCGGCAGAAAGCCCGCGCGTGCAAAAGCCTCCCAGCCGATCAGCAGCAGGGCGGGAACGACGATGCGGTCGAGCCGCCGTCCGATGCGCCTTCCGATCTCTGGCAGGGCGGCGATGCACCCCGTCAGCTCAATAGCCGAGCTCATTCTTGGACCTCTTGGTTGCGGCCTCGAGGAAGGAATAGTCGCTGGTCTTGTCGATCAGCGGCGTCACATCGGTCGAGACATATTTCAGGTCCTTCATCATGCGGGCGATCGCGATCGTCTCCGGCTTGTGGATGGCGTAGTCCGGGAACGCATTGTCGAGCGCGGCTTCGGCGATCGTCTTGTCGAGGCCGGTCTGCTTGACGATGGTATCGACCCAGGCGCTCCTGTCGGCCTTGATCTTGTCGACCATGGCGACGACGGCCGCGACCGTCGCCTGCACGTCGGCCCGTCGCGACGCGATGACGTCGGAGCGTGTCACGATCAGGTTGGTCAGCTTGCCGGCGGCCTGGTCGTAGGGCAGCACGAAACTGTTGCCGGCATTGGCCATGCGGATCTGCGACGCAAAGGGCTCGACGGTGCAGACCATGTCGATCTCGCCGCGGCGCAGGGCCGCGATATGGTCGGAGGGGTTGGGGATGTTGACGAACTGGACGTCCTTGTTGACATCGATGCCTTCCTTGGCGAAGGCGCCGCGCATGTGGATGTCCTGCGCATTGCCGCGGGAGGCCGCCACCTTCAGCGGCGAGCCGGCCGCCTTGGCCTTCTCGATCAGCGCCTTGAACGCCGCCCAGTCGCCCTTGGGCAGGTTGAGCGCGGGCGTCGACAGGCATTCGGAGCCGCCATTGACCTCGCCCGAGATGGCGACGACGTCGAAGCCTTTGTCCAGTGCGGTGACGTAATGCAGATAGGTCACCTGCGCGACGTCGATGCTCTTGGAAATCAAGGCCGTGAGCACGTCGTTGCCGGAATTGAAGCCGGTCGCCTCGATGGTGACGCCCTGTGCCAGCGCCGGAGTCAGCGCCATCGGCAGGCAATGCGCGCACTTGGCATAGCCGAGCTTGATCGGCGTGCCGTCGGCGTGTGCGGGTTCGTTCAATGCGCCGAGCGCGCCTGCGATGAGGGCGAGAGCAAAGGCTGCGGAGAGCTTCTTTCGCACGGTCTTGAGTACTCCAGTTGGGTGGATCCCGGCGGCAGGGCCAACTTTGCAGCCGCAAGGGAGCACTTCAAGTATTTTCTGAATGCTGCATACAATTTGTGCCAAGTGGCTAGGAAACAAACACTATTTGTCTATAATACGTGCGAGAAAAGCACCCGCTTCCTGCAATAGGATAAGGGCCTGGAGGATCAAGCTTTGGAGCAGAAGACACCCCGCAAGCGCGGCCGTCCGCGCAAAGCGACCATCGCTCACGCTGTCGCGCCGCATTTGCGGCTGCGCCGGGCGAGCCTGCACGAGCGCGCGATCGAGCGGCTGCGCAAGCTCATCATTTCCGGCGGGCTCGCGCAGGGCACCGAGCTCGTCGAGGCCGAGCTGTGCGCGCTGCTCGGCCTGTCGCGCACGCCCTTGCGCGAGGCGTTCAAGCTGCTTGCCGCCGACGGTCTGGTCGAGCTGCGGCAGAACCGCAGCGCGCGCGTCGCGATGATGAACAGCGAGGAGATCGTGCAGCTGTTCGAGGTCCTGAGCGGGATCGAGCGCCATGGCGCCGAGCTTGCCGCGCGGCGCATGAGCAATGAGGAGATCGCGCGGCTTGGCGAGATGCAGCAGGCGATGGAGCGTCACTTCGCGGACAATGATATCGCACCCTATTTCAAGCTGAACCAGGCGCTGCACCAGGCGATCATCGCCGGCGCCCGCAACCCGCTGCTCCGTGAGACGCATGACCGGCTGATCGCACGGGCGGAATGGGCGCGCTTTTCCGCGCTGGGCTCGCGGCGGCGCTGGGATGAATCGGTGCAGGAGCATCGCGACATCCTCACGGCGCTCGAGGCGCGCGACGCCGATGCCGCCGGGCGGCTGCTCGCCCATCACGTCATGAACACGGGCCGCGAGGTGGTACAGGCGCTCTCCGCCGGGACACGGCCGTTGGCCGGCGCGGCCGCGGCGTGACCACAGGGGACGACGACATGCGCATTCTGGTCCTGAACCCGAACACGACGGAGGCGGTCACCGGCCTCCTGACGGAGGCGGGACGCGCGGTCGCCGCCCCCGGCACCGAGCTCGTGCCGCTGACCGCGACGCGCGGCGTTCCATATCTGGCGACCCGGGCGGAGGCGCAGCTCGGCGGCGCCATCGTGCTCGAGATGCTCGCCGAGCGCCATGAGGGCGCCGATGCCGCCATCGTCGCGGCCTTCGGCGATCCCGGCCTGTTCGGCGCCCGCGAATTGTTCGACCTTCCCGTGATCGGCATGTCGGAGGCGGCGATGCTCACCGCCTGCATGCTCGGCCGCCGTTTTGCGATCGTCACCTTCGCAACGGCGCTTGCGACCTGGTACCGCGACTGCGTCGACATGCACGCCTTGCGCGACCGCTGCTGCGCGGTGCGGACGCTCGATCAGTCCTTCGCTTCGCTTGCCGAGGTGCAGTCCGAGAAGGAGGAGCTGCTGGTCGCGCTCGCCAACAAGGCGGTGCAAGAGGACGCGGCCGAGGTGATCATTCTCGGCGGCGCGCCGCTCGCGGGCCTTGCGCCCAAGGTGCGCGACCGCGTGCCGGTGCCGCTGGTCGACCCGATTGCGGCCGCGGTCAAGCAGGCCGAGGCGCTGGTTGCGCTGAAGCCGCGCAAGGCGGTTGCCGGCGCGTTCCGGCGGCCGGCGGCAAAGCCGACGCGCGGGCTCCCCGACCAGCTCGCAGCACGACTCGAGCATCGCGATGCTTCATCCGCCGGGTAACCGCCATTTCCGAAAGGCCAGGATCACGACATGAGCTTCGACACCATCATTCGCGGCGGCACGGTCGCGACCGCCTCCGATACCTTCGCCTGTGATGTCGGCATTGCCGATGGCCGCATTGTCGCGCTCGGCACTGATCTCGGTGAGGCGAGAGAGATCATCGATGCCGGCGGGCATCTGGTGCTGCCGGGCGGGATCGACAGCCATGTCCACATCTCCCAGCCGAGCGGGCCCGGCATCGTGATGGCCGATGATTTCGAGAGCGCAACGCGGGCGGCCGCCTTCGGCGGCAACACCACGGTGCTGCCGTTCTGCCTGCAGGAGCGCGGCCAGAGCCTGCGCGCCGCGGTGCGCGACTATCACGCCAAGGCCGACGGCAATTGCTATATCGACGTCAGCTTCCATCTGATCATCTCCGATCCGACCGACCAGGTGCTGGGCCAGGAGCTACCGGCGCTGATCAAGGACGGCTACACCTCCTTCAAGGTGTTCATGACTTATGAGGATCTGGCGCTCAACGACCGCCAGATCCTGGAGGTGATGGCGGTTGCCCGCGAAACGCGCGCGCTGGTCATGGTGCATGCCGAGAATTTCGACGCCATCCGTTTCCTGACCGACCGCCTGGAGCGGGCGGGGCAGACCGCGCCGCATTTCCACGGCACCTCGCGGCCGATTCCGGTCGAGCGCGAGGCCACCCACCGCGCCATCACGCTCGCCGAGCTGGTCGACGTGCCTGTCATGATCGTCCATGTCTCCAACCGCGAGGCGATGGAGGAGATCCGCCGCGCCCAGCAGCGCGGCCTGAAAGTGTTCGGCGAGACCTGTCCGCAATATCTCGTCCTGACCGAAAAGGACATGGAGGGGCTGAACATGGAAGGCGCCAAATATGTCTGCAGCCCGCCGCCGCGCGACGTTGCCAGCCAGCAGGCCTGCTGGGAAGGCCTGCAGCAGGGCGTGTTCAGCGTGTTCTCGTCCGACCACTGCCCATTCCGCTACGACGAGAGCGGCAAGCTCGCGCCGAAGGGGCGCACCAGCTTCCGCTGGGTGCCGAACGGGATTCCCGGCATCGAGACACGGCTGCCGATCCTGTTCTCCGAGGGCGTGGGGAAAGGCCGCATCGATCTCAACCGTTTCGTGGCGCTGTCGTCGACCAACCACGCCAAGACCTACGGTCTCTATCCGCGCAAGGGCACGATTGCGGTCGGCTCGGATGCCGACATCGCGATCTGGGATCCGGCGCGCGAGGTCGTGATCAGCCAGAAGCTCCTGCATCACGGCTCCGACTACACGCCCTATGAGGGGCTCGCCGTGACCGGCTGGCCGGTGACCATGCTGGTGCGCGGCGAGACCGTGGTCACGGACGGTCGGCTGGTCGGCCGCAAGGGCGCCGGTCAGCACTTGGCGCGCGACCCGGTCGGGTCGCGCTAGCCGGCCTGCAGAGCCGGGTCTGCTCTACTTCTTTTTTGCGGAGGCCGACGTCGGGTTGGACGGCGCGGCGTCGGCCGTGACGCCCTTCGACGGCGGGACCACCGGGTTGGGGTGGATCGTCGCGCCGCCGACATGGTTGATCGGCCTGGTCGGGCCGCCGACACCGCCTTGCGCAAGCGCAGGCGCGGCGATCAGAGCCAGAAGCGTGATTGCGAGGGGCAGGCCGGTCCTGCTGTTCATGCGACGCCCGCGGTTGATGTCAGACGACGGATCACATAGCGGCTGGTCTGGAATGGATCAATGTCCGGCGCACGATGGGTCGTCGCGACGCGGCATGGATATCGGAAGCCGAGGCGAGCGCGCCGCCCGCTGCCTTGAAATCGACGCCGCCTGCGGCTAAGCGCGCTGCCCCAAGTTCACCAATATGTCTATCAACATGTCCAGCAACATGACCACACAGATGAGCTCCAATATCGAGCCGCTGGCGCGCGAGATGGCAGCGCGAATCTGCAGGCGGGAAGGGATGCCCGAGCCTGAGATCAGGCATTGGGTCGACCTGCACTGGCCCTGTGCCGCGGCCATGCTGGAGGCTGGCTTGATGAACGAAAACGGCGAATGGCTGGAAGGAGAAGACCTGATCCGGGGTTTCGCGGCCTATCGCGAGCGTCTCGAAAGCCTGCCAAAATAGGGGTTTGGTGCGTTCGCTAATCACCGTCCGGCGACGGCTTGGGCCGCGACGCAATGCGCGAAAGGCTCAAAAAAGCCTGCAAAAGCGTGCTTTCTCGGCCTCGATGAACAAAAAAGAGCGAAAATCCCGGGAAAAATCCCACAAAATCGCCGAGAAGACTCTAGGTTTTTGCCGGTTCGTTTAATATCGCCATCGGACGAATCAGAGGAGACACAATGGCTACCCAACTGTCCAAATCGCAGCTGCTCGAGAAGATCTCGACTGCAACCGAACTTTCCAAACGCGACGTGAAGAACGTCCTGGATACGATGGTCGATGTCGGCCACAAGGAACTGAAGAAGAACGGCGTCTTCCTGGTGCCGGGCTTCGCGAAGTTCGTGGTCGTCAAGAAGCCGGCGACCAAGGCGCGCAAGGGCACCAACCCCTTCACCGGCGAGGAGATGATGTTCAAGGCCAAGCCGGCACGCAAGATCGTCCGCGCAAGGCCGGTCAAGGCTGCGAAGGACGCCGTCTAAGAATAAAGGCCCCCGTTTCCGGGGGCCTTTTGCTTTCAAGGGCGGCGGCATTTTCCTTTTGCCACAGGCGTCGCCGCCCGGCGCCCTCCATTATGGCGCATCAAGCCTCAGCTTGGGCCGCAGGAGGGGCGGCTCAAGCCGGGCCATCGAGAGCCAAGGCTCGCAAGATCCAAGGCTCACAAGAGCCAAGACTAAAGATTCCAAGGCTCACAAGATCCAGACAAACGCGAGCAGACGAAAGTCGGACCACGCGATAGGCGTGGACTTCCAGCGTCCCCGCGGATCAGAAGACGGCTTCGTCCGTCTCGCCGGCATAGACATCCGCTGCTCCGATCAAGACCGCCAGCGGCCTCCGTCCAAACTCCATCGACGAACAGCACCATGATGGCGGCGCACGCCACGTGTTCGATGCTGCGGCGCGAAGCAGATTCGGGGCCGGCACGTTTAGCTTCCGGCGTTTAATAAACATTGGACAAGTCAATTGCCTGGCCGCCGCGATGTCCATGTTGCGCGGCTTCGGTTCATGCGACGTGCAGATTATCGCGTTGCAGCAGGCCTAGTTCGTATCTTCGAGCGAAGGCCGAGGCCGCAAATCCCTCTTGACGGGTTTTGCAAACTGGTATGGGATGTTTAGTATTAAACTAAACTGAACATCGCGCCTGGAGGGGCGGCCCAAGGATTCATGACGCTCGCGCTTGGTGCGCGGGTGTGTGCTTTTCCTCGGCAACCCCTTCGCTCGAAGGCCCGCACGGGCCTCCATAAACAAGCCGCTACGCGGACCGGGCGCGTCCGATTGCGGCGAGGGAATGCGTCACGAGAGGAAAGCACATGCGAAAATCTGCGACTGGAAGGTGGTCGAAGTGGGCGGGCGGCGCGCTTGCTCTCTTCGCAGGCGTGGCGGTGTCGGCGCTCTCAAGCGGCCCGGCGCGCGCGGAAGGCAAGCAGCTCACCCTGTGTTGGGCGGCCTGGGATCCGGCCAATGCGCTGGTCGAGCTCGGCAAGGACTTCACCAAGCAGTCCGGCATCGAGATGAAATATGAGTTCGTGCCCTGGACGAGCTATGCCGACCGCTTCCTCAACGAGCTCAACTCGCACGGCAAGCTGTGCGACCTCATCATCGGCGACAGCCAGTGGATCGGCGGCGCCGCCGAGAACAACTGGTACGTCAAGCTCAACGACTTCTTCGACAAGGAGAAGATCTCGATGGACGATTTCGTCCCGGCGACGGTGGTCGGCTACTCGCAATGGCCGAAGAACACGCCGAACTACTGGGCGCTGCCGGCCATGGCCGACGCGGTCGGCTGGACCTACCGCAAGGACTGGTTCGCCCGTCCCGAAATCCAGTCCGCCTTCAAGGCCAAATACGGCCGCGACCTGGCACCGCCCAAGACCTATGACGAGCTGAAGCAGGTGGCGGAGTTCTTCCAGGGCCGCGAGATCGACGGCAAGAAGGTCTATGGCGCCTACATCTTCACCGAGCGCGGCTCGGAAGGCATCACCATGGGCGTGACCAACGTGCTCTATAATTACGGCTTCCAGTACGAGAATCCGAAGAAGGCTTACCAGATGCAGGGCTTTGTCAATTCGCCCGACGCGGCGAAGGGACTGGAGTTCTACAAGGAGCTGTACAAGTGCTGCACCGCGCCGGGCATGACCAATGCCTACATGCAGGAGGGCCTGGATGCCTTCAAATCCGGCCAGGTGGCGATGCAGATGAACTGGTTCGCCTTCTTCCCCGGGCTTTACAAGGATCCGAATGTCGGCGGCGACAAGATCGGCTTCTTTGTCAATCCGGCCGGCCCCAAGGCGCACTTCACCCAGCTTGGCGGGCAGGGCATCTCTGTTGTCGCGACCTCCGACCACAAGGATGACGCGCTTGCCTACATCAAGTGGTTTGCGCAGCCTGCAGTGCAGCAGAAATGGTGGCAGCTCGGCGGCTACTCGGCGCTGAAGGCCGTGGTCGACGCGCCCGACTTCCCCAAGAGCGCGCCGTTTGCTCCGCAGTTCCTGGAGTCGATGGCGATCGTGAAGGACTTCTGGGCCGAGCCGTCCTATGCGCAGCTGCTGCTCGACATGCAGAAGCGGGTGCACGACTATGTCGTGGCCGACAAGGGCACGTCGCAGCAGGCGCTCGATCTGCTGGTCAAGGACTGGACCAAGGTCTTTGGCGAGCAGGGCAAGACGGTGGCGTCGGAGTGACGTGACCTGATCCGCAAATGTGAGCGGGCTTCCCCGGATCGCGTTGATCCGGGGAAGTCGAAACAGCCACCGACGAAGTGCAAGATGACCACAATCATTCATCCCGACGACGCCCAGGTGACCCGCGCTGTTCCGGCAAAGGCCAGCCCCGCCTGGCGGGCGCGCGGGTTGTCGGACCGCTCGATCGCCTGGCTGTTTGTGGCACCCACGATCGCGTTGCTGCTTGCGATCAACATCTTCCCGCTGATCTGGATGATCCGGCTCTCCTTCACGAGCCTCAACCTCAGCATGTCCTATCTGCCGCTGCGGTTCGTGGGGCT
>Ga0209062_1001166_pt1 | contig 51691 bp, 43 predicted proteins | sample Coa_R2_2_FD_187158 | JGI IMG/M metagenome (GOLD analysis project Ga0209062, IMG submission 187158) | Surface soil microbial communities from Centralia Pennsylvania, which are recovering from an underground coalmine fire - Coalmine... | ecosystem: Environmental > Terrestrial > Soil > Unclassified... | reverse complement strand
GCTTGCGCGAGAGGCCCGAGAAGCCATGGCCGTGCGAGGTCAGGACTTCGCCGCGATAATGAATGTCGATGGCGTCCCAATGGGCGAAGCTCTCGGTGATCTCGGCATAGCTCTCGGGATCGGCGGCGGCGATGTTGTTGAGCGTCTCGTCGGAGAAGACGACGCCCCATCCGAAAGTATCGTCCGGCCCGTTGCGCTCCAGCACCGTGATGCGATGCGCGGGGTCGCGCCGCTTCATCAGCAAGCTGAAGAACAGCCCGGCCGGGCCGCCCCCGATCACCCTGATGTCCATGCGCAACACGATCCTTCTGTTGCCCGTCACTCACCGTCGAGCGATGCTGCAATTATTTTAGATCTAAACTATCTCCGATGCCAGAAATAAGGCTTATCAAATAGTTAGTCAAGGCTATACAGCTCGAAAAGCGCGAGATCGCGTTGCGCCGGTCGGTTGAAACCGATAAGGTTGAAAAAGTCGGCCGCAACGTGGCCACGGGTCGAAAGGCAAAGAGCCAGCGGAGCTTGCACACAATCCAGCACACTTTGGATGACAAGGGGAAATGTCATGGCCGCATTCGCATCAACGGCGAATCGCAGCAGTGCGGTGCCGAAGCAGAGCCTCAGCTTCATCATCGGCGCCTCTTCCGTCGGCACGCTGATCGAGTGGTATGACTTCTATCTCTACGGCGTGCTCGCCGTTTTTTTCAGCAAGCAGTTCTTCTCGCCGAACCTCAACGAAACGACGGCCTTGATCCTGAGCCTTCTGGTGTTTTGGACGGGCTTCGCCGTCCGGCCTTTCGGCGCAGTCGTCTTCGGTCACCTGGGCGATCTCATCGGCCGCAAATTCACTTTCATGCTGACCCTGCTGCTGATGGGAGCGTCGACCTTCGTCGTCGGCTTGCTGCCCGGCTTCGACGCGATCGGCACACTGGCGCCGATCTTGCTCGTCGCAATGCGGGTTCTTCAGGGCTTGGCCTTGGGCGGAGAATATGGCGGTGCCGCAACCTATATCGCGGAGCACGCACCCGATGGGCGGCGCGGGTTTTACACCTCATGGATCCAAACGACGGCGACCATGGGCATCGTCCTCGCGCTGCTCGTCATCCTCATTTGCCGGCAGAGCTTCGGCGATCAGACATTCGGCGACCGGGGCTGGCGCGTGCCGTTCCTGATCTCGGCGGCGCTCGTCCTCCTCTCGATCTATATCCGCCTCAGGCTCGAGGAATCGCCGCTCTACGCCAAGCTCAAGGATCAGGGCAAAGCGTCGCGCAATCCGGCGCTCGAAAGCTTCAGCAGCGGCCGGAACTGGGGCCTGATCTTACTCGCCCTCTTCGGCGCCACCGCGCCGGAGGGCGTCGTCTGGTACACCGGCCAGTTCTATGCGCTCTTCTACATGTCGGCCGTGCTCAAGATAAATTACGTCACGGTCTATACGGTCATGATGATCGCACTCACCCTCGGTGCGCCATTCTTCGTCGTGTTCGGAGCGCTTTCCGACCGCATCGGCCGGCGCAACATCATGACGCTCGGCTTCGCCCTCGCGGTGATCAGCTATTGGCCGGTCTTCACCTGGCTCGGGACCTTCAAGGACAATCCGGTCGTCCTCACGATCTTGGTTTTCTACATGGTGATCCTGGTCACGATGGTGTACGGGCCGATCGCGGCGTTCCTCGTGGAGCTGTTCCCGGCGAGGATTCGCTATACCTCGATGTCGCTGCCCTATCACGTGGGCAACGGCGTCTTTGGCGGGCTTGTCCCCGCGGCGGGAACTTGGGTCGCGGCGATCACCGGCGCGGCGCTCAGCGGATTGTTCTATCCGATGGGCGTTGCCGCGATCGGGGTCGTGGTGAGCCTCGCCTTCATCCGCGAGCCGACGCATCGGGTAAGTATCTGGGAGGAGGTCGGCGGCCGGCCGCCGCTACCCGACCAGCCCTGAGAACAGTGTCTCCGCTTCGGGGGCCCGGGCACGACCCCGGGGCCTATTCTTTTGGTCACCGCGGAAAATCAGGGCGTGCCGGCCGGCGCGCCGATGATGGCGAGGAATTCGCGTCGGGTGGAGGGGTCGGAGCGGAAGGCGCCGAGCATGCGCGAGGTGACCATGGCGACACCCGGCTTGTGCACGCCGCGCGTGGTCATGCATTGATGCGCCGCCTCGATGACCACGGCGACGCCCTTGGGCTGGAGGACCTCGTCCAAGGTGTTGGCGATCTGCGCTGTCATCTTCTCCTGGATCTGCAGGCGCTTGGCATAGACCTCGACGAGCCGGGCCAGCTTGGAGATGCCGACGACGCGCTGCTGGGGCAGATAGGCCACATGCGCCTTGCCGATGATCGGCGCCAGATGGTGCTCGCAATGGCTCTCGAAGCGGATGTCCTTGAGCACCACCATCTCGTCATAGCCATCGGTCTCCTCGAAGGTGCGCTGCAACAACTCCACCGGATCGGTGCCATAGCCCGAGAAGAACTCCTCGAAGGCGCGCACCACGCGCCCCGGCGTGCCTTTGAGCCCCTCGCGCTCGGGATCGTCGCCCGCCCATTCGATCAGCACCCGTACCGCCGCCTCCGCCGCCTCACGCGTCGGACGCTGGGCGCCGTTTCGCGGCACGGGCGATTTATGGTTTACCGGGCGGAGACGCGTGGTCTTTGAAGCCATGGCGGCTGCTCCTGCGCCGTGGACGCGCCGAGCGCGGCCGCCGGCTCAATTGAGGCGGATGGGTTGATGCGGGCTGTCGAGCGAGAAGGCGGGAATGGCGACGGCAAAGCTCTCGCCGGCCGGCGTCTCCATCTCATAGCTGCCGACCATGATGCCGGAGGGCGTGCTTAGCGGCGTGCCGCTGGTATATTCATAGGTCTGACCCGGCGCCAGAACCGGCTGTTCGCCGACGACGCCGGGGCCGCGCACCTCCTGCACGCGGCCGAAGCCGTCGGTGATGCGCCAATGCCGGCGGCGCAATTGGACGGTCTCGTGTCCTTCGTTCTCGATGCGCACGTGATAGGCCCAGACATATTGATTTTCGGCCGGGGACGACTGGTCCTCGAGGTAGAACGGCTTCACCGTCACCTTGATGGATCGCGTCGTTTCCGAATACATGACCGGCCCTCCGCCAAGCCGACAGGCTCATTCGGTCATTTTGTACGGGCCTGCCGGGGCGTCAAGTCACCGTCCCGGGCTGAGATCGTGCGAAACCGCGCCGGATATTGGCTTTCTCCGCGGCAGCGGGTAAGCCTCGGCCGCCGCGATCTCCGCGCCACCTTTCCTTGTCCGAGGCCCCTGGGCGATGACCGAATCTTGCGCCGATTCCCTAGACCTGCTGGCGCGCGATGCCGTCACGATCGGCACGCCCTGCGGCGACGGGGATATGGTGTGGCGCTGCTGGGGCGACGGCCCGGCGGTCGTGCTGTTGCATGGCGGCTACGGGTCCTGGACTCATTGGCTGCGCAATATCGGTCCGCTCAAGGAGCGCTATCGCGTGATTGCTGCCGACCTTCCGGGGCTCGGCCAATCCGCCATGCCGCCCGTGCCCTACACGCCTCAGAGCATTGCCGAGATCGTCGATCGCGGGCTCGACACCGTGCTGGCGGCGCGCGAGCGCTTCCATCTCGTGGGGTTCTCCTTCGGCGCCTTGATCGGCAGCTATGTCGCCCGGTCGCGCGCCGAGCAGCCGCGCTCCTTTACGCTCGTCGGCGCTGCGAGCATGGGGCTCCGGCGCGGTCCGATGGAGGAGTTGAGACCGATGCGCCATCGCATGAGCGCCGACGATCTGGCCGAATTGCAGCGGACCAATCTTGCGATCCTGATGATCGCCGATGCGGCGCGGATCGACGACCTCGCCATTCATCTTCAGACCGAGAATGTGGCGCGGGCGCGCGTCCGCAGCCGGCCGTTTGCGCCGACCGATCTCCTGCGCCGCGTTCTTCCGGAGATCGCGGCACCGCTCGGCGGCATCTGGGGCGAATATGACGCGACCGCCTATCCCTATGTCGACGAGCGCCGCGAGCTCTTGCAGACGATCCGTCCCGGCACTCCCTTCGACGTGATCGCGGGTGCCGGCCATTGGGTGCAATATGAAGCACCCCATGCCTTCAACCGCGTCCTGCTCGACCGATTGCAGGCGCGGGAGGGGGAGGGCGATTGACGGGGGAGAATCGAGCCGGCTTGAAGGATGCGACGCGCTTCGCTTTAATATGGCTCGGCCAAGCCGCGGGATGCGGGTGTAGCTCAATGGTAGAGCAGAAGCTTCCCAAGCTTACGACGAGGGTTCGATTCCCTTCACCCGCTCCATCTTTTCAAATTGGCGGCCCGCATCGCGCGGTGCAGGGCCTGCTCAACGGCATCAAAGGGACGGCGCTTTGGTGCAGTGTGGCCTCACGCCTCACGCCACAAGCATCAGACCCGATAGCAAGAGCACGATGAGGACGATCCGCCTGAACGTCGCGTCGTCTACGTAGCGAAACGCGACAATGCCGAGCGCCGACCCCGCCAGCAGCGCCGGGATGCTCAGCGCGAGGTCAAGCAGAACCTTCGTCGACAGGTCGCCGCGCATCAGCATCAGGGCCAGCGCAAACAACTGCATCGCCGCGATGAAGGGCTGCACCAGGCCGCGCTGCTCGTTCTTCGGCACGCCGTTGAGATCGCACCAGATGGTCGGCAGCGCCCCCGGCATGGCCGTGAGCCCGCCGATCAGACCGCCGCCGAATCCGACCAGCGCGTTGCGGCCTTGGGTCATCTGCTGCAGGCAATTCAAGCTTGGCCGGAACAACATGTATCCGGCATAGGCCGCAACCGCGAGGCCGAAGCCTTCGCGAAACGACCGGGCATCGGCCGCATGCAGCAGCCAGACGGCGATGGGAACGCCGAGCAAACCGCCGAACACGAGGATCAGGCTCTGCTTCCACTGGATGTTCTTGCGTAAGGCCCACAGATTGGCGGCCTGCACGCCGACGCTGCACGCCATCATCAGGGGAACGGCCTCGAGCGGCTGAAGCCAGTGCAGCAGGACGCCGCCGGCGACCGCCGAAAAGGCAAAGCCGGCGAGGCCCGAGACAAAGGCGCCGGAGAATACGGCGATGCTGAGGATCAAGTATGATCCGATGGCGCTCATGGGCGATCCTGTGGTCGATCCGGTTTGACGTCAGATTTGAAGTGGCTCGTCGGGCGAAGAGGCTCGAGAGCGCCCGCCGCGAAGGCGGGGCAGCAGCATCGGGACGCGCTGGCGATACTGCTCGTAGCGGGCGCCGAACTGCGCGACGAGATCCCGCTCTTCGAGCGTGACACCGATGAGGATGTAGAGAGTGGTCATGACCGCGAACAGTAAATGGCCGAGGGTCATGTGCGGCGCTGCCCAGAAGGCGAGCAGGAAGCCCAGCATGATCGGGTGCCGCACGAGCCGGTAGAGCAGCGGCGTCTTGAATCCCTGCACGCGCACCGCGGCTCCGCGCAGGGCGGCGAATACCTGGCGGAGGCCGAACAGCTCGAAATGATCAATCATGTAGGACGACGTCAGCGCCGTCAGCCAGCCGAACCAATAGATCGCCGTCAGCAGGGTCGCGGTCCAACCCTCCACACGCCAGATCGTCGTGACGACCGGCCGCCATTGCCAGAAGATGAGGAGCAGAAGAAGGCTCGAGATCAGCACATAGGTGCTGCGCTCGCAGGATGCCGGAACGATCGTCGTCCACCAGCGCTTGAAAGCCGGACGCGCCATGACGCTATGCTGGACCGCGAATAGGCCGAGCAGCACGAGGTCGATCAGGATCGACCGGGCCAACCCATCCTCGGCGCCGACGTCGATTGACGACGGCAGCAGATAATTGCCGATGAAAGCCATCGCGTAGAGAAGGGACAGGAAGAAGACGAGGTAGCTCGCAATGCCGTAGCCCAAGGCGGCGACGCGTCCGATCATGAGGCTCTCCCACATGGTTGTGCGCGGGCCCGGATGGCCGCGCTCACTCCCTCGCCGCCGATGTCAGCGACGATCGACTGTTGTGGGGTGGTAGCATCGCCGCGTCCCCTGAGCGTCCCCGGACGCCGTCATGGCGAGTGGCATCACCCGCCTCGCCAATCGTGATCATGCGGTTGAGTGCCGCCTTCGCCTCGCTCGTCATGCGCCGGACGATCTCGCCTGCCGGCAGGATCTCGTCGATGTTGCCGGCACTCTGTCCGGCAGTGAGGCAAGCCTGCTCGATGTCGCCATTGAAATCGCGCGTCGGCAGGATCGCGCTGTAGCGCGGCAGCGGGATCGTCTGGCCGTTGAGAACGGTCGAGCCGATGATCTTGCCGTCCGCCTCCCTGATGGCCTCGGCTTCCCGGCCAAGCGCCACGCGCGCGCCGTCATTGACAATCGCCCGCATCGCCTGACCGGGCCATTCGGGGCCGTAGATGGAGAGGATTGCCGTATCGCCGACATCGGCGGACAGCACGCGGTCCTTGTAAGCGTCATGGGCCTCCGCCTCGCGTGAAGCGAGGAACCTGCTGCCGCACCAGACGGCGTCAGCGCCGAGGACGAGTGCCGCGGCCATGGTCGTGCCGTCCACGATGCCGCCGGCCGCAAGCAGCGGCAGGCCGGGGAAGCTCCGGCGAATGCGCGAGAAGAGCGTCATCGTCGAAGCCTCGGCGCGGTTGTGGCCGCCGGCCTCGGCACCCTGGACGACGAGCGCATCGGCGCCGAGGGCGATCGCTTCCTCGGCTTCGTCGACACGGCCGACCTGCATCCAGACCTTGATCCCCGCCTGCTTCAGCCGTTCGACATGCTCTGCGGTCGGCAAGGTCCAGAAGAAGATGGCGAGTGCCACCTGTTCCTTGACGAGGACAGCGAGGTGTTCATCGGTGACGAAGTCGCCGATCAGGTCGACGCCGAAGGGCCGCTTTGTGAGTGTCTTCGTCTGCCGGATGAGATGGCGCAGGACATCGGGCGGATTGATGTCGGAGCCGATCGTGCCGAGCCCGCCAGCTTCTGAGACCGCGGCCGCGAGAGCGGGACGCGCGATCATCGCCATGCCTGCATTGACGATCGGCGTCGTGAGCCCGAAAGCCCGGGTGATGGATGTCGAAAACATGGGCTTGATCCTTTAATCGCATGAAGGGTGAGCGGCAGCAGCGGTGCCGGAGGCAAGAACCTGAACCGTTCGCAGCGAGCCGGTTCGATCAGGTAGCTGCTATCACCGGACCGTCCCCCGGGCGTCCCCTCGCAGCGCGATACGGTAAGGAAGATTTCATGACGGGGTTTCGGACGCTCGGATTCCCCACCCGAGCGCGCCCGCTCCGCGAGCGGGAGGGTAATCCGAAGGAGCCTCTAGCGCGGTAGATTGCGCCTGCGGTCGCGTCCGAGGCCGTCGACGAAAACTCTGATCGCGTCGAGCACGGGCTGCTGAGCGCCGGCGAAAAACCAGTGGTCATCGCCGTCAAGCTCGATGAAGCGTGCGGCCGCGATCTGGCTTGCCATGTAGCGGCCGGCCTCGAAGCGGACCGCGCGGTCGCCCCGCCGGTGCAGGACGAGTGTCGGCGCGGAAATGCGCGGCAGGAGATGGCGCACGTCGGTGGCGCGCAACGCCTCGAGCACGCCCTTGATGCCGCCCGGGCTGGAGGCCGACCGCAGGAGTCCCGCCCACCAGGCTCTGGCCTGGGAATCGCCGGCAAGGCTCGGTGCGAAGGTTTCTATCCCGGCCGGTCCGCCCCACTCGGCGACGAGCCGCTTGAGCCAGGTATCGAATTGGCTTGCGCGCAGCGCGAAGGGGTGGTCCGGCGCCCAGCATCCTTTGGCCAATGAGCCCAGGAGAATGAGGCCCGCCACGCGTCGCGGCTCGTCGGCGGTAAATTTGATGCAGGGCGGCCCGCCTTCCGACGCCCCGAACAAGACGACCTGGCGCGCCTCGGCCGCGCGCAGCACGGTGGCAATGTCATCGGCCGTGGCCTCGGCGCTGGGCGAGGAACCGATGCGGTCGGAGAGACCGATACCGCGACGATCGAAGAGGATGACCCGCCCCATCGTCATCAAGGATGCGAGAAAACGCCGGCATCGCGGCTCCTCCCAAATACGCTCCACGTGTGATACGAAGCCAGGTACGATCAGGATATCGAGCGGGCCGGCGCCATGCGTTTGGAATGCCAAATGGACGCCGGCCCCTCTTGCATAGCGGGTGGATTGCGCGGTGGTCGTGGGCGCTCGTGAGGCGGATTTCATGAGCGCGCGCGTCTCGGCCTCGGGTGCGACGCCGAGTTCCTCGCTCAGCCGCCGCACGAGCGCTTCATAGTGACGATCGGCGGCGCTCCGGTCGCCGGCGAGGAGAAGGCTGCCGATCAAATGCCGCCCATACACTTCGCTGAGCGGATCGAGCTCGACGAGACGGCCCGCATGAGCGGCCGCAGCAAAATACTCGCCAGCGGCATTCTTTTCCTGGACGACGCGCTGCAGCGCCTGCGTGAGCCGGCTCTTCAGCGCTTCGCGGCGATAGAACGCCCAATCCTCGAACTCCGGGCAATCGGCCAGCGAAAAGCCGGCCAGGAAGTCGCCGCGATAGAGCAGGCAAGCTTCCTCGAAATCGCCGCGGTCGCATGCGCTCTCGAAGCGATGAGAATCGATCGTCACTTCGATGGCCGAAGACCACCGGATGCTGGTGCGGTCGGTTTCGAAGATTGCCCGGCCGAGCGCGTGCTCGATGCGATGGAGCAGGCGCCGCAGCCGCGCGCGCGAAGTCTCCGCGTCCGTCTCGGGCCATAGCAGGTTCGCTGCGACCTCCCGGGCGACCGGACGTTGAGCGTCAGCGAGGTAGATGAGCAGCGCGAGACCCTTGCGGAGCGCCAGCTTGCCCGGCTCGTCGTCGCAGTAGATCTCGGGAAATCCAAGCGTCCGAAGCGCAAACCGAGGCATGACCCGCTCCCGTCATGGCGCATTCCGGCGCCGACCCGCGCATCTGGGCGGCGGATTAAGCCCGATCGCGCATATCCTGTCGAGCGCGATGCATTCGCTCTGGCGGAATAGGGGACGCCCAGGGGATGGCGACGCGCTAGCACTTTGTCCGCGGGCATCGGCGCGCGATCGGTTCGATGGTGCGCCTCGTGGCAGTCAAGAGAGCGGAGAGATGCGATGAAAGCTGTGTTGTGCCGATCGTTCACGGGCCCTGACGACCTCTTCGTCGGCGATGCGGCCGAACCGCGGCCTGCCGCGGACGAGCTCTTGGTCGAAGTCATCGCGGCTTCGGTCACCTACATGGATTACCTGTTGGTCTCTGGCAAGTATCAGATGCGGCCGCGTACACCGTTCGTCCCCGGTACGGAAGCGGCCGGGACGGTGATTGCCGTCGGCGACTGTGTGACGCGTTTCCGGCCCGGCGACCGCGTCGCCTGCGATGCTTGGCATGGCGCCCATGCCGAGCGGATGGTGGCAAAGGAATACGCGGCGGCACGGATTCCCGATACCGTCGATTGCGCCGTGGCGGCGACGGTGCTGCACAGCTATGGCAGCGCTCACTATGCGCTCGTCAATCGCGCCCAGCTCAAATCCGGCGAGACGGTTTTCGTGACCGGCGCCGCCGGCGGCCTCGGCCTCTCGGCAATCGAGATCGCCGTCAATCTGGGGGCGCGGGTGATCGCCGGCGTCGGCACTGATGAGAAATTCGCGACCGTCCGCGCGCATGGCGCCCATGAGGTCATCAATTATGAAAGCGATGACCTGCGCTCTCGCCTCAAGGAGCTGACGCGCGGCGAGGGGGTCGATGTCTGCTTCGAGACTCTCGGCGGCCGGATCTTTCAGGAGATGGCGCGCTTGATGAAATGGGGCGGCCGGCTGCTACCCATCGGCTTCACCAGCGGGGAGATCCCGACCGTGCCGATGAACCTGCCGCTCTTGAAGAACTATGCCATCATCGGCGTCTTTTACGGCGCGTGGAACGAAAGATTTCCTGGCGAGCGTGCGGCGATCGGCGACCAGCTCATGAGCTGGCTGGACGAGGGCAGGATTCGTCCGCGGATCGGCCAGGTCGTCGCCCTTGATGGGGTGAAGGACGCCATGCGCGCGATTGCGAGCCGTAGCGTGACAGGCCGGAGCGTCGTCAGGATCGCCAACGATCCAACAGCACCTTGATGATCGAGGAGGACGCCGATGCTATCAGTAACGATCGACGAGCGCTTTTGTGGGCCGCCAAACTCGGCAAATGGCGGCTATGCTTGCGGGGTATTGGCCAAGGCTGTCGGTCTGAGCGCGGAGGTGACGCTGCGCGCGCCGCCGCCGCTCGGCCGGCCGCTCGAACTCATTCAAGGCCCGGATGGCACCGCCGAGCTGCGGGACGGGACGAGACTGCTTGCGACGGCGCGGAACGCACGTCCGGACCTGTCGCAAATTCCGGTCGCCAGCTTTGCCGAAGCAGAAGACGCCGCCCGCCGATCACGCTCTGATGAGGCCAACCGCTATTTCCGATCCTGCTTCGTCTGTGGCCCGGCGCGCCGCGCCGGTGACGGGCTTCGCATCGTCGTCGGGCCGTTGAGCGCGCGTGCCGCCGACGCCCAAGTTCTGGCGGGGCCATGGGTGCCCTATCCCGATCTCGTTGGGAAGGACGGTCGCATCGCCACCGAATATGTTTGGGCGGCCTTGGATTGCCCCGGCGGCTTTGCCTGCATCGCGGCGCGCCCCCGGGAAATGCATACGACCCCCGTCATTCTCCTGGGGCGCATGCGCGCACAGATCCACGAATGCCCCCGTCCAGGGGATCGCTGCGTTCTCACGGCATGGTCGACCGGCAGCGATGGCCGCAAGCTCTTTGCCAATACGGCGCTCATCGATGAGGCGGGAGAGATTCTTGCCGTCGCTCAATCGACATGGGTAATGGTCGATGCATCCATCGAGCCTGGGTGACGACGGCGCCGCCAGTACCGGGCCAGCTAGCCCCGCTAATCGGCGAAGCCCCGATGGCGGCGCATGACATCCTGAAGCAGATCGAGCGGCAAGGCGTGAATCACATGGCCGTCTCTCCCGGTCATCGTTTCGGCCATGCAGAGGGCGTTCAGGATGGCTTCTTCGGTTGCTTCGGCCGCGGCGCGAAAGAGAGAGGTCATGGCGTCGGGTGCCAGCATGCGCACCGTCGAGAGGTTTTCGCTCTGGCCGATATGGTTCGCAGTAGAGAAGGCGAGAAAGATGTCGCCGCTGCCATTGGCGCCCAAGCCACCCACCCAAGCAAGACCAGTCGTCGCGCGGCGGGCAAGGCGTTGGCATTGAATCGGAATGAGCGGCGCATCGGTGGCGAGGATCACGATGATCGAGCTTCCGATCTCATTCCCGCCATCCGTGCCGGAACGGAATGCCGGCACGATCGCTGGCCCGATCATGCGCCCGACGGGAACGCCATCGACGCGCAAGAGATCGCGTGCGCCGTAATTCGCTTGGACCAGCGCCCCCACCGTGTAGCGCGCGCCGCCCTCGCTGACCACCCGCGAGGCGGTGCCGGTGCCGCCCTTGAACTCGTGGCAAATCATCCCCGTGCCGCCGCCGACATTGCCTTCGGCAATCGGGCCGCCCGTTGCGGTGTCAAACGCGGCGAAGGCGTGCTCTTGGGTCAACGGAAAGCTCCGGGCGTCGCTGAGCCAGCCATCATAGGTTTCGGCAACGACCGGAAGATGGAAGAGCTGCGAGGCACCCTCGCGCACGGCAAGCGCGCAGATTGCATCGCGCACGAGCCCGACCTGATAGGTATGGGTGATGCCGATCGGCGCGCTGAGCATCCCTTGCTCCGCGATCCAGGGAATGCCGGTCATTTCGCCATTGCCGTTGAACGAGAAGGTGCCGGCGAAGACATAGTCGGTCCAAATCTCGGATCCGCGCGGCCAAACGGCGGTGATACCCGTGCGCACGACGTGCGGCGCGTCGGTAACGACGGTCGAATATCCGACTTTGACGCCGGCGACGTCGGTAATGGCGTTGAATTCGCCGGTCGGCAACACGCCGACCGAAAGCCCGAGATCGCGCAACCGCGCCCGCCCCATGATGTCGCTCCTGCCCGCTTCGACAAGCAGCCGGCGCGCCGCGCCAGCGAATGCATTTGAAGCTAGCGATGAGAATGCGCGGCGTCGACCCCGCGCCTTGCACCGTCAAGGTCGCGGCGTCGATTTTCGCTTCGGTGCCAGCGATTTTCTCGTCCTCGCCACCCGCCGCGCCGCGGCCAGCGCGGCTCGCGCCCAGGTGACGAGTTCATCGGGTTCATCGAACAGGCGCTCGGGAGCGCGCCAAAAAGAGAGATCTATGGTTTCACCTCTCTTTTCGTAATTGAGAGGCGGAAAGGATTGAGCTTCCTCGAAGGCGGCCCGGTTGCCATCATCAATACGAAAATAGAGGGTGTTGTCTCTCACCATGCCGAGCATGAACCCATCGCAGAACACGCCGGTCTTTCCGAACATGCGGCGCATCGTTATGCGGCCGAGCGGCGCGAGCTGCTCGCGCAAGAACTCGGCAAAGCTCTCGCTCGCAACCATCTTCACCTCAGCTCGGTCAAGCCGGCATCAGTGATAGGGATCGGCGGCATCGCGCAGCCCGTCGCCGAGAAAGTTGAAGGCCAGCACCAGGAGGATGACCGGCACCGCCGGCAGCATGAGCCAGGGATAGAGCGCCACGACATTGATGTTTTGCGCTTCATTGAGCAGCACGCCCCAGCTCGTGACGGGCGGGCGAAGACCGAGGCCGAGGAAGGAAAGGGCGGTCTCGCCCAGGATCATCGAGGGGACGGTCAGCGTCGCGGTGGCGATGAGGTGGCTGGCGAAGCCCGGCAATAGATGCCGACCGATGATCCGTGCCGGCCGCGCGCCCATGAGCATGGCGGCGACGCAGAAATCCTCCTCGCGCAGCGCGAGCAGCTTCGACCGCACGGCGCGCCCGAGATGCGTCCATTCGATCATGCCGAGGATGAGGGTAATCCCGAAATAGACGAGGACCGGACTCCAAGTCACCGGCAGGATCGCCGAGAGCGCCATCCACAACGGCAAATGGGGAAACGACTGTATGATCTCGATGAGCCGCTGGATCAGCATGTCGACCGTGCCGCCGTAATAGCCGGCGATGCCGCCGATCACGATACCCAAGGTGAGGCTGACGGCGACACCCATGAGGCCGATCGTGAGCGAGATCCGCGCGCCATAGATGATGCGCGACAGAAGATCGCGCCCGAGCCGGTCGGTGCCGAGCAGAAACAGCGTGCCGCCCGCGGCGGGGCAGAAAAGATGCAGATCGCCTGGGAGGAGGCCCCAGAAGAAATAGCGATCGCCGTGACAGAGGAAGCGCAGCGGCTGCACCTTGCCGCGATCCTCGGTATAGACGCGCCGCAAATCCCGCATGTCGAGGTGATAGTCGAATCCGTAGACATAGGGCGCGGCGAGAGCGCCATCGCGGAAAAAATGCACCGATTGCGGCGGCGCATAGATGAAATCCGAATGGCGGGAATGATGGCCGTAAGGTGCCAGAAATTCGCTGAAGGCGATCGAGAGATACATCGCAATGAGCAGCACTCCCGAGATCACGGCCATGCGATGACGCTTCAGTTTCCACCACATGAGCTGCCATTGCGATGCCATGTAGAACCGCTCTTGCTGCGGCGTCATCGCCTCGACGATATGGGGATCGAAGGGTTCGGCCGATACGTAGTGTGGCAGCCGCTCCGCAGCCATGCCGTCCGCTGTGTTTGCGGCGTCGGGCTTCACCGTGTCCTGCCGCCGGTCAGCCGGATGCGCGGATCGAGCGCCGCAAGCGCAAGATCCGAGAGCAGCATCCCGAGAACGGTGAGAAGCGCCAGAAACATGAGGAACGAACCGGCGAGATACATATCCTGGCTGCGGAGCGCATCGAGCAGCATCGGTCCGGTGGTCGGCAGATTCATCACCACCGAAACCACCGTCGCTCCGGAAATGATATGCGGCAGGAGCGAGCCGATATCGGCGATGAACGGGTTGAGCGCGAGCCGCAAGGGATATTTGACCAAGGCGCGAAATGGCGGCAGCCCTTTGGCGCGTGCGGTCATCACATATTGCTTCTGCAACTCGTCGAGTAGATTGGCGCGCAGGCGCCGAATCATGCCCGCCGTCCCCGAGAGCCCGATGACGATGACCGGAATCCAGAGGTGAGCAAGGACCGATCGCGCCTTGGCGAGCGACCAAGGCGCGTCGAGATAAGCGGGGTCCATGAGTCCGCCGATCGAGATGCCGAAATGCCGGTTGGCAAGGTAGAGCAGCACCAGAGCGAGGAGGAAATTGGGCACGGCCAGGCCGATGAAGCCTAGCAGCGTGAGGGTATGGTCGCTCCAACTATATTGACGCGTGGCCGAGTAGATGCCGATGGGAAAAGCGACGAGATAGGTGAACAGCACCGTGGCGAACGACACGATGAAGGTGAGCAGCAGCTTGTCGCCGACGATATCCCGGACCGGCACGTTGTATTCGAAGGAATAGCCGAGATCGCCGCGCAGCAGACCGCCGATCCAACGGAAATATTGCTGCCATGCCGGCTTGTCGAGGCCGTATTCCTTCTTGAGGAACTCGATCTTTTGCGCATCGACCGCTTCCCCTTCGCTCTGAAGCTCGGCGACGTAGCTCGAGAGATAATCGCCGGGCGGCAGCTTGATGATCGTGAAGATCACGACGCTGATGGCGAGCAAGGTCGGGACCATGATGAGCAGTCGTCGGAGGATATAGGCAAGCATCGCAAGCCTCAGTGGGCGGCCGCCGCTTCCGACTGCCGGGGCGGCGTGCCGCCATCGAGCCAGAAATGGTCGGGATGATAGATGCCGAAATAGGCGCCCGGCTCCCAACTGTAGATGCCGTCTTCGGGAACATTGCGCAAATTGTCGCCGACCACGACCGGCTGGGGCACTCCTGAGGCGATGCCGATCGTCGGCACCTCGTCAGCCGTGATCTTCAGGATTTCTTCCCATATATCCCTTCGATCTGCCGCTGTGGGCGAACCGAGCCAGGCATCGAAGAGCCGCATCAACTCGCGGCCGAAATTCATGTCGGGTGCTTCGCCGGCCTTTCCCCGGTCCTCGTAATACTGTCCCCATTTTGGCCATTGTAGCTGCTGCTGCCGTACCGGGCAGAATTCCACGGGCGGCGTCTGCGCAAAGACGAGGCCGTTCTCGATGCCGCGGCCGATCGTCATCATGGCGGCACCGGCGAAGACGCGATTGCGCAGGACCGTGCGCTGCGACGGCTTGGGCAGGAGTGCGATACCCGCCTCCCGCCAGGTATCGCGAATGAGTTCGAGGACATCCGATTCCTGCGTCGATTCGCCGGCGCTTTCGACGATGATCCGCAATGGCTCGCCATTGGGCAGCAGGCGCAGGCCATCGGATTGGCGTTTCGTCAGGCCCAACTCGTCAAGGAGCTTGTCGGCAGCCGCAAGGTCGAATGTCGCCCAAGCCTGGCGGTATTCCGGCTTAAAGAGCGGAGAGCCGGGGAGAACGGTGTTCTGCCCCTCTTTTGCCAGACCGAAATAGATCGCCTGATTGATTTCGTGCCGATCGATCGTCAGCGACAGCGCGCGACGGAAACGCACATCGCGGAGCAGCGCACGCCAAACCGGGTCGGCATAGTTCAGATTGGGAAAGAGCGCGAGCTGGCTGCCCGCAATCGTGCGCCACAGGCGCACGGCGTAGCGGTTGCGCTGCTCGCCCTCCTTGAGGAAGGTGTAATTGTCGAAGCGCAGATAGCGCGCCTGCAATTCGCTTGCGCCCGCTCCCGTCATCGCCGGAATGATCTTGCTGTCGGCGATGACCAGCATCACCCGGTCGATATAGGGCAGTTGCCGCCCACGCCCATCCACCCGGTGGAAATAGGGGTTCCGCTCGAAGATCAGTCGGTCGGCCGGAGGTCTGGTGCGGAGGACCCATGGTTCGAGCGTCGGCAGATCGGGGTTGTCGTTGCGATAGGCGTTGCTCAACTTGTTGAAGAGCCCTGCCCAGCTACGCTGCTTCTGCGCCTTCACGAGCTGCGCGAGCCTGTCGGGATCGGCGTATCGTGCGTGGAATTGCCTGAGATAGTGCTCCGGCATGAAGATATAGAGCGGGTCGGCCCGGGCGAGCGCCGGCAGGAACATCGGATTCGGCCGGTTCCAGGAGTAACGTACGGTGAGCGCGTCGGGAAATTCGACGCGCGGCCTCTCGCCGGCCACGAGCAGCTCCGGCGGCAGGCCCGAGGGTGCGAGCTCCGTATTCTGCGCCACATCCTCGAACCAGAAGCGGAAATCGGCCGAGGTGAAAGGCGCGCCGTCCGACCATTTCAGCCCGCGGCGCAGATGAAAGGTGAAGCTGCGGTCGCCATCCTCGTCATCGACCGATTTGACGAGATCGGGCGCGAGCGTGAACTCCGGCGTATAGCCGACCAATCGCGCATAGCCGAAGACCACCATCATGCGCGTGTCCTTCGCGCCGGACATGAGCATCGCCAGCTCGCCGCCCGGCTGGCCGGGCAGACTATCGACGATGAGCGGGTCGTCAGGAATGCGCCGAGCGACAGCGGGCAACGCTCCCGCGGCGACCGCGTTTGCGAGCGACGGCGTTTCCACGAAGTCCCGTCCGAAAGCGAAGCCCGTAGCGCCAGCGCTGCAAACCGCGAGGACGATAACGAGCAAGGCCCTGAGGACTGGCGATCTCATGGCACTCCCTCGGTCCCGATCGGTCGTTCCGAAGCCTGGACGTAATGGCCGCCGCCGAGATGAAGAAGATCGGGAGCACGCCCGGTCTCGCGGCGAAAGGGCGGCGGCCAGGAGTCCGGCCGAGCATATTTCTCATTGGATAGTCGGGAGAGATCGAGTCGGTGATCGGGACCGGCCTCCGGCACCGCGCTGTAGAGCATTCTGGTATAGGGATGGACGGGGCAGCGCGAGAGCGATTGGCGCGGCGCCAGCTCGACGATGCGGCCCGCGCACATGACGGCGATGCGATCGGCGATATAGTCGACCACGGCGAGATTGTGCGAGATGAAGAGATATGTGAGAGAGAGCTGCCGCTTCAGATCTTTCAACAGGTTGAGGATTTGCGCCTGGACCGATACGTCGAGCGCCGAGACCGGCTCATCGCAAATGACGAGATCGGGACGGAGCGCCAAGGCCCGTGCAATGCCGATGCGCTGCCGCTGACCGCCGGAGAAGCTGTGCGGATAACGCTTCAAATGACGCACATCGAGCCCGACCAGATTCATGAGCTCGCGCACGATCTCACGCCGCGATGAGGTCGTGCCGATCCCGTGAATGACCAGCGGCTCGCTGATGATGTCGAATATGGTCATCCGCGGATCGAGCGAACCGAACGGATCTTGGAAGATGAGTTGTACCTTGCGGCGGAAGGCGCTCAGCTCTTCGCCTTCGAGCGCGAATACGTCGAGCAGCGTGCCGTGATCGTTGAAGGTGACGCTGCCACTCGAAGGTGAGAGAGCGCGGAGCAGCATTTTTCCCAAAGTGGTCTTGCCGCTGCCGCTCTCGCCGACGAGGCCGAGACACTCGCCGCGCTCGATCGTCAAGCTGACGTCGTCGACCGCGATGAAGGCGCCCGCCGCATCGGCCGAGCCGCGTAGCCTTTGCCTGCCGTAGATTTTGCTGACCTTGTCGACGGCGAGGAGGGGAGAGACCGCCTCTTCCGGCCAAGGCTTCTTCTCGCCCATGAGATAGCCGCCCAACTCGGGCGTGATCTCGCGAAGCGGCACGAGGCGCTCGTCGCGCGGCATGTCGAAGCGGGGGAGCGCGCGCAACAGGGCGCGGAGATAGGGATGACGCGGCGCGCGCAGGAGATCCTCTGCCTCCCCGCTTTCGACGACGCGTCCGCGATAGAGGACCGTGATCTCCTCGGCGACGCTCGCGACCACGCCGAGGTCATGAGTGATCAGCAGAATCGCCATACCGAATTCGGCCTGGAGATCGTGCATGAGCTTCAGGATCTGTGCCTGGATCGTGACATCGAGCGCGGTCGTCGGTTCATCGGCAATGAGAAGAACCGGTCTGGACACCAGAGCCATGGCGATCATGGCGCGCTGGCGCAGGCCGCCCGAGAGCTCGAACGGATAGGCATCCATCGCCCTGGCGGGATCGGCGAAACCGACCTTCGCCAGCATTTCCACGGTGAGCTCGCGCGCCTCCGCCGCGGAGGCGTCGCGATGGAGTTCGAGGGCCTCGAGTATCTGGTTGCCGATACGATGCACCGGCGAGAGCGAAGTCATCGGTTCCTGAAAGATGATGGAGATGCGGCCGCCGCGGATCTTTTGCATTTCCCGCCCGCTCGGCGGCAGCGAAGCGATGTCGGTGACGGCGCTCTCCTGCTGCGGATCGGCGAAAAGGATTCGACCGCCGACGACGTGGCCCGCGCGGGGGAGAATGCCCATGATTGCTTGGCTGATGACGGATTTCCCCGATCCGGATTCGCCGACGAGCGCGACGGTCGATCCCGCGCGGATGCGAAAGCCCACGCCGCGTACGGCCTCGATGACGCCGCCCGGCGTCGCAAAATGCACATGCAGGTCGTCAACGCGAAGGATCTCTCTCGTCATGGCGTGGCAAAAGCCTCGCCGGCCGGCATCCAGCGCACCGCCGGATGCGCGCGCGTGAAGGCGACGAGCCGCTCCAGGAAGATCCGGCTCTCGGCGTCCAGGCAAAGATGATGCGTCAGGATTCCCGTGGGCTCGTCGGCATCGACACGGTCCTCGCGGCGCGCGGAGAGATGGCCGACGAGCCGGCGCACCGCCTCGGTCGTGCCAATGAAAGAGCGGGAGCGCCAATTGATGATATCGACATGCGCGTTCACCAAGGAGACGCGCGGGCTCACCTCGCGGCTTCTCCGCGGTCCCGATGTCGAGAGCCCGCGATAGCCTGCCTGCGACAGCCGCGACGTCACGCTGTCCGCCACGCGGTTCCAAGGCGGCACGAGAACGGGCAGCGCGACCGGGCCGAGCAATTTCGACAGCAACTGCCACCCGCGTCCAAGCTCGTCGAAAACGGTGTCGAGCGGCCGATGGGCGCCAAGCTCGGCAGCACGCTCGCCTTTCGGCGCATGGTTGGCGTGTTTCCAGCCATGCTGCAATGCGGTGACACGCGGCTCGCTGGCAATCCGGCTCGCCAAAGACGTGTCGGCCAAGGCCGGAATGACAGCAAGCGCGAGCGGCAGGCCGCGGGTCATCTCAAGCAACGCATCGAGCCGCGGATCCACGGTGGCGGCGTCGTCGTCACGCCACCAGAGCGTCGCGGTTCGGCCGATCCTTCGCCAGGCGTCGAATTCACGTCCGAGATCGTCCCAATCGCCCGACGTCGACACGCCTTTGTCCATCGTCGTCAGATAGAGTCACTCCCGAACTGGCTGCCGCGGTTCGATCGGGCGCCTGCCAACGCCTACCGGCAAATGACTGTAATCGCTCGCGCGCCCCTTACCAATGGCGAAATCGGCGATGATTTGCGCTCCGCGCTCGGCGCCGTCGCATCGGACCGCCAGGGTTGGAGCGTCGCCGCGGCCCATGCGCCGATCGATGGCCGCGGCCAGGCTGGCCGCGCTCAGGGCCTTGCCGTCGAGTAGCTGAAGGACACCCAGTCTTTCGAGCAGCTCGCCGCGCCGGCGCTGCTCGTCCTCATCGCCGCTTCCAAAAGGCACGGCAATGGCGCGCGCTCCGCTGCGCATGATATCGACAATGGTGTTGTAGCCGCCCTGGCTGATCGAAAGCAGGCAGCGCGAGAGCATTGCCGGCAGATCTCGCCGGAAGCGCTCCAGCACCATACCGCCCGGCAGGCTCGCTCGGAGTGCTGCGAAATCGGCATCCGGGAGATGCGGGCCGGCGATCAGCCGCCATGGCGCGCCAGCAAGAGAGCACAGCCCTCGGGCGCCGAGCGCGGCATGCATGAGGTCGCTGCCGACCGCCCCGCCGCCGGCGGAAACGACGACCTCTCCGGTTCCGGAAATGCCGTCGTCAGCTCCGGCATTGGTCGCGACATAGCCGGTATAGAGAAGCTTATGCGCGATCCGATCAGTCAGGGGAAAGCTCGCATCCAGGGCGATGATATCCGGATCGCCATGCACCAGGATCGCATCGAAGGCGTGCTCTATGGTCGCCACGACCTCCTCGGCACGTGACGGCGCACGCTTGGTGACGAGCACGTCGCGTATCGAGGAAAGGATCGCCGGCCGTGGCGTCATGTGGAAAGCGGCGTCGATCAGGGGCGACAGCTCGAAACGAAAGGCGCGCCGGCCGAAGGGAAAGCTCTCGATGACGAGGACCTGTGGCTTGAACCGCGCCAGAGCAGCGAGAACGAGATCGCGGCGGCGATTCCTGAAGGACTCGTCGATCAGGCGCCCCTCGGCATCGACGACCGTCCTGAAGCCGGGATCGCCGGCCCGCGCGGGCGGAAGCTGGAGGATCTCGACGCCGCCTCCGGCCACGGCTTCCGGCACCGGAAACCCGCCGGACAGGATCGTCGCGGCCATCCCGATCCGATCGAGCACCCGGGCGAGCGCGACGATCCGCTGCCAATGGCCGATGCCGAGAAGATGCTGCACATGGAAGAGCACGCGAGGGCGCGTCATCGCGGCCTCGCCTTTTCCAAGGCGCGGCGCAGGATCTCGTCGAGCCGCCGGCTCGCGACGTCGATGTCGTGGAGCGCCGCCGCGCGCACCGCAGCGGCGGCGCCATAGGCCCGGCAGGCGGGCGGCGAGGCGATGAGTTCCGACAGCGCCGCACCGAACGCCATGCTATCGCCAGGCGGCGTCAACCATCCGGTTTCGCCATGCGCCACAATGTCCGGCACGCCGCCGCTTGCGCCGGCAAGCACCGCCACGCCGGCGGCTTGCGCTTCGAGGAGGGCCATGCCGTAGGCCTCGTTGATCGCCGGCCAAGCGAAGAGATCGCACGCCGCAAGGCTGGCAGCAATCTGCTCCCGATCGAGTAAGCCAAGCCACCTGACGCGCCGAGCGCATCGGGCGAATGCCTCTCTCACCTCGGCGCGCGCCGCGCCGTCGCCGATGACCAAGAGCTGCCAGGATTTGTCGCGGAGGCCGGCGAGCGCCGTGGCGAGGTGGCGGTAAGAGGCGAGCTTATCGCCTGGACGCATCATGGCGACGGCGATCAGCCAGGGAATGCCGGGATCAAGCTGGTACTGCGCCGCGAGGGCCGCGCGATATTCCCGCCGCGCGCGCCTTGCGGCGGCGAAGGGCGCCGTCACGATGAAGGGCCGCAAATGATGATGGCGATCACGCCGAACATATTGGGTGATTCCGGGGAGGTCGGCGGAATTGAGCGTGATCACGCCTTCGGCGCGCCGCAGCGCGCCAAGCACCGCCTCGTATCCCTGCCGCCAGGGACCGTCGCGGCGCTTTTCCGACACCGAGGCCTCGGCGACTACATAGGGGACGGCGAGTCTTTCCGCGACATGAGGTCCGATCCAATCGGCCGCCTTGTCATAGAGGTGATAGGTGAACCACAGCTCCGGTGGCCGGCCGACCGCATTCGCACGCCGCATGAAACGCTCGGCGAGGCGCTCGCCGATGCGGCGGAGTCGGCACTGACGCTTGGGGTCGCCTTGTCCGTCGCGACTGCGCAGCGTCGAGGCGATATCGACCTCATGGCCGGCCCGCTCCAGTGCTGCGATAAGCAGACGCGCCATCGTACGATCGCCCGACGCTACGGCATGCGAGGGCGGCTTCAGCGGCGCATAAAAGGCGACGCGCACGGCGTCACATCTCCGCGAATTTGCGGGCCAGCTTGGCGATGCCATCCTCCATGCGAAAATGACGCCGGACACGCTCCTGACCCGCGATGGCGATCGCGCGGCGCCGCGTCCTGTCGCGCATCAGCGTCTCAAGCGCAGCGGCCAGCTCTCTCGGCGCTTCGGCCGGAACAAGGACGCCGGTCACCCCGTCTTCGATCAGCTCGCGAATGCCCGGGAGGTCGCTGGCGATGCAGGCGACGGCTTGGCTTTGCGCTTCCATCAGCACGTTCGGCAAGCCGTCGCGATCGCCATCGGGCGCTACCCGGCTTGCGAGGACGAAGATATCGGAGGTCCGGTAGGCCCCGAGGACGACATCCTGTGGCTGCGATCCGCACCACTCGACGCGCCCGGAGATCCTCAAGCGTTCGGCCTCTGCCCGCAACTCCTTCAGCAAGACGCCGTCCCCAATATGGGTGAAGCGCCAGCGAAGATCGCTCGGCAGGAGCGCCAGGGCCGTGAGCAGGCCGTCATAGCCCTTTTTTGCAACGGCCCGCCCAACCGAAAGTATGCGCAGCTCCCGCGCCGCTTCGTCGGCCGCAGCGGTTTCCTGCTGCCTGGGCGAAGGCGCGGCGAACCGCGTGAGATCGAGCCCATGATAGATCAGTTCGACCCGGCCGGGCGGCGCCAGCGTCGAGAGATGCGCTTGTCCGCTTGCGGTGCAAGTGACGAGCCAGCGGCACTCCGCCAGCTTTTCGCGCTTCTCCCAATCGTGCGTGGTCCAGATGTCCTTGGCATGGGCCGAACATGTCCAAGGCAATCCGCGCAGCAGCGCCGTGTAGCGGGCGACCGATGCGGGAGTGTGAAGGAAATGGGCGTGGAGCGACGTGATCGCCGCCGGCAGCTCTTGCGCCAGAACGAGCGCCTGGCCGAACCGGCGCAGGCGATTGCGGGTGGGGTCGCGCGCAAAGTCGCGCAGCCAGGCACGGCTTGCCCTGCGGTATCCCTCGAGCTGACGGGCAAGGCGCCAGCCGCGCAGCACGCGCAGCGGTTCGCGGTGAAGATATTCGGGGAGGTAGAGAACGGGTGCCTTGATTTCTCCGTGCACCGGATGGCGGACGCGATCGGTGGGCCGGCGCAGCGCCACGATCCGGATGTCCAAGCCGCGCTGCTCGAGCGCGTGGATCTCCTGCGCGATGAAGCTTTCGGAAAGGCGCGGATAGCCCTTGAGAATGAAGGCGATCGGGCGATTTTCCGCGGGCAAGCGCCGCGACCCCTGGCCCTTCGCTACCGATGCGAGCCGGTCAGAGCCGGCTGCGTTCCCGAGGGATGGAGCCATCGCGAGGCGAGGCGGTTGACGGTGTCGAGACCGTCGAGAAGACCGGGAATGGCGACGCTCGAGGGGACCGGCTGTTTCGGCAGCCGGTGCAGCGCTTCGGCCATGCGTTGCGGCGCGCGGTCACCATCATCGACGAGCATCGTCGCCAAACCCAAATCGGCGGCGCGCGATGCGCGAATGAACTGCTCGCGGCGCGGCCGCATGCGGGGAACGATCAGCGCCGGTTTGTCGAATGAAAGAATCTCGCAGAAGGTGTTGTATCCGCCCATGGCGACAATGCCGGCCGCCCGCTCCATCAGCGTCTCGATGCGGGCATCGAAGGTGATCGCCTCGGCCAGCCTGAGCCGCGAGACCCGCCGTTGAAATTCGGCCTGCTGGTCCGGCGCCATGAATGGCCCGAAAACGAGAAGGACGCCGAAGGGCAAGGTTGGATCGTGCTCATAGGCGGAAATCACCCAGTCGATCAGTTCGCCGCCATCGCCGCCGCCCCCCGGCGTCACCAGGAGAAAGGGCAAGTCGCCGAAGGCCGCGATGCGGTCGATCGGGCTATGTGTCGGCGATTTGCGTCGCAGGTAGCCGGTGTATTGCATCCGCTCGCGCAGGCTCACGGGCAGCATGATGCCTTTGAGGGGATCGCAAATCTGCGGCAGACCATAGACCCAGAGCTCGTCATAGTAGCGCGTCAGCGCCTGGACGGTGTTCTTCCTTGTCCATTCCGGCGCGAGTTGGCTCGGCTCATCCATGACGTCCCGCAGCCCGAACACGGTGGGAACGCCTCTGAGCCGCATCAGCTCCAACGTATCCTCGACCTCGCCGCGCAAGCCGAGCGGCTCCTTGTCGACGATGAAGAGGTCGGGCCGGAATGCCTCGGCCGTGTGCCTGATGATCGAGGCACGAAGCCGCAGCGTCTCCTCGATGTGCAAGTGCAGGCTCAGCGAGGTATATTCGCCGTTGCGCAGCTTGATGACGCCGGGAATGCGGACGAAATCGACGCGCGCCCGAAAATCGAAGCTGCCGATGATGGGAGAGCCCGAGAGGATGAGGACCGAGACGTGCTTGTCGCCATCGACGAGCGAATGCGCGATGGCACGGCAGCGGCGGAGATGGCCGAGACCAAAGGAGTCGTGGCTATAGATCAACACGCGCTTGTGGCGATGATCGTCGATCCCCATGATGGACGCGCTCCCCCGCTTTTGAGGAACTATTGCACAACCTGCGCGCGCTGGAAATTTATCTCTTCACATGAGAGCGATGAGCGAAAGCATAGCGAAGCGCGTATGGGCCCGCCGGGGCGGGCGGGACGAGGACATATCTGCCGGCGCGGCCGGACGACAGGAGAAACCGGGCAGCGAAGCCGGTCTGCCGCCGACGATCTATGGCTTCATCCTTCGCTACAGCCTCAGGACTCAGCTACTGATCCTGGCGCTCACGATAATCTCCTTTCCGTTTCTGTATTATTCGCTGGATTTGCCGAAAACCATCATCAATCGCGCGATCGGCGGACACAAATTTCCGCAGAGTTTTCTGTTCTGGGAGCTCGACCAGATCCCTTATCTGCTGACGCTATGCTCTGTCTTTCTTCTCCTCGTTTTCATCAACGGCGCCTTCAAGTTCTACATAAATCTCTATAAGGGCCAGCTCGGCGAGCGCATGCTGCGGCGCCTGCGCTACGAGCTTTATCATCGGGTGCTTCGCTTCCCGGTCTGGCACTTCAAATGGGTCTCGGCGGCCGAGATCATCCCGATGATCACCGCCGAAGTCGAGCCCTTGGGCGGCTTCATCGGCGATGCCTTGGTCCTTCCGGTGTTCCAGGGAGGCACACTGCTGACCATCATCGTCTTCATGTTCGCACAGGACGTCGTGCTCGGCACGGCGGCGGTCGCTCTCTACCCCGTCCAAGCCTATGTGATCCCGCGGTTGCAGCGGAGAGTCAATTTGCTGGGCAAAGAGCGTGTGCGCACCGTACGACAGGTGGCCGACCGGGTAGGCGAGAGCGCTGCGGGGATCATCGATATCCATGCCAATGACGCGGTCCGCCGTCAGCTCGCGCATTTCGCGCGCCTGCTCGGCACGATCTATGAGATCCGCTTCGAGATCTACAATCGCAAATTCTTCGTGAAGTTTCTCAACAATTTCATCGGCCAGCTCACGCCGTTCTTCTTCTATGCCATCGGCGGGTATCTCGTCATTCGCGGTAACCTGTCCTTCGGAGCGCTGGTCGCCGTCTTGGCGGCCTATAAGGACCTCGCCTCTCCCTGGAAGGAGTTGCTCGATTTCTACCAGCTTCTGCAGGACTCGCATGTCAAGTACGGGCAAGTGATCGAGCAATTCCAACCCGAGGGAATGATCGATCCGCGCCTTCAGCTCGACCCGCCCGAGATTATCCCACATCTGCAAGGCCAGCTCGTCGCCAGCAATGTGAGCTTCGTCGAGGAAGATCGCGCGCAATCCCTCGACCATGTCAGCTTCTCTTTCGATGCGTCCGCTCACGTGGCAATTGTCGGCCAGAGCAACAGCGGCAAGCACGAGCTGGCGCTGCTTCTGGCGAGGCTCGCAAACCCGACGACCGGCCGCATCACCATCGGCGGCATCGACAGTGCGACTTTGCATGCCGCGGTCGTCGGCCAGCGTCTCGGCTATGTCGGGGCAAGACCTCTCCTTCTTCAAGGCTCCCTGCGCGACAACCTCCTGATGGGGCTGTGCGGCCGCCCCTTGCGTCCGGGCCAGTACGACCCCTTGCGCGCGCGATTGATTGCGAAGACGCTGGCCGAAGCGCGCCGAGCCGGCAATATCGATCTCGATCTCGACGCCGATTGGATCGACTACGACGCAGCCGGCGTACGCGACGAAGGCGAGCTTACCCGCCGGATGATCGAGCTTCTGCACGTCCTCGACCTGGACGAGGATGTCTATGGCTTCGGTCTGCGCGGCCGGGTCAATTCCCGCCATCAGCCGGAAATCGCCGGGCGCCTTCTGGAGGCGCGACGCGCGCTCGCCGCGCAATTGCGCGCTGAAGGCAATATGCATCTGGTCGAGCCCTTCGACGGCGACCGCTTCAACAACAACGCCTCGATCGCCGAGAATCTTCTCTTCGGAACGCCCATCGGTCCGGCCTTCGATCTGGATCAGCTTGCGCGGAACAGCTATGTCCTGGCGATTCTTCGAAAAGCGGAGATCGCCGATGGCCTCGTCGATGTCGGCGCGCAGATCGCGCAGACGATGGTCGAGCTCTTCGCGGACCTGCCGGCGGAGCACGAATTCTTCGAGCAATACAGCTTTATCAGTGCGAGCGACTTGCCCGAATACCAGGCGATCCTTGCGCGACAGGGGAAGAGCGGGCCGGATTGGATGAGACCGCAGGATCGAACGCGGTTTCTCTCGCTCTCCTTCAAGCTGGTCGACGCCCAACAGCGCCTCGGTCTGCTCGACGATGCCATGAAGGCACGCATTCTCGAAGCGCGCCGGATGTTTGCCGCAAATCTGCCGCAGACGATGCGCAGCCAGATCGAGTTCTTCGATGTCGAGCGGTACAACGAAGCAGCGACCGTCCAGGATAATCTGCTCTTCGGCAAAGTTGCCCGCGGCGAGGCTGGATCGCGGACTCGCATTCCCGCCTTGCTGCGAAGCGTGCTCGAGACACTCGGTCTTCGCGATGCCGTGATCGCGGTGGGGCTCGATTTTGCCGTGGGCAGCGGCGGGTCGCGTCTTTCGGTCACTCAGCGGCAAAAAGCGGCGATCCTGCGCGCCCTCATCAAGCGCCCCGACATCCTCATCCTCGATGAGGCGGCGGCGGCGCTCGATGGCCAGACGCGAGCGAAAGTCTTGAGCAGCATCATGGCGGAGCGTGCCGGATGCGGCTTGATCTGGGTGCTCCAGCGCGCGAGCGCCGCCCGAAATTTCGATCACGTGCTGGTCATGGCGGATGGTCGCCTCGTGGAGCAGGGGACATATGCCGAGCTGAATCGGCCGGGTACCTTCTTGAGCAAGCTGATTGCCAGCGAGTGAGGACGGCGTGACGAATTCTCAGCCGGGACGGGGGTGATCGTGACCCTAAAGGAAGAAGTCGATCTGCTGCGCCGAATTCCACTCTTCGCGAATGTCGAGCGCGCCAAGCTCAAGCTGCTCGCTTTCACCAGCGAGCGTGTCGCTTTCGAGGCCGGGCAGGTTTTATTTCGCGAAGGCGATGTTGCGGATGCCGCCTACGTCCTCATCGAAGGCGAAGTCACGATCTCGATCGACAGCCCGGCCGGTCAGGCCGAAGTCGCTGTGCTCGGGCGCGACGCGGTGGTGGGCGAGATCGGGATATTATGCGGCCTGCCTCGCACGGCGACGGCAACCGCCAAGCAGAGGCTCGTCTGCCTGCGCATCGGCAAGGAGCTCTTCTTGCAGCTCATCAACGAGTTTCCGCAGGTGGCAAGCGCCATGATGCGCGATCTGGCGCATCGCCTGGAGACCACGACCAGAAGCCTGCGCAATGCCTTAGCAGAAATCGAGAGGCTCCGGCATTCGACATGAAGGGGCGGCGGGAGCGAACATGCGGCGCCCGCCACAGGTCATCGCGCTCGGCGCCGGCTTGCTAGGCCGGAACATAGGCGCAGCCGGCGCGTTGTCGCGTTTTCTGACCCAGCAGATCCGAGGCCGAGACAAGACACCATGTAATGATGATGTAGGCCATCATCTCCGGATAAAAGAACAGTTGCTGGGCGTCGTAGAGAGCACCGCCAATGCCGCCGGCGCCGATCATGCCGACGACCGCGGCCGCGCGGATATTCCATTCGAAGCGAAAGAGCGAATGAATGGTCATGGGGGCAAGGGCCAGCGGAATGAGCGCGAAACAGGCGACCGACAGCCTGCCCGCTCCGGTTGCCTCGATCGCGCGCTTCGGCTCGACCCGCACATTCTCGAAAGACTCGGCGTAGAGCTTCCCGAGCACCCCCGCCGAGTGCAGGCCGAGCGCAGCCACACCCGCGCCCGGACCTACGCCGATGAACGCGACGAGCACCAACCCCCAGACCACTTCCGGCACCGCTCGCATGGCCTCGAGGAGGGTGCGGATGATAGGCGCGACCGGCGCCGGTGCGAGATTCCGTGCGGAAGCGAGCGCCAGCGGCAGCGCGATCGCCGCGCCGAGTACCGTTCCGCCGCCGGCGATGATCAATGTCTCGCACAGCAGCCAGGGAATCCGTCCCACCGCCTCGGCGGGAAGCGATGGCGGAAACATCGCCGCGAAGGTCGCTGCAGCATGCCGGATCGCGACGAGCTTCGGAGAGTAAGCCCAGAGCGCCGCCGCGCCGATGGGAATAAGCAAGAAAACGAGCCGCGGTGCCCGGCGGACGAGCCATCCGGCATGATCGATCGCCCGCATGATGACGATCAGCACGAGAATGAGGGTGATGGTGTGGCGGTAGTCCAAGGCATTGAGCGTTCCGACCAGTTCTGTTCCCAAGCCGCCGCCGCCGACGGCACCGACGATCACCGCGGCACGCACCGCACATTCGAATGAATAGCAGCCATGGGTCAGAAGGTCTCTGAGCTTCAGCGGGACCAGGCCGAAAAGCGCAATCGACAGGCGCGGCGCGCCCGTCGCGCGCAAGGCATCGAGCGGACCGCGTTCGGCCGAGAGAAACAGATTGGCGAAGACCTTGCCGATCATGGCCGTGTAGAAGATGGCCAGCGCAATGAGGCCTGCCGCCGGGCCGATGCCGAAGACGATGACGCACAGGATCGCCAGGGTGAGATCGGGAATCGCCCGCAACCCCGCCAGAAGCTCGTAAAGAAGGCGGGTTCCCGGCGCACGCGTCGCGACGATCAGGCCCAGCGGCAGACCCAGGCCGCAGGCGACCAGCATGGCGCCGGCCGCGATAGCCAGCGTTTCGATCACAGGAATGATCAGCGCGCTCAGATAAGCAGGCGACAAGTCGAGGACGGCAGACATGCCGGTCATTTCTACGAGGCAGCGGCAAAATCGCGACGCATGGCGCTCGTCTCGCTGAGATGAAGATCGATCACGCGATCGAAATACTCGCGCGCGAGCTCCGGCTGGTGCAGGGAGCAGAGGAGGGCCATCCGCCGCGTGGCCGCCACTTCGCAGAGCAGCGCGAGAATTTGCCGGCTCAGTGCGAGATCCAGGGAGGCGACCGGCTCATCGGCCAGCAGGACCATGGGCTCTTGTACCAGCGCTCGCGCAATCGCGACCCGCTGCTGCTGACCGCCTGAGAGATCCGCCGTTCGCCGGCGCAGCTCCGGTGCGATCGAGACGCATTCGAGCGCCGCACGAGCCTCCGCGAGCTCCGCCCGGCTCGGCAGGAGGAAAAAGCGCAAGGCGCGCAATCCCGACCAGCGGCCGAGCGCACCCGCCATCACGTTCTGATAGACGGCGAGCCCGTCGATGAGATCGTGCTTCTGCGCGATTACCGCGACGCGTCGCCGGAGGGCACGCAAGTCTCGGCCGCGCGCACCGCGCACGTCGACGCCATCGACCAGGATCCGTCCCGCTTCAACCGGGACAAAGCCGTTGATGGCACGGAATAAGGTCGTTTTCCCGCAACCACTGGGGCCGACGATCGCAACACGCTCGCCGGCGGCGATGGAAAGTGTCAGGCGGTCGAGCACCGGCGTTTTCCGACCCGGATAAGAGACCGTCACCTCTCTGATGTCCAGCATGGGCCGGGCCGCGTGGTCAGAAGAGCTTCAGTTCGCGCGCGATCTGGCGCAAATTCTCGTACTCGCCGTCGCTTGCACGCCGAAAGCGCGTACCGCGCAGGATCGCGAGAACCTTGGCGTCCCTCTCCGGATCGAGCGACAGGAAGGCTTTGGCAAATTTCTCGCGTGCCTCCTCGCTGGCGCCTTCGCGCGCAACCCACACATAGTCGATGAAAGGCGGCGTGGTGTAGAACACGCGCAGCTTGGCGCCGTCGAGCTGGCCTTGCGACAGCATCGAGCGATAGACGGTCTCGTCTATGGCCCCGGCATCCACGGTCCCGGCCTCGACCGCTTTGGCGGTTGCAGGATGGCTCCCCGTGTAGCGGAAGCTGAAATCGGTGCCGGGAGATATGCCGCTCTCTTTCAGCGCGGCATAGGGCATGAGATGGCCGCTCGTCGAATTTATGTCGCCGAACGCGAAGGCCTTGCCTCGCAGATCTTTCAGCGAATTGATCGATGAGCTTGCCCCCGTGATGAACAGGGAATGGAATTGAACATCGCTTTCCCGCTGCACGAGCGGGATAACTTTGTAGCGTGCACGCGCCTTGACGTAAGTGAGGCCGCCCAGATAGGCGAAATCGAGCGATCCGTTGCCGAGCGCTTCGACCGTCGCATTGTAGTTGGTGGGAATGATCAACTCGACGCGCGCGCCGATCGCGCGCTCCAGATAGTCGCGCAGCGGCGCTTTCTCATCGATGGAAACCTGAGTGGCGCCCGCATCCGGGACCATCCCGATTCGCACGGGCCTCTCCGCGGCCTGCACCCGCGACGCTCCGGCGGCGAGGAACGGAACCGCCAGCGCCACCATCAGCAGGTGGCGAGGTCGGTGCGAGGCGCGAGGCATATTCATATTACCTCCCCATGAGAAGACCGTCGGGCCGGCAGCATTACGCGCGGCCCATGACGATGGTCGTGCAGGCGCTCTCGCTCTTCGGCAGATCGCGCGTCGGAAGAAAGCGCACGTCCAGCGCTTGACGATCGCCCCTGACGACCGGGCAATAGGGATCCGGCGCTTCGAGCGCGTCGAGAAGGCGCCTTCGCCCGGCGCAGCCGCCGCGGCAGGCGTCGCGAAATTCGCAAGGCTCGCAAGCCGCGGGCAGCGAGCGCGCAGCGCGGAAGGGCTCGCTTTCGACGATCGCCGGTCCGTCCTCGAGCAGTCCTTCGAGCGGCGCGCCATGGCCGGACCAATAGACGCAGGGCTGCGTGGTGCCGCGCGGCGTCACGCGAATCGTGCCGACGCCACAGCCGCCCATGCGCTTGGGCAGTCCGGCCATGGCTCTCACAAGCGGCTCGCCGATCGCGATCACGTCGGTCGACGCGAAGAGCGCACGGAACCCCGCCCAATATTCCTCGTAGCTGAGCGCGAAGGCATCGGATCGCACCGCCTGGTAGACATTGACGCGGAGCGGAGCGTCGAAGCGCCGCGCAATCGCCGCGATTTCCGCCAGCCGGAGATGGTTCGATTTCATCATCACGGCAATGAAAGTGACGGGAACGCCGAGCCTGACGCAGCGCGCCGCCTGCTCATGGATGAGCCGCCAATTACCCGGCCCCCGCTGCGCGTCCTGCTCCGCTTCGCTGGGATAGTCGAGCGAGAATTCGATATCGCTGAAGGCTTTGAGCTCCTCATCCGCGAGCCGCTCGATGCTATGGCCGTTCGAGGTGATGGTGAGCTTGAGCGGTCTCTGGCTGAGCTCGCGCAGGAAGGTGCGAAACTCCGGATGCATGCCATTCTCGCCGGTGCCGAGATTGACCGACCGCACCGGGATGCGATCGAGCACGGCTGTCACTTGAGCGGGCGTCAGGCGATCCGTGCGCGAAGGGTCGCGATAGCAGAAGGCGCAGGCGAGATTGCATTCGTTCGTCAGGCCGAGCCCCAGCGCGAAGGACGGTTGGCTCGCCTTTGCCGAGGGCTCGTGGGAAGGATTGGGTCGATGGACGGCGTCGGTCATGAGATCCCTCGATTGACGCAGCCGATTTGCGCGTGCGTCATGTCAATGCGCCGAGCGCGATCCGCGAGAAGCCGCCGCGCCTCCCCACGCGTTCGTAATGCGCAACGATCAGCGCATCGATGCCAAGGCTTCGGCCATAGTGGTGGAGCGCGAAGACGAATTGCAGCACGAGGAGAAAGAAATAGGTCCAAGGCCATTCTCCCGGCGCGTTGTAAAGGCCGAGCCAGAGGTTGAGAATCTGGAAGAAGCCGATGACGCCCCAGAAACGTACGAAGATGCCGAGGATGAGCGAGACCGCCGTCAGCACCTCGAGGCTGTAGACGATCGGCGCGAAGAAATAGAAATTCGGCAGCACGATATGGTTGACGAAATCGGCCTGCTGCGGGATCCAGGCCGACTTTCCCATCTCGGTGATCCAATAGGCGAGCCCGCTATCCATCGGATGAGATGGCTGATCGGTATAGTAGGGCGGAAGCTTCCATAGCGTCTGCTGCCACCACATCGAGCCGATGAGGAAGCGGCAGAGCCAGTCGCCGACATTGCGCAGCGAGCGCTGTCTCTCGATCGTCGCATAGACATAGACGGCGATTGCGACACTGCCCAGCATGAGCAACCAATAGATTCCCGTCGTCCACGCCGGTTGGAGCAGGAAGCTTACGACATCCGAAATCGGATTTGGCTTCATGGAGTCTCTCCCATTCCCGACGGGACGATTACAAGGTTCTCGCGCGTCATCCGTGCCCGTTCCGATGGATCGACACCGGTTCCAGCTGAATGCCGCCGGGCATCACCGATCCAATGATTGCGGCTTGCGCATATCCGAGATGCCTGAGCTCGGCCAAGCATGCTCCGGCACGGTCGTCCGGAACGCTCGCCAGCAATCCTCCGGCCGTCTGCGGATCGAAGATCAGCGGGTATCGCTCATCGGCCGCAACCCTGTCTACATCTTGTACCGCGCGGCGCAGCCTCAGATTCTGCGGCTGGAGCGAACTGAAGATACCCATCCGCACCGTCTCCGCGGCGCCGTCCAGGAGCGGCAAGGCGTCGAGATCGAGACAGACATCGACGCCGGACGGCTTCACCATCTCGACGAGATGGCCCAAAAGCCCGAAGCCGGTGACATCCGTGCAAGCGGTCGCATGGTGGCGGCGAAGGCAATCCGCCGCCTCTCGGCTCGATTGCATCATTGACGCAAGCGCCGCTTCGATCCATCGCGCCTTTGCCTTGCGCCGCATATCCGCCGCGAACAAGGTGCCCGTGCCCAAGGGCTTTGTCAGGATCAGCCGGTCGCCCGCGCGCATGCCGCCCTTGCGCAGCAATCGGTCAGGTTCGGCAAAGCCGTTGATTGCAAAGCCCAACGAAAGCTCCAGCCCCTCGCTGGTATGGCCGCCGACGAGAGCCGTATCGGCGTCTCCCAGCACCTTCAGGGCGCCCGACATCAACGCGAAAAGCTGGTCCTCGATTTTCTTCTCGATGCCGTAGGGGATGGTGGCGACGGCGAGCGCAGTCTGCGGCGTCCCGCCCATGGCGAAGATGTCGCCGAGGCTGTGATTGGCGGCGATCTGGCCGAAGACATAGGGATCGTCGACGAAGGAACGGAAGAAATCGACCGTGTGCACCATCACCTTGCCCGGCGGGACCGAGACGACGGCCGCATCGTCGGGCGCATCGAGACCGATGAGGACGTCGTCGCGGACAAGCGGACGAAGCCGGTTGAGCGCGCGGTTCAAGACCGTGCTTCCCACCTTGGCGCCGCAGCCGCCGCATCGCATGGCGATGGCGGAAAGCTCCTGCAGCGCCTTGCGATCGGCGAGGCCGGGCGCGAGCCGGCTCTCGTCCTCGGTCGTCATTTCCGGCAGCGCGTTGTATTTCCGCATGAACCGACGGTCGATCCAATCCTTGAGCCGCCACATGCCCGGGCTGGCGAGGGCCCAGCCGCCGCGCGAGGCCACCGCATATTTGTCGCCCGTGGTGATGAGGCTCAAAAAGCGCCGCTGCGGCGAGAACCGCTCAAGCCTTTGTCCCAGAAGCGCGTGCCGGAGATTGCGCGCCAGCGGCGGCCCCTGGCGCACGGCGAAGACGCCCGATTTCGGGCGCGGGTGGTTGACCATCGCGGCGATGTCGCCCGCGGCGAAGACGTCGTCATGCGAAAGCGAGCGCAGTGTGTCGTCCACAGCAACGAAGCCGTCGGCATCCACCTGGAGCCCCGCATTCCGCAACCAAGGGGCCGCTCCGGCGGCGGTGACCCATAAGATCTCGTCGAATTCGTAGCTGCTGCCATCTTGTACCGTGAGGCGTGCCTTTTCGGCCTTGGTGACCGGCTGTCCCCGATGCACCGCGACCGAACGCGTGGCGAGCACGGCTCGGAACTTTGCCCGCACGCGCGCATTATGCGTTGGCAGAATGTCGTCGGTGTCAGTGAAGAGATGAAAATGAAGGCTGTCGCTGCGGCACGCTTCGCCGCCGAGCACATGGCGAAGGCGATACTGCGCCGCGAGGAGAAGCTCAACGCCACCCGCGCCGCCGCCCACTACCGCCACGCGTGCTCCGCCGCGGGTCCGCACGCGTTTTTCCAGCGCCCGCCAGCGCTCGAGAAAGCCACTGATGGGCTTCACGGGAACGACGGCGCCGGTCGCGCCCTCGACATCATATGTCCGCGGCGTCGAGCCGATATTGATGGAGAGCAAATCGTAAGGGGTGGGCGGCCGATTGCGGCAGAGGACATGCCGCTCGCCGAGATCGAGCCCGACCACCTCGTCATGATAGAAGCGCGCGCCCGCGAAGCGCGACAACGGCCCCAAATCGATATGCGCCTCGTCGAAAGTGTAGTGACCGGCGATGAGCCCAGGCAGCATGCCCGAATAAGGCGTGTGGCTGTCGCGGCAGATGAGCGTCAGCCGCACGCCGGGCAGCGGGTTCATGCCGAAGCGCTTCAACACGGCGACATGGCTGTGGCCGCCGCCGATCAGCACGAGATCCTTCACGATCGGGCTGGGCGCGCTCTGCATCAGCGGCCCTCGCCGATGGCGTCGATACCGTTCGGCCGCCGTCTTCCTTCGAAAGCGACGCGTGCGACGGTAAGTCCGATTCTCGCGCTTGCCTTGAGCGTGCCGAGAACCGTGCCCGAGACTTTCGATTCACCGCCGATGCGGCATCGATGATCGACCGGCATCTCCAATATGCGCAAGCCCGCGCGCGCCGCTCGCATTTGCATCTCGAGATTCCAGCCATAGGTCATCTCGCGCATGCCGAGGCGGTCGAGAGCCTCGCGCCGGATGGCACGGAAGGCGCACATATCGGTATAGGAGACGCCATAGAGGAGGCGGGTCAGCGCGCCTGCGAGGTATCCGGCGGCGACCTGATGGATATTCATGCTCCCGGGCTCGCGCCGGCCGCGCGTGCGCGAGCCGATGACGAAGTCATAGGCATTCGACAGGATGGGCCCGACCAGCAGCGGGATGAGTTCCGGCCGATCGCTGCCGTCACCATCGAGAAACACGATGATGTCGCAATCCCGTGCGGCCTCGACGCCGGCGGCGCAGGCGCGTCCATAACCGCGCTGTTTCTCCATGACGACTCGCGCACCGGCGGCGCGTGCTCGTTCGACCGTACGATCCGTGCTGCCGCTATCGGCCACGATCACGGCATCGACGAGGCCGCGTGGAACGGCGCGCACCACCTCCGCGATGGGCTCCTCCTCGTTGAGCGTCGGAATGACGGCACCGATGCGTGGGCGAGGCGCGCCCGCCGGTTGGGTCTTCGCGGTTGCGCGGGTGTCGGTCGCGGTCATCAGAGACTCCACCGCAAGCCGCAACTGGCACAGGCGGCCGGTGGCTCGTCGCTCAGCAGAGCGCCGCGGAAATCCTGGTACCGTTGCCCGTTCCAGATCTCGCGCAAGCTCTGCTGCGTCGCGTCGCCGAGCGTAAAGCTGTCATAGCCGCGCATCGAAAAGGGCGCGATGCAGCAAGGCAGCGCCTTGCCATGCGCGGTAAAGTACATCAGCGTCCAAGGCCGCCGGCACAGCGACCAGGGCTGCTTGTCGTCCTGCCGCTTGAGACTCGTTCCGGGCTCGGTCGCCCCGGAGGCGTTGAACTTTATGCCAAGCGACTTGGCAAGCGCGTCGGCCTCGTGGATCAACGCGCTTTCCGTGTCGGCGAGCTGCTCGAACAGCGCCGATTCCGGACGCGCGAAGCCCTGGCCTTCGGGGAAATAGACGAGCCGCTGCAAATAGACTTCGGAAACGCCGACCTCATGCGCCAGCCTGACGAAGGCGGGCAATTGACCGATCGTCTCCTTCAACCCCGTCAACCAGAGCGAGGCACGCGGCGTAGCCGCTGCAAGCTCCTTTTGCATCGCCGTGAAGGCGCGGACGTTCCGCACGATCCGGTCGAACATGTCGCGGCCGCGTACCAGTGCGAAAGCACGGGCCTCGGCCGCATCGAGCGAGATCCGCAACTCGTCCAATCCGGCATCGATGAGCTCCTTCCCCTTTCGGCGCGTCAACAAGGTGCCGTTGGTGTTGAACAACACGTATGTGCCGCGCTCCTTGAGATAGCGGATCATGCGCGGCAGCTCGCGCACCATCATCGGCTCGCCCACGCCGTGCAGGACGACACGCGCGATGTCGGGGAATTGGTCGACGATCGATGTGAACAGCTCCCAGCTCATATCGCCGGGCGGTTCGAGGGCTTCGAAAGTTCGCGGACAGGTCGTGCAGAGAAGGTTGCAGCGGTTGGTCGTCTCGAGATAGAGGCAGACCGGCTCGGCCGCCGCGAGCGTCTGGCGCTGCGCAGCGACGTGCTCGAAATAGCGCTGAGGATTCGGGCGCGATCCGGCGATGGCGTCGCTTCGGCCGCTCATGCTTCCCTCTTGACCCAGACCGGAATGGGACGGCTCAGCCGGCGCAACTCGAGGACGGCGAGGACGGCGAAAGGTCCATAAATCGCCGCCTCCACCATCATCCTGCTGCCATCGAGATCGGGTCCGCCGGAAATGAAATAAAGCAGCAACCCGGCGACGCTCAGATACAAAATGGCTGCGGAGGGCACGAGGCAGAGGAAGGCGAGCAGCCAGGTAAAGTACCAGGCAAAATGGGGCGACATGAGCAGGGTCGAGGCGGCCGCCAGTACCGCCGCGGCGGCGGCGAAATGAAGGCCGGCTCTCCTCGAGAAAACGATGTAGAGGCCGAGCGAGGCGAGAATCGCCGCAGCCGCCGCCAAGTAAGCGGCCACTCCGATATGCGCGGACGGAACGGCCGCCATCACCAGATTCCGCAGGAAAAACCCGGTTCCGTTGTCGAGGCCTTCCTCGGCGACATAGCCGGGCAGGAAGCCCAGGACAGCAGGGCCCGCGCCGAGAAAGGGCAGATAGGCCACGATTGTCGCCGCCACTGCGGCCACAGGCATCTTCCAATCCCAGCGGCGATAAAGGGCCGGGAAGATCACCACCGGGAAGAATTTGACCAGGGCGGCAGCGGCAAGAGCGATGCCGGTGAACCAGGCGGCTTCCCGACGTCTCGCCCACAACGCCAGCGCCACGAAGGTCACGATGGCGGCATCGATATGCCCGCTGCCCGCGAATTCCCAGAGCGCCAACGGGTGCCAGGCGTAGATGAGAATCCGCTCGCGCGGCAGGCTCGCTGATGCGAGAAGCCGCAGCAGGATCAGGACGCTCGCAAGCTCGAAAGCGACCATCGTCAGCTTCATCCAAGTGACGGATTCGCTGAGCCGGGTGGCGAGAAGGAAGATATACTCGGCCACCGGCGGATAGATGGTCGGCGCATAAGTTCGCCGATTGATATTCGGATAGATCGTCTCGTCGCGAAGCCATGCGATATGCGTATCCGACGGGACATATCGATAGGGGTTGATGCCCGCGGCTTCCACACGGCCGTCCCAGACATAGCGATAGAGGTCGTCGGAGAGATAAGGGGGCGCCAAGACCACGCCGATACGCATCATCGCCGCGACGCCCAGGATCACCAGGAAACCGCGACGCGGGAGGCGACCCCTGATGACGAGCCACACCGCCGCGAGGTAGAGCGCACCCTGGAGCAGAGCAACGGCGATAAAAGCGTCGTGGGCGTCGCGGTATTGAAGAAGAAGACCGATGCCGGTCAGAAGCAGCAACGCGGCGCCGATCACGCCTAGCGCCGCCATCCGCCGGCGCTCGCCCGTCATTGGACAAACCCCGCGGCGAACGGCGGGATGCCGAAGCTCGGTCCGCCATCCCTTGCGACCAGGCCGCGCAGATATTCGGCCGTATGCGCCGCGGCGTATCCGGTCGGTACGAATTGCGAAGGTCGCTGCCCCGCAAGGAGCTCGGCGCATAGCCATCCGAACGAGGTCGCGTCATCGACGTCATACCAAGTCGGCAAGGTGACGACTTCGAGCGCGAGGCTCGCCGCACGGTCCAAGGTCTGCCGGAGCACCTGCTCCGTGCTCCAGGAAATGTCCTCGAAGAGCAGCTTGTGCGGATGCTTCAGGCCGATGAGGTAGTAACCGCCGTCGATGGCCGGTCCAAGCACCACCCGATCCCCGGGCGCGCGCAGCGCCTCGGCAGCCTGGACAAGCACCGATGTCGGCAGCGTCGGGCTGTCGGCGTTGACAAGACACGCGCTGTCATAGCCGGCGGCGATCAGATCTTCCGTCGCGTGGAACAGGCTGTAGCCGAGCCCGATGCGGCGCGGCGGCAACAAGCGGGTTCCGGGCGCGACAAGGTCGCGAAACACGGCCTCGGTTCCGGGCGGCGAATAAGCCACGTAGCCCTGAGCCGGCAGCAGCCGCGCCACCGCCGCGAAATTGGCGGTTATGTCCTTGATAAAGCAGCCGCTTAGAAATGCCGCTTGGTCAGCTTCGAGAGGCGGAACAAGGCGCGTCTTTACTTCGCCGCGGCGCGGTGCCTTCGCCATCACGGCAAATGCGCAAACCGCGGCGCGCGCCGAGCTTGTTCGCATCCTTTCTTCGCTCCCCAAAATCTCCCGCTACGGTCATTCGGGCGGGGCGGCAAGCCGACAATCGACACATCACTTGTTCGTTCGGACTAGGCAAAAGGTTACGCTACGCGGCCGGGCGGCTGTCGACAGATTCGGTCTCGCGAGAGGCGTGTTCACGGACTCGTTACCGGACCCAGCGCGCCGTCCGCACCGCCGGCCGCCCATGGCTAAGTTATAGACAGAAACGCCGCAAACGCGGCACATGAAACATCGGGATGCCTACGGGCGAACAGTGGATGGGAGGACCGGCTTTCAGGGCGCCGCGGAATACGCGCAGGGCCTATTGTCAAGGTCGGGCGGATCGACGTCATGAGAAATCTTGAGGCGCTTCGGGTCGGCGATGTTTCATCCCGTCCGGGCACGCCGAACGAGCGTGGCGCCTCTCAAGGGCTTGCCGAAGGGAGGCGTGCCGCCGAAGCAATCAATCCGGCTCGTTCACGGCTGTTTCGTGCGGCAGCGATAGCGTCGGTTCTTATGCTGGCGGGTGCCTTGCGCTTTTATGGCCTCGTCCGTCAGAGCGCCTGGGCGGATGAAATCACGACGCTCTTCATCACGGATCCCTCGGCTTCGCTCGCCGCGTTTTGGCAACGCGTACTCTCCGACACGCATCCGCCTCTCTACTATCTGTTGCTGAGAGCGTGGTCTGCCGCCTTCGGACAATCCGACCTGGCGGCTCGCTTGCCCAGCGCGATCTTTGGCGTAGTTGCCGTCGCCGCGGCCATGATCACCTTCAAGGGCTGCCGCTTCCGTACCCGATTGACGCTGTCGCTGTTTCTCGCGCTTTCTCCCGGTGCCATCGAATATTCGCAGGAAGCGCGCTCCTACTCGCTCTTGTTGCTGTTGTCGACGATCATCACCGGCGCTTGCTTCCAGTTCGTCCGGGCGAGCTGCGAAGAGAGCGGCAATGCCTTGCCGGCGCTGATCGCCCTGGCGGTCGCCGGCATCGTCGCGTCCTACACGCATTATTTCGGCTTTCTCATCGCCGTCGCGGCGTGTCTGACGGCCATCCTCGCTTCGCTCGGCAATCGGCGCCGATGCATCTCGGCCGCCCTCGCCCTGGCAGGCACGGTCTCCCTTTTTCTCCCCTGGGTTTTCTACCACCTGCACTACATGTCCTATGGGATGCGTATGAGCGGGTGGATTGCCGATTTCCCCGTCGGCGCGACGGTTTCCTGGTTCATTCGCTTATCGCTAGGCGGCACCGCGGGGGTTCTCGGCGCCGCGGCGATTGCTGGCACGTTCTCGCCGATGCCGAGCTTCCGCGCCTATGCGCGCCGCGCCGCGGCGTGGCGCGTCGCTCCGGTCCTGCCCCTCCTCGTGGTCGGCGCGGCTCTCGCCATCTCGTGGCACATACCGGTATTGACGGCGCGCAATTTGATCGTCCTTCTGCCGGCTCTTTACCTGGCGATGGCGTCCTTCGACGAGTTTGGCGCAATTCGCTGGGGAATGCCGGCGATGCTCGCCCTCGTCGGCATGGAGCTGCTTCTCATGACGCAGTCCCTGCCGGGATACTATACGGCGCGAACCAAGGAGCAGTGGCGGGAGTCCGCGGCCTTCCTCCTGGCGCAGCCTGGCTGCCGCATGGGGCCGATCTATGTCTATGGCGACGCAACGAACTACCGCTGGCTCATCGAAAAGGAGCGGCCCCATCTTCGATTGATCGAAGTCCCTCTCGACGGAGGCGCCGTGCCGCCGCTGACTTCAGCCACCGATTGCGGCGTGCTGATCTGGGCGGCCGATCTGTCCCGTTCGCAATTCAACACCGTCTTGGCGACCCTTCCTGCCGATCGCTCCTGCGTTCGGGTCGAGGCCTTTTACTGGGCCTTCGTCGCGTTGGGCGAGCCGGCCGTATCGGGCCATCGCGGTTGCGAGCTCGTGCAATCGTTGCCGCAGAAGTGATGAAGCGAGCTCGCGCCGCTCACGCTAGCGCTCGCTGCAAGCGATCGACGGCCCGTTCGATCTCTTCCTCCGTCGTTCCGCGACCGAGGCTGAAGCGGACCGCTCCCATGCCGATCTCGGGTGCAATACCCATGGCGTCCAGCACGGGCGAGAGCGTGATCCGACCGGAATGGCAGGCCGATCCCGTGGAGGCGGCAATCTCGGGCAGTTTTGCAAGGATCTCGGCACCAAAGCGGCCAACGAACGAGACATTGAGCGTGTTCGGCAAGCGTCGCTCGGGATGGCCATTGAGCACGATCCGATTGCCGAAGGCCGCGCGCAGCCGGTCCCAAAATCGATCTCGCAGGCGCTGCACGTCTGGCATGCCGACCCAAGACCGCGCAATCGCGCACGCCTTGCCGAGCGCCGCCGTCAGCATGGCGCTTTCCGTGCCGGCGCGTCGGCCGTTTTCGTGCCCGGCGCCATGAACCAGGGGCTCGATTGCGATCCCGCGGCGGACATACAAGGCGCCGATCCCCTTGGGCGCGTAAAGCTTGTGGCCGGCAATTGACAGGAGATCGACCCCGAGTTCCCAGACATCGGCCACGATCTTTCCCGCCGACTGTGCAGCATCGGTATGGACGAGAATGCCGTTCCCTTGAGCGATCTTCGCGATTTCCGCGATGGGCTGGAGCGTGCCGACCTCGTTGTTGGCATGCATGATGCTGATCAGGAAGGTGTCTTTGGTGATCGCCCGGCGCACGTCGTCAGGGTCGACAAGGCCGGCTCCATCGACCGGGAGATAGGTCACCTTCGCGCCCAAACTCTCGAGAAAGCGGCACGGCTCGAGTGTGGCCGGATGCTCGATCCGGGACGTGATGATGTGCGATGGACGATCGCCGCGACGGAAGAACGGACCCTTGAGTGCGAGATTGTTCGCTTCGCTGCCGCCGCTCGTGAAGACGATCTCATCGGCATGGCAACCGAGCAGCTTGGCGACGCGCATGCGTGCCGTCTCCACGGCCTCATGCGCCCCGCGCGACGCCCAATGAACGCTCGAGGGATTGCCGTAATGGCCGCGGAGATAGACCTCCATTTCGGCGACCACCTCGGGCGCAATCGGCGTGCTGGCGTTGTAGTCGAGATAGATCGGCTTCATCGTCGCGTCGTCGTTCATGGAGGCTTGCCTATTTGTTGCCGTTTCCATTCGACTGTGCCGCGGCGCAGCGCGGCGACATGCCGGAATCCCGTTTCCGCCGGTTGATGGGATAAGCGCCAGCGGAGCCCTGGAAGGGCTGCACGAGCATGCGATCGAGCCTGAGCTGAGCGGGATCTTGGAAGCGATCGAGGCCGATGACCATGCCTTCATGGCCCGCCGCGGGCTGTGCAAGATAGGTCCCGAAGAGCCGATCCCACCAGGAGAGATTGAAGCCGAAATTGCTGCTAGTCTCGTTCGGTGCGGCGGAGTGATGGACGCGGTGCATGTCGGGCGTCACCACGACGCTGCGCAAGGCGCGTTCAATACGCTGGGGCAGAGCGAGGTTGCCATGATTGAACATCGAGGTCGCGTTGAGGAGCACCTCGAAGACGAGAACGGCGACCGCCGGCGCGCCAAGCGCTGCCACCACGCCGAGCTTCAGGATCATGGAAAGCAGGATCTCGATCGGATGGAAACGCACACCGGTGGTGACGTCGAAATCGAGGTCCGCATGGTGCATGCGATGCAATCGCCAGAGCACCGGTACGGCGTGAAACATCACGTGCTGCAGATAGATGGCGAGGTCGAGGAGTACGATTGCGGCGATGATCCTCAGCCATTCCGGCAGCGCGAGGTTGTTGAGGAGGCCCCAGCCGCGCTGTTCACTGAGGTTGGCGAGGCCGGTGGCGGCGAGGGGGACCACCCAGCGCAAAGCGAGGGTGTCGACGGCGACGATGCCGAGATTGCTCGGCCAGCGCCTCCAGCGCGAGTAGAGGCGCGGCCGCCGCGGCGACAACGCTTCCCACGCGGCTACCGCAAGCAGGGTCCCGAGGGAGAACGTCAGGCGGATCGTCGGTTCAGAGGCGAGCAGGCTGTTTGACATCGGGATCGGGCCGTGCTTGATAAACTGCGGAACCAGCATACATTCAATCATTCTATTAAATGATCTATTCCGGATGCGTCGGCATGTCAAGCGAACGACCAAAGCAAATTCTCTATGAGCAATTCGCCGAGGTGGCCAAGGGGGTGGCGCATGGGCATCGCCTGGAGATCCTCGAACTCCTTGCCCAGGGCGAGTTGAGCGTCGAGGTCTTGGCGGAACGGGCTGGTCTTTCGATCGCCAATGCGTCGCAACACCTTCGCCTCATGCGCCGGGTGGGGTTGCTGGCATCGCGACGCGTCGGAAAGCACATCCTTTATGGTTTGAGCGATCCCGCTGTCCTCGATCTGATAGCGTCGCTGCGGCGGGTCGGCGAGCGGAACGTGGCGGCGGTCCGCGATGTCATTGGCGGCTATTTTCATCGGCGCGATGCGTTCGAGCCGGTATCGCGAAAGGAACTCGCCCGGAGGCTCAAGGACGGGCTTGTGACGGTTCTGGATGTGCGCCCGCGCGACGAGTTCGGCGCGGGCCATCTGCCGAATGCGATCAATATCCCGTTGCGCGAACTGCCGAAGCGTCTCCGGGACATCCCCAAGACGCGCGAGGTCGTCGCCTATTGTCGCGGTCCTTACTGCGTCCTCGCCTTTGAGGCGGTCGCTCTGCTGCGCGAGCGCGGCTTCAAGGTCCGCCGCCTCGAGGATGGCTATCCCGAGTGGAAGGCGGCCGGCTTGCCGGTTGAGGCGTCGCCCGCCTCGACGTAGTCAGCGCCGGTCAACGAAGCGCGGCGCCTTGAGGGGGCCTTCGCGCGCCAGCGTGCTTCGCGGTTTCGGCGAGGTGCTCGTTCAGGATTGAGCCGTCGGTCCCGAGCGAGATTTCAAGGCGCGACCGGTCCGCCCATCACGACCGCTGCTCCATGGCGATACGCCCCTCCACCACCCATCGATCGAAGAGGGCGATAACGGCCTCGGCAAAGGCCCGGTCGTTCATGTGAACTTCCAGAGGAATAAACGGCACCTCCGGCCGGAGGTTGTCCCGGACGGAGCGCGCGAGCACGGCAAGCCCCTCGGGATCATGGAACGGCGCACCCGGCCGGTCCCACTCATCGATCCCGCCCATCGGCATGATGAAGGCGCAAGGCCCGAGGGCGGCGTTGAGCTTGCGGGCGATGACACGCCCGATCCGCTCCCGCTCTTCGATCGTAACGGCGACGGAGCCGATCAGGCGGTTATGCGCATGATAGGCGCGGTCGCGATGCGTCGCCGGAAGGGGGCGCGACGCCGGAAAATCGACGAGGTCGGTTCCGCCGGGGGCGACGATCTGCGGGATGCCGAGCCGTGCCGCCGTTTCCAGCCGTCCATCGCCAGCCGACACGATGCTGCCGAGCTCCTGGTTGCTCACCTCAACCAAAGCGAGGTCGAGGACCGCCGCAAGGCGCCGCTGCGCGACAAGCGCCTCAAGCGCTTGTCCGCCCAAGCCGGTGGCGTGAAAGACGATGACTTCATAACCCCGTTCTTCGAGCCATGGCTTCAAATAGCGGAGATATCGACAGACGGAATCGCCGAGCGAACTGATGCCGACGGCGGGCCGATCCCATTGCGTCTTGCCCCGATTGGCCTTGGCCGCACCCAGCGCCGCTCCCGCCGCTTGCCGCAACACCGAGCGCGACGCGGTGTTGAGCCCCCAGAGTCCTCCCGCCCACAACACCATGAAAAGGTCCGGCGCGATCCGCTCCGGGCCGATCAGATGCGAGAAGGCGACGGTCGAGACGATCACCTTGGGTATGCCGAGCGGCAGCGCCTCCATCACCTCCAAGGCCAGGTCGGTCGCCATGGTGCCGCCGATCGCCAGCGCGCCGTCGATGCGCCCTTCCGCGCAGAGCGATGCGGCGAGCTTGGCGGCGCCCGCTGCCATCTTTTGCATCGCCAGGTTTTCGTCACCCAGCGCGATGATGTCGGCGCGACGCAGGCCGTTCGCTTCGGCGACCCGGTCGTGGTCGATATCGGGCGTGAAGGGCGGATCGCGGAGGACGCCCACATCCATGACCAGCGAGAGATGTCCCGCCTCGGCGATCTCTTGCCGCAGGAACAGAAGCTCCTCGGCCTTGGTGTCGCCGGTGCCGAGGATGAGGATCGTCACTTGCCCGGCAGCCATCGTCGCGCCCCTGTCTCGAAGCCGGTCAGCCAGCGGCGAGACGGATGGCATCGCCCAGCACATCGACGATCGTGTCGACATGCTGCCGCTCGACGACCAGCGGCGGCGAGAGGATGATGTTGTTGCCGGAGACCCGTATCAAGACGTCGCGCTCATAGGCGAGATCGGCGACACGCTGCATGAAGGCTTTGCTCGCCGGCTCCTTGCTGCGCTTGTCCGCCACCAGCTCGAGCGCTGCCATCAGGCCGAGGCCGCGCGCCTCGCCGATCGATGCGTCGCGCTCGGCGAGCGCGCGCAGGCGGGCGTTGAAATGCTCGCCCTCGATCCTGGCATGCGCGGGCAGGTCCCGCGACAGCGTGACATCGATTGCGGCCAAAGCCGCCGCACAACCGACGGGATGGCCGCTATAGGTGTAGCCATGACCGATCTGGCCGAGCGCATCGGCATTGGCGGCGAAGGCATCGGCAATGCGCTTGTTGATGAGCGTCGCTCCCAGCGGGAAATAACCCGACGTGATGGCCTTGGCGATGCAGATGAGGTCGGGTGCCACGCCCCAGCCGCGGCAACCGAAAAGACTGCCGGTCCGCCCGAAGGCGGTGACGACCTCATCGGCGATGAGGAGAACGCCATGCCGGTCGCAGACCTCGCGAATGCGCGGCCAGAAGCTCCTGGGCGGCACGATGACCCCGCCCGCGCCCATGACGGGCTCGGCGATGAAGGCGGCGACCGTGTCGGGTCCCTGGAGCTTGATCTGCTCGTCGAGCAGGGACGCGCAGATCTCGGCGAGCCGCTCCGGATCGGTCTCGTTGAAGGGGTTGCGGTAGGTCAAGGGCGCCGGAATGTGAAAGACGCCGGGCATCAGCGGTTCGTATTGGCGGCGGAATTGTGGATTGCCGTTGACGGAAGCGCCGCCGAAATGCGTGCCGTGATAGCCGCGCGTCAAGGCGATGAATTTCGTGCGATCGCGCTCGCCGCGAAGCTTCCAATACTGGCGTGCCAGCCTGAGCGCCGTCTCCACCGAATCGGAACCACCCGAGGTGAAAAAGGCCCGCGCCATACCTTCTTTTTCCGTCAACTCGACCAAGCGATGGGAGAGCTCGATCACGCCCGGATGGGTCGTGCCGCGGAACGCGGAGTAATAGGGCAGCGTCTCGAGCTGCTCCGCCATGGCCCGTTTGATCGGGTCGCAGGAATAGCCGAGATTGACGTTCCACAGGCCGCCCACCGCATCGAGCAGGCGGCGGCCGTCGATATCCGTCACATGCACGCCCTCGCCCGCCATGATGATATGCGGGGGATGGGCGGCCATTTCGGCCGGATGGGCCATCGGGTGCCAGACATAGCGCGCGTTGTTCGACCGGAGGTAGTTGTCGCGCGTCGTCTTCGCCATGTCACATCTCCAAAAGCCGCTCGATCTCCCGGAACGATGCCGCGGGATCGCGTACGTCGAAGGCAACAGCGGTCATTCCGATGGCCCGGGCACCCGCGACATTGCGAGGCTGGTCATCGACGAATACCGTGCGCTCGGCCGTGGTGCCGAGCGCGTCGAGCGCGCGCGCATAAGCCGCCGGCGAGGGCTTGAGCACGTGCGAGGATGATCCATCGACCACGCAATCGACGTCGTTCAGGATCGTCAATCTCGATAGTACCTCGCGACCATAGAAGAGTTCGAGCTCATTGCTGAGCACGCCGACCCGGCGGCCCGCCGCCTTGGCCTTGTGTATAGTCGCCACCGCCTCGGGACGCACGATGCGGTTGGGGTCGTCCCCGCGCGTCGCGCCGATCAGGTCTCTCGCCTCCAGCGTCCGCCCGAGCATCTGGCCGAGTTCTGCGGCCCGGCGGCGCCAATATTCCCGCTCCGTGATCTCCTCCGCGAGCATGGTCCGCCACAGCTCGTCGCCTTCGGGATCGAGCGGCCCGCGCCAGAGCAGCGTGCCCGGGGGAAGTCCGAAATACCGCTCCGTATCGTCATGACATTCGAAGAGCGTCTTGCTGATGACCCCGCCGAAATCAAGGAGCAAAGCATTGTGCTTCATCGCGATCGCTCTCCGCGGAGTTCTCGAGCCGCCCTCTGCAACCAATATTTGGGGCGGTATGGATCGTTGTCAACGAGACGATCCATCTTCGTGTGATCTGCGGTGCTGAACGACGTTAAATTCGTTGACAACGAGATTAAATCCCAGACAATGATGCTGCCGACGCCGGAAGGGTCGCGCCAACAAGAACGAGGTCAGGCGGGAGGTTCTCCTGAATGAAGACGGCGTTCTTCCATGATGAGCGGTGTCTCTGGCACTCGACGGGACTGCACGCCCTTGTAGTGCCGATCGGGGGGTGGGTCCAGCCGCCGGCCGGGGCGGGTCATGCGGAATCGCCGGAATCGAAGCGTCGGTTCAAGTCGCTCATGGATGTCTCGGGATTGACCGCACGGCTCGATCAGCGGACGGCCCCGCCGGCAACGGAAGACGATCTGCTGCGCGTCCATGATGCCGGCTATCTCCGAAGGTTCAAAGAGTTGAGCGATGCCGGAGGCGGCCAGCTCGGCAGCGAGGCGCCGTTCGGACCCGGCAGCTACGAGATCGCCAAATTATCGGCAGGTCTGTTGACGGCCGCCGTGGACGGCGTCATTCGCCGCGAATACCGCAATGCCTATGCGCTGTCGCGTCCGCCGGGCCATCACTGCCTGCCAGCGGAATCCAAGGGATTTTGCCTCCTCGCCAATATTCCGATCGCGATCGAGGCGGTGCGGCAAAAGCATCAACTGGCGAAGATCGCCGTCATCGATTGGGATGTTCACCACGGCAACGGCACGCAAGCAATCTTCTATGATCGCCCGGACGTGCTGACGATCTCGCTCCATCAGGAAGGCTGCTATCCCCCGGGGGGCGGTGGCGCCGAGGAGCGCGGCAACGGCCGCGGCGCGGGCTACAACATCAATATCCCCTTGCTGCCCGGCGGCGGCCACGACGCCTACATGTACGCGATGAAGAGGATCGTCGTTCCCGCCATCGATCGCTATCGCCCGGAGCTCATCATCATCGCGTCCGGGCTCGATGCCAATGGCGTCGATCCCTTGGCGCGGATGCAGCTTCACAGCGAGTCCTTCCGGGCCATGACGCATACGGTGATGGATCTCGCCGACCGCCATTGCGGCGGTCGCCTCGCCATGTCGCACGAGGGCGGATACGCGGAAGCCTGCGTGCCGTTCTGCGGCCATGCCATTGTCGAGGCGATGGCGGGAGAGTCGATGGGCGTTAAGGACCCGTTCGTCGAGCTTTTCAAATTACAACAGCCCAGTGCCCGCTTCGCCGCCTTCCAGCGGCAGCTTCTCGACGAGCAGGCCGAAGCGCTCGGTTTGTGACAATGACGACAACGCACCCGCAACAACGCATCTTACGGGGCAAAGGGAGGCCCAAATGAAGATGAGAACATGGAGTCCGGTCGCAGCAATGGCCGCGTTGGTGGCCACGCTCACGTGGCTGGGCGGCGTTTCGCCGGCGGTCGCGCAGAGTGGACCGACGTGCAAAGACGGCGCCATCAAGGTCGGCGCCGTATCGACGATCACCGGACCGGCGGATTTCAGCGAGGTGCCGAAAGCGGCAAAGGCCGTGTTCGATCAGGCCAATGCCAAAGGCGGCATCAATGGCTGCAAGATCGACTACACGATCGAGGACGACAAGGCCGATCCGCAGGCGGCGACGCAAGCCGCGCGCGATCTCGTCGATAACAAGGGCGTCGCCGTGCTGACGGGCTCCGCGAGCCTGCTCGATTGCGCGGTCAATGCCGGCTTCTATGCGCGCCAGGGCGTCCTTTCGATCCAAGGGCTCGGCGTCGATCCTGCCTGCTACAACTCGCCGAGCGTTTCGCCGGTCAATGTCGGCCCCTACGTGCTCTCGACCGCGGTGCTCTACTACGCCTCCACGAGCTTGAAACTCGACAAGCTCTGCGCCTTCTTCATCATCATCGGCGGCACGCAGGAGGCTTACAAGCAAGCGATCGTCAATTGGGAGAAGCTGAGCGGCAAGAAGATCCACTTGCTCGATCTGACGATGCCGATCCAAGGCGACTACACGCCTTTCATTCTGAAGGCGCGTGATGCCGGATGTCAGGGCGTTCTCTTCAATCACATCGAGCCCGGCGTGGTCCAACTCGTCAAGACCGCGGAGGCGCAGCAGATCAAGGGAATCGATTGGCTCTTCCTTGCTCCCGCCTATACCGAGCAGGTGGCGAAAGCGTTGAGCGGCACCACTCAACCCGTTTATGCCGGGACGGAGTGGGAGCCCTTCACCGACGTGAAGTCGCCCGCCAACAAGGATTGGCGCGCGGCGCTTACCGCGGCGGGTCAGCCGCTGACCGCTTTCACGCAGGGCGGCTATGAATCCGCGACGATCCTGATCCAGGTGCTGAAGGGCATCAACGGCCCGGTCACGCGTGCGAGCGTCACCAAGGCGCTGCACGACATGAAGCCGATCACCAACTCGCTGGTGGGGACTCCCTATTACTTCGGGCCGGGGAAGACCCATGATTCCTCGCGCGCGACGAAGATCGTCAAGCTGGTGAACGGCAAATGGAACGTGCAGACCCCGAACTGGGTGATCTTGCCGCAACCGAAGGGCTGACGGAGCGTCGCATGCGTCGCGCGGGCGGCGAGCGGGAGACGGCCATGCGCCTCCCGCCGCGCCGACCGGGCGGTGCCTGAACAGGGGAGGGCCGCTGATGCTCACCTCGGCGCTCGCAGGGCTCGCGGCGGGTGGTACCTATGCGCTCCTGGGCGTGTGCGCCGTCTTCACCTATCGCATGGTAGCCGTCGTCAATTTCACCGGTGCCGCGATCGGCGCGGCCGGCACGTTCGCGATGGTACTGCTGAACGAGCAGGGAGTCCCGCTGCCCGCGGCGGTCGCCATGGGCATCGCCTTCGGCGCATTGATCTCGGCGCTGATCGGCGCTGTCATGGCCCGCTGGTTTGCCGGCGCATCGGCGCAGACCAAGGCCGCGGTGACCGTGGCGATACTCGTCGGTATGATCGCGCTTGGCCTGCGCATCACCGGCGGGCAGCATCCTCATCGCCTGCCCGAGCTCTTTCCGGGTGCCGCCTTCTCGCTCGCCGGGGTGGTCATCACCATCGCTGCGACGGTCTCGATCCTCCTCGCCGTGGCGTTCACGACCGGCGCGACGCTGTTCTTGCGCCATACGCGGGCCGGATTGCAGCTTCGCGCGCTCTCCGAGCATCCGATGGCGGCGGAACTCACCGGCATTCGCACGAGGCTGCTCACGGTGCTCGTCTGGCTCGTCTCCGGAGCGGCGAGCTCCCTGGCCCTCATGATCGTCGCGCCGCAACGCGCGCCGAATTTCCTGTCGCTCAGCGAGCTGATCGTTCCGGCTTTCGCCGCGGCCTTGCTTGGCTTCCTCCGCAATTTCTGGCTGACGGTCGCAGGCGGGATCGCGCTCGGCATTCTCGAAGGGGTGGCGAGCAATCTCGTAAGCCTCAATCAGTATCGCGCTGGCGTCCCTTTCCTGATCATTCTCGCCATCCTGCTTTGGGCGCAACGCGGGGCAAGATGGGATGAAATCCGCTAGCCTTCGGGCCGTTGCGACGATCGCATTATCGGCGCTGGTGGCGGCATCGCTGATCCTCGGTCTCTTGCCGTCCTACTGGATCTTTTTGTTCACATCGGCGGCGATTGCCGGCGTCGTCTTGCAGGGGATCGGAATTGTCGCCGGCCGGACCGGCATGATCTCGCTCTGCCAGATGTCTTTTGCCGGCGTCGGGGCGTGGACGGTCGCCTGGCTCAGCCTCCACGAGGTGCCGGGATCGCTCTTCCTGTGGATCCTGATCGGCGGCGCTGCCGCCGTCCCGCTCGGCGTGGCGGTCGGGCTTCCGGCGCTTCGCTTGCGCGGCATCAATCTCGCCATCGTGACGTTGGGTTTCGCCGCCGCCTTCGACGACGTCCTCGCCGCCACCACTTTTCCCGGTCAGACCGAATTCAAATTCGTGACGCGGCCCTCTCTCGTCGAGAGCGACGAGGCGTATTTCGCCTTCTGCGTCGCCGCATTCGCGCTGGTCGCGATCGGGCTCGAGCTCATGTCGCGAACGCGGCTCGGCGCCACTTGGCTCGCGATCCGCCATTCCGAGCGCGCCACGGCCGCGCATGGCGTGAGCGTGCCGGGGGGCAAGCTGAGCGCCTTCGCGTTGAGCGCCTTCGTCGCGGGAATAGGCGGCGGGCTCCTCGCCGGTCAGCTCGGGACGCTGGTGTCGGACAGCTTCAATCTGATGCAGTCCCTCGCCGTCTTCGTCGTCGCCACGATGGTCGGTGCGCGGCATGCCGAAGGCGCCGCCTTCGGCGGAATCCTCATCGTGTTCGTGCCGGAGCTCTTGCGGCAATTCGCATTGCCGCAGGATCTCGGCGACATCCTTTTCGCCGTCGGCGCTACGCAGGCCTTGAGCATGGGGGCGAGCACCAGCGAGACGTTCCGGGCAAGCCTTCGCCGCCTGCGCCGCCGGCGCGCACCCTCGCCGGCGCATATTCCCGCCGCCCCGCCGATCGCGGCACCGCTGACATCCCCCTGTGCGTCATCGGCCGCCGGCGCTCGCGCGCCCGCCGTGTCGATCCGCGGCCTCACCGTCCGCTACGGCAATGTCGTCGCTCTCGATCAGGTCGATCTGATCGTCCCGGAACGCGCGGTCACCGGTCTCATCGGACCTAACGGCGCCGGCAAATCGACGCTTATCGACGCGGTCACCGGCTTCATTCGCTCTTATGAGGGCACGCTGACCATGGACGGCGAGCCGCTCGACGGCCTCGCGGCTCACCAGCGCGCCCGTGCCGGCGTGCGGCGGACATGGCAACAGACGAGAATTGCGCCCGACCTCACCGTCGGAGCCTATGTGCGTCTGGCCGCAGGGCGGACGGTGTCGCAACGCGAGATCGCCGACATTCTCGAATGGCTGGACTGTCCGCCGCACAA
>Ga0209062_1001161_pt1 | contig 51781 bp, 50 predicted proteins | sample Coa_R2_2_FD_187158 | JGI IMG/M metagenome (GOLD analysis project Ga0209062, IMG submission 187158) | Surface soil microbial communities from Centralia Pennsylvania, which are recovering from an underground coalmine fire - Coalmine... | ecosystem: Environmental > Terrestrial > Soil > Unclassified... | reverse complement strand
GGGCAGGCTGGTCAACTGTGGGCTGCTCAGGGCCGCTTTGAACTGCGGCAGGTTATAGAGGAACGCCGCGATCTGGGAGGTCGGACCCGCCCCTTGCAACCAGCGGATGAACTCCCAGGCCTGGGCCGGATGCTTGGCATTGCTGGTGAGCACCAGCGGGTAGGTCGCGATCGGCTGGTGGTTGGCATATTTGGCATATCCCTTGGGATACGGGATAGGTGCCACCATATAGTTGGTCCCGTACTTCCAGTCCTTCTTGAAGTCGCGCACCTCCTGCGGTACCCAGTCACCGTCGATCTTCATCGAGATACGATCCTGCAGGAAGGGGTCTTGCGCCGTGAAGCCGGCGCCCAGGCTGCCGTTGAAGCGGACCAGCGCGTCGTGGCCATAGAGCTTGTCGTACAGTGCCCATTCGTTGCGCAGCTCGGTCCAGGCGGCAAGTGCCGCGGGCGAATCCGGCGTGAGCTTCGTCCCGTCGGCGTTGAACAGCGAGGCGCCGAAGACGGCGTTGTAGGGGCTACCCGCGTTGCCGTTGAGATACGCTGGCAGTTGGTAGCCCAGGCGCAGCAGGCGCCCGGAGCCGGTGCGCTTGGTGAGTTTCACCGCGTCGGCCATGACCTCGTCCAGCGTCGTGGGCGGGTGCATCGGATCGAGACCGGCCGCCTGGAAGTCTTTGACGTTGTACCATAGCCAGAACGAATCGGCCACCAGCGGCAAGCCGTAGACGCGGCCGTTCCAGGTGCATTGCTCGACCGCGGCCGGCACCAGGTTGTTCAGATCGTAGTGGCTGGCCGTGATGTACTTGTCGAGCGGCTGGATGACGCCATTGACGGCCCAGTCGGCGATCGGCGCCGCGCTGTCCCACAGCCAGATCACATCGGGTCCGTTGCCGGCGGCGATGGCGGTAAGGTCCTTGTCCAGGGTCTGGTTATGGACAATCTTGAGCTTGATGCCGGGATGTGTCTTCTCGAACTCACCGATAATCTTGTCCAATTGCGCGGAGATATTCTGAAAGGTATCTGAGTCCCACATCTCCACGGTGACCGCGTTGTCCGCTGGTGCCACGGCATGCCCTGGCGTGGCCGGGGCGAGCACAAGCAAGGCGAGAATCGCGGGGACGAAGCACCGCATGAGCGGTCGCCACTGTCGTCGTTTCATAGACAAAAGACCCCCTAACTGACGTTGATGCCCGCGGGCCGCTGCGGCCCGGACTTGGATACGCGATGATCGCCGCCACCTCTCTTTCTGCCTGACTCACTCTCCTTTCACCAACGCTGGCCACCAGCTCTGCGCCGTTGCCTATGTCCGGCCGAAGTTCTGCAGCGTGATGCCGCGCAGGTAGACACGCTGGGCGCTGAGGAACAAGACGAGGGCCGGTAGGGCGTAGAGAATCGTCGCCGCCATCAGCGCTCCGATATCGGAGCCGCGCGTGCCGATGAAGCCGTTGAGGCCCAGCGATAGCGTCCACAGCGAACTATCCGTCAAGTAGACCAGTGGGCCGACGAAATCGTTGTAGGTGGCGGTGGCTACCAGAATCGCCACCGTCACCAGGGCCGGCCACGCCAGCGGCATCACGATGCTCCAGTAGATGCGCAGGTCGCTGGCCCCGTCGAGGCGGGCTGCCTCGCTGACGTCGCGCGAGACGGTGAGAAAGAACTGTCGCAGCAGGAAGATATAGGCGGCGTTGCCGAAGAACGACGGCACCGTGAGTGGCAGGAACGTGTTGACCCAGTGCAATTGGCTGAAGATGATGTAGAGCGGGATCAGCGTCACCTGGGTCGGCAGCATCAGCGTGGCCAGGATGCCGATGAAGAGGATGCGCCGGCCGGCCCAGTCGATGCAGGCCAGTGAGTAGGCCACCAGCGAACAGGAGAGAAGCTGGCCGACCACGTTCACGCCCACCAGAAAGAGCGTGTTGCGCAGGTAGAGGACATAGGGGATGCGCGTGACGGCCAGGACGTAATTGTTCCAGTCAAAAGTCTGCGGAATCCATTGCGGCGGGTAGGCCAGCACGGCATCCGGCGTTTTGAGGGAGGTGGAGAATAGGTAGAGCCACGGGCCCAGAAAGATGACGGCCAGCACGAGGAGGATTCCGTAACGCAGGCAGAGCACGGCCGCGCCCGCCGCCCAGGGGCGCCGGGTACTGCCGAAGCGGCGAGCGACCCTCCGGCTGTCCCGGTCAACGACGGCGGCAGGCTCGTCGGTCATCGGCTCTCACCTTCGTAGTACGCCCAGTGGCGCGAGCTCCAGAGCAGAAGCAGGCTGGCCAGGAGCGTGATCGCGAACAGGATCCAGGCCAGCGCCGAGGCATAGCCCATCCTGAGATAGCGAAACGCCGCGTTGTACAGATTGACCATGTAGAACAGCAGCGAGTTATCCGGCCCCGCGCCGTTACCCGCGCTGGAGGTAAAAATGTAGGCCTGGGCAAAGTAGCCAAAGATGGCGATCAGACCGATGATCAGGCTGTACAGGGTGACGGGAGAGACGAGCGGTACGGTGATGCGCAACGTGCGCGTCCAGGCCCCCGCGCCGTCCAGGCTGGCGGCCTCGTAGAGCTCAGACGGTATGCCCTGCATCGCCGCCAGGAAGAGCACGGCGCCGAAGCCCGTCGTCCACAGGTCCATCAGGATCAGGCTCGGCTTGGCCCAGGTGGCATCGTAGATCCAGGACGGCCCCATGATGTTCAGGGCGTCCAGCGCGCTGTTGAGCAGGCCGTAGTCGGGATTGAAGATGATGATGAACAGCGTCGCCGACGCCGCGGCCGGCATCACCCAGGGCAACATGAAGAGGGTGCGGAAGATGGGCAAACCGCGCACCGGCTGATTGAGAGCCAGCGCCACGAGAAAAGAGAGCAGGGTGTAGACCGGCACATCGAAGATCACCATGAACAGCGTGTTGCCCAGCGAGGTCCAGAAGTCCGGGTCGGCGACAATCTGCGTGTAGTTGCCCGTGCCGATCCAGACGGGCGGGTGGATGAGCGAGTAATCGGTCAGGCTATAGTAGAAAGAAGCGGCCATCGGATAGAGCGTGAAGCAGAGAAAGCCCACGATCCATGGCGAGGCGAAGAGCAGGCCCGTTATAACGCGGCGGCGCGAGAGGGTCAGGAAGCGCCGGCGCGGCGCCGGAAACGGAACGCTCTGCCTCATGCCGCCCTCCGTGACCCATCACAATCCGTCGGATCATGACCACCGGCATGTGTCGCGCCATGCCACGTGGTCTGGGCCAAATTCATCAGATGTCTTGCCGTTGGAGCCATTCTAGCAGGCCGGGTGCCGGTACGTCAAGCACGATCGGAGAGGACTGGACAGCGGGGATTCCGCACGTTCGATCTGTTTGTTTTTTGTGCGGATGGCAGTATAGACACGCAGCACGGCCGCCCTTGACCGGCCTCGGGGGCGCATAGGCGCCGCTACGACCACCGAGGCCACACCCCCCCTGCGTTCCTACTTGCCGCCTCGGCAATTGACAGGCCACACAGTATATGCTATCAATAACGTCAGATCACACGATGTTCCGGATATGCCTAAGCCGGCCGCCGCGCCATCCCTTTGGAGTATCTAAGCCATGCCGTTGAGGCCCGTACGCCGCGTGCGATTGAGCGAACACGCGGCGGAGCAGATTATCAATCTGATTCACGAGCAGGGCCTCGGACCGGGCAGCCTTCTGCCAACCGAGTCCGCCTTGATGGAGCGTATGGGCGTGGGCCGCTCCTCGGTGCGCGAGGCGCTGCACGGGTTGGCCGTCCTGGGCGTGGTGGAGATTCGCCAGGGGCAAGGGACGTTCGTGCGGTCGCCGGTACCGCTAGTTGGGCCGTCCGCCGTCAGCGGCGAAGCTATCTCCGCCGCGCTGGCGCGCGGCCTCACCGACGAGCTACTGGAGGCGCGCGAGATCATCGAGGTGCGCACCGCCGGTTTGGCGGCGCGTCGCGCTACCGCCGAGGACCTGTCCGAACTGGAACGGCTGGTCGGCGATGCCCGTGCCGCCATGGCGGCGAGGCGGGCAGCTTTTCATCTCAGCGCCGAGTTCCATCTCGGCGTCGCCCGGGCCGCTCATAACGACGTCCTGCAGAGCTTTGTCGCCTCCTATCTCCCACTGCTGGCCGAGCGCGGCGCGGCACTGGAGCGTCTGCCCGGCTACAGCGAGTGGGAGATGCGCGAGCACGACGAGATCCGCCAGGCCATCGCGGCGCACAATGCGCGTCTAGCGATGGCCCGCATGCGCGATCATCTCAAGGATATGGCGATCCATTTCGAGCATCTCGCCGTCGCCGGGCTGACGGTGGCCGGTGGCCGCCGGCACAGGGGGATTATGGCCGCGCCGATGAAGGCGCGGCCCCATGACTGAACTCCAGTGGTGACGCTCAGCGCGGCAGCAGAGGGGTTAGCACCGGGGTGCTTCATCGTTCACGGACGGGGCCCGTGTCGGATCCATGCGGGTATAGTTCAGTATCTGTCCAATTGGCAGGGCGCAGACAGAAAGGGATAGGTTGTCATGGCCATTGATAGTGGATTTGAACAGAAGGCATCGCACCCCGGAGCGGGCTCAGCGGGGTGCGAATGGTACAGCGTGGAAGGGATCATTTACGATCGCCACGGCGGGCGCGAGATCGACGGGCACCCCCTGGCGAGCGCCGCATGGCTGAACGTCCTCAATCCTGCGACGGACGCCCCGGCGCAGGTCATCCTGACGGTCTATCATGAACGCCGCGAGCCCACCGAGCACGCCTTCAGTGCGCCGCCGACACGCTCGACGCGGCTGGACCTGCACGACCTGCCGGAGATTGGCCCCCGCAACCAGCAGTTCGCGCTGCGGCTGCGCGCCGACCGGCCCATCTTTCCCCAGCACACCTGGGCCGACTACCGGCCATTGCGACCAATTCCCGAGGACATGGAGAGCGTCACGCTGTTCCCGGGGCCGCTGGGTGCTTCTCACCGGCACTGGATTTTCCCCGACATGTACCAGGGCATGGACGACGAGAGGGTCTGGTACGAGAAGGAGATACTGACCCTGCTCAACCCGGGCGACGTCGACTCCACCGTGGACATCACCTTCTACGACGGATTCTGGCTCGGCGCAAAAAACCATCGCACTGCCCCTTACGAACGGCCGGTGCGCCTCACGGTGCCGGCGCGGCGTGTCCTGGCCGTGCGCCTCTTCGACCTGGTCGAGGTGCCGCGCTACGGGGCCGGCAACGTGCGCCCTGGTGGCGCACACGGCTTCAATATGCAGCGGGCGCTGCGCCTGGAGTGTTCCGCCCCGATTGTGCCCCAGAAGACGCGACGCTGCCAGGTCCATTTCGACGACACGATCATCGGTGAGTGGACCAGCATCGGACTCGTCACAGCGGAGGGAGCCTGAGATGAGGGACGCCCGAGAATGGTATTATCCCGGCGGCTACATCTACGCCGTGAACAACCGGCCGCCGCGCAATGACCTGTGGTCCCATGACGGCTGGGAGCTGTTCTTCATCTTCAACCCGGAGGAGGCTGCGGAAGCCCGCGTCGCCGCGCGCTTCTACTACGAGGATACGCCGCCGCGCGATGCCGACTGGCGGATTCCGCCGGCTTCGTCGCAACTGTACGGGCTCTTCCGCCCGCAGTTCGACGAGCTGACACGCGGCGGCAACGTCGCCTTCGGTATCCGGCTGCTCGCCGACCGGCCCGTCTATCCCCACGTGACCCGCGCCGAGTACGAGCCATGGAGCAACCAGACGCCCGGCGCCATGTTCGGGGTGCCGCCGTATCCCGGCCCGCTGGCCGGCGAGACCACCTGGTTCTATGCCGACGGCCTGGTGCTCGACAGCGAGGATCATCCGCTCGTGCAGCAGGAATGGATCTCCATCCTGAATCCCGCGCCCGAGGCGACACCGGTGAGCGTGACCTTCTTCCTGCCGGACGGTCCCGTCGCGCATCACCTGGAGGTGGGCGGCGAGCGCGTCGCCACGGTGCGCGTGGAAACCCTGGACGGTCTGGTGCCCAAGGGTAGCCCCTATGGCGTGCGCGTCCAGGCGCGACATGCCATCGTGGTCCAGCAGACACGGCGCAGCCTGGAGAAAGGCGGCTACCCGTCGACGCGCGCCATCTTCGGCACCATGGCGATCCCGTGGTCGGGGGAGCAGCCATGACCGGAGCGGACGCGCGGGGCGCCAGACGCTACGGCCTGACAATCGAGCAGTTCAGCCGCGAGCGTGCCGAGGATGTCGCGCGTATCTTCTGTGAGTCGACGGCGGCGCATCGCTACTGCGGGTTGCTCACGCCGGAGATCGTGCTCGACCGCCTCTGCGCCCCCTCCTATTTCGACCCCGCGGGCCTGCTCATCGCCTATCGTGGCGGGCGCCCGGTCGGCTATGCGCACGGCACCTTCGGGAAGCCGCTTGCCGGGGAAACCCACCTCAACTACAGCATCGGCAACATACGCGCGCTCTTCTTCCCGCTCGACGACATCGAGGCCGGCAGACTGCTGCTGGAGCACCTTCTTGCCTATCTCGCCGGCCGCGGCGCCACCGACCTGCAGGGGTGGGGCAGCCTCGCCGGCTATCCTTTTTATCGCGGCCTCTACCTGGGCACCGAGCCGGTGCTCTCCACGGCACATGCCCATGCCATCATCCGCCTCGTTCAGGCTGGGTTCAGCGTCAATCAGTACTCCATCTTCCTGACGCGTCCCATGGAGGCGCCACCGCCCGCGGCGCCGGCCTCGCCGCCGGTGGATCTGGCCGAGGCGCCGCTGGGCTTCGCGACCACCTGGGATGCCGAGACCTGGGCCGGACTCGAACCGATGCAGACGACGGCGTGGCGCGGAGATAGTCAGGTGGCCCAGATCACCTGGGCCCTGCTCCACGACCTGACCCCCAAGCACGGGCATCCGGTCGGGTCCATCGCCGCGCTGAGGGTGGACAACGCCTGCCGCCGCCAGGGCATCGCCAAAACACTGGTGCTGGAGGTCATGCGGCAATGCTACCACGCCGGGGCCCGCGAGATCGCCGTGGCCACCACACAGGAGAACACTGGTGCGCTGCATACGTACTACGCGTGTGGTTTTGGGGAGATTGAAATCCTGTTGGGCTTTGGGCGCGCGGGAGATGGCGGCACCGGCATGATGGATCACCTGGCGACGGCGCGCGCAGGAGGGGAGAGACAATGACAATGGGCGAGTGCCCCACCCGCATCGCCGGCCTGCAACGACAGATGGACGTGCGCGGGATCGACGCGGCGATCCTGACCGACGAGGCCAACGTCACCTACTTCGCCGGTTACATCACGGAGCACTTCTTTCTCACCCGCAGCCGGACACTGGCGCTGATCGTGCCCGCGGCCGGCGAGCCGCTTGCCATTGCACCCTCATCGCACGTCCGCGACATCTCCGAGCAGACCGGCCTGCGCGCGATCGGCTACGACAGCCTGCGCCATGCGCCGATCGCGCAGATAGGCGCGGCTCTGGACGACCTGGGGGCGCGGCATGTTGGCCTGGAGCTGGGCTTGGAGCAGCGGATCAATATGACGGCGCGGGACCTCGATCGGCTGCGTCGGCACGAGCACGCGGAGTTTACGGATATCAGCGACATGGTGTGGACGTTGCGCGCCGTCAAATCACCGGCCGAGCTGTCGATGATCGAACGGGCCTGTCGCATCGCCGAACAGGCCTGGGCGCGCTGCCTGCCGCGGGTGCGCGCCGGCGACACCGAGCGCGACCTGGCGGCACATCTCGCCGCCGAGATCGCCCTGCTCGGTGGTCGCGTGGCCTTCCTGATCGTCACCTCGGGGATCGGAGACTTCTACCGCAGCAACGGTGCGCCGCGCGACCGCGTGCTCCGGGACGGCGATTTCGTCTTCGTCGATATCGGGGTACGCCACAATGGCTACCACGCCGACTTCAACCGCACCTTTGTGCTCGGCCGGCCGAGCGCGGAGCAGGCGACCATGCAAGCCCTGGTCAAGGAAGTCAGCGAAGGTGCAGCGCGCCATCTGGTGCCCGGCGTCACGGCCGCCGAGGTCTACGCGCGCGTGCTCGACGACTGCCGGGCGGCCGGACTGGCGATTAGGCCGCCGGGACGCATCGGCCACGGGGTGGGCCTCGGCGTCACCGAGCCGCCGCACATCTCGGCGGAGGACGCCATGGTGCTGGCCGAGGGCGTGGTCACGACTATCGAGCCGATGGTGGAACGGCCGGACGCCCTCTACTGCGCCGAATGCATCTACGCCGTCTCGGCGAGCGGCGGCTATCGGCTGAACGCCGGCGGGTCGGCGCTGGAGTCCGCCGGGTAGTGGCGGCGTCACAGGGGGAGGGACGGATGTATACCTATCGCGGCTACCTGGGTTGGATCACCGATATCGCCACGCGGCCGCATCCACATGGAGCCTGGCCGGTGACCGAGATCGACGATCAGCTGTTGGCCGACTACGATGCCAGCTTCGCCATGCAACAGGCGGTCGGCTTGGATATCTCCTCGATCTGGGGACTGGCCGTGGGCCGCGCCTGGCCGCTCGACATCGAGTCCTGTCTCGATCAGCGGCGCGCCGATCAGGTGCGCACCCTGTTGGACAGCGCCCATCGCCACGGCATCCGCGTTCTCTCGGGCACAGGCGTCTACAGTTGGGGCTTCGACCGGATCATCGCCGCACACCCGGAGCTGAGCGGCGGCAACCCGCGCGCCATGTGCGCCTCCAATCCCGCTGCCTGGCCCTGGATGCGGCGGGTGCTCGACTTCGTCGGCGATGTGCTGGCCGTCGATGGCTTCAGCTTCCAGTCGGCCGACCAGGGGCGCTGCCCGTGTGCGAATTGCGCGCGCTGGGGCGACGTGGAATACCATGCCCGCCTCAACGCGCGTGTCTGCGCCTACGTGCGGGAGAAATGGCCGGGGAAGCTAGTGGCCGTGAACGGCTGGGGCATGAACTTCTCCGATCCGGCCGATCTGCCGCACGTGGTGGCGATGACGCGGCAGGCCGATTACCTGATCGACACGCATAGCTCGGCGGCCCGCCGCGAGGCGGCCTATCGGAGAGAGTTGATACAGGCCATAGCGCCGTGCGCCTATGGCAGCGTGGGCGGCCCATTCGTGGAGCCGCCCCAGCACTGGGAGCGCACGCGTTGGTTCCTGCCCAGCCTAGACCGCGCCGGCCGTCACGTTGCCCACCTGTACGCGGAAGGGGGGCGGGCGATGGAGGTCTTCTTCCACATCATGGCCAACCCGGGCGACGAGGTCAGCGTGCGGCACACCGCCCTCCTGTTGCGCGATCCGACGCGCTCCAGCGACGAGGTGCTACGCGAGATACTGACGGACCTGTACGGGCCGCGCGACGAGGGCGCGACGCGGCGCCTGATCGACGCCTTCCGCCGCGCCGACGCCGCCTACTTCGGCCGCGCTCATGATGTGCCGGCCTCCGCGACTTTGAGCATGGAGCCGCTGGTCAGCGACCACGCCGGCCCGCCTATTTATCTGACCAAACATCTCGACACGGCGGGCCTCAACGCCTATGAAGCCGATATCACCGCGCTGCAGACAGAGTGCGCCGCGCTGGCCTCGGTCGTGGCACGCCCGGACAAGATCGAGGCCATCACCGCCTGCCTGCGCGGCGTGCTGGCCGACATCGACCGCGCCCGCGCGGAGGGAAGATGATCGGACCCCGGAAACCGGCGTACATCCACCTTCAAGAACAGAACAAATGAGCAACCTCCCTCCCGCATTTCTTATGCGTAGCCAGGCGGCCTCAAGACGCCAGCGTGACCCGATCGAAGTAGGAGAAGCCCTTGCCATTGACGACATAACCGTTGACGGCGCTACGCTCGAGGCTCAGGATAGGCGCGCGATACAGCGGCAGCACCGGTAGATCCTGCAATGCCAGGCGCTGTAGTTGGCCGTACAGGCTCTTGCGTTTGGCAAACTGCAGCGTACTGTCGGCGGCATTGCCGAGGTCGATCAGCGTCTTGTTCTTGTAATCGCCCTGGCTGGCGTGATAGGCGAACGAAATGAGGAAGAAGCGGTTAGGGTCCGGCCCCTGCACATCGGTGTCAACCGTGGCCTGATAGTCGCTCTTGCCGAAACGGTCGATCCACGCCGAGATCTCGTTCATGCGCAGTTTCGCCTGGATCCCCGCCTGTTGCAGGCCCGCCTGCCAGATGACCGCCTGTTGGTTGAGCGTCGGGTAGCCCTGTATCTGATCGATGGTCAGGGCAAACCCGTGCGGGTAGCCGGCCTGGGCGAGCAGATGGCGTGCCTTCGCCGGATCGTACGGGTAATTGGGCAAGGGAGTAGGCTACGTCGGCCAGGAGATTGGCGACGGCCACGCCGAGAGCCATGACCACGACGACCCCCTGTAAGACCGGGTAATCCTTATCGTTGATGGCTTGCAGCGCCAGCCATCCCAGGCCCGACCAGCCAAACACCTGCTCGACGATCACCACGCCGCCGATCAGCGTGCCCGATTCCAGCCCGACAATCGTGATCAAAGGTATTAGCCCATTGCGCAGGGCATGTTTGAGCAACACGACGCGCGGCGCCAGCCCCTTGGCCCTGGCCGTCCTGACGTAGTCCTGCCCCAGGACCTCGAGCATCTCGGCGCGCAGGAAACGGGTAAAGAGAGCCGCTTCGAAGACGCCGACGCTGACCATGGGCAGGACGAGATGCTTGAGATTGTCCAGCGGGTCGTCGGTGAACGGCACATAGCCGGAGACGGGTAACCAGCCCCAGAGCACCGCGAACAACAGGATGAGCAGCAGGCCAAGCCAGTAGACCGGAATGGCCAGCCCGCAGAGCGTCACGGTGCGCGCGATGGCGCCCAGCAGACCGTGGCGATGCCGTGCCGTGGCCGTGCCCAGGATCAGCGCGAAGATCAGCCCGAATAGCACGGCCGCGAGCACCAGTTCCAGCGTGGCCGGGGCCTTCTGTGCCAATAATGCGCCGGCCGGTGCATCGCTGCGCATAGAGACGCCGAGGTTCCCCCTGAGCAGGTGCCCGAGCCAGATCCCATACTGCACGAAGATGGGCCTGTCCAGGCCCATCTGATGGCGTAGGGCGGCCAGCGACTGCTGGGTATTGCCGGAGCGCACGCCGAGCTGCAGTTCGGCCGCGTCACCCGGTGTCAGGTGGATAATGCCAAATACGATCACCGAAGCTAGAAACAGCACCGGGACGATCTGGGCCAGCCGCCGTACCATGTAACCGTACATGATGCGTCCTTGTTGATGTCTCCTCCCTCATCGATGCCCCGACGGTACGTCAATCGCGGCCGACCGAGGCCCTTACCAGGATCACCTCGCGCCGTCCCACCGGTGGCCACGGACGCCGCGCTGACCTAGCCGGGCCAACGCGGCGGGTGGTCGGGCGTCCCGCGGGAACTGCCCAAATGGTCAGTGCACCTTCGCCATGATCTTGTCGAGCATGGGTTGCATGCGCTCGCGCACCGCCTTCATGGCAGACTCCGGTGTGGTCCGGCCCGTGAGGATCGCATCTGTGTAGCTGTTGACGAGCGGATAGTACTGGCTGGTGATCGGCGAATTGGCGTCGCTGACCAGCGTCACTTTCGTGCGCAACAGGCCGATGATCTGGCCGAAGCCGGGCAGCTTGGTCAGTTCGGGGCTGTCCAGTGTGGCGCGGGTCTGGGGCAGGTTGTAGAGGTAGGCCGCCTGCTGCGCCTGTAGCGGCACACTCTGCAGCCACGCCATGTACTCGAAGGCCTCGGCCGGGTGCGCGCTGTGGCTGGAGAGCAGCAGCGGATAGACCGAAACCGGCTGGTGCCCGTAGAACTTCTGATACCCCGGCGCGGCGGGGATCGGCGCGGCGGCGTAATCGACGCCGTATTTCCAGGTCGGCTTGTAGTCGCGCACGTTCTGCGGCACCCAGTCGCCGTCCAGCTTCATGGAGACGCGATCCGAGAGGAACGCTTCCTGCGGCGTGAACGGCGCGCTGAAGCTGGTGACGAAGCGGAAGACCTGGTCGTGGCCGTAAAGCGTGTCGAGCTGGGCGGCCTCGTTGCGCATCTCATGCCAGGCCGCCAGTTGCGCCGGCGAGTCCGGCGTGACTTTGGTGCCGTCGGCATTGTAGAGGGTGGCGCCGAACAGGGGCCCATAGGGGTTGACGTCGTTGCCGTTGATGAAGGCCACGGGCGAGCCGAAGCCGCCGCTCTCGGCGTAATAGAAGGGCGGCAGGTAGCCCAGGCGCAGCAGGCGGCCGGAACCGGTGCGCTTGGTGAGCTTGATCCCGTCGGCCATGGCCTCCTGCAAGGTCCTGGGCGGGCGATTGGGGTCCAGGCCGGCGGCGCGGAAATCGTCCATGTTATACCAGAGCCACCAGGTATCGGCGAGGGTGGGCATGCCCCACACGTGGCCGTGCCAGGAGGCCTGTTGCAGGCCGGCCGGGAACAGCGACTTCAGGTCGAAATGGCTGGCGGCGATGTACTTGTCCAGCGGCTGTATCACGCCGTTGGCCGCGTAGGTCGCCAGCGAGGCCGACCCGTCGGCCGGGTTGATGATGTCCGGGCCGTTGCCCGCGGCCACGGCGGCCAGCGTCTTGTCCGTGGACTGGTTGTGCAGCAGGTTGAGCTTGATGTTGGGGTGGGTCAGCTCGAAGGCCTTGTCGATCTTGTCCAGGTGCTGCGACAGGTCGCTGAACGGCAGGTTGTCCCAGACCGAGATGGTGATCGTCCCGGAGGCCATCTGCTTGGCGTGGCCGGGTGCGGCCTGCATGAGACCGGCGGTGAGCAAGAGCGGGATGAGCCAGCGCCAGGTCCGGCGCAGGAATAGCTGGTGCATCGACACGTGTCCTCCCTGGATCGATGAAGTCAGAGTATGGCGAGCTATCACGCCGGGACGGCCATTCGGGCCGTCCGGCTGTCGTGGTAGGCATCTCCCTCCTTTCGTTAGCGTTGTCGTCCCGCGTCTACAGGCGTCCCAGGTTCTGCACCACGAAGCCGCGCAGGTAGAAGCGCTGCGCCCCGAGGAACAGCAGGATGGGCGGCAGGGCATAATACATCGTCGCGGCCATCAGGCCGCCGATGTTCGAGCCGCGCGAGCTGAGAAAATCGGTCAACCCGAGCGCCAGTGTCCAGTGCGACGGGTCGTTCAAATAGATCAGCGGGCCGAAGAAATCGGTATAGGTGGTGGTGCCGACCAGGATGGCGACCGTCGCCAGGGCCGGGCTGGCGATGGGCAGGATGATGCCGCGGTAGATGCGCAGGTCGCTAGCGCCGTCCATGCGCGCGGCCTCGGTGACATCCCGCGAGATGGTGAGGAAGAACTGGCGCAGCAGGAAGATGTAGGCGGCGTTGCCGAAGAAGCTGGGGATGGTGAGCGGCAGGTAGGTGTTGACCCAGTGCAGCTTGGAGAAGATGACGTAGATCGGGATCAGGGTCACCTGGGTGGGCAACATCAGGGTGGCCAGGATGCCGATGAGCAGCAGGCGCCGCCAGCGCCAGTCGACGCAGGCCAGGGAATAGGCTACCAGCGAGCAGGAGAGCAACTGTCCGAACACGTTGACGGCGACCAGGAGGAGGGTATTGGCCAGGTACTGGAGATAGGGGATGCGCGTCAGGGCCACCACGTAGTTGTCCCAGTCGAATTGCTGGGGGATCCACTGCGGCGGATAGGCCAGGACGGCATCGGGCGTCTTGAGCGAGGTTGAGAGCAGGAAGAGCCAGGGGGCCAGGAAGAGCACGGTCAGCACCAGCAAGACGGCGTACCGCGGCACCAGCCCGGCCGCGCGCAGCAGCCGAGCCCGCGCCTGGGTCCGCCGCCGCGCCACGGCGGCCGGCGCGCCCCCGGGCCCGACCGCCACGGCCCTAGGCTCGTCCATCGGCGGTCCCCCCTTCGTAGTAGGTCCAGCGGCGCGCGCTCCACAGCAGCAGCAGGCTGGCGGCCAGCGTGATCACGAAGATGATCCAGGCCAGGGCCGAGGCGTAGCCCATGCGCAGGTCGTGGAAGGCCGTGTTGTAGAGGTAGAGCATGTAGAACAGCAGTGAGTTGCCCGGCCCGGAGCCGTTGGCCGTGAAGATGTAGGCTTGCGTGAAGTAGCCGAAGGTGGCGATGAGGCCGGTGATCAGGCTGTAGAGCGTGACGGGCGAGACCAGCGGCAGGGTGATGCGCACGGTCTGGGTCCAGGCCCCGGCGCCGTCGAGCTTCGCCGCTTCGTACAGCTCGGGCGGGATGCCCTGCATGGCCGCCAGGAAGAGGATCGACCAGAAGCCGGTGGTCCACAGGTCCATCAGGATGAGGCTGGGCTTATCCCAGGAGGCGTCGGCGAGCCAGGAGGGCCCGGCGATGCCGATGGCGTCAAGCGCGTTGTTGATCAGGCCGTAATCGGGGTTGAAAATGAAGTAGAAGAGCGTGGCCGAGGCCGCGATTGGCATGACCCAGGGCAACATGAAGACGGTGCGAAAGAAGCCGATGCCACGCACCCGCTGGTTCAGGGCCAGGGCGATCAGGAACATCAGCAGCGTGAAGATCGGCAGGTCGAAGACGACCATGTAGAACGTGTTGCCCAGCGCCGTCCAGAAGTTGGGGTCGGAGAGCAACTGGGTGTAATTGGCGCCGCCCACCCAGGTCGGCGGCTGCATCAACGAATAGTCCGTCAGGCTGTAATACAGCGACGCCGCCATCGGATACAGCGTGAACAGCAGGAAGCCGAGGAGCCACGGCGCGGCGAAGAGCAAGCCCGTGATGGTGCGCCGTCGAGAGAGCGTCAGCAACGGCCGTCCCGCCCGTGGCGCCGGCACAGCCTGGGCCATCAGAACCTCCTCCCGTCCCGTTTGTACAGGGTGACTACTTGCGAATCTCGCCTGATCTCCCCCCCAAGGCCCAGTTGTGTTCAATCATCAGATGTTTCAGGGGGCGGGAAAGCGATGCTGTCATTGTAGCAACGCGCCTCTCGGGCGTCAAGGACGCCCGCCAATGCCGCCTTGGATACCCTATTAGGCGCCGGGTTGACGCGCCGAAGCCAGTGTGCTATACAATGAGTTCATATGATGTCTCGCATTTCCTGCCCGACATCTGATTTTTCAGTCCGTTCAGACAGGACGATTGGCGTGACGACGATTCCGGCCCGGCGTGTGCGGCGCAGTGAGCGCGTGGCTGCCCAGATCGTGGAGCTGATCGAAGCGCGTGGGTTGCGGCCGGGCGACCTCCTGCCCACTGAGACCGAACTGATGCAACACATGGGCGTGGGACGGTCCTCTGTGCGCGAGGCCCTGCGCGGCCTAGCCGTTTTGGGGCAGGTGGAGGTGCGCCAGGGGCAGGGCACCTTCGTGCAGTCGCCGGTGCCGCTGAGCGGCCCGCAGGCCCTCAACGTCGGCGCGATCGCGGGCGCCTTGGGCCGCGGTGTGACCGAGGACCTGCTGGAAGCGCGCGCCATCATCGAGGTGCGCGCCGCCGCCCTGGCCGCGCGGCGGGCCACGGCCGAGGATATCGCGGCGTTGCGCGAGTTGGTGGAGTCCGCCCGGGCGGCGCGGGGCACCAGGCCGGGCGGACTCCTGCTCAGCGCCGATTTCCACCTGGGCGTGGCACGCGCCGCGCACAACAGCGTCCTGGAAGGCTTCGTGGCCTCCTACATTCCCGTCCTGGCCGAGCGCGCCGGCGTGCTGCAGCGCCTGCCCGGTTACCTGGACTGGGAGCTCCGGGAACACGAGGCGATCGGGCGGGCGATCGCCGCCCATGACGCGCGCCTGGCAGCGGCCCGCATGCGCGCCCATCTCCAGGATATGGCCATCCACTACGACCATCTGCGCACCACCGGGCTGCGTCTGCCCGCCGCACCGGGCGAGCGTGGGCAGATTGGCTCCCCGAAAGGACGGGCCCATGGATGACCTCTCGCGGGGCAGGCTGGAGGCCCTGGTGCGCGAGCACGAGGGCCGGCGGCGGCGCTGCATCAACCTGATCGCCTCCGAGAATGTCCTGAGCCCGGCCGTGCGGTCCCAACTGTCGACGGACCTGACGGGGCGCTACGGGGATTACCCGGGGCGAGACACCGAGCACCGCAAATACTTCGGCCTGCCCTACGTGCGCGAGATCGAGAGCGGCGTCACAGCTCTGGCCGCGCGCCTCTTCGGGGCGCGCTACGTCGAGCCTCGGCCGCTGTCCGGGCACGTGGCCGGGGCCGGCGTGCTGATGGGCTTGTGCCGGCCGGGCGACCGCGTGCTGGAGATCGGCAGCGACGGCGGCGGCCATCGCCTGGCGGCCAAGCTGGCCGAGAGCCGCCTCATCGACCTGGAGGTGGCTTTCCTGCCGTTCGACAGCGCCACCTGGAACATCGATACGGCGGCGGCCCGCGCCCTGATAGAAGCCGCGTGGCCGCGCCTGGTCATCCTGGGGTCGAGCACCTTCCTGTTCCCCCATCCGGTGCGCGAGATCGCGGAGACCACGCACGCGTTGGACGGCACGGTCCTGGCCTACGACGCCTCGCATGTCTTCGGCCTGATCGCGGCCGGCACGTTCCAGGCTCCGCTGGCGGAGGGGGCCGATGTCGTGTTCGGCTCGACGCACAAGACCCTGCCCGGCCCGCAGGGCGGCCTGATCTTGACCAACGACGACGGGCTCATCGACGCCATCACGCCGGCCGTCTATCCGGCCCTGGTGACCAACCATCACCTGTTCCGGCTCCCCGCGCTGGGGTTGGCCCTGCTGGAGATGGAAACCTGGGGCGGGCAGTATGCCACGGCGACGGTGGCGAACGCGCGTCGCCTGGGAGCCGAGTTGGCCCGGCGCGACCTGTTCGTGGCAGGAGCCGCCCAGGGATACACACGGTCGCATACACTGCTGGTGACGGTGCCGGCTTGGGGGACGGCGCAGGAGGTCGGCGCGCGCCTGGAGCGCTGCGGTATCATCGTCACGACGGCGACTTGGCCGCATAATCCGGGACGCGTGGCCATTCGCCTGGGGCTGCAGGAGGTCACGCGCTTGGGCGCGGGCGACGGCGATATGCCCGAACTGGCTGATCTCTTAGCCAGGGCACTCGCGCAGGAGGAGCCAGCGGAGGCGGTTGCGCAGGAGGTAGCGCGCTGGGCGCTGCAGCGCCTGGGCGCCTGCCGCTACACCTGGGCTGATGACGGCGCGTAGCGGCGCCGTGGCCGACCCGGTTCGAGCGAAAGGGAGACTGTGGCGGTGAAACGAGAAGCCATTCTGGTCGTGGATCTCGGCTCGACCAGCGTCAAGAGTACCGTCTTCTCCCCTGATGGGCAGGTGCTGGCCCGGGCCGGCGGTTCCTATCCGACCCGGGCCCCGCATCCGGCCTGGGCGGAACAGGAGCCGGAGCGGTGGTGGGAAGCGACCGTGCGGGCGACGCGGACCGCACTGCGCGAGGCCGTGACCGCTGGCCGGCAGGACCTGAGCGTGGCGGCGATCGGCCTAACCGGCCAGATGCACGGGGTGGTAGCCCTGGATAGGGACGGCGCCGTGCTGGGCCCGTGCCTCACCGTGCAGGACCGTCGCGCCGCCGATGACGTGGCTGCTATCGACGAGGAACTGGGCCCCGGGCGGAGCTATGCCATTACCGGAGCGCGGTTGGATCCGGCCAGCCCGGCGGCGAAGTTGCGGTGGCTGGCCCGCCACCAACCCCAGGTGAGCGCGCGGGCGGCGGTGTTCCTGTCCCCCAAAGACTATCTCCGCTACCGCCTGACCGGCGAGCCGGCGACGGACCCAATCGACGCGGCCGGCACGCTCCTGTACGACCTGCGCGCGCAGGCGTGGTCGCCGGAGTTGTGCCGGGCCGCGCGCATCGCGGTGGACCAATTACCGCCGATTCGGCCGGCGCACAGCCTGGCGGGGATGCTGGTCGTCGAGGCGGCGGCGGCCCTGGGCCTGCCGGTCGGGGTGCCGGTGGCGATCGGGGCGGGCGACGACGTGGAATGTCTCGGCGCCGGTCTACGGACATCCGGGCAGGCGGTGGAGCACCTGGGCACGACGGGCTCCATCCTGGCTGCCAGCTCCCAGGTAGTGATCGACGCCGCCATGCGCGTGGACTGCTATCCCCACGCCATCCCCGGCCTCTATCTCGTCGGCGGTTCGACGGGCAGCGCGGGCGCCACGCTGGCCTGGGCCGCGCGGCAGCTCGTCATGGCCGACGATCGCGGCGACGGGGGCCATCTGCACCTCGAGGACGGCCCGACCGACGACGAACAGCTCGTGGTGTTCCTGCCGTATCTGTCCGGGGAGCGCTGCCCCGTGTGGGACCCGAAGACGCGCGGGCTTCTCGCCGGATTGACGCTGGGCACGACCAATGCGGACATTGCGCGGGCTGTCTTCGCGGGCGTCGGCTTTTCCTTGCGCCATATCCTGGACACGCTGCTCGATCTGGGGCTGAGGATCGACGAGATCGTGGCGTCCAGCGACGCCACAGAGGCGGGGACGGCGTGGCCGTTGCTCCGCAGCACCATCTATGGCCGGCCGCTGCTGTTGCCAGGGGTGGCCGATGCCACGGCGTTGGGCACGCTGATCCTGACCCTGGTCGCGGCCGAGCTGCAGCCGAGCATCGAGGCCGCCGCGGGCCAACTGGTGCCGCCACCGGAACGGAGGATCATGCCGGATGCCGAGCGCCGGGAGCGGCTCGAGGACGCCTATACCCTCTACCGGGAGCTGTCGTCGGCGACGATGGAGGTATTCAGCCGCCGGCGCAACGGGCGGCGGCCATGACGGTGCCCGACGGGACATCACATGGACCCAGAGTGGGCACGTGGATCGGCCCCGGCAACGGGGCCGCCTCGCCGAGTGCGGTCGGCCTGCCGGCCTACCAGGAACGGTATCGAGGACGAGGGTGATGGAGTATTCGAGCTATGCGCGGCTCTACGATGGCGCGATGGCCTATCCCGGCTATCCGCTGGAGCGGGACTTCCCGCGGGCGGAGTACGATCTGCGCCTGGGACGTGCCAGAGCGCTGATGGCGGCGGACCAGTTGGACGCGCTGGTGATCACCTCGGGGGCGATCGGCCACTGGTTCACCAGCGCGCTGGAGCCGCATGAGTGGCACGATCAGTGTCCGGCCCGCTCGGCCTGGTACATCCTGACGCCGTCGGCCGATTACCTGTACATGACGCCGACGATGGCGGGGGAGCACTTCAACACGGCGCGCCGCTCGACCTGGGTCGGCGAGATCCGCGCCATCGTGGAGCGCCCCGTCTGGCCGCGTGTCGAGAACTGGGCCCTCGAACAGATACCCGAGATCTTCGGCGACCTGGGCCTGCGGCGGTGCCGGCTCGGCTTCGAACTGGGCGACTGCATGACACTCGGCCTGAGCGTCAATGACTTCCTGCGCCTGCGCGAGCTGCTGCCACGGGCCTCCTTCGTCGACGCCTCCGCGCTGCTGCGGCGGCTGATGAGCGTGCACACGCCCGAGGAGATCGAGCGCGTGCGCCGGGCCTGCCAGGCGGGGGTATGGATCCATGACCAGGTGCCCGCCCATCTAGGTCCAGGCATGCGCGAGGGCGAGTTTCTGGGACGCCTGGCGGGGGCCTTCGCGTCGCAGTTCGGCGCCGGTTATGCCTATGATCCCGCCGGGGCCTGGGACGTGCGCAACACCGGGGCCGGCGACTCCAACATGTTCCACAGGGCCATCACGGAGCGCGTCTTCCGGGTGGGCGATACGGTCGCGCGCGCCACCAGCGGCGCCAGTTACCGCGGCTATGGGGGCGACGTGGACCGCCTCTGGTATATCGGCCGGCCGCCGGACGCGGTGCTACGCTGGTACCAGGCCGCCTGGTCCTGTAACCGCGCCATGGCCGAGATGATCAAGCCGGGCAACCGCTGCTCCGACATCTACGCCGCCTATGCCCGTATGGAACAGGGCCTGGGGCTCCCGCCGCGCCTCGTGGGGCGAGCGGGGCACGGACTGCGCAACAGCGGCGGGCTCTCCGTGCATCCGCAGAACCACACCGTGTTGGAGCCGGGCATGATCATCTCGGTGGAGCCCACTTTCGCCAACGAGTACGGCTATTTCGATCTGGAAGATCAGTACCTGGTGACCGAGACCGGGAGCGAGATCTTGCACGAGCCGGCCCCCGAGCGACTGCCGGTGATCGCGGCCTAAGGACGCTCGTTTCCGTTCGCCGTGGGGTGATGGAGGATACCGTCGTGGTGAGTGTGAGCGAGGTGGCGCCGGGGACGCATCGGCGCAGCGAGATCGTCGTCCAGGACCCGGACGGGGGGACGCGGGCGGTGCCGGTCCACCTGCTAGTCGGGAGTGCGCACCGGCCCTGCCTGGCGTTGGTCGCCGGCGTGCACGGCGACGAGTACGACGGGATACTGGCGCTGCACCAGGTCCTGCGCGAACTCGAGCCGGCGGCGCTGCTGGGGAGCGTGATCGTCATCCCGGTGGCCAATCCCTTCGCCTTCGATGCGGCGCAGCGGCGGACCCCGGCGGACAACGCCGACCTGAACCGCGTCTTCCCCGGCCGTTCCGACGGCGGACTCAGTGAGCGCCTGGCCTGGCAGTTGTGCCACGAGGTGTTGCAGCAGGCGGGGCTCATCTTCACGCTGCACGGAGCCGGCGCGTGGAGTAGCCTGTCCCCGTGGGTCGAGTTCCAGGAGGTGCCAGGCCCACTCTGCCACGCCTCCTACGCCGCGGCGAGCGCCTCGGGCTTCCCGGACCTGATCTCCCTGCCCACGCCGCCGGGTGTCCTGCTCAGCGCCATGGCGACGATGGGGATTCCGCTGATCGAAGGGGAGGTGGGTGGCCGCGGCACGACCCAGCCCGACAACGTGGCCTATTACAGGGAACGGGTCTATGCCGTGATGCGCCATGCCGGCGTGCTTGGGCCGGACGGGCAGGCGGGGCACGCGGCGATCGAGCAGCGCGTCTGGCATCTGTGCTACGTCGAGGCCCCGGCCTCCGGCGTCCTGTTGCGCGCCGTCGGCCTGAAGGACGCGGTCCGCCGGGGGGATCGTCTCGGGGAGATCGTGGATATCGACGGTACGGTCGTGGCGACGGTGGTGGCCCCGACCGACGGGCTGGTGGGGGCGCACCGCGAGCACGCCGGCGTGCGGGCCGGCGATCAGGTCTTCACGCTGTGGGAACCGGCGGAGGCACCCGAGTAGTGCCGGCGCCAGTGTGCCGCTTGAGCGATCGGGGCACGGAGACATCGATTAGACGACGGGATCGGCGCGAACGGTACGATGGCCCATGGTTTGTGCTTCATCGTAGGTCGATCGACGGGAGGTGATGCGTATGGGCAAGGTTGCGTTGGTGACGGGGGCTGGGAGCGGCATAGGACGGGCGACGGTGCGCGTTCTGAGCGAGCGCGGCTACTGTGTCGTCGCCGGCGATCTCCAGCATGAGGGTGTCGTGGAGACAACCGCCGGGCTACAGAACGCGCTCGCGGTCACGCTCGACGTGCGATCCCAAGAACATGCAGCGCGCGCGGTTGCCCTGGCCGAAGAACAGTTTGGCGGGCTGGACGCCCTCGCGCACATCGCCGGCATCTCCGGAACCGGCGCCGGCGACCCGGACCGCGCGTCCCGCTGGGCCTCGGTGATCGAAACGAACCTTACCGGCACCTACGTGGTGTGCGACGCGGCCATCCCTGCTCTACGCCGTCGCGGTGGAGGCGCAATCGTGACCACGGGCTCGGTGATGGGCCGCGTCTCATACAGTGGCGATGGGGCCTACGACGCGTCGAAGGCGGGCGTCGAAGCGTTGACGCGCGCCATGGCGCTCAACCACGCGCGCGACAACATCCGCGTCAATTGCATCTTGCCCGGCACCACGGACACGCCGCTCATGTGGAGGGACGCACCGGCGCGGTGGCGTGAGGAGGTGATCGAGCGCGCCAAGGTCGAAATCCCCCTGGGGCGAATGGCCACGCCCCGCGAGATCGCGGGTGTGATCGCCTTCCTCCTTTCGGAGGAGGCCAGCTACGTCACAGGCACGGCGCTCGCCGCCGACGGGGGTTTCCTGGCCAAAGCGGCCGTGAGCTTCTAGCGATTGGCAGTAGCGTTTCTGATCCCGGTCCGATAGCACGTTAAGGAGGAGTCATTCCAGCACGGCAGCCCGGTCTGTCCCTGACCACGCCCGCGGTGCAGGGCTTCGTCCGCCTGGAGCACGTCTGGCTGAACGCGTAAAACCGGCCGCGGGGGCCACGGCCCTGGGGAGTGGCCATGTTTGCGTTAAGCAGCCTCCGCAAGGGCCGTGTCGGTGTCCGGCGTGAGCAAGTGATCCCACTGCCCGGCGAGCCAGGCGCTCCAATCGACCCCCGGCTCCTGCAGGACGTGCTGGCCACACCAGAAGTAGCTCACCCGATCGGTCACGGTCCGCTGCGCCCGGCGCTGCCGGCCCTGGGCGTCTGAGCTGAAGCGCACGCCCAACTCGATCTGGAGGCGGTAGGCCAGGCAGATGATGCCGACCAAGCGGCCCACTGCCGTGGCGCTCGGTAGCGCGGATGCGGCTGCGCGCAGCCCCCAGCCATGATGCCAATCGCGAAAGGTCTGCTCGATAGCCATCCGCGCCGCGTACTGCTCGACGGCCGCCGTCGTGAACAGGACCCAGGGCTGGGCGTATCGCTGCGCCAGCGCGCTGGGTGGTCTGCTCTTGCGCCCCTTCTGCGCCCGGTGCTTGGCGTTTGCCTTCGCCCGAGCAGCGCGCTCGCCTCCGTCCCTGGATTGCGTTTGTGTTTGGGCGGCAAGGGGACGACCGCGCTCACCACGATGCCAACGCTCACGCGCGGTTGCTCCGGCGTCCCCTGCCCAGCGTCGCCGCCACCCGCTCGCCGGGGCGCAGGCGCCCCGCTTCCAGATGGACGGACACCGGCGCATAGACGCCGGCGACCTCGACCCAGTCACTCAAGCGCAGCCGCACCGTCCAGTCTGTGTGCCCGGTGCGCAACTGCCCGAAGAGTTTGGCGCTGGGGAAGCCGCGGTCCGCGACGAAGGCCCACGGCTGCCCCGCGGGGACGGCCCGCTGGAGCTGCTGGACCAAGGCCAGGGTCGTCGCGCGGAACGGCCCCTTGGGCCAAGGGTAGGGCACCACGGCCCACGACATCGGCAGGGTGCGGCCCGCGAAGACAAGGCCCGCCTGCCAGATCTCCCACGGCCCCACCCGCGTCGTGTCGAGGGCGACGATGACCGCAGCGTTGCGCGGCAGCAGCGCCAGCGCCGCGCGCACCAACCGGGGCGTGATACTGTCCACGGGCAGCTCCGGGCCCTGCCACCAGCGCGGCACCCGGCGCAGGCGACTGCGTCCAGTGCCCCCTTCTGTGGCGGGGATCGCCCGCGCCAACGCCGCTGGCGTGACCCGCTGGGCGGCCAACAGACAGAGCACCACCCAGGCGACGGTTTTGAGGACCGTGGCGTGGGTGTCTCCCAAATATGCCTTGACCCAAGCATGCACCTTCGCGTAGCCTACCTGTGAGGCAGTCATGGCTTGTCCCTCCACTGTACACCGACAGGACCAGCCTACCGACTGCCTCCCTTCTTGTTGACCTCTCAAAAGGTGGACACTCCCCAGGGCAGGTACTTGCCCCGGATATCTTCACCGTCGAGTCGATGCTCCTACAGACGTTTTACGTCCTCTTCTTCATCGAGGTGCGCACGCGCCGGGTCTTTGTCGCTGGCTGCACCACCCATCCTACGACGACGTGGGTGACGCAGCAGGCGCGCAACCTGGTCTGGTCGCTGCAGGAGGGCACATTGCCGGTTCAGATCCTGCTGCACGATCGCGACGGCAGATTCCCGGCGAGTTTCGACACGGTCTTGCGGCGCGAGGGCCTTCAGATCGTGCGCACCCCACCGCGTTGCCCGCAAATGAACGGGTACGCGGAACGCTGGGTGGGCAGTGCCCGGCGCGAGTGCCTGGACCACCTGCTCCTTCTGCATGAACGGCACCTGCTGCGCGTCCTGACGGCCGACACCGCCTTCTACAACCGGAGGCGGCCGCACCAGGGCCTGGGCCAACAGTGCCCCATCCCGCTGGCCCGCCAGCCGGGAGATGGCGCGCTGATCCGCCGCGACGTGCTGGGCGGGATCATCCACGACTACGAGCTGCAGGCGGGTGCCTGATCAGCGGAGACCACGGTCATTCATCTCACCAAGGAGCAACTGCGATGGTGCTGACCATTACCGATACACCCGTCCCCCTGCACGTGGATCCGCAGGGCAACATCCGCGTCGGCCAGACGCGGGTGACCCTCGATGCCGTGGTCGGCGCCTTCGGTGCGGGGGCTACCGCCGAAGAGATCGCGCAGCGCTACCCCACGCTGCACTTGGCTGACGTCTATGCGGTGCTCGCCTACTATCTGCATCATCAGGCTGAGGTCGATACCTACCTCGCCCAACAGCGCCGCCAAGCGGACCAGGTGCGGCGCGAGCAGGAGAGGCGTTGTGATCCCACCGGCGTGCGCGAGCGCTTGCTCGACCGTCGCCGGGCCGCGGAGCCGTAGCGGATGCTGCCGCTGGCGGTGGACGAGAACTTCGACAACGATATCATCCGCAGCGTCCTGCGTCGTCTGCCGGCGTGCGACTTGGTCCGCGTCCAGGATGCCGGCCTCACCGGTGCGGACGATCCGATGGTATTGGCGTGGGCGGCCCGTGAAGGTCGCGTGCTCCTCACCCATGATGTGGCCACCCTCATCAACGATGCTTACAGCCGGGTGCTTGCCGGAGAGGCTATGCCCGGCCTGTTCGTGGTCGTCCACGGCGCCCCGATCGGCGCGGTCATTGAGGATCTGCTTTTGCTGGTTGAGTGTAGCCTCGCCGGCGAGTGGGACGGTCAGATCCTCTATCTCGCCCTTCGTGCTGCTCCTTGACGACTGTGATTGGGGCGCTGCGCAGTTAGCGCCCTCAGATCAACCGTAATCGGTGTATTCGCACAGCACAGGCGGCTTCCTGCCTACCGCCCTCGTGGTTTCTGGAATCTGGAGGGCCAGCTCCAGTTCCAAGAAAACTCTACGGAGCGTGAACAGCTGGGACAGCGGCTTATCGCGGGCTGTCAGCAGCAGCCGAGGGGAGGCAATGCTGCACTGTGCGCCATCCGCCTTCGCAGTAATGCGACCGCTCATGGTCGAGTCCACCGGCTATCGTCCTGTATGACCGGGTCAATGCGGCCCAAGCGGCCCGTGCTGCTCGGTCGCACCGACAATCAGCGCGATTGGCACGCCGTCGGCAATGCAGCCTGCGACCTCCGGCCACGTCATCGCGGCCATATTCAGCTATCTGGCATGGAGGACCTGACTCTTCAAGCGGCATGGAGCGGAGCGCTAATTGCCAGCACGCGGGCAGGATTCTCAATCATCATCGTGTGTAGGTGCGCCTCCGTGACCCCGGCGCGGTTAAGCATGGGCACGACGTTGACGAGCAGATGGTCATATCCCAGGCCGCCATACCTTTTCAGCAGCATCTTCAGCCAGATATCGTGCGAGAGCAGCAGACGCTCAGTGTATCCGGCCGCGACGAGTGCCGCAACCGCAGCAACCCGCTCCGTGTCGCGGCGCTCTTGTGTTGCCCACTGATCGTAGTAGAATTCCGAGCCGAAGGTGTCGAACTCGATGTAGGCGCCGCGGTCCATCAGAGAGCGATGATAGGAGGGATCCGACAGGGTCTGGTCCAGGTGGCTGAGCACGACGCGATCAAGGGCCACGCCCTCCCCGGCGAGGATGTCGAGCACTTTGTGCCCCTCCTGCCCACCAACCTCGAGGTGGACGTTCACAGCGGCGCCGGTGTGCAGGTGTGCGCGAGCGCCGGCGCGCAATACTTTTTCCTCGTTGGGCGTGATCTGGACGCTGGTGCCGATTTCTCCGATGATTCCGGCGCGCACGTCCGTCCCGTTGATGCCCTGCTGCACGGCAGTGATCAGCTCAGCGGTCAGTACATCAATGGAGCGCTGCGCCATATCGGGCGGATGCGCTGCATCGACGTAGTAGCCGCAGCCGGCCACGATGTGGACGCCGGTCCGGCGGGCAACCTCGCGCAGTCTTTCGGGTTGAGGCTGCGAGCCGTTAGGCGTCAGGTCGACGATCGTGCGGCCGCCCGCGCTCCTGAATTCGGAGACCTCGCGCACGGCAAGATCAAGGTTATCGAGGCGCATGTTGTCGCGGCAGAGCATGGGGTTGCGGTGCAGCAGCCCGAGGTATTCCATGGCGACGGGAACATCGGCCACGGCAGCGCGGCGCGGATCGCTATCGTGGTAGAACCAGACCGACCCGTCGATGAAAATATGCTCGTGCGGCAGTGTGACACCCAACTCGGCGACGGGAACCGGGCCCAGCACCGTTATGGCCACAGCATCCGGTGCGGTCGCTCTCCCCTCGTCCACGCTCACAGCTTCAACCCTCCCTGTGTCAGACCATCGATGAAAGTACGCGTGGTGAACGCGAACAGGATGACCAGCGGCGCCGCCGCGAGCGTGTAGCTGGCCATCAAGGGTCCCCAGTCCGTCGTGTGGTGGGTCTGAAAGGCGACGAGGCCGATCGGTATGGTGAACACGGCATTGGAATAGAGTGTCACGCTCGGCCAGATGTAGTCGTTCCAGGTACTAAGGATCTGCAGAATCGCCACGGTGGCGACAGCGGGCCGAACGAGCGGGAGCGCGAGGTGCCAGAAGACCTGCACCTCAGAAGCGCCGTCGATACGGGCGGCCTGGAACAGATCCTCCGATAGGGTGTCGAAGAAGCTGCGCAGGACGAATACCGCGAACGATACGCCGCCGCTGGCGAAGGCGATTCCGCCGCTGATGTACGGTAAGATGAGCGCCCAGAGCGAGTCGATCAGCCCAAAGTTACGCATCAGGACAAACTGCGGCACCAGCGTCAGGACGCCGGGTATCATCATCAGGGCGATGACCAGATAGTACAGCACCTCCTTGCCCATGAAGCGCATGCGCGCGAAGGCATACGCGGCCAGCGTACCGCACACGACCACGCCGACCACCGTCGCGGTGGTGGCGATGACGCTGTTGAAGATGTACTGGCTGATCTGCTGCCAGGCCACCACAAAGTTCTGCCACTGTAAGGGAAAGGCAATCCAGCTGAAGTTTTGATAGAACTGTGTGTTGTTCTTGACGCTCGTAATGAGCATGAGATAGATCGGGTAGAACGTCGCCGCCACCAGAAGCAGCAAGACGAGATGGCGCGTGACAGCCGCCGACCGGCGCCGCAGCACAAGCGGTCTTCCCACGCTCATCGGGCCAGCCCTCTCACCTGCGCGCGCACGCGGCCCAGGCGAAGATTGAGAATCGTGAGCGCCAGCGTCACGACGAAGAGCACGGTCCCGATGGCCGAGGCTTTGCCAAACTGCTGGTTAGTAAACGCATACTGATACATCACAACTCCTGGAACCATGGTGCTGTACCCGGGTCCGCCCTGAGTGAGGATCAGGATTTGCGTGAAGTTCTGGATGCCGTTGATGATGGCCAGCACCCACATTAAGCGCAATTGGCCGTGGATCTGCGGGATCTCGACCGCAAAGAATGTGCGCAGCGGGCTGGCTCCATCGACGGCCGCGGCTTCGCGCAGTTCCGCGGGCATCGCTTGCAGCCCTGCCGTGTAAATCATGAGGCCAAAGCCGTCCACGTAGGGAAAGCCCATTGCCATCACCGAGTAGAGGGCGAGCGTCGGGTTGCCGAGCCAATCCTGCTGCAGACTCGCCAGGTGCAATGTGCCCAGGATCTGGTTGAGCGCGCCGGTCCCGGCGTAAATGAACTGCCAGACCAAGATCAGCACGACCTGCGGGACCACAAATGGCAGGATGAAGCACAGCCGGTAGACGAACCGCCAGCGCGGACTGGAGACGCCCATGATCAAACGGGCCACGGTGAGCGGAACGGTGACAGCCAGCACCATCTGGAAAGCGGTGAGCTTGGCGACGTTGGCAATCGATATGGTGAACTCGGGATCGGTAACCAAGCCTTGGAAGTTCTGCGCGCCGACCCAGGTCGCCGTGGTGATGCCGTCCCACGCGGTGAAAGCGTGATAGAGCGCCGATGCCGCCGGATAGTAGCTGAACAGCACGATAAAGATGAACGTCGGCAGCAGGAAGACGTAGGCCAGCCTGGTGTGCCACAGCCGCCCCAGCCACGATGCTAGCGCCTTGCTAATCTCCAGATGGATGGCGGTGTCGGCCGCCGGCAGCGGCTGTGATGCGTTCCGATTCTTCATCTATGTACGGCTCAGCAGTTGGTGGCCGCCTGCTATGCGTGCATCAGCGGAGCGAGCCGAGCGGCCACGACTTGTTGCGCGTCTTCGAGCGTCGAGAGCGCCGCGTCCAGCGAGATGGCCCCCGCCAGGTAGCCCTTGGCCATCTGGTCGTACTTGGTGGTGTACGCCGCATCGGCGCTGAAGTACGGCGTCATCAGCAGCCCGGGCTGATACGCAATGTCTTTGCCCTTCTGCAGCAACGGAGGCAACGTTCCTATGCCCGACACCATAGGAATCTCGCCGACCTCGGTCGCCATGGGGCCGATGGCCTGGGGTGAGCTGTAGTAGCGCAAGAAGTCGACGACCAGATCGAGATGGTCGCGCGCGTGCTGTGTCGTCCACAGGTTGATGCCATTGAGCGCCGGTGCGCCATTGGCTTCCAGAGCGCCGGTCGCGTAGCGGCTGGTCTCCCTGGTCATCGGTGGGATGCCAAGCGGGAGAACCGTGACAGGGAAGCGCCCGTTCGTCAGCGCGGTAAGGTTGCCAATCTCCCACGAGCCGTCGAAGAGAAAGGTGAACTTGCCGACCGAGAAATCATGGTAGAGCTGCGGGCTGGCCTGAGCAATGCCGAGCGTTCCTTTGGCCCAGTAGCCATAGAACTCCTTGATGAGCTTCCATGCCGTGCGCGTGCGATCATCGGTCTTCTTCAGCAGGCCCTTCTTGAGCGCGCGCACCCACCCGGCTACGTCGAGCGAGGTATCCTTCGGAAACTCCGAGGCCCACAGTGAGCTCTCGGCAAAGAGGAACAACCAGGAGAGGAGGAAGGCCGCCCCGGGGCCCATCGAGAAGGGAGTGACTCCCTTGGCCTGAAGCGCACGGCACGCCGCCATCAACTCCGCCCACGTCTGCGGCGGCTTCAGTCCGACGCGGTCGAGATGCTCAGAATTGTAGTAGAACCACAGGGCGGCGGTATCGGCGCAGAAGCCGTAGTACTGGCCGTCCAAGCCTATGAACGGGTTGAGGAACCCTTTGGGCACGCTGTCAATCCAGCGCCTATTCCCCGGAATATACGGATTCGGCTCATAGAGGTACTTGGTGATCGCAGTCATGAAGCCGCGCTGAATGAAGGGCCAGCACGAGACACCGGGCTGCAACAGATCAGGCAGGCGATTGGAGATGGCCCGCGGCAAGAACCACGCGTTCCAGGCGGCGTTATCACCGCTTGGCTCGGGGGCCATGACCAGCTTGACGCCCGGATGCTGCTTGAGGTACCGGCCATACACGATGCCGGGCTGCTTGCCGGATGCAACGTTAGCCGCCCCGGACATATACAGGTAGGCGGTGAAGGTGATCGTACCCTGCAGCGAACGCGGTAACGTGGCGTTCCAGGCGGCGTATGCGTGTTCCAGTGGCGAGGCAGCCGCTGCCAGGCCCGTAGCTGCTCCGGCCAGAAGCACCTGTCGCCGGCTGGGCTGCCGACCGGCACTGATCTCCTGCGCATCCATCTGCGGGGCGCGTGGGGTGTTGTGGGTTCCTCTTACCATTCTGCAGCTCCGGTTGTACTCACGACTTGTCAAGGCGCATGTGTGGAAGGCTGTGTTATGCGAACGATTGCGGTCAGTGCGGCGCCTCCATATGTAGGCTATACTAGCACACGGTCGGCGGACGGTGCAAAAGGGTAAGCGTTCAGAAGTAGGGGGCAGAGAAATGGGGGGAGGGGGGACGGTGCGGGTCGGCCGCCGAGAGCGGGGGTGTGCTAAGGTATGGCTATGAGCGAGGAGGAGGCCGGGGCGCTGATCGCCGCCTTGCGGGAGCAACTGGCGCAGCAGGAGGCGGCGAACCAGGCGCTGCGGGAGCAGGTGGCGCGGCTGGAGCAGCGCAGCGCGGAGCGTGAGGCGCTCCAGACACCACCGCCGGGCTAGGCCAAGCCGAACCGGCCGCGGCGCGAGCGAGCAGCGGGGACAAAGCGGCGGACGCGGGCGGCCGAGCACAATCGGGGCCGGCGGCGCAGCACGCCGACGCGCGTGGAGGTCCACGCCTATGAGCGCTGCCCGGACTGCGGCTACGCCTTGGGCGGGGGGACGCTGGCGCGGCGGCGGGAAGTGATCGAGCTGGCCGCGGCGGCGGCGGAGATCACCGAGCACCGGTTGATGCGGCGCTACTGCCCGGCCTGTGCGGGCTGGAAGACGCCGCGCTTGCCGGAGGGCCTGGTGCTGGGGCAGGGCCGGCTGGGGTACGCTTGGCCAGCCTGATCGGCACCCTGCGCACGGTGCACCGCCTGCCGCTGGCGCAGATCCAGCAGTTGCTCGCGGCGCTCTACGGGCTGCACCTCTCGCGGGGGGGCTGCAGGACCTGCTGCGCCGGCTGCGCGGGGCGCTGGTCCCGGTGCGGGCGGAGGTGGCGGCCCAGGCGCGGGCCAGCCCGAGCCAGCACGTGGACGAGACCGGCTGGCGCGAGAACGGCCAGAACGGGTATGTATGGACCCAAGCCACCGCCGGAGCCGCCCCCACCCGCGTGTCCACCTACGACCCCAGCCGCGCCGGGGCCGTGCTGGACCGCTTGCTGGAGGGCTATGCGGGCGTGGTGGTCAGCGATGGCTACGCCGCCTACGACCATCTGGCCCTGGCCAAGCAGCGCTGTTGGGCGCACCGCCTGCGCACCGCCCACAAGCTGCGGGAGGCCTCTCCCGACGACGCGGCGCTGCGCGCGTGGGTCGGCGCCCTCAAGACGCTCTATGGGCACGCCTGTGCCGTCGCCCAGCAGGAAGGCCTGACCGACCGGCAGCGGGCCGCCGCCGCCCGCGACGCGGAGCGCCGGATGCGCCTGTGGACACGCTGCTATCGCACCCAGGACGCGCATCCGGCCCACGCCCTGGCCACCTGGCTGCATACCCACGAGGACGAACTCTTCACCTTCGTGCGCACCCCCGGCGTGGAGGGCACCAACAATCAGGCCGAGCGCGCCTGCCGCCCTTCGTCATCGCCCGCAAGATCAGTGGCGGCTCCCGCAGCCCGCTGGGCTCTGCCATCCGCTGCGATCTGGCCAGCGTCTTCCTCACCTGGACCGCCCGCCGCCTCAATCCCCTCTCCGCCTGCCTCGCCGCCCTCCAAGCCCCTTTACCCCAACTCTGAACTCTTACGCAAAAGGCGGTGCTGCTTGCATCGGCGCGCGTCCAACAGGTACAATCGCAAGCAAAAACGGGTAAGCGGGACGAGGGCATGGCGACGATTGCGGACCTGGCGCAGCGGCTGGGGCTCTCGCCGTCGACGGTCTCGCGCGCACTCGCCGATCACCCGCACATCAACGGGGAGACGAAGAGGCGCGTGCGGGCCTGCGCGCAGGAAATGGACTACCACCCCAATCGGCTGGCCCGCGGCCTGCGCGCCGGACGGACACGCACGCTCGGTCTCGTCGTGCTTGACGTGAGCGACCCCTTCTACACGGAAATTGCCCGTGGCATCGAGGACGCTGCCCTCCATCGCGGCTACATGCTCATGCTGTGCAACGCGGATAATTCGGCCACCCGCGAAGCGGCCTTGGTGGATCTGCTCAGCGAGCACCAGGTCGACGGCCTGCTGATCACTCCGGCCGATCGCGCTGTCCCGCGCGCGGCGGCGGCACGCGGTCAGCACGTGATTCTCATCGATGCGGACTCCCCCGACCCCGGCATCAGCTCCGTCTCCGTCGACCACGACTTCGGCGCGCGTATTGCCATGGAGCATCTGATTGGCCTAGGCCACCGGCGCATCGCGTTTATCAATTGGACGCTGGAGGCCCCGCACTGCGCCCGCGCACAGCACGGCGTCACGTCCACGCTCGCAGCGCACGGACTGAGTGTCGATCCTGCTCTGATGGTTGTCGTGGATCGGCCCGACTCCATCTGCGGCGCCGCGGCGACAGAGCGCTTCCTGACCCTACCCAATCCACCCACGGCGATCTTTGCCTACGGCGACCTGATGGCCTACGGCGCGATGTCGGCGGCCCAGGCGGCAGGGCTACAGGTGCCTCGCGATCTCTCCGTGGTCGGCTATGACGATATTCCCCTGGCGGAGCATCTCATTCCCCCGCTGACGACGGTGCGCCAGGACACCTACGAGATCGGCCGGTGTGCCGCCAACGTGCTCATCGAGGAGATCGAAGGCAGTAGCCTGCGCCAGCGTATCTCGGTCCAGGCCAGGCTGAGCGTGCGCGGGTCGACGACGGTCGCGCACGCAACTCAGCCTGCGACTGACGCACTACCGGCGTAGCACGCCAACGTTGTACCGGCATCGTTCCACCAGTGCCTGGCGGGCGGCGTCCCAACGGCACTGACTGATAGCAGCGTCCCAAGATTCTACCAGGCCACCGCACCTTCCAGCCGCCGCGGATCGGTTCCGGCGCGGAGCGCGCCGCTCGACCGATCCACCTGGATCATGCAGACGCCGCCAGACGCCGCGATCCAGTCGGGCCAGCGCTCGACGCGGTGGCCGCACGCGGTGAGGGCAGCCAGCACCCCGGCCGGAAGCCGCCCTTCGGCGCGAACAAGACCGGGGGACTCGCCATGAGGATCAAACGAGTCGGGGAAGCTATATGTGGCGACACGCGGCGCTTCGACGGCCTCCTGCGGGCTCATGCCGAACTGGATCACATTGAGCAAGGACTGGATCATTGCTTGCGGCTGTACGTCGCCGCCTGGTGTGCCGTAGGCCAGAAACAACTCGCCGTCACGCAGCACCAGGCCCGGGTTCGGTGTCAGGCGTGGGCGCTTCCAGGGGGCAACGCTACTGGGGTGCGCCGAATCGAGCCACGACTGGTCGCCTCGCCCAGAGACGATGATCCCCAATCCCGGGACCACAGGGGTGTACTGGATGCCGTCGCTGGGGGTTGCCGAGAAGGCGTTGCCCTCCGCGTCGACGACACAAACGTAGCTGGTGTCGGGGTGCGGCTCACGCGTCGCGTCGTACGGCGACGACATGACACCTGTGGTGTTGGCGATGGGCAGAGCGGCGGGCATGCGCGGCGCTGCCTGCGTGGGGTCCAGGCGCGCTCGCCAGCGGGACGCGTGCTCCTTGGAGAGTAACGCGTCGATTGGGACGGGCACCATATCGGGATCGCCATAGTACGCTTCGCGGTCGGCGAACGCGGCCTTCAGGCTCTCGATCAGGAGGTGCAGGTACGGGGCCGCATTGTGGCCGAGCGCAGGCAGGTCGTAGCCTTCCAGGATATTGAGCGCCTGCAGGACGACGGGGCCCTGGCACCAGGGGCCGCAGGCATAGACCTCGTAGCCATGGAAGGATGTATGGACGGGTGGCTCTACGCGCACGTGGAAGGCCGCCATGTCCTCGGCCGTCAGGAACCCGCCTTCGGCCAGGACGAAGCGGGCGATGCGCTCGGCGATGGGGCCGCGGTAGAACAAGTCACGCGCCGCCTGCAGCCCGGCGTGCCGGTCTCCGCCTGCTGCGCGCTCGGCCTCGACCAGGGTCCCGAGCGTCGCGGCCAAGTCCCGTTGCACCAGCACCTCGCCCTCGCCGGGCGGGTGGCCATGGGGCAGAAAGACGGCACGTGAAGAGGGCCATCGTTCGAGTAAAGGGGCGGCCGTGCGCAGGTTCAGCGCCAGGTAACGATCGACGGGGAAGCCATGGTCGGCCAGCTCTATGGCCGGCGCAGCTACCTCGGCCAGGGTGAGCGTGCCGAAGCGGTCCAGCGCCGAGATCCAGGCATCGACCGCCGCCGGGACGACGGAGCGCAGGACGCCAAGGGGCATGCGCCCCCCCGCAGCTGCCCGCAACCGCGCGACGTCCACACCACGGGGCCAGCGGCCCAGGCCGCTGATCGTGTACACGCGCCGCTCCGCAGCCCGATACACCATGATCGGGGCGACGCCGCCGAGCGTCGCCTCGTCCGGCTGCGTGACGTTGATGCACAGCCCCGCCGCCACGCCGGCATCGATCGCGTTTCCGCCCCGGTCCAGAATTTTCGCCGCCGCGCTCGCGGCCAAATAGTGCCCGGCCACGGCCACGTAGCGCAGCCCGACAATGGGCGGATGAACCGTCGCGGGCGGCATGAACATGTACACGGGCTCGTTCGGCGGCGTCAACATCTCAGCGTTCATATCCCCGCTCCGATCTATCAGCTCTCTGCCCTTGGCGCGACCTTTGCGGCACGGCGCTCATCGTCGATAGCCTTCGAGCAGGCGTGCCATGTTCTCGCCCTCCACCAGTCGGCGAGCGGCATCGTCAGTTATGGTGCGCTGCATCTTGTGGCGCTCCAGCACAAAATCACCGGCCGGCCAATCCGTCCCCATGAGCACCTTTTCCGGACCGCACAGGCGCAGGGCATCGCGCACGTAGAGCGGCAGGGCACCCGAGGTCTCGACATAGACGTTGGGAGTCCGTGCCGCGACCATCATCGCCTCGTCGGCGTGCCAGAGCATGCCAAGGTGGCCGACGATGACGGGAACATCGGGAAAGGTGCGCGCCATCTCCTCCCAATGCAGCGGCACATTCCAGAACTCATGCCAGCAGTGCCCGTACACGGGGATGCGGTACTGCGCGCACGCCGCGAAAATCGGATCGAGCAGGCCGTGGTTGACGGCGCTGTAGGCGTTCATGGTAGGATGGAGCTTGAGGCCGCGGAAGCCGCGCTCCCCGACGTAGTGGTGAATCGCCTCCACGGCGCCGTCTTCGCGCGGATTGACGCCGACAAAGGCGATGAAGCGATCGGGATAGGCCTCCGCGCACGTGGCGATATACTCGTTGTCGACGGATTGCCCCAGCGAGCAGATCACGACCCGATCGACGCCGGCCTCATCCATCTGTGGCAGGATCATCTCCGGCGTGCGGTCCTGCGCCGAGAACTCCTCGACCCGCTTGGTGTTGCGCCAGAGTTGGTCGTAGCAGTCGATGATCACGAATGTGTCCCTTTCCTCACCCTCACTGTTATACCCGGCGGTGACCCGTTCCCGGCAGATATCCGGTGATACCCCCGACGCGATGGTCACACACCGGCGTACCCTACACCCGGCTGTTACGCGCGTCGTAGGGCTCGACGGGCGACTCCACCCAGTCCTGATAGAAGTGCCGCAGACGCTGCAAAAGCGCGTCGCGCCAGGGAGGCGGCTCACGCGCATCGCGGAGCGCGCGCTCTGCCGCCTCGGCCACGCGCCCCGCGATCTCGCGGCGGTCGACGCCGCTCAACCGCCGGGTGCGCATCACGACGCGCCCGTCCACGATCACCGACTCCACATCCTCGGCCTTCCCCCGGCGCAGCCAGAGGTCGAGTGTCTCGATGCGCGGGTGCGTGTAGGGCGCGCGCATCCGCTCCTGGTGGACCAGAATAAGGTCGGCCGGCGCGCCGGCCTTGATCTGACCGCAGGTAGCCTTGCCCTGCGCGGAGGTATCGTGACCCAGCACCGCTCTGGCGCCACCCGCCGTGGCCATGTGCAGCACCTGGGCGGAATTCAGAGCCGGAGCATCGACGCCGGGATAGGCATGCAGAGAGGCGCACAACCGCATTTCTTGCACGAAATCCTGGTCGTCGTTGAGGGCGATGCCGTCCAGGCCGAGACCGACGTTGATCCCGGCAGCCAGCATGGCCGGCACCGGCGCGATGCCGCTGCGCAGGCGCAGGTTGGAGCTGGGGTTGTGGACGACGGACACGCCCGCTTCGGCCAGCAGCGCGATGTCTGCCGCGGTCAGCCAGACGCCGTGCGCGCAGGTGAGGTCAGGGCCCAGCACGTCGAGATCGGCCAGAACCTGGACCAGGGTGCGGCCACCATAGCAGCGCACGCCGAGCGCGCGTTGGTAGCGTGTCTCAAGCAGGTGTAAGTGGCGGCCAAGGCCTTCTGATCGCGCCCACTCAGTCAGGCGCACTAGCGTGGCATCACTGCAGCGCCACGGGCCACCGGGCGAGACCAGGAGGCGGGCGCGCGGATAGTGCTGACGGCAGATGCGCTGCAGCTCTGCCACCGTCGCGGTGTACTCCTCCATCGGCAAGCCCGCACGCGCCTGCGCCCAGCTCTCCGCATGACCCCGTAATTGGGCTGGCAGGCTGGCCAGGAAGCCCTCTTCGTCCAGGCTGAGCGCCCCCTGGTCAAAGAAGGGCACACCCAGAGCGACGCGCAACCCCAGCTCGTCGTAGGCGCGCAGGGCTGCGAGCACGCCGTCTGCCAATGTGCCGTGCGCGGGCGGGATGACATCGTGCATGACCGTGGTGACCCCGGACTCGATCAAGGCAAGGCCGGTCCACAGGGCCGCCAGGTACGGACCGATGTCGAGGCAGTCGTCTAGGCGCAGCAGCCACGTTTCGAGTGCTTCGTCGCCAACGCCACCCTGCATATGCCCCAGGCCGCGTGCATGGTCGTGCGCATCCACGAAGCCCGGCAATACCAGATGCTGTGCTGAGCCCAGCTCGTCGGCGCCGGGGTACTGTGCGCGCAGGACCTTGTGGGGACCCACGTCGACAATGCGCCCGTCCTCGACGACCACGGTGCCGTCCGATAGAATGGTCGCGCGCGCCGGGAGCGCGGCGGCGCTCTCCACGGCGGTCACGACCTCGCCGCGCACCAATAACGTCATTCCGCCTCCTGCTTAACGCTGAGCCGGGCACGCGCACGGGCTATGGCGCCCTTGCCGGGCTCAGTGCTGCTTACGATGCAGACATCCACGTCTTGTGCAGATACAGTTGATAGGATCCCAGCGCAGCCGCATCCACGCCGTGCAGCTTGCTGCTCATGACGACGGGCAGGCGCAGGTAGGCGAGGTACACGTACGGCACATCGTCCAGCAGCCGCTGCTGGATTCTGAGATAATCCTGCTTGCGCGTAGCCAGATTGGTCGTCGCAAGCGCGCCGTTCAACTCGTTGTCGAGCACGTGGGCATCTGGGTACGTGCTGTTGGCCGTCTCGTATTTCGCCAGCGCCTGGTCAGAGCGCAGAATAGGCGTCAGGAAGTCATCTGGGTCGGGCACGAGCGATGTGCGGGTGGTGACGCTCATCATGCTCTTGCCCGCAAAGACACCGGCAAAGAACGTGCTTGCATCCAGCTTCTGGAGCGTGGCGTCGATGCCCACGCGCGCCAGGTCTGCCTGGATGACCTGACCCAACAGGGGCCAGTAGGAGGTGTTCTGCACCTGCAAGACCGCCTTGAACCCGTGCGACAGGCCTGCGCGCTTGAGCAGGGACTTTGCCTTCTCCGGATCGTAGGTTCCCATTGACTGTAACTGGGGGAAGTAGGCCCACTGGTTGGGTGTCACGATCCCGGCGGGCACCTGCCCCGTGCCCGGGAAGACGACGCGCACTACGGTATCACGGTTGATGGCGAAGTTGATAGCCTGGCGCACCAGCTTGTTGTCGAGCGGCTTGAACAGCGCATTGAGGGCCAGAAAGACGGTCACAGCCGGAGGGGCCAGCACCGTCGTTAACGCCGGGTTGCTCTTGAATTGGGGGAGCTGGCTGATCGGTGCGAAGTCGGTCAGCCCGATACTGCCGGCCATGAGCCCGGCCGCGAGCGTGGACTCGTCCGGGATGCCCTGGATCACGACGCGGTCCAGATACGGCGGGCCACCCCAATAGTGCGGATTGGCCTTGATGGAAATCTGCGCGCCCGGCTGGATCGCCTCGAAAACAAACGGCCCGCTGCCCACCGGATGCAAGCCTATCTTCTTACTGCCGTACTTGCGAATCGCCGTCGGGCTGAGGATGGATGCCGCGGGGTGGATCAAACGGGCTGGCTGAGCCGCATCCGGGCTAAAGAGGATAATCTGGACCTGGTGATCGTTGACGATGCGTATCTCCTTGGCATGGGGCAGGGTCGATGACGCCGTGTAGTTGCCGGGATAGGCATAGGGATCCTTTGGATTCAACTGGCGATCGAATGACATCTTGACGGCCTCGGCGGTAAATGGCGTGCCGTCATGAAACATCACGCCGCGGCGCAGGTTAAATGTCCAGGTGAGGCCATCGCCAGAAACGGACCAGTCGGTAGCCAGCATGGGCTGCAGGCTGGTCGGCTCGCGGAAGTCGTGATAGACCAGGCGGTCTGCGATGTTGGTCATCGCCATCCAGCTCGCCCAGTCCTGCCAGATCGTCGGCTCGAGCGTCTGCTCCACGATCTCGGCGGCAAACACCAGCGTGCCGCCGCGTTGCGGCACCAGCGCTGACGCCTCAGCCGCGCCCGCATAGCGGGTGAAGAGGGCCGCGGCGGCGCCGGCCGAGAGCCCGAGCGCCATGGTCTGCGTGATGAAATCGCGTCTGCTCAGCGTGCCACGCTGCACCGCCTGCAGGAGGCCAGAGAAACCACCCATCGCTCATGTACTCCTTGCATGATGCTTGAAAAACGCACATCGACCTACCTGATTGGGCCTGCTGATTGGACTTGCCTGAGTGTCGCCTTGCATCCCTCCTTTCGTACCGCTCGTACCGCGTGGCCCCGATAATGTGCCGGGCTCTAGCCCAGATCACGCCTATACTGTCTGGACCCTGCGCCGGCCGCTCAACAACACATGGTTGGCTCACAGGCATGAGTCACCGCATCGTCGGATCGAGCATGTCGCGCAACCCATCGGCCAGGAAGCTGAGCGCTATCACGGTGATGGTAATGGCCATTCCGGGGAAGAAGGCCAGATACGGCGCGGTAAAGATGTAGGTGCGACCATCGCTCACCATGTCACCCCAATCAGGGGTCGGGGGCTGAATGCCCAGGCCGAGGAAATTGAACGCAGCCACCAGCCCGATGGCCAGGCCCATCGTCGTGGCCGCCTGCACAATCACCGGCCCCACCATATTGGGCAGCATGTGACGCCAGAGGATGCGCCGATGGCCCACGCCAATGGCCCGCGCTGCATCTACATATTCCGTCGCGGCGATGGACATCGCCACCGCGCGACACAGACGGGCAAAGAGGGGAACCTGTGTGACGGCAATGGCCACGATCAAGGTGGGCACGCCGGCGCCCAGTGCCGCGACGAGGACGAGCGCCAGCAAGATGAATGGAAAGCTGAGCAAGATGTCCATCAGCCGCATCAAGACGGTGTCCACCAGACCACGCGCGTAGCCGGCGACCGTGCCAATCAGCAGGCCGGCCACGGTCGCCAGGACGACGGCGCAGAAGCTGGCGAAGAGCGTCGGGCGGCCGCCAACCAGCACGCGGCTCAGGAGATCGCGCCCAAGCTCATCCGTGCCCAAGGGGTGAGGCAGCGAGGGGGGCTGCAGTAGGTGCAACGTGTCAGCGGCCACGGGATCGTATGGGCGAACCCAGGGCGCCAGGACGGTCACGAGGGTGATGACCAGGCACAGGGCGCCCCCAACCACCCCGGCCGTATGCCGCTGGAAAAGGCGCGTCAGCTCGACCCGCGAGCGTCTCGACGTCAGACGGCGTGTCGTTGCCAAATGCACGTCGGGTGCTGCCGCACTCACACCATCCTCACCGTTCTGCCCGGATACGCGGGTCTATGGAGGCCGCAAGGATATCACTGGCGGCGTTGGCCAGCACAAACAACGTGGCAACCAGAATGACTCCACCCTGCACAACCGGATAATCACGGGCAAAGACCGCATCGACCAGCAGCTTGGCCACACCGGGCCAGGCGAAGATAGACTCCACGATGAGAGCGCCGCCGAGCAGGCTGCCGAACTGCAGGCCCAGCAGCGTCACGACCGGCAGCAGGGCATTGCGCAGCGCATGGCGCATGACCACGGCGTTACGGCGCAAGCCCTTGGCTCTGGCCGTGCGAACGTAGTCTTGCCGCAGCGCTTCCAGCATCATGGCGCGCACCGTACGGGCAAGGAAGCCGGCGCCGGTGAGTCCCAGGGCCAGGGCCGGCAGCGCCAGGTGATGCAGCGCGTCTCCGAAGGCGGCCCAGTTGCCGGTCAGAACGGTGTCGATGAGGTAGAAGTTCGTGATGGGATGGAAGTCGATCTGGGCGCTGAGGCGTCCGCTCACCGGCGCCCAGTGCAGCTGCACGGCAAAGAGCACGATCAACATGAGCGCGAACCAGAACCAGGGCACGGCGAAGCCGAGCAAGGCGAGCCCGCGACACGCATAGTCAAGCCATGTATTGCGTGCGGCCGCCGCCACGACGCCCAGCCCAATCCCCAACGCCGCCGTCAGCAGCATGGCAATGACGGCTAACTCGACCGTGGCGGGGAAGCGGCCGAGCAATAGCGTGCTCACCGGCACACCGCTGGTGAGGGAGACGCCCAGGTCGCCGTGCAGCAGTCCGCCCATGAAGCTGCCATACTGGGCCCAGAGCGGGCGCGACAGGCCCCAGGCCGCGCGCACCGCGGCCTGCTGATGCGGGTCGGGCATATTCGCGGCCAGGACGTCCACCGCATCGCCAGGTACCAGACGCAGCACCAGGAAGGTGAGAGTCGTGGTGGCCCATAGCACGGCAGGAATGGCGATCAGGGGGCGCAGGATGGAGACGAGCATATGTGAGCCCCTTAATCAGCGCGTCCTCCCACATCCGCGCGACTTCACACGCCTGTGTAGTAATGGTATATTGGTTCTACCACTGTGATGATACCTACTATAGCGCGGCACGGTGGCGCTGTCAACCCGGCGCCGGTGGTGGATCGCACCGCTAGCCGGCCTGGCAGGTGGACCGTGCAGATAGCACGGCTCTCGCGCGGACCGGGGAGTGGCACGGTCGCCGGGCATGTACTGGCCTGGAGCAGGCATGGAAAGGAGAGTGACACGTCGGTGGGACGAAAGGATGCTGCCGCAAAGGTTCTCGACACGCTCGGCGAGCCTATACGCCGTAACCGTATCTACGAGGACGTGATGGAGCGCATACAGCGCCTCGTGGCCGACGGCCACATGCAGCCGGGTGATCGGCTGCCGAGCGAGCGCGACCTGAGTGCAGCCTTACACGTCAGTCGCGGGTCGGTGCGGCAGGCTCTGCGTATCCTGGAGCAGACGGGCATGATCGAGGCGCGGGTCGGCGGCGGCACCTACATACGCACGCCGGACCCCCGCACCCTGGTCCAGCAGATGGCCCTGGTGCTGGCGCAGCACCCACAGACACTGCGCCAACTCTTCGAGGTGCGGCGTGTGCTCGAGCCTGCCCTCGCGCACATGGCCGCTGAGCGCGCCACGCCGGCTGATCTTGCCGTGATGGGCGCGATCCTGGATCAGCAGGCCGAGTGTATCGCGACAGGCCAGGACATCAAGAAGACCGATATCGACTTCCATTATGCCGTTAACGCGGCATCGAACAACGAAATCGCGCTGCGCCTGGTAGACATGATCAACGATTTGTTGCGCGGTGGTGCCCCGGACATCGGGCGGGAGGAAGATCCGAGCGTCTGGTTGGCCGAGCATCGGCGCATCTATGAGGCCGTTGCCCGTCGCGAGGGCCGCGCCGCCGAAAAGGCGGTGCGGGCACATCTCGACCACCTGGCGCGCCTGGCGCCGCTGGAAGAGCCGGTGATCGAAGCGCAATGAGCGCTCAACCAGAGCCTACGGTGGGACGGGCATGTCCCAGGCACCACGGCATGTCGATCTCACCGTGGCAGCAGCACAATGTCAGGAGGGTAGAGCCATGGGTGATTCGATAGATCGTCCGATTGACCATCAGCAGGAGCGGAGGCTGCGGCGACGGCACTTCCTGGAGGTCAGCGCGCTTGGCCTGGCCGCGGTGGCGGCACCGCCCTTCACGCGCACGACCGTGCTCGCGGCGACGGGCGCCATCAGCCGCGGGGGCACCCTGCGCATCGGCGTGCCCGAGCGCTTTACCGGCTTCGACATTTTTGGCACGCGCTCACGCACGGATTACCAGGCCACGGACAATATTCTCGATCGGTTGGTCACGTACGATGCCCACTTTGTGCCACGCGGCATGCTCGCCGAGAGTTGGCGTGCAGTCGATAGCACAACCTGGGTGTTCACATTGCGGTCCGGCGTCAGCTTCCATGACGGCACCCCGTTCAATGCCGCGGCGGCCGCCTTTTCCATAGACCGCCTCCGCCAATCGCCATTCAAGAGCCAGGTCGCGCGCATCAGCAGAGTCAGCGCGGTAAACGATACGACGCTGGAGATCAAGGTGTCGCAGCCGTTTCCGACCCTACCAGCCGTGCTGACGCAGTCGTTCGCGTCCATTGTGTCGCCGACCGCCTACCAGAAGCTTGGCCCGGCCGGATTCTCCAAAGCGCCTGTCGGCACTGGCCCGTTCAGGTTCGTGAGCTGGAATCCCAGTGCTGAACTCGTCCTGGCAGCGAACCCCCACTACTGGCGCACCGATCCCAGCGGTGGCCGCTATCCGTACGTGCAGAAGGTCGTCTGGAAGATCCTGCCCGATGTCGCGGCGGCCACGTTGGCGCTTCAGGCAGGCGACGTCGACCTGATCACGACGGTGTCGTTGCCATCGGTCAGCCAGCTCGCCTCCGGCCCCGGCACCAAGGTGTCCGAGACGCCGACCCTGGGCTGGAACTACATTTTTCTGAACACGCGGACAACGCCGTTTAACGACGTGCACAAACGGCGCGCGGTTCAATACGCGATCGATCGGAAAGCGATCGTCGATGCGGTCCTTCTCGGCCACGGTGTCCCCATGCTGGGACCGCTCCCCCCCAATTCATGGGCCTACGATCCATCCATCACGACAAAGGGGCTGTACGGGCCGCATGCCGACGTCAAGAAAGCCAGGCAAGAACTTGCCGCGGCGCACGCCGCCGGCGGCTTTGCGTTTTCGCTCACCTATCCCACGCTTGATCCGTTCACCGGCGTGGCCCAGGCGGTCAAGGCGCAACTCGCCGCGGTTGGCATCACCGCCAATCTGGATGGGCGTGAAATCGGCACGGTGCTGGATAACATGTTTGTGAGCAAGTTCCAGGCGCTCAACATTGACTGGTCGGGCCGTATCGACGAGGACCTGTCGACGGCGGCTTTCTACGAGACAAAAGGAGCTAACAATTTTGAGCAGTACAGCAATCCGACCGTCGACGGGCTCCTGAAGCAGGCCGGCAGCATCACGGATCGGTCCAGGAGAGCTGTCCTGTACCACCGCGCCCAGGCGCTCATCAACGCGGATGCGCCGATCATTCTGCTGTTCTTCCCAACCCAGACAATCGGATTGCGCTCGAACGTGCAGGGCTTCCAGAATCTCGGTGACCAGCGCATTCCGCTCTACAACGTCTGGCTCGGGGCGTCGTGAGACGGATCTGTGCCCAGAGCGGCGCGATGGATAGGGATCGACCAGGCCACAATGGGTAGGAATCAGCAGTGAACGTCGTCCAGTACCTGGCGCGGCGCTTGCTCGGGTTGGCCGTGGTGCTATGGCTGACCAGTACCACGGTCTTCATCCTGCTGCGCGTTATTCCGGGCGACCCTGTCCAGATCGTCGCCGGGCTGGGCATCGTCGATGCGGCGGCCTTGCATAAGCTGCGCAGCGCACTTGGCCTCGACCAACCGATCGCCGTACAATACGCCATCTGGCTGGCGCACCTGCTGCGGGGTGATCTCGGCGTGAGCCTCCGGTCGGGCACTCCTGTCGTATCCTTGATCGCCCAGGCACTGCCCATCACCCTGGAGCTGGCGGCCCTTGCGCTCCTGGCCGGCATCACCATGAGCGTTCTCCTGGGAGTTGCGGCGGCGCGGCGCAGGCGGCGCATCGGTGATCTGCTGATCACGTCGGGGGCGCTCGCCGGCATTTCCCTCCCCAGTTTCGTACTGGCGCTGCTGTCCATCTACCTTGTCTCGGTCAAGTTGCGCCTGCTGCCGACCGGCGGGTTCGTCCCCCTCTCTCAGGACCCAGCGCAGAATCTAAAGCTGATGATTCTACCCGCGATCACCCTCGGCACCGGCACGGCCGGGATACTGGTGCGCATGATGCGACGCAACTTGATCGACGTGAGCGGCGAGGACTATATCCGCACGGCGCGCGCCAAAGGGCTCAGCCCCCGGCGTGTGATCTACCGCCATGCCATGCGCAATGCCGTGATTCCCTACGTCACCATCGCCGGCCTCGAAGCCGGGGCACTGCTCTCCGGTGCGGTGATCACAGAGCGCATCTTCGCCATTCCCGGCATGGGCCAGTTGATGATGCTGAATATTGCCGAGCGCGACTACCCGGTCGTCCAGGGCTGCGTCCTCGTCGTGGCGGCCCTCTACGTGGCGGTAAACTTTGTGATCGATCTCCTGTACGCGTGGCTGGACCCACGTATGGCCGTGCGATGAACACCACCCCGGAGCTTGTCCTGCCCGCCGACGACGGAACAGCCGGCCTCTCGATCGGCCGTTCGTCAATTGTCGGCCGGCTGTTTGCCACGCCACAAGGCTGCATCGGCGGCCTCATCATCGCCGTTATCATTGCGGCGGCCCTATGCGCCCCGCTCATCGCGCGATACGATCCCCTGCAGCAGGACCTGAGCTCGGGGGGCATTCTCCAGGGCGTGAGCGGCCACCATATCCTGGGCACCGACGACCTCGGGCGCGACATCTTCAGCCGCATCCTCTACGGTGGCCGCATCTCTCTGTTCATCGCCGGTGCGGCGGTGGCTCTTGCCGTTGTCCTCGGAACGGCCCTTGGCACGATTGCGGCTTCGGCGGGGGACTGGTGGGACGTGGTGATCATGCGTCTGATGGATGCGCTGCTGGCTTTCCCTGTGCTCGTCCTGGCAATCGCCCTCTCGCTTGCGGTTGGCCGCGGCATGCTCGGGTTGATTGTGGCGGTGACGGTGGTCAACATCCCGGTCTTTACCCGCCTGACCCGCGCCCAGGTGCTCCACATCAACACGCAGCAGTACATTACAGCCGCGACGGCGATCGGAGCGGGCGCATTCTACAAGATCCGACACCACGTCATCCCCAACCTCGTCAATGCCCTCATCGTGCAGGCGACGGTGGCGCTGTCGTTCGCCATTATCATCGAGGCGGGCCTCTCCTTTCTCGGCCTCGGTGTGCAGGCACCGGATCCGGATTGGGGCGTCATGATCAGCACGGCCGAGACGTTCATGATCGTGGCCCCGCACATGATGCTGGCTCCTGCAGGGGCGATCTTCCTCACCGTGCTTGGCCTCAACCTGCTCGGCGACGCCCTCAGCGATGCCCTTGATCCCCGCGCGTCCCACGAGTGACGATCCCAAGAGTACAGCGCGATGGAGACCGAGCGGGTGATAGGTGCTGCCGCCCTTTGGCTCGACCCCTCGGCCACGTACGACCGGAGGCCCGTCATAACCCTCAACCCCGATCAACTCTGGCCATCAGGACGGCTCGGCTCGGCGGGCGCAATAGGCACGCCAGTCCCCATAGGACGAGATATCGAGATGGCGCCCTTCTGCCAGCGCGCGCGGGTACAGGATGCCCCAGACGGTACGCCCATCCGCCAGCGTGACCTTGCCGAGATATAGGTTGGGCGGCTCGCCTGCCTCGATCTGTTGCCAGGTCGCGTCGTCCACCAGATAGAGCTCGCCCGCGACGCTGACTCCACAGTCGTCGTCGTCCAGGCGATACATGCCGGGATGGATATCGTCGATACTGTGCAAGCGGTAGCGCGGCTCGGTATGCGCTTCGCCCAGGAATCGCGCGTTGCCCATGTTCGCGTGCAAGGCGAGGCCGCGCATCAGGGTCCCGTTGACAAAAAGCTCGAAAGCCATGGTCATCACTATCCTTACGACAAAGTCAGGTCCACCACTGCCCATCGGCCTGGCGCAGTGGGCACGATGGAGATCGCCACACCGCCTGTCGCCGCGGCGCCGGCCGGAGGAAGCTACCAGCACTCGATCATGTGCTCCAGCACCCCCGCCGCATGCTCAATATCGCTGATCGGAACAAACTCGTCGGCCGTGTGGGCATGATCCGACGAGCCGGGGCCGAAGACCGTGCAGCTGCGACTGCCCGTGAGCGCTGCGATCATGGATGCGTCGGTATAGGCCTCATGCCCATCCGCACCGCCGCTCTCCAGGGGGCGACCTACCACGCTCAGGTAGGCGTCGCGCAGGTGTTCGATCAGGTGGCAATCGGCCGCGGCGTGGATCGGCGGGCGTGCCGCGCCAAGTCCCCTCAGGGCATAGCCGGCCCCGGGGAAAGCGGGAAGGACCTCTTCGACAACCGAACGGACGAGTGCTTCCGCATCGGCCGTCGTCATCGGTGGAACCAGGCGAACATCGAACTGAGCATGACACGAGGGGGGCACCACATTGGTCGCGATGCCGCCCCGCAGCGTGCCGCAGGTGAAGAGCGGCCGGCCAAGCATGTCGTCACGGTAAGGCAGCGCGGCGACCTGCTCCTTGAGCCGCTCGACGACGCGGGCCATGACATGGTTGGCGTCGATGCCCAGATGAGCGCGCCCGGCATGCGCCATCCTGCCCTGCACTGTGAGCTCCATCCAGCGCAGGCCCACCTGCGCGATGCGCAGCCGCAATCCCGTCGGCTCCAGCGCCAGCACCTGGTCGTCCGGCGTCACGATATCAGCCGCAACCAGCGCGTGGGCGCCTGCCATCTGCGGCCCTTCCTCATCGACCGTGGCACAGAGGATGACCTCACGGGGCGGCGCCGACTCGCGAGCCAGCGCTGCCATGAGGTTGATGGCCACGGCCAAACCGGACTTCATGTCTGCCGCTCCCCGCCCGTAGATGCGCCCATTGCGGGTCAGGCCCTCCAGCGCAGGGACCGTCCAGCCGTCTCCCACAGGGACCGTATCCATGTGCGCCAGCAGGACAAGACGCGGCCCAGTGCCAGTTCCCTGCACGCGTGCGACGATGTTGTCGCGCCCCGGCTGCACGGCCTGCGTCATCACGTCGATGCCTGCATATTCCAGCCGCTGGCGGACCCAGCGCGCGCAGGCGCCCTCCAGCGCACCCGGATTCTGGCTGTCGATCTGGACAAGGGTAATCGTATCCCGCACCGCCTGTGCGACGTCGATCGGCATGGACGCCCTCCCTATCTGGCCCTATCCCGTCAAGGCGCCGGCATCGACGTTGACCGCTTCGCCCACGATGGCCGAGGCGAGCGGCGAGGCGAGCCACACGGCGACGGCAGCGACCTCGTCGGGCGCCACCAGTCGCCGCGCTGCCGCCATGGTAGTATACGTCTCGATCACAGCCTCGTAGGTGCTGCCCTCGCGCTGCGCCTGGTCGCGGGCGATGGCACGCAACATGGCGCTGTCCACGTTGCCGGGACAGATGGCGTTGACGCGGATGCCGCGCGCCGCCACCTCGGCCGCAAAGCACTCCATCATGCCCAGCAAACCAAACTTGGAGGCGCAGTACGCCGCGGCCCCCGCCTCGCCGCGCTTCCCGGCCGTCGAGGAGATGAATACAAAGCTGCCCGGCCGTCCGGCGCCCAGCATGCGCGTGACAAAAGCCCGGGCTGTGTACAGCGCGCCATCGAGGTTGATGGCCATGAGGCGGCGGTACGCGGCCCACTCCATCTCCGCGACGTCGGCCGTGATGGCGACGCCGGCCGCGTAGACGACCGAATCGATCGGCCCGCGGCGCCAGGCTTCCGCCGCGGCGCGCTCAACCGATTCTGGGTCCGTCACGTCGATGACGTGACTCGCGTGCCCGCCTCCGCCCAGGCTGCGCGCCACGCCCTGTGCGGCCGCGCCATCCAGGTCGGCGGCCCAGACCGCCGCGCCGGCCTGCGCATAGGCTCGGCAGATCGCGCTGCCGATGGTGCCCGCCGCGCCAACGACGGCCGCGCGATGCCCCGGCAGCACAATCACGCCCGCTCCTCCCCCGCCAGGGTCACGGCCGTGCGCGCATAGATCTCAATGGCATCGCGGACCTCGGCGATAGCGACGCTCTCTCCCGTCGTATGCGCTGCTTCCGGCGCTCCCGGGCCCAGCAAGACCGTCCGAATGCCGGCGCGGTCGAGCCACGACGAGTCGTTGGCCGCCGCGTCCATCCCAAACAGGCCAGGGCGTCCCGTCGCACGCACGGCATCCCGCGCCGCGCGCGCCACCGGCTCGTCCTCCGAGATAGCGTATGGCGGCCACGTGCGCAGCGGCCTGATCGCCGCTCTGTACGGCGCCCTGACCGTATTCTCGACGAGGGCCTCGATGGCGGAGAGCGCACGGTCGGGGTCCTCGCCGGGCAGGAGGCGCCGGTCGACGCCCAGGACGACCGCGTCCGGGATAACGTTCACCGCGTTGGTGGCGGTTCCGGCGTCAACCCGCGTGACGTTTAGGGACGGGGCCGGCGGATCGAACCGCTCGTCGACGACGTCGAAAGGGAGGGCGTGCAGCGCCGCGATGAGCCGCGCCGCCACCGGCACGGGATTCGCGAGCACGTGCGAGAGCCCGGCATGCCCACCGCGGCCGTGGACCGTGATCTCCAGCCACACCAGACCCCGATTGCCCAGATACACGTCGAGGCCGGTCGGCTCGCCACAGATGGCGTGGCTGCCGCCGATGGCGATGCGCCCATGCTCCAGCAGCGGGATCATGCCGCGCTGGCTCCCCACCTCTTCGTCGCCCGTGATAACCAGATCGACCGCACAGCGGTCGAGCAGGTTGCTGTCGGCCAGAACGTGTAGCGAGCCGACGAACGCGGCCACGCCCCCTTTCATATCACAAGTGCCCCGGCCGATCACGTGCCCATCGACACGCGCCGGGACAAAGGGCGGCGTTGTCCACGCCCCCTCGGCCGGGACGACGTCGACGTGTCCCGATAGGATCAACCGCCGCCCAGCGCCGCCATGGCCGAACCGGGCAATCAGGCAGCTTGGGCCGCCCCACGACGCGCGTTCGATGGACCGGGCGAGCGGCGCAACCGCGTTCGCCACACGGTCGAGGCAGCGGTCGATGGCCGCCGAGCCCTCGACGGAGGGCTCGGCCACCAGATCGGCCAGCAAATCAAGCATCTCCTCCAGACGCCGGTCAACCGCGCGGCCCAGCGCATCATCCTGCTGCGCAGACAACATACATTGCCCTTCGTGTACGAGAGCGTGTGCGCTCGACGGTCCATGCATCCGAGGACCGAGTCATCCCTCGCGGGCCGATGGGCCGGATCATCCCGCAGGCCTACGATGCGCGGGCTATGGCGCGAATCGCCCCGCTAATCGACGCTACGCTCGGGACGACCACCTTTTCCAGTGTGAGCGCCGCCGGGATCGGCACGTCGGGGACGGCGTGCCGCTTGACCGCTTTGAGCGCCGACGGGCCCAGCAGTTCCATCACGCGGGTGACCACCTCACCCGAGAGGCCAAAGCTGAGATAGTCCTCGTCCACGACCAGCAGTCGCCCCGTCCGCGCGACCGATGCGGCGACCGTCTCGGCATCAAGCGGGACGACGGAGCGCAGGTCGATCACCTCGACGTCGATCCCTTCCCCGGCCAGTGCCTCGGCCGCGGTCATGCTATGGCCAACGGTGGCGCTGATCGTGGCCAAGGTCAGGTCACCTCCGCGTCGCACGACCTGAGCCTGCCCGATCGGGACGGTGTAGCGCTCCTCGGGGACCTCGAAGCCGATCGGGAAGCTCTCGGCCTTGTGTCGCATCAGACTCTTGTGCTCGATGTACACCACGGGATCGTCGGATTCGACCGCTGCGGCCATCAGGCCCTTGTGATCGTACGGGGTCCAGGGCGCGACAACCTTCATGCCCGGTAAGTGGGCCAGCGTGCCCCACAGGCACTGTGAGTGCTGTGCGGCCGAGCCGATGCAACCGCCGGCCGTCTTGAGCACCATGGGGATGCGTACGGTCCCGCCGGACATGTAGTGGTTCTTGGCCATGGCATTGTATATTTGCTCCAGGCAGACTCCGATGAAGTCGGCGAACATGATCTCAACCACGGGGCGCCACCCGGCCATGGCCAGGCCGACGCCCATCCCCGTGAAGGCCATCTCTGAGATGGGGGTATCACGCACGCGGCGATCGCCAAAGAGCCTCTGCAGACGGCGCGTGGTGCCGAAGACACCGCCGAGGGCGCCGACATCTTCGCCCAGCACGACGACCCGCTCGTCGCGACTCATCTCCTGCTCAAGCGCGATGCCGATGCACTGAGAGATGTTCAGGCCCCTGATCTGCGTCACGTTGCTCATCGTCCCCCTCCCGTAGCAGGCGCCGGCTCTGCGCCGGGTATCAGCGGCCAGGTCTGCTCGACAAACACGCCGTCGAGGGCACCGGATGGATCGGGCAACGCCGCGGCGCGGACCTCGGCGAGGATCCCCGCGATTTCGTTCCGTGCCTCCTGCTCAATAGCAGCGAGATCCGCTTCATGTGCCTCACCCCGCTCCAGCAGCTTGCGGCGCGTCAGCGTGAGCGGATCGTGCTCGCGCTGCATGCGCTCCTTCTCCTCGCTCGTGCGGTAGACGTCGTAATCGCCTTCATAATGGCCAGAGAAGCGATAGCAGGTCGCTTCGAGCAAAGCCGGTCCCTTCCCACTGCGCGCGTGTGCGACTGCCTCGGCGAAAGCCTCGGCCACGATATCGACGTCCGTTCCGTCCACTTTCTTGCCCCAGGCATTGTAGGCGGCGGCGCGCTCGGCGATGCTCGGCGTGGCCAACACATGCGCGACGGGCACCGAGATGGCATAGAGGTTGTTCTCAACGAGCGCCACCAGCGGCAATTTCCAGGCTGCTGCGATGTTGAGGCACTCGTGGAACGCGCCGATGTTCGCGGCGCCGTCCCCCAGGACGCCGACCGCAACGCTATCGCGCCCCTCCAGCCACGCGGCATAGGCATAGCCGGTGGCGACGGGAAGCGATGACCCTACAATCCCGGTGGTCGAAAAGTTGTGCGCCGTATCGAACAGGTGCATGTGGCCGCCCCGCCCACGGCATAGCCCTGTCTCCCGCTCATAAATCTCAGCCAGCATTGGACGGAGCGGCACCCCTTTGGCAATGCCGTGCAGGTGCGGTCGATGCGTGCTCACGACGGCGTCGTCGTCGCGCAGCGCGCCCCACATCCCGGCGGCGATCGCCTCCTGCCCGATACCCACGTGCATCTCGCCGTGAATCTCACCCGAGACCACCCCTTGCTGGCAGGCTTGCTCGAAGCAGCGCATCCGTACCATCATGCGGTAGCGGTCCAGCGTGCTGTACATCGTCATGGTGCACCCCCGTCTTCAACCAAGCTCTCCTCCTCTGGTTGACTTTCGTCGAGCTCGACGACGGTCCCCGACGGCTCGCGCAGATACGCGCTGCGCCCCTCTTCGAACTGCGTGATCTCGCCGATCATCTCGGCGCCAAGGTGGCGCATCGCTTCCACGGCGGCGTCCAGATCCCGCACTTTAAAGGCCACGTGTGCTGCGCCCACGCGCGTGGGCGCATGCTCTTCGCGGTCCGGCGGGCCATCATGGAACGCGATGAGCTCCAGGAGGTGGCCCGAGAGCGGCGAGCGCAACTGAGCGAGGTCGCAGCGCAGTCCGGGCAGCCCGGTGATCTGCTGGATCTGTGTCGTCATCCCGCGCTCCTGGAAGATGACCTCGTACCCGAACGCAGCCTGGTAGAAGGCAAGCGCCTGGTCGAGATCCGCGACGGATAGGGAGGTGTGCTCCCAGCCCCACGCCACCGGTCCAGTCGGCATGAGTTTGTTCTCCTTGGGGTGCTCAACCATCACTTCGTTGCGTGTGCTTATTATACGCGGTCGGCGCCGTGGTTCGCAAACGTTAGCACTCCAGATTCCAGAAATCTCTGGGAGGGGTGAACAAGGTGGGCAGATGGCCTGCCCGGCCGCGATTGTCGCATCACGGCGGGTGCATGATAACCGCTACCGAGCGGCGCGTACGCAGGAAACGGCCTGCGCCTGGTCGTCACGCCGCCTCGCAGGGCTAGCGGAGGCCGCAATGTAGGTGTCCACGACGCCTGGCGACCCCGACTTGGCTGTCATGTGCACC
>Ga0209062_1001159_pt1 | contig 51805 bp, 46 predicted proteins | sample Coa_R2_2_FD_187158 | JGI IMG/M metagenome (GOLD analysis project Ga0209062, IMG submission 187158) | Surface soil microbial communities from Centralia Pennsylvania, which are recovering from an underground coalmine fire - Coalmine... | ecosystem: Environmental > Terrestrial > Soil > Unclassified... | reverse complement strand
ACCCGGTTGTTGCTGTTCCCGGTGCAGGGGCAATTCGCGACGCGAATTGCCCCTGCACCATCCAACAAACCCCGTTCCTTTGGTGGCCGCGGGACGCGGGCGGCGCGACATACCGGGCCAGGCATTCGTGTGGGATGCGAATCGCGGGCGGCATGAATGCCGCCCCGGCATTCGTGCGGATGCAAATCGCGGGCGGCATGAATGCCGCCCCTACGGTGGCCGCGGGACGCGGGCGGCGCGACATACCGGGCCAGGCATTCGTGTGGGATGCAAATCGCGGGCGGCATGAAATGCCGCCCCTACGTGGGGCGGCCTGGCGGTCGCCGTTACGGCGATTTTCGGCCGAACACGCCTTTCACCCGCGAGAAGATGCCGCTCTTGCTCCCCGCGGCGCTGGTGTTCGCGGCGGTCTGGAGGGCGTTGGCAAACGACAGCACATCCGGGAACCGCGCCCCTGGTTGCTTCGCGAGCCCCTGCATGACGACCGACTCGACGGCCGGCGGAAACAGGAGCCCGGGGCGCGCCTTGTTGAGCGGGATCGGCGGCTGCGTCAGGAGCTGCGTGAACATCTCGCGCGGTCCCTTGGCCGTGAAGGGGTGGCACCCGGTGAGGAGGAAGTACGCGATCGTCGCGAGACTGTACTGATCGGCGGCCGGGGTCACCATCTCCCCCGACAGCGCCTCGGGCGCGACGTACATGAGCGTCCCGACGAAGAACCCCGCCCGCGTCAGACGATCCTCGGCGGCCATGTCCCGGTCGGCGGCGATGCCGAAGTCCAGCAGCTTCACGCGCCGCGCGGCCGGATCGTACATCACGTTCTCGGGCTTGAGATCGCGATGAATGATGCCGGCCGCGTGCGCCGCCTGGACCGCGCCCGCGATCTGCCGCACGATGTCGACCACCTCGTCGATCGGGATCGGGGCGTTGCGCTTGGCGTAGCGTTCCAGTAGCTCGCCCGTCGCCCACTCGATCGCCAGGTAGTGCATCCCCGGGCGCGCCTCGCCGATCTCGATCGTCCGCACCACATTGGGATGGGTGACGCGCGCGCCGTACTGCGCCTCGCGCACGAAGCGCGCGACCGCCGTCTTGTCGTCGCGCAGCTTTTCGCGCAGTACCTTGACGGCGACGAGCCCGTGCTGCGGATGGTCGGCGCGGTAGACCGCCGAGGTCCCGCCTTCCCCGATCAGGTCGCGGAGCGCGTATCCAGCCAGGCTCGTTCCAGTCAGTTGCTCGCGCGGCACGCGGGAAAGTTACAGGAAGAGGAACCCGACTGGCCAGCAATCGCCGGACGGCGTGCGCTGCCGCTCCCTACGGCACCCCACGGCACCCCACGGCACCCTTCGGCACCCTTCGGCACCCTTCGGCACCCTTCGGCACCCTCCGGCGCCCTACGACGTGGTGCCGACCGCGGCCTGGCCGACGGCGGGGGACGGCCGGCGGGCGGCCACGAGGTCCACCGCGTCGACGGGCAACCAGAGGGTGAAGGTCGAGCCCTGCCCGAGCTGGCTCTCGACCGTGATGTCGCCGCCGAGGAGTCGCGCGAGCCGGCGGGAGATCGCGAGTCCCAGTCCGGTGCCGCGGCGCGCCGAGTCCCCGCGGACGCCCGTGCCCACCTGCTCGAACTCCTCGAAGACCCGCTCCTGGTCCGCCTCGGCGATGCCGACCCCCGTGTCGATGACCTGGATCGCCACCCAGGCCGATCCGCTACTCGCCGGCCCGATGCTCGCCGCCGGCGCGTCCGCGATGCGCGACGTCACTGTCGGCGGCTGGTGGAGCGTGGCGGGCACATCGCCCGCGGCGACGACGCGCGCGCGGAGCGTGATCGCACCCTCGGGCGTGTACTTGACGGCGTTGCCGAGCAGATTGACGAGGATCTGGCGGAGGTGCGTGGGGTCGGTGCGGAGTCGCGGCAGCGCCGCCCCGGCGGCGAGCGTGAGAGCGAGCCCCCTCTCGACCGCGAGCGACTCGACGTCGGTGGCCACGTCCAGCAGGAAGGGGCGAAGGTCGACCGTCTCCGGATACACGTCCAGCCGACCCGCTGTCATCTTGGCGAGATCGAGAATCTGGTCGACCAGGTACCGGAGGTGGCTCGCCGACGCCTCGATGCGATGAACGGGCGCGACCTGCCGTGCCGTCAGCTCGCCGTAGACTCCGTCGCGCATGAGGTCCACGAACCCGACGATCGCGTTGAGCGGCGTCCGCAGCTCGTGCGAGACGTTGGCGAGGAACTCGCTCTTGACGCGATTGGCGCGGAGCAGCTCCGCCGAGAGCCGCTCCAGCTCCGCCGAGCGCTCCGCCATCCGCCGGGTGAGCCGCCGCTCGTGGGCGACCGCGAGCGCGAGCGCCGCGAGCATCACCACGCCGACACACCAGAGGGCGATGCGAAGCCCGCGATCCTCGGCGTGGCGCGTGAGCTCCCGGTCGGCCATCACGGCGACCGTGGCGACGAACACGACGACGGCCCCGAGTGCGAGCGAGGAGAACCGGATGGGAAGTCGCATCGTCACCGCCGTTGACGGCCGCCGTTGACGGCACCACGCCGCCGCCCTTAAGCTGCCGCGGAATGCGCGACGAGACCCGCCGCATCGCGCGGCTCACCACCCTGCTCGCGACCCGGTCGGCCCGTCGAGGCCAATTTACGCTCGCGTCGGGCCGGCAATCCACCCTCTACATCGACGCGCGGCTGACGACCATGCACCCGGAAGGGCTGGCGCTCATCGGCCCCGCCGGCCTCGCGGCGCTGGCGGCGAGCGGGTGGGGCACCGGCGTGACCGCCGTCGGCGGCCTGACGCTGGGCGCCGACCCGATCTCGTACGCCATCAGCTACGCCAGCATGCTCGCGACCGCGGAGGCGGGGACACCATCGGGAGCCGCATCGAGCACGGGGACGGGCGGGCCGGCGCCGCTCCGTGCGTTCACGGTCCGCAAGGAGGCGAAGCGGCACGGCGCCGGCAAGCAGGTCGAGGGCCCGTTCGAGCCCGGCGATCGCGTGGCGATCATCGAGGACGTGATCACCACCGGCGCGTCGGCCCTGCGGGCCGTGGAGGCCGTCCGGGGGGCGGGCGGCATCGTCGCCGGCGTGCTGGCGCTCGTCGATCGGGAGGAGGGTGGGCGGGAAGCGATCGAGTCGGTGGGGATTCCGGTCACCGCCCTCGTCCGCGCCAGCGACATCGTGGCCCAGATGGCGTGACCGCTCGAGACAGCCCGCTCGCGACGGCCCGCTCGCGACGGCCCGCTCGCACTGGGCACCGCGCGTGGGCGCCGCGCGCCCGGCGCGGATCACCCGGGACGGACGCGGCTCCGGCCGCCGATGCACGCGGGAGCCAGAGGGCTGAAGCGCCGGAGCGTCGGGAGGAAGGGGAGGACGAGGTCCTGGCGGAAGCGCTCCAGCATCGCCCGCGCGGTGTAGCGCCGGCGAAAGTCCGATGGGGTGAGCCCCATGCTGGTCCGGAGATGTCGCCCGAAGCTCTGGGGTGACGAGTACTCGAGCATGGTCGCGGCGGCCGCAACCGACAGCGCCGGATCCTCGAACAGCGCCGCAGCACGGGCCAGGCGCGCCCAGGCGAGATACGACTTGGCCGACGGGAGCGCATGGCGGCTGAACCGGCTGGCGAGCGTCGTCGGGAGGACGTCGAGCAGCTGCGCCAACTGCTCGACTCGAACGATGTGCGGCGGGGCCGTGAAGAGCAGGGTGAAGAAGCGGCGGCAGTCACCCGGCGCCTCGCCCAGATCGGCCTCCAGCTGGGTCAGCGCCGCCGCCTCGAACGCCCAGTCGCTGGGCTCGTGCAGCGCGATCGTGTCCCGCAGCGTCCGCCAGCCAACCGGCTGCCGAGCATCCACGAGCGTCCGCACGCCGCTCCGGCCGAGGGCCAACAGCGCGGCGGGCTCGGACCCACGCACGTCGGTGAGCAGCGCCACCGCCGCGACGTGCGGGAAATCGCGCACGATGCTCGCGATCCGGCTCATGATCCGCGGCTGAGCGGGCACGAGGCACCGGGCGACCGAGACGACGGTCGCCCGCACCCGGCGCTGGCGCACGTCGGCCACCACGTCGTCGATGCTGTCGCGGTGCACGGCCTCGAAGAGATCGGTGCCGACCGCGTCGACATAGCGTCGCTCCGGCTCGGTCAGGATCGTCGAGACGGGGACGCGCCGCCCGGAGTGTGGCATGGCCGGCCAGTCTCGCGCGACGCGGTCACCGCCGCGTCATCCGTGCCCCGACCGGAGACCCGTTAGATTGCGCGCATCGTCATCCCGGCTCGACGCCGCCGGTCGGACGGTCGCGATCGGGGTCGGGTCGAGAGGCCCGATGCCATCGAGGAAAGTCCGGGCTCCACAGGGCGGACTGCCAGGTAACGCCTGGGCGCGGATCGTCGTGGCGACACGGCGGGACGCGACGGACAGTGCCACAGAAAACACACCGCCGATGGCCCTCGAGCGATCGGGGGATCAGGTAAGGGTGAAATGGCGGGGTAAGAGCCCACCGCGTCCCCGGCGACGGGGACGGCATGGTAAACCCCAGTTGGAGCAAGGCCAAGTATGCGGCGAGGGGTGGCCCGCCCCGACCAAGACGCCGCGGGTAGGCTGCTCGAGGGTGTGGGCGACCACACTCCGAGAGAAATGACCGTCCGAGTGCCTGTCGCTTGCGGCAGTGCGCTCGACAGAACCCGGCTTATAGACCGGCGGCGTGGGGTGTCGGGAGCGCGACGGACCAACGACGGAGATCGTACCACACTCACGTGATCGAGATGCCGATCCAGACGCGATGCCGGACGCCATATCGGCGCGCCGGCCGCCTGGCTGCCATGTTCCTGCGTGGCACAGGGGCCGCCGGACTCTGGGGCATGGCGGCCTGCGCACCGCACCCGGGCCCCTCCTCCGCGCCATCGCCCTCCGGAGCGCCGGCGCGCGGCCGCTCGCCGTCGCCGGCCGCCGCCCGCACCGCGCCCCTGCCCTCCCGCTACGTCGCGGGCCCGGCCACGTACGAGATCACGAGCGTGGGCACAGTCTCGTCGCCGACGGACTCGAGCGCCCGCCCCGATACGATCATCACGCTCACGTCGCTGACGTACGATGCCCGCTGGGTCGGCCCCGAGCTGCGGCTCACCGGTCAGGTGCGCTCACGGGTCACGGCGGTGAGCGCGGTGAGCGCGGCGAGCGGCGCCGTGCGCAGCTCGGGGAGCACCACCAGCAGCGGCGCGAGCAGTGCGTCGAGTGTCGCGCGCGGGAGCGCGGGCGGCGCGCGTGGGCCGGGCCGAGTCGGGATCGCGCGGCCGCCTGGTGTCGGCGACTCGGTGACGACGCGACGTGTCGTCGACAGCGCCAGCGAGTCGATCGCGGCCACGATCGACTCGGCGACGGGGGCGGTGCACTTCAGCGAGCCAGGTTCGAGTGGACCAGGTGCGCCGTCGACCAGCCCGAGTCGACCCGGCGCGGGCGCCACGAGCAGCACGACGTGCGGCAGCGGGCCGACGATCGGCCAGGCCCGCGAGCTCGCGACCGACCGGCCGCGCTCCTTCGCGCTCGGCACGACCTGGCGGGATACATTGAGTGATACGACGTGTCTGGGCGGCGTGCCGCTCGTCACGCAGGCCGTCCGCGATTACACCGTCGAGAGCCAGACGGCGACCGACCCGGTGAGCGGGGCGCCGGCGATCCTCGTCTCGCACCGGAGCCGCGCCAGCATGCACGGGGACGGCCGCCGAAGCGGACAGCTGATCACCCTCGACGGCTCAGGGGACGGCACCACGCAGCAGTTCTTCGATCGCACGACCGGCATCATGCTCTCGGCCCACACGACGGCCACGCTCGACCTGGATGTCGGCGTCAACGGCCGCGCGCAACACCTGCACCAGCAGGCGGACTGGCGCGCGAAGCTGGTGAGGGATCGCTGAGCGGCCGACCAGCTCCGAGCGGACCTGTTTCGACCGGTCAGTCCACGAGGCGGAGCGGCATCACGAGGCAGATGAACTTGGCGGCGTCCGACCAGCCTTCCGGCTCGACCGTTGCGGCGCGCTCGGGCGCCTTGAACGTCAGCTTCACATCGTCGGTCGGCATGTGCCGAAGCACCTCGAGGAGGTACGCGGCGTTGAAGCCGATGTCGAGCGGGTCGCCGGTGTAGCGGACCGGAAGCTCGTCCTGTGCCTCGCCCAGGTCGGGGGTCTGGACGCTGAACTTGACCGAGCCCGCGTTGAGGGCCATGCGGATGCGGTGTGTCTGGTCGGACGCGACGATCGCCATGCGCCGGAGCGCACCCGTCAGCGCGGCCTTGTCGACGATCGCGACCCGGTCGTTGTCGCGCGGGATGACCTGGTCGTAGTTCGGGTACGGGCCCTCGATGAGACGGGTGTAGACCACTGTCACCGGCGACCGGAAGCCGAGGTGATTGTCGCCCCGCGCGATCTCGATGTCTTCCTCGGCGGGATAGAGCCGCTGAACCTGCTCGAGCGCCTTGGGCGGAACGATCAGATCACTGGATGCGGCCGCGCCAGCCGAGAGCGGCACATCCATCTTCGCCAGCCGATGCCCGTTGGTCGCCACCATCCGCATCTGCTCCGGCCGGAGTTCCCAGAGCACCCCATTGAGGATCGGCCGGCTCTCCTCCGTCGACACGGCAAACGAGGTGTGCGCGATGAGCTTCTGAAGCTCTCCCGACTTGATCCGCCAGCCATCGGAAAACCGGACGGCCGGAAATGTCGGGAACTCGTCACGCGGGATGCCGAGCAGCTTGAAGCGTGCCCGGCCACACTCGAGCGTGATGCGTTGCTCGCCCGACGCCGAGACCTTGATCGGCGCGGGGAGCAGCTCCCTCGCAATCTCCGTCAGCTTCTTCGCCGGGACCGTGACGGCACCTGCGAGCTCGACATCAGCCGTCACCTCCGTGCTGACCGCGATATCGAGGTCCGTCCCGGACAGGCGGATCCCCCGATCCGTCGTCTCGAGCAGGATATTCGCGAGCACCGGGAGCGTCGTCTTGGACGGGATGCTCGCTGCCACAGCCGCAAGTCCCTCCTGCAACTTCTCACGGGAGATCGTAAAGCGCATTCCCTACTCCACGGAGCTCAGGGTAGCATGCGGGACCGACGTGCCACTCGGTGCAGCTCGGTGCAGACTGCCCGGTCCCGTTCCTGTCCACACTGCTGGAACGGCTCTACTACTGCTCTGCTGTAAAGAGAAAAGAATAGTAGTCGTAGTAGAGGCTGTGGACGTGTGCAGAGTCGCGGTAAGCTATGGATTCCATGCGACTTTGCATAGGCCGGGGAATGTCGATCGCTGTGGGAAAGCGCCGTGCTGTACACAGGCGTGTGGGCAGAGGACGTCCGCACTCCACACGAGACCGGCGGTATCGACAAACGGTCGTTTACGAGCGCAGCTTTTCCAGCCCCGAGCGCAAGTTTCCCACACGCTGGGCGAACATCGTGTCGGCGGTGATCTCGGTGGCGACGCGGTCGAGGCTGTGGATGACGGTCGAGTGATCGCGGCCGCCGAACGCGTTGCCGATCTCCACCAGTTGAACGCCGAGCAACTCGCGGCAGAGGAACATCGCGACCTGTCGCGGCGTCGTGAGTGCCTTGGTGCGGGTCTTGGACTTGAGCCCGTCCGTGGTGACGCCCCACTCGCGCGCGACCGCATCCTGGATCGTCTCGACGGTGATGCCGCTGGTGCTCCCGCCTCGCCCGTCGTCCCGGCCGTCGTCGGCGCGGCCGCGGAGCTTGTCGTGGAGCGCCTCCGCCGCCACGTCGACCGTGATCGCCCGGTGCCGGAGCGAGGCGTAGGCGAGCAGCTTGATGATCGAGCCCTCGAGTTCCCGGATGCTCGACCGCACGTGCTCGGCGATGAAGCGGATCACGTCTTCCGGGATCGTATGCTCGAGGTGGTCGAGCTGCGCCTTGTGCTGGAGGATCGCGATGCGGTGCTCGAGGTCCGGCGCCTCGATGTCGGCCACCATGCCCCACTGGAAGCGGCTCACGAGCCGCGCCTCGAGGCCCGGGATCTCGGACGGCGGCCGGTCGCTCGTGAGGATGATCTGGCGACCTGCCTCGTAGAGTGCGTTGAACGTGTGGAAGAACTCGTCCTGTGTGGCTTCCTTCCCCTTGAGGAACTGTACGTCGTCGATCAGGAGCAGATCCGTCTCGCGATAACGGCGGCGGAAGTCGTTGGTCGTGCGCGCCTGAATCGACGCCACCAGCTCGTTCGTGAACTGCTCCGTGCCCACGTACGTGATGCGAGTCTCGGGAAGCCGGAGGATCACATCGTGCGCGACCGCCTGCATCAGGTGCGTCTTGCCGAGGCCGGTATCGCCGTAGAGGAAGAGCGGGTTGTAGACCTTCCCGGGCGCCTGCGCCACCGCCTGGGCAGCGGCCGCCGCCAGTTCGTTGGACTTCCCGATGACGAAGTGCTCGAAGGTGTACCTGTCGCTGAGAGGCGCTGTACTGACGCCATTCTGCTGCTGAACTGCGCGCTGCTGGGCCGCGGGCGGGGCGACGAAGAGATCCATCTGCGGGCGAGTCTTCCGTTCCTCGTGCACCTTGAAGACTACGCTGAGCGGCTGGCCGAGCGCGATGGGGGCGTAGGCTGCGAGGAGCTGCGAGTGCTTGGAGTCGTTCCAATCGGCGGCGAACTGGTCCGGCGCGCCGACGATGATCGTGTTTCCGTCGAAGCGGAGCGCCTCCGTCGGCTCGAGCCACGTCCGGAACGTCTGCTCGGTGAGATCCTCCCGCGCCCGGTCGAGCAGCCTGGACCAGGCTTCGGCTGGCGTGAGCCCCAGCGTGGACGCCCGTGGCGGCCCGGGGGACGCCAGGGGCGACGCTGGGGAGAGGGCGGGGGAGGAGGAGACGTCGGGCATGGTGCAGCGGGGCGCGAGCAGGGCGCGAGCGGGGCGCGAACGTGGCGCGGGGGGGAGGGGCGGCGAAGATGGACGCGGCTTGTGGGAAAGTCAATCGTCATGGCCGAGCCAGGTAGCCGTCGACTTGATCCATGTCGGCGTGCGGCATAGCTTTCCGGGCTTTGCATCACGAATGCGGTCACCAATGCGTTCATCCCGGAGCACCCGGAGCACCGACATATGGGCAAGCCCACGTATCGCCCCCGCAACAAGCGCCGCATCAAGACGCACGGCTTCCGCACGCGTATGGCGACCCGCTGGGGGCGCGAGGTTCTGAGCCGGCGCCGCAAGAAGGGACGGAAGCGCCTGACCGTCCGGCTGCCGAGCAAGTACTCCGGCGCCTGAGCACGCCCGAGCGGCTCGGGCGACAGGACCGGCTCACCCGGGGGGCCGACATGCTCGCCGTCCGGCGCAGCGGGGCGCGGATCCGCGTCGATCATCTCGATGTGCGTGCCCTCTCCACGACGCGTGGCGCGCCGCGAGTCGGGATCGTCGTGCCGCGATACAAGCACACCGCCGTCGACCGCAATCGCCTGAAGCGCCGGCTCCGCGAGCTGGCCAGGCGGCGGCTCCTGCCCGGGCTTCGCTCGGCGGCCGGTGGCGGGGTCGGGGCCGGCGTCGACGTCGTCGTGTGGGCGCTGCCGGCGGCGTACGAGGCGCACTTCGACGCGCTCGCGGCTCAGGTCGATCGGCTGGAAGGACTCATCCGCCGGCGCCTCGCGCTGGCGTGACCGCGGCGCGCCTTTCGCAACGCCATACGGACCGCCATGCGCGACGCCATGCGCGATGTCTCGCGCGATGCCGCACCCGATGATACGCCCGGTGCTGCACTCGGGGTGGCCCCCGATGCTGCGCCCGACGTTGCGTCCGACGTTGCGTCCGACGTTGCGTCCGACGTTGCGTCCGACGTTGCGTCCGACGCTGCCGCGGGTGCGGCGGCTGTCCACACGCGGGACGTACCACAGGGTGGCGTGCGGCCCCTCGCCCGTGGAGTTGCACGACTATTGGCATGGCCGCTCATCTGGGGCGTCCGGGGCTACCAGGTCGGGATCTCGCCGCTGCTTCCCGCCTCGTGCCGCTATTTTCCATCGTGCTCCGCCTACGCGCTCGAGGCGCTCCATCGCTATGGCGCGTGGCGTGGGAGCTGGCTCGCCATCCGGCGCATCGCCCGCTGTCATCCCTTTCATGCAGGCGGGTACGATCCGGTTCCGTGATGGCTTCCCCGACTGACTGACCAATGGATCGACGTTACTTCCTGGCGCTGGGGCTCTGCGTGGCGGTGTTCATCGTCATGCAGGTCGTCTTCCCGCCGCCCCGTCCGCGCCCGCGCATCCCCGGCGCCCACGGCGTCGATTCGGCGGCCGCGGAGTCGATCGCCCGGGCCCGTGGGGCGTCCGAGCGGGCGGCGGCGGGCCCGGGGAGCGGCGCGACGGCGCCCGCGGTCGGGGCGCCGACCAGCACCGGCCCCGCTGGCTCCGCCGCGTCGCGTGCGGCAGCGGCCGAGGCCAGGGTGCAGGCGACGGCCGCGATCGCGCCGCCCGTCGCCGAGACCCTGACGGTGACCACGCCGCATACGATCGTGGCCTTCAGCAACGTCGGCGCCGCGCCGCTCGCGGTCACGATGCGCGATTACCGGGCGACCACGCCGGCCGGCACATCCGCCGGCACGGCCGCCGTCGCCCACGCGTTGCCGCCGGTCGTGCTGGGCCGCCCCGGGGAGACGCTGCTGGGCTACCGCATCATCACGCCGCACGACACGATTGCGCTCGACCACGTCGCGTTTCGCGGTCAGCTCGGGAGGGGGTCGGACGGCGCGCCGCTCGTGCGCTACGAGGCCGAGGTCCCGTCCTCGGCCGGTGCGCCATCGCACGTCGTCATCACGTACGCCTTTGGGGCGGACGGCTATCTCGCCCACGTGACCGGCTCGGTGACCGGGCCTGGCGCGGCCGTCGCCGGCGCCGTCTCCGCGGCCGCGGGGCAGGCGCCGCCCGGGTACCTGGTCGTGCGGCTTCCCACCGGCTTCCCATCCTTCGAGGCGGATTCCGCCGGCGACGTCGGGGAGCTGGCGTTCGTGACCAAGCGGGATGGCGAGGACCCGTCGGGGACGAACTTCTCGCGGCTCAAGGAGCACGAGGTGGTTTCGCGGCCCGGCCCGATCCAGTGGGCGGCGGCGAAGAACAAGTACTTCGTCGTCGGCGTGCTCGCGCCGGACACGGCGCGGAACCGCCAGTTCGCCGAGGTCGACATGGTCGGCGGCGCGCCGACCCCGCCGCAACAGCTCTCGCCGACCGTCCCCGGGGAGCATGCCGCGACCACGCACGATACGGCGACCGCCGTCCTCCCCCTCACGCCCGCGGCCAGCGGCGCCGGGACCCAGTTCGCGCTGCAACTGTATGCGGGCCCGCAGGAGTTCCGCCGGCTGCGGGCGATCGGCTACGGGTTCGAGAACCTCAACCCGTACGCCGGCTTCTTCCACGTCATCCTCCAGCCGTTCGTCACGCTGGTCGTGCTGACGATCCTGTGGCTCAAGCAGGTGCTGCCGATCAGCTACGGGTGGATCCTCGTCATCTTCGGCGTCGTCACGCGCGTCGTGCTCTGGCCCCTCAACCAGCGGGCGATGCGCACGCAGCTCAAGATGCAGCGCCTCCAGCCGGAGCTTCAGGACGTGCAGTCGCGCTACAAGAGCGACCAGGCGCGCCTCCAGCAGGAGATGATGCGGGTCTATCGGGAGCATGGGATGAGCCCCTGGAGCCCGATCGCCGGCTGTCTGCCGATGCTCCTCCCGTGGCCGATCTTCGCCGCCCTCTACTTCGTCTTCCGGAGCACGATCGAGTTCCGCGGCGTGCCGTTCCTCTGGCTCCACGACCTCTCGTTGCGGGATCCGTACTACATCCTTCCGGTCCTGCTCGGCATCACCTCCTTCCTCGTCTCCTGGATCGGGATGCGGAACGTGCCGCCGAACCCGCAGACGAAGATGATGTCGTACGTCTTCCCGGCTTTCATGATGGTCTTCTTCTGGCGGATCGCGGCCGGGCTCAACCTCTACTACTTCGTGCAGAACGTCGCGACGATCCCGCAGCAGTGGTATCTCTCCAACGAGCGCGCGAAGGCGACGGGTGTGGGAGGCGGGAGCGGCGGCGGCGCCGGCGCGGACGGCAAGGGCAAGCTGGCGGCCACCCGCGCGCGCCCCGGCGGCAAGGGCGCGACCGTGGCGGCGGCGTCGACGGCGCAGGGCAGCGGCCGCCGGCCGTGACGCGGTGCGCGAATGACGCGGGGACGATGTGCGGCAGCGCCCGGACGATGCCGGTATGATGCCCGGATGATGCCCGGATGATGCCCGGATGATGGTCGGATGATCACCGCATGACGCTGCGCGTCACCTACATCGGGCACGCCACACTGCTGCTCGAGATCGGTGGCCTGCGGCTCCTGACCGACCCCAACTTCGACCGCCGCCTCGCCGGCATCCTGCCGCGCGCGAGCCACCCCGGGCCGACCGCGCGCCGGCCGGCGCCCCACGCGATCCTGCTCACCCACGCCCATGCGGATCATCTCTCCCTCGCGTCGCTCGCCGCACTGGCGCGGGACGCGGCCGGGGCCCGGCTGCCGCCGCCCCGCGTCTATGCCCCGCCGGCCGTCGCGCGCTGGCTCGCCCGGTCGCTCGCTCGATCGCCCGTCGGGCGCGACGCGCTCGATGTGCGACCGGCCTCGCCAGGGGCGACGCTCACCCTCTCGCCCAGCGTCGCCGTGCACGTGGGACGCGCGACGCATCGGGGGTGCCGCTATGGCGTCGATCGGTGGGGAGGGCGGGGGGCCTCGAACACGTACCTCGTCGACGCGCCGCGGGCGAGCGGCGGGGAGACGGGTGGGGGCGCCGATCGCGTGGGCGCGGCGGTATTCTTTGCCGGCGACACCGGCCTGGCGCCGACGAGTCACGAGCTCGTGGCGCGTCGGCTCTGGTCGGCCGGCCGGCGACTCGACCTGGCCCTGCTGCCGATCGGATACGCGCCCTGGTGGAAGCCGGGCTTTCGCCGAGGGCATCTGTCGGGGGCCGACGCGCTCGCGCTCTTCGACCGACTGGATGCGCGACTGCTCGTGCCCTACCACTGGGGGACATTCCACCATCTGACGTCCGGTCCGTTCGATGCGCTGCGGCAGCTCGAGCCGGTGCTCGCCCGCTATCCGCGGCGCGCGGACGTGCGGATCGTGCCGCCCGGTGGTATCGTGGAGTGCGGGCCGTGACGACCGATGAGGAGACGATCGTCGCGCTCGCGACTCCGCCGGGCCGCGGCGCGCTCGCCGTGGTGCGGCTGAGCGGTCCGCGCGCCCATGCGATCGCCGCGGCGGTCATTCGGCCGTGGCCGATCGAGGCGCGCCGGACGTGCTGGTGCGCGGTCGTCGCCCGCGACGGGACGCTCCTCGACCGGCCGGTCGCCCTCGTGTACGCCGCGCCGCGGTCCTACACCGGCGAGGATGCGGTCGAGCTGATCACGCACGGCGGCGCGGCCGTGCCCGCGTCGATCGTCGCCGCCCTGGTCGACGCCGGGGCGCGGCCGGCGCATCCCGGCGAGTTCACGCGGCGTGCGGTGCTCAACGGGCGGATGGACCTCGCGCAGGCCGAGGCGGTCGGTGACCTCGTCGACGCCCGGAGCGGCGCCATGCAGCGGGCCGCGCTCGCCCAGCTCGACGGTGGGCTCTCGCGGCGCGTGCGCGGGCTTCGTGAGGCGGTGGTCGGCGTCGAGGCGCTGATCGCGTACGACATCGATTTCCCCGAGGAGGATGACGGGCCGGTGTCGCGCGAGCGCATCGCGGCATCGGCCTCGGCGGCGGCCGACCAGATCGCGGCGATGCTGGCGACCGCCCCGGCGGCCGAGCTGGCGCGCGAGGGGGCGCGGGTGGTGATCGCCGGGGCGCCGAACGTCGGAAAGTCCTCGCTCTTCAACGCCCTCATTGGCCGCGCGCGGGCCCTCGTGAGCGACGTGCCGGGGACGACCCGGGACGCCGTCGATGCGACCATCGAGCCCGAGGGCGCGCCCTTCCCGCTCCATCTCATCGATACCGCCGGCCTCCGCGACAGCGCCGACGTCGTCGAGCGGCTCGGGATCGAGGTCAGCGAGCGGTCGCTCGCGGCCGCGCACGTCGTCCTGGCCTGTGGCGAGACTCGTGCGGGCCTGTGCGCCGCGATCGATCGGGTGCGGCAGCACACCGGGGCGCCGGTGATCGGAGTGTGGACGAAGCGCGACACCATCCCGGTCGACACGGCATCGTTTTCCTGGTCCGGCTCGTCCACCGGACCGGCCGACCCGTCGCCCGGGGCATCCGCGGGGCGCGCGGCCGCGCGGTCGGGCGCATCGGGCACGGGGTCCGCCGACGTACCGATCGTCGAGGTGAGCGCGAGCACCGGCGCCGGCCTTCGGCCGCTCCTGGCGATCGTCGTCGACGTGGTCGCCGCGCGGTGGGGCGCGCCCGCGCCCGATGTGCCGCTCATCACACGGGCACGGCACCGGCATGCCCTGGAGCGTGCGGCGGCGGAGCTCGGCGCGTTCCGGGAGGCGTGGGCCGCGCGCGCGCTCCCGTCCGTCGTCGCCGCCGTGCACCTCCGCGATGCGGCGGTGGCGCTCGAGGCGATCGTCGGCGCGATCGATGCCGACGACGTCCTCGCGCGCGTCTTCGCCGAGTTCTGCGTCGGCAAGTAACGTCGTCCCGTCGGGGCGGCGTTCATGCCGGCGCTGCTCGCATCCCGCGGCGATGGCGTGGTGGCACGTCACGCCGCCCGCCCGCCGCTCGCGGTTCGGCATGTCACGCCGTCCACGCGCATCAGAAAAAAAAATTCCCTCTACCCGAATCGTCCGGACGAATTATCTTCTCGCCCGATCGGTCGCGTGCCGCCACCCCGGCCCTGGCTGTTGATGCTCATCAATCTCATTCCTGACTATCTTTCGGTACTCAACAGCAGGGATCGGATCGCCGCCTACCTCCGCTACTTCGACGCCCACCGCCCACTCCTCACCGCCTACTGGCACAACTACGTCCTCGACCCGGACGGGCCGCACTTCCTCGACGTCGTCCGCGCGACCGCGCTCGCCGACCGCGAGGATCTCACGGCGATGCTCGAGCGGAGCGACGTCGTCGCCCTCGCCCGGAGCGCCGAGGAGCAGTGCGCGGAGCTGCTGGCGGTCGACATGCCGGTCGATGTCGTGCTCATGGTGGGCGTCGGCGCGGCCAACGCCGGCGAGCTGGTGGTGGGGGGCAAGGGGACGGCGTTCGTCTGCCTGGAGCATTTCACGGGCGTCGCCAACGCCGAGACCCAGGGGCTCGGGCTCGACCCCGAGCTGATTCCGCTCTGGCTGGCGCACGAGATCGCGCACGCGGTGCGCTACACGTCGCCGACGTCGCGAAGCGAGCTCGCCCGGCTCGTCGCCGAGGCCGATGGCTACTACTCGTACTGGGAGACCGGGCGGCGCGCGTCGCTGCGCGAGCTGCTGCTCAACGAGGGGCTGGCGGTCCACACATCGCGGGCGATCAGCCCCGGGCATGCGGCCTGGGAGTACTTCGGCTACGGGCGGCGCCAGTTCGCGCGCGTGCGCGAGCTCGAGCCCGTCATCCAGCGTGCCGCGAGCACCGACCTCGACCGATCCGGACTCGGGCTGCGGCTGCGATATCTCTCCGGCGGCGTCAGCGACCAGGCGCGCGCGACGGATCGCTTCGTGCTCCCCGAGCGCAGTGGCTACTACCTCGGCGCCCGCATGGCTGAACCCGCCGTGGCCGCGCGCGGACTCGCCTGGTGCCTGCGCGCCAGCGCCCAGGAGCTCATGGGCGTCGCCGACTCCGCCGCCGCGACCGCCTGAAGCGCCTTCGGCGCGAGAGGAGAGAGGGGAAGAGAGGAGAGAGGAGAGCTGAACAGGAGCGCAACGGACGGCGAAGGCCTTCGTAGCTGCCGTTTCGCTGCCGTTTCGCTGCCGTTTCGCTCCCCTCTCTCCTCTCTCCTCACTCCTCTCTCGCGCCGAAGGCGCGCGGCCTTCGGTCCTGGCATGGAACTTCCTTTTGCCTCTCCCCGGGGGAATCTGCGATGCGGGAGAGACGAGAATGACGACGCTGCAACGCATCGAGCTGCAGTGTCCGGTGTGCGACACGCGGTTCATCTCTCAATCGGTGGTCGCCACGAACTCTTTCGGCGGCAAGCGCACGGACTTCCACGAGCGCGCCGCCGGCACGCAGCCGCTCCCGTACCTCGTGCACATGTGCAGCCGGTGTGGGTACACCGGTGCCGAGCGGGACTTCACCGAGGACGTGGACCCGAGTCCGCTCGTGAAGGAGCATGTGTGGAACGAGCTCGCGCCGACCGTGAGCGCAGCGACCCTCCGTCCGACTGACGGGCCGGGCACGGGCTCGACCGGGTTGGCGGGGTCGGCGGGGTTGGTGGGCGGGACCGGATCGGAACAATCCTCCGGGTCGGGGAAAGCGGCGAGCGCGAAGGGCGTGGGCGCGAGCGGCGCCGTGAGTGGGGGGGAGCTCCGGGTCCCGGGGTCGGCCAAGTACGAGGCGGCCGCGAAAGTCGCCGAGTGGCAGTCGATGGAACCGCGCTACATCGCCGACTTCTATCTCCGTGCGGCGTGGTGTTGCGTCGATGAGGGCGACGTCGAGGCCGAGCGGTACTTCCGGCGCAAGGCGGTGTGGAGCTTTCAGCGCGCGCTCGAGTCGTACGACGGTGTCGCGCGCGAGGAGCGGGCCGTGCTCACGTACCTGGTCGGCGAGCTGTGGCGCCGGATCGGGCATACGGCGGCCGCGATCCGGTGGTTCGACCGGGTGCCCGAGGAGGTGATGGACCCCAACGCGCAGCGCTGGGTCCTCGACGCCGCGCGTCAGCAGCGCGAGTGCCCGCGAGAGTGGTTCGGCTGACCGAATCGCCCGCCGCCGACGGCGGGACCGTCGTCGTCGGCGGGCGATTGGGCTGACGCCCGCGTCATCGGGGCAACAACACGGGGGACCGGGAATGTGCCGCGGGGCGACCCGCGACGCGCATCCCGCACCGATGCCGCCCGGCATGGGATGCCGGCCGGCGTGGGAGGCGCCCGGCATGGGATGGCGGAGGGACATTGCGGCGTCCTGTCGTGGTGTTCCCGGTGCCGGCGTGGCCGCGGGACGCGGACCGCGTGCAACGCCGGCCGATCGTCACCGGGTGCCGAAGAGGCGATCGCCGGCGTCGCCGAGCCCGGGGAGGATGTAGCCCTGGGCGTTCAGCTCGCGATCGAGCGCGGCGGCGAAGACCCGGACATCGGGGTGCGCCCGGGCGAGCCGCTCGACGCCCGCGGGGGCGGCGACGATGCAGAGGAGCCGGATGCGCCGAGCGCCGGCGCGCTTGAGGGACGACACGGCTGAGGTTGCGCTGCCACCGGTCGCGAGCATCGGGTCGAGCACGAAGAAGTCCCGTTCCGCGACATCCCCGGGCACCCGGAAGTAGTAGTCGACCGGCTCCAGCGTGTCGTGGTCGCGGTACAGCCCCACGTGCCCGACCCGGGCGCCGGGCACCAGGCGCAGTACCCCGTCGACCATCCCGAGCCCGGCACGGAGGATCGGGACGAGGGTGAGCTTCTTTCCGCTCACCCGGTATCCGACCGTGGGCTCGAGCGGCGTCTCGACCGGCGCCGGCTCCAGGGGCAGATCACCGGTCGCCTCGTAGGCGAGGAGCAGCGCGATCTCGTCGACCAGCTCCTTGAAGATCTTCGTCGACGTGTGCCGATCCCGGAGGAGCGTGAGCTTGTGATGCACGAGCGGGTGCCGCGCCAGGGCGAGCGTCGGGTAGGGCGACGGGGCGGGTGGCACTGTCGCCGGTGCGCGGTCGGGTCGGTGGGCGTCGCTCGCCGATCTGCTCGCGGACGTCGTGCCGGAGGTCGTGCCGGACGTCGTGCCGGACGGGGGGTCCGGCGTGGCGCGAGGTGTGGGGTCGGGTGCAGCGCCCGGTCGATCGTCTGGTGTGCCGGGTGCCGCGGGGTCGGGGTGGCGGTCGCGTGCGGAGCTGGATCCGGTCATCGGGCGGGACTCGGAAGCCGTGGGGGCAGAGGGTGGACGCGGGTGGATGCGGGTGGACGCGGGTGGATGCGGGAGTGTGTGCCAGTGGGCGGGAGTGCGTGCGGGGGCGTTCCCGCTGACGGCGGTTTTCGCTAATTTCGCGCAGATGAAGGAATACCAGGCGGTCATGCTCCGGCTGACACATCATACCCGGGACGATGAGGACGCGCTCACCGACCTCCTCAACGAGCGGAGTCGGGGCGGATGGGAGCCGGCGCTCCTCTCTCAGAGCGGCGTCGCCAGCGGCTCCCCCGCCGGCGAGCGCCTGACCGTCATCTTCCAGCGCGTGACGACCGGGGAGCGCACGTGAGCGCCGCCCACCGCGCCGTCGCCGCCCTCGCGGTGCCCCACACCGCCCTTACCGACCTCGCCGTTGCCGACCGCTCGGCGCCGCACCTGGCGATGCCGCGCGGTGCCGCGGCCCGGACCCTCGCACTCGGCATCGCCCCACCCGGCATCGCCGCACCCCGCGTCCCCGCGCCCGGCTCGCCCGGGCGGCGCTGACGCCGGGCGGCCGCGGTGCGCCGTCTCACCGGTCGGCTCGCCAGGGTGCTGGTCGGCGGGCTCGTCGCCGTGTGGGCGGCGTCCATCCTGGCGGTCGTCGTCTGGAGCCGGCGCGACGATGCGCGGCCGGCGGCCGCGATCGTCGTCCTCGGTGCCGCCCAGTGGGCGGGCCGGCCGTCGCCCGTCCTGCGCGCGCGGCTCGATCACGCGCTGGCGCTCTGGCGCGCCGGCCTCGCCCCGGTGCTCATCCTCACCGGCGGGCGCGGGACACACGACACGATCACCGAAGCCGATGTCGGCCGAGCGTACGTCCTCCGCGAAGGTGTGCCGGCCGGCGTCGTCCTGACCGAGGCGCGCGGGCGGACGACCAACGAGTCGATGCGCGGCGTCGCGACGCTCATGCAGGCGCGTGGCGCGCACGATGCGATCCTCGTCAGCGACCCCTTTCACATGCTGCGCCTGGAGCTCGTCTCCGGCCAACTGGGCCTGACCGCCTACACATCCCCGACGCGGACGAGCCCCATCTCGGCGAGCCGCGAAGCGTCGTGGCGCCACCTGCTCGCCGAGTCACTGAAGGTGCCGTACACGATCGTGATGGGCCTCCACGGCTAGCCCCACGGCTAGCCGCACGGATAGGCGCACGGATAGCCGCACGGGCGAGCCCGCGCGGGTCGGGTGACGGAGTGCGCCGCGGAGCGCGTCGGGCGCTTCCCCTCGACGTCTCTTGCAATTTGGACCAACTGCGCCAAATTACGCCGCCACCTCCGACGATCCCGTGTCACGCGCTCCGATGATGCGTGACATTGCAGCACGAGAAATGCAGCGGAACCCGTCCGCACGCGTCCCGGGTCACGGCCTGGGCCATATCGTGTCATCACCGGGAGGGGGAATGCGTAGCACGCGGCTGTTCGCGGCGGGACTCGTCGGCGCCGCCGTCGTGACTGCGCTCGCACCGCGAGCGCGCGCGCAAGAGCAGGTCGAGACCAACGCCAGGACGAGCGAGCGGGCGCCGACGTTCACCAACGTCACCGACCAGATGCTCGTCAACGCTCGCACCGATGGTGGCAAGAACTGGTTGATGTACGGGCGCGACTACACCAACCAGCGATGGTCGCCGCTCGCCCAGGTGAACACCGCGACCGTGCGCAACCTCCGGGTCGCGTGGATGTACCAGACGGGCATCTCGCGCCTCGGCTCGTTCGAGAACAGCCCGGTGGTCGTCGACGGCGTCATGTACGTGACGACGCCGTACGATGTCGCGATGGCCGTCGACGCCCGCACCGGCAAGGAGCTCTGGCGCTACGAGCACAAGCTCGGGACGCAGATCTTCTGTTGCGGCCCGAACAACCGCGGCGTCGCGATCTCCGGCAACACGGTCTACATGCTCACGCTCGACGCGCAGCTCGTCGCCCTCGATGCCAAGACGGGGCAGGTCAAGTTCTCGGTGCAGATCGCCGACCCCGAGGCGGGCTACAGTGAGACGCACGCGCCGATCATCGTCGACGACAAGGTGCTGGTCGGGATCTCCGGGGCCGAGTACGGCATCCGGGGCTTCGTCCGTGCCTACAACAAGGAGAACGGGCAGCAGGTCTGGAACACGTACACGATCCCCGACAACGGATGGCAGGGGAAGTGGTCCGAGACGACGTGGGAGGGCGACCCGCTGCACCGGAACATCCAGCAGGAGAAGGCCGACTCCGGCAAGTATGCCGACGCCTGGCGGCGTGGGGGCGGGTCGGTCTGGATGAACGCCGCCGTCGACGAGGCCACGAAAACGATGTACGTCGCGGTCGGCAATCCGTCGCCGGACCTCGACGGCGGCGTGCGGCCCGGGGACAACCTGTACACGGACTGCATCCTCGCGCTCGATGTCAACACCGGAGCGGTGAAGTGGTACTACCAGGAGGTGCCGCACGACGTCTGGGACCTCGACGCGACGAGCCCACCGGTCATCGTCACGCTCAAGGACGGCCGCAAGGCGGTCGCCGAGGCCGGGAAGACGGCGTGGGTCTACATCCTCGATGCCGCGACCGGGAAGCTGATCCGCAAGTCGGTGCCGTTCGACCGGCAGGAGAGCATGTTCGCCCAGCCGACCCCCGAGGGGACGCGCATGCTGCCGGGCGCGAACGGCGGCGCGGAATGGTCACCGATGTCGGTCAACCCGACGCTCGGGTACGCGTACGTCGCCGGGCTCGAGCAGCCGATGCACTACATCACGCACAACGCGCCCTATCAGAAGGGGACGCTCTGGCTGGGCTCCGCCTTCAAGGCCATCCCCGGCGAGCGGCAGTACGGCACGTTCACGGCGATCGATCTCAACACGGGCAAGAAGGCATGGCAGGCCGAGGTCGACCAGCCGATGATGGGCGGCTCGCTCGCGACCGCGGGGAACCTCGTCTTCACCGGCGAGGGGAACGGCCGCTTCGATGCCTTCGACGCGCGGACCGGCCGGCTGCTCTGGCACTTCACCGGCGGCGCCGGCTGCAACTCGGCCCCGGTCAGCTACATGCTCGACGGCACGCAGTACATCGCCGTGGCCTGCGGCGGCAATTTCCAGCTCGGCTACCCGCTCGGGGACGCGGTCCTCGTGTTCTCGCTGCCACGCACGACGGGCGCGGGATCGGCCCGCGCCACACCGGCCACGCGCGGGATGTGATCGGCAGGGCCAAGCGCCACGGCGCTCGGCCCGCCGCCGGTCGGCCCCCGCACGACGGTGCGCAGCATGAGATCGCGCCCTGAATCGTGTCCTGACGCGCGTCCCGCAGTCCGCGGCCGCTGGTCGCGCGTGCGCTCCACGGCTGCGCGCGCGGCGCGCGTCGGCATCGTCATGGCGCTCGGCGGCGCCGCCGCCGTCAGCATTGCGGCCGGGGCGCCGCGGGTGGTACGGCGGGTCGGACCGCCGGCCGCGGAGCGTGCCGCGCAGCCGGCGGTTCCCGCCGTGCTCCGTGCCGGTGACTACTGGTCGTCGCTCCCGCCGGCCGGCAAGGATGCCTACCTCACCGGCTTCCTGGCCGGGGCGGGCGCCGAGCAGGTGGCGACCGCGCGGGCCGGGCCCGACACACACGGCGATGCACATAGCGATGCACATAGCGATGCGCACGGCGATGCGCACGGCGATGCGCGCGGCCGCGCGCACGTGCCATCCGTGGATGGCGCCCACGTGGCGGCCGCGGCGGAGTCGCTCCACGTGGCGCACGCGCTGCGCTTCCGGTTCGCCCCGTCCGTGTACGCCTCACAGCTCGACGACTACTACTGGTGGCGGGATCATGCCTCGACCCCGATCATCGATGCGATGACCGAGATCAACGCCCAGCTGCTGGCGCAGCAGGGAGAGGGGGATGGAGGGCCGAACGCACCGTGAGTCGCGAGGCGGGCGCACGGTGGTCGGGATGGTCGGGATGGTCGGGATGGTCGGGATGGTCGGAGTGGTGCGGTGGGTCGTTCTCTTGTTCAACTCAACGAGTGGAGCCGACATGAAGCGTCTAGTCCTGTTCGGAACTGCTGCGGCGCTCCTCGTCGCGAGCATCGCCGTCGTTCCAGCGACCGCCCGGGCGCAGTTGACGATGCAGATGAGCAACGGGTGGAGCCTGAACTTCTCGGGCAACGTGAACGCCTTCCTCGTCTACCAGTTCGCGAACACCGGCGACAACGGCAAAGTGGTCAACGGCGGCCTCGTGCCGACCGGCGAAGGGACCAACCCGCGCATCCGCACCGGACTGCTCCCGGCGTTCGCCACGTTCGACGTGAAGGGGACCGAAGGGCCCCTCAAGCTCGGCGTGCACTTCGGATTCGCGCCGCAGATCCAGAACGGCGGCGGCGGCAATGGCAACGTTCACGACAACTTCGGGAACGGGACTCAGGCCGGCGCCCAGATCGACATGCGCCAGGTCTACCTCACCCTCGGCGGCGACTGGGGCCAGATCCTCGCCGGGCGCGAGCTCGGGCTCTTCGACCGGCAGAACATCCTCCAGGACATGACCCTGTTCGGCATCGGCGCCACCGGCGGGAACCTGGGGGCTGGCGGCACCACGCTCGGCCGCATCGGCTTCGGCTACGTGTACCCGAACTTCGTCCCCCAGATGACCTACAGCACGCCGGCGAGCAAGTCGGTCCAGTGGGCGATCGGCATCTTCGACCCGAGCACCATCGGCGGCGCCGCCGGCGGCACCATTCCATCGGCCGTCTACAAGTACACGCGGATCCCCCGGATCGAGAGTGAGCTGAGCTGGACCGGAGCGCTGGGCGGCGGCGGCGCGACCGGCGGGACGGCGAGCGCCAGCTCGCTGCTCCTCTGGGTCGGCGGCCTCTGGCAGAACGCGTACAACGCGCCGAGCGGCGGGACGTCGGTCAGCGCGGTCGCCGGCGACGCCGGCGTCAAACTCAACACCTCCGTGATCTCGATCGTCGCCTCCGGCTACTACGGCAAGGGGATCGGGAGCACGCTGCTCCTGACGTCGCCGCTCGCCGTCGATGCCGGCGGCAAGGGTCGGACGTCCTACGGCGGCTACGGGCAGGTCGTGTTCAAGCTCGGTCCCAAGTGGAGCGTCGGCGGCAGCTTCGGCGGAAGTCTCCTCAAGGCCAGCAGCCTCGACAATGTCGACCCGGTCAACGGTCCGCCGCTCCTCAAGAGCAACCTCGACGGGTCCGGCATCCTGAGCTACCAGTGGACCAAGGCCCTCCGCTGGGTCGGGGAGTACGACTGGACGCAGGCGAAGAACCAGGGCGGGCAGGGCTTTGCGCAACAGAGCATCACCGGGAGTCAGGCGGCGACGGGATTCATGCTGTTCTTCTGACCGAGGCGGCGGGTGCGGCGCGGCGGGTGCGGCGCAGCGCCGCACCCGCCGCGCGGGCGGGCGCCTGCTTGACAATGCGCGCCCCGGCGAACACCATCCTACCCCATCGCGGCGGAGAGGTCGGCTGTCGTGATCCAAGTACTTTCCTTCCGAGCACTTCCAGCGCCCCTCCCCCGGCGCGCCACGCCGCCCGCTGTCGCGGGGCGCCGCGCCGCCCCGCGAGGCGCCGCACCCGGTCTCGCCGGCAGCCCTCGGGCGCGAGAGATCCGGCCCGGGCGATCGACACGTACAGATGCCCGTCACGTTCCCTCGGACCTCTACCATGCGGGGTCGGCGTATGGTCGGCACTGAGCGAAGTCCCCCGGAGCGCGACAGCGCGCGCTGGATCGACGTGCGTTCCGGCGGTGTGCCACCGCCACGAACTTCCCACCCTCACTGAGGGATCGCTGTCATGAGTCAATTCGCTCGCTCGATGCGCATCGGCGCGGTCGCGACGTCACTCCTCGCGGCGGCACCGTTCGCGGCACCGATCGCGGCGCAGGACCTGGGCGCGATGACCCAGAACCAGAATCAATGGGTCATGACGGGTCGGACCTACGACCTACAGCGCTACAGCCCGCTCACGCAGATCACGACCGCGAACGTCAGCCATCTCGTCCCCGCGTGGACCTTCTCCGTGGGCACGCTGCGCGGCCAGGAAGGAAATCCACTGGTCGTCGGCAACGTCATGTACGTCTCGTCCTCGTTCCCCAACAAGGTCTTCGCCCTGGACCTGACGAAGGACGGGGCACCGCAGATCTGGTCGTATACGCCGGAGCAGGACGCGAACGTGATCCCGGTCGCGTGCTGCGACGTCGTCAATCGTGGGCTCGCCTTCCACCCGCCGACGTCGGACCACCCGGCGGGGATCCTCTACATCGAGCTGCTCCAGGGTGATCTCCTCGCCCTCGACGCCAAGACCGGAAAGAAGGTCTACCAGGTCAAGAGCGCCGACTTCCACAAGGGCGAGACGATGACGAACGCGCCGCTCGTGGTGAAGAACGTCGTCATCACGGGGATCTCGGGTGGCGAGTTCGGCGTCCGCGGCCGCGTGACGGCCTTCGACGCCATGGACGGGCACGAGCTCTGGCGCGGCTACAGCACCGGGCCGGACGCCGACGTCAAGATCCAGGGCGTCCCGAACGAGAACTACGAGTCGATGAAGGGCAAGGACCTCGGCGTCTCCACCTGGCAGGGCGATGAGTGGATGCGCGGCGGCGGCACGACCTGGGGCTGGTACTCGTACGACCCGGAGCTCAACCTGTTCTACTACGGCTCGGGCAACCCGGGGACGTGGAATCCGGACCAGCGCCCGGGTGACAACAAGTGGTCGATGAGCATCTGGGCCCGCAACCCGGAGACGGGTGCCGTGAAGTGGGTCTACCAGATGACGCCGCACGACGCCTGGGACTACGATGGCGTGAACGAGATGGTGCTGACCGATCAGACGATCGGTGGCAAGCAGGTCAAGGCCCTCACGCACTTCGACCGGAACGGCTTCGGCTACACGCTCGATCGGACCAACGGCAAGGTGCTCGTCGCCAACCCCTACGGACCGGTCAACTGGGCCAAGAGCATCGATCTCACCACCGGCCGCCCCGTCGAGGACGCGGCGAAGCGCACGACGGCCAAGGGCAACACGGAAGGGATCTGCCCGGCCGCGATCGGATTCAAGGATCAGCAGCCGTCGGCCTACTCGCCGAAGACGAAGCTCTTCTACGTCCCGACGAACAACATCTGCATGGACTACGAGGGCGTGGAGGTGAAGTACGCCGCCGGTCAGCCGTACGTCGGCGCGATCGTGCGGATGTTCCCCGGCCCCGGCGGGAACCGCGGCCGCTTCATCGCCTGGGACCCGACGGTCGGCAAGGTCGTGTGGGAGGACAAGGAGAACCTGGCCGCCTACGGTGGCGCGCTGGCCACGGCCGGTGATGTCGTCTTCTATGGCACGATGGAAGGATGGCTCAAGGCCGTCGATGCGAAGACGGGCAAGCTGCTGTGGAAGTTCAAGACGCCGTCGGGCATCATCGGAAACCCGATGACGTACATCGCCGATGGCAAGCAGTACGTCGCGGTCCTGTCCGGGATCGGCGGCTGGGCGGGGATCGGTGTCGCGGCAGGCATCGGCGCCGAGGATCCGACGGCCGGACTGGGCGCGCTCGGCGCGTTCGGCGACGCCGGACAGTTCAGCACGCAGGGTGGTGTGTTGACCGTCTTCGCGCTCGACAATTCGGCGCGCAGCACGGCCGCTGGTCGATAAGGGGACGGCGACAGCGCTGTCGCTGTCCATCACTGCTGGAGCACCTTGGGATCGGGTGTCGCGGTCGGCCACCGCGGCACCCGGTCTCCTGTCCGGGGTAGGTGAAACCATGGCCGACGTCCTTCTGCCGGCGACGCTGACGGCCGCGCTCGCCGCCGCGCTCACGGCCGCGCTGACGCTCGGGGCACCTCGGGCGCTCGCCGCGCAACAGCCCGGCGCACCAGCGCCCCTCGCGCCCGGCCACGGCCGACCCCCGCACGCCTTCCGCGTCTGCGCCGACCCCGATGCCATGCCCTTCTCCGATCAGGAGCGGGAGGGATTCGAGAACAGGATCGCGGCGCTGCTCGCCCAGGACCTCGGCGATTCCCTGTCGTACGTCTGGTGGCCCACCCGACGGGGCTTCGTGCGGATGACGCTCGGGTCGGAGGCGTGCGACATCATCATGGGAACGCCCCAGGGCTACGATCTCGTTCTTCAGACGCAGCCGTACTACCGATCGGCGTACGTCGCCGTCACGCGGCAGGATCGCCACCTGCGGATCACGTCGCTCGACGACACGCTGCTCAAGTCGCTTCGGATCGGCGTCAATACGATCGGCGACAATTACGAGAACACCCCGCCCGCACACGCGCTCGGCGCCCGCGGCATCAATCAGCGCATCGTCGGCTTCACGACGTTCTACAACCAGGAGCACCACCCGGGCGATATCGTGGACGCGGTCGCCAAGGGAACGATCGACGTCGCCATCGTCTGGGGACCGATCGGCGGCTATTTCGCCAGGCGGTCGTCGGTCCCGCTCGATGTCACGATGCTGCCCGACACCGACCGGGTGACCGGCTTTCCTCTTGCGTATGGCGTCACCCTCGGCGTGCGGCGGTCCGATCGTGGGTTGCGCGACACCCTCGATCAGGCGCTGACGCGCCGGCGGGGGGACATCGACCGGATCCTCCGGGACTACGGCGTCCCGTTGCTACCACTCGCCCCGGGATCGGCCGCGGGAGCGCCCGCTCATTAGCTCGGCCGCCCCGCCTCACAGGAGCACCAACCTCGAGCGTTCATGGTGAGAACCGATGTCATAGCCGAACGCGCGGCGCCGCTGCGCCGTCGCATCGCCCGGCGGACCCGCGTCCTGAGCCTGGGCGTGGCGGCCGCCGTGGCGGGCGCGAGCCTCGCCCTGCTCGGCGCCGCGCACCCGATTCCGCCGCGGCCCGCGGCGACCCCTTCCCCCACGGCCGGGCCGCCGCGCGCTCCCGCCGCTCGAGCCGTCGCCGCTCGATCCGTCGCCTCGCTCACGCGACAACGTCCGGACTCCGTCGACCATCACGCGGTGAACGCGGTGGTCTACAACGGATGGAAGATGTTCGAGGTATACTGCACCCGCTGTCACGGTGAGGACGCGGTCGGCAGCAGCTTCGCGCCCGCGCTCATCCACTCGGTCGGCCCGGACGGCACGATCGACCACAAGGCGTTCTTTCAGACGGTCACCAACGGCCGGCCGGGTAAGGGGATGCCGACCTGGGGCAACCTGCTGTCGCCGGAGCAGAAGGAGGACATCTGGTACTACCTCCGGGCGCGCGCCGTGGGCGGCCTCGCCCCCGGCCGACCGCACCTGGCGAAGGGCGCGAACCGAGACTCGACGGCGCTGCCGCCGGCGGTCGGGCAGGACACCACATGGAAGGGACCGACCACATGAGCAGGCGCCGCCCGGCGGGCCTCGCCCCTCGCGCGCCACACGCTGCGCCACACGCTGCGCCACACGCGCGTCCGCACCGCGGTCGCTGGACCTTCGCCGCACTCGCGCTCGCGAGCGTTGGCGCGCTTGCCGCCTGTACCGGCGAGCGCCCGGCGTCGAGCGGAGCAGGGGCAGGTGCGACGCCCGGCACCGCGGATTCGGCGGCCGCGGCGGCGCCCGCCGGCGCGGCGCCGTCCGGAGGGACGCTCTTCGTCAGCAATGAAGGGAGCAACTCGCTGTCGGTCATCGACGCCAGGACCGACTCGGTCGTGGCCACCGTCGCGGTGGGCAATCGGCCGCGCGGAATGGCGCTGAGCCCGGATCGGAAGACGATCTACGTCGCGCTCGGCCGCGACAACGCCGTGGGCGTCGTCGACGTCGCATCCCGCACGCTGACGGGCAAGATCCCGGCCGGTGGCGATCCCGAGCAGGTCGCGCTGTCGGAGGACGGGAAGACGTTCTACGTCTCGAACGAGGATCCGGGCAGGGCGACCGCCGTCGACATCGCGACCAGGCAGCAGCGCTTCAGCGTGCCGGTCGGCAAGGAGCCGGAGGGGATCCAGGTGACACCGGACGGGCAGCGTGTGTATGTCACCAACGAGACGTCGAGCACGGTGACGGTGCTCGACGCGGCGACCGGCGCCCGGCGCGCCGAGTTCCCGGTCGGCGCACGGCCACGGTTCGTGGCCTTCTCCCGGAACGGAGCGTATGCCGTCGTGACGTCGGAGGCGGGCGGGTCGGTGACGGTCATCGACCTTCCAAAAGACACACCGCTGCGCACGGTGCCGGTCGGTGACAGCACCAAGCCGACCGGCGTCGCGATCGCGAGTGACGACAAGACGGTCTACTTCGCGAACGGTCGCGCCAACCGCGCCTCGATCTTCAGCATCGCGGCGATGATGGTCACCGACACGATCCCGGTCGGCCAGCGGCCGTGGGGCGTCGCGCTGAGCCGGGACGACAACACGCTGTACACCGCCGACGGCCGCTCCAATCAGGTGAGCGTCGTCGACGTGCTCCACAAGCGCGTGGTGCGCACCATCAGGGTCGGCGAGCGCCCCTACGGCGTGGTGATCGTCCCCTGATCGTCGCCCGCCCCCGCCGGGCGGGATGGAACGCTGCCCCTACCGCCGAGGGCGCTCGCCGCCCGCCGGCGCGGCCTGACGCGTCACGACCGCCGTCAGGGCGGCGAAGATCGCCGGGTCCAGCAGGCGGCCGACGTAGTTCCGCAGGTGGCGGAGCGCGTCGGTGGGTGAGAGCGGCTCGCGGTAGGACCGGCGCGAAGTCAGCGCGACGAAGGCGTCCGCGGCGCTGAGGATCCGACCGCCGATCGAGATGCCGTCCCGCTCGACGGCGCGCGGATACCCCGTCCCATCGAAGTGCTCGTGGTGGTCGCGCACGTAGTCGAGCACGGGGCCGAGGTGCTCGAGCGGGCTCAGGATCTCGAGCCCGATCCGCACGTGGTCCTGCACGTGGTCGTACTCGTCCGGCGTCAGTGGGCCCGGCTTGTGGAGCACGCTCTCGCGCGTGCCGATCTTGCCCACATCGGCGACCCGGGCGGCGAGGTCGACGGCATCGACCGTGTCGGCGTCGAGGCCGACTTCCCGGGCGATCTCGCTGGCGAGAGCGGCCATGCGCTGGGAGTGGCCCCGCAGATACGGGTCACGGGCCTCCATCGCCCGGACGAGCGCCTGGGCCATGCTGACGTTCCGCTCGCGGAGCATGACCTTGTCCCGCCCCAGCGCGGCGGTCCGGGCGGCGACCGCGTCGCCGATCGCCCTCGCGGTGCGGCGCTCGGCCGCCTCGCGCTCGGCGAGCGCGCGCGCGACGGCGCCGACCAGCACTTCCCGATCGATCGGCTTGGTGAGGTACTCGGACGCCCCCGCCCGGAGCGCCGCCATCGCCGTCGCCGCGTCGTCGACCGCCGTGATGACGATGAGCGCGACCTCGGGGTCGAGCGCCCGGGCCCGGCGGAGCACCTCGACGCCGTCGATCCCGGGCATCCGCATGTCGCAGAGCACGACCGAGAACTGCTCGCGCCCCAGCGCTTCGACCGCGGCCTCTCCGCTCTGCGCCACGTCGACGGTGTACCCCGCGCGCCTGAGGACGAGGGCGAACGTCCGGCAGACCGACTCGTCGTCGTCGACGATGAGCAACGGCAGGAGCGTCTGCGGTGACGACAGCTCCGGCATGGGCTCCGCCGCCCGCGCCGCCCGGTGTGCCGATGGGTGCGGTGATCGATGCACCGGTGGCATCGTCGGCGCCGTGGCTCCGGCGGCCGCCGTCGGTTCGATCCGAGGTCGCACCGGGCGCGTAGTCATGTCCGAGAGTCCTCCATAAGAGACGACTCACCCGGGCGACCGTCTCCGCGCGCGCGGCAAGCACCCGCGCCGGCGCCATCGGTCAGGCCGTCGGGCAGCGCACCCCGCCGCCCGGGATGTCACGGGCACGGGGCGCCCGTGGCCAGCCCTCGGCTGGGCGCTCACGACCGCCGGTGTCCCGCGCCGGTGTCCCGCACCGGTGTTCCGCGCCCGTGTTCCGCGCGCTGCGGGCGTCGTTATATTGGAGCGCATACATTGCGAGGCGTGGGAGCGGTCGAGACACATGCTATCCCTTGGCTCTCCAACCCATGGGCGGCACTGGGCGCGCTACGCGGTCGCGGCCGTCCTGAGCACGCTGGCGCTCCTCGCGAGCGCCCAGCTGGAGGCCTTCCTCGGCCACGCGCCGTTCGTCTTCTTCTACGTCGCCGTGGCCCTGAGCGCGCTCTACTGCGGCCTCGGGCCGGCGCTGCTCACGTCGTGTGTGGGGATCCTCGGGGTCACGTACGTGCTCCTGCGCCCCGTGCACTCCTTCGGGATCGACCGACCCGCGGACGTTCTCTCGCTGGTCGCCTTCGGGATCGTGGCCTTCGCGGCCAGCTCGCTCACGGGGTCGCTCCGGGCGGCGCGGGCGCGCGCCGAGGGGGCGGTGAAGCTGGTCGGGACGCAGGCGGTGGACCTCTCCCGCACCAACGAGGCGCTCCGGCGGGCGACGGCCGACGCCGAGCGGGCGCGGGTCGCGGCCGATGCGGCCCGGCGCGAGGCGGAGCGCGCGAACGCCGCCAAGTCGCAGTTCCTGGCCGCGATGAGCCATGAGATTCGCACCCCGATCAACGCCGTGCTGGGGTTCGGGTACCTGCTGGCCGACGGGATCGCCGGCCCGCTCACCGATCAGCAGCGGGACTACGTGCGGCGGATCACGGCCTCGAGCCAACACCTGGCGATGCTGGTCACCGACATCCTGGACCTCGCCAAGATCGAGGCCAACCGCATCGCCGTCGCCGCGGCGCCGGGTCGGCTGGCGGCGGTGATCGCGGACGGGATCGGGCTCGTGCAGTCACTGGCCGACGCGAAGCGGCTTCGGATGACGTTCGAGCAGTCGGCCGACACGCTCCGGATCGGCTACACGGGCGACGAGGATCGCGTGCGCCAGATCCTCGTGAACCTCCTCTCGAACGCGATCAAGTTCACGCCCTCGGGCGGCCGGATCGACGTGACCTGTGGCATCGGCCGGGCGCCCGGCGCGGCCTACGTGCGCGTCGCCGACACCGGCTGCGGGATCGCGCCCGATCAGCTCGAGCGGATCTTCGACCCGTTCGTGCAGGGCACGACCACGCTCGCGGCCCGGGCGCCGGGCACGGGGCTCGGCCTCGCGATCAGCCGCCGCCTCGCGCGCCTCATGCACGGCGACCTGACGGTCGAGAGCACCCCCGGTGCAGGCTCGACGTTCACGCTCCGCCTCCCCGCCTGCGAGCTGCCGCTCCCACTCCCGCCCCCACCCCCGCCCCCGCCCCCGCCCCCGCTCTCTCCATCGCCAGCCACGCTTCCCCCCGCGTCCCGCGCCGGCCGCCTCGGCACCCCCCGCGCCGCCGAGCAGCCCGCGTGAGCGCGAGGTCGCGATCGCGGCCCATCGCACCTGGCGACGGGGATCCGGTCACCCACCGGCGGTCGGTCCTTCACTGTCCCACACCCGCGCACCGGTGTCGCTGAACGGCGTGTCGTGGACCACCGTGTCCGGGAAGCCCGCCCGGATGCGGTCGGCGAGCGTGGCGCTCGCCCGCTCGTCGCCGGCGATCGCGTAGATCGCGGGGCCCCACGAGCTCTGACCGACCCCCGTCGCGCCCCACCCCTCGAGGGCGGCCACGAGCGCGGCGCTCGGACCGGGCGCGAACGTGCTGCCCTGCGCGGCCGAGAACCACCGGCCGTTGATGCGCTGGATCTCGGTCAGCGCCGCACCGAAGCTCGCGAGGTCCGCGTCGACGAGCGCCGGCAGCAGTCGCATGAGCGTCAGGTGCGCGACCCGCTCGACCTCCTGCGCCATCGCGCTCGCCGGGCGCGTGGCCATCGTCGCGAACGCGGACGCCTCCGGCTCCCCGCTCATCCCCGGCGGCCCGGGGGGGAGCGCCAGCACGCAGCGCCAGCTCGGCGGGATCGCCAACCGCGTCAGGAGCGGCGCCGGCCCCGGGTCCCCCTCGCTCCGTCCACCCTCGACGATCAGGCCGCCGTGCGCGAACGCGTACGTGCCGACCGCCGAGCGCTGCCCTCGGCCGACGATGCGGGCAAGGATGGCCGAGTCGGTCGGCAGACCGGCGAGCCGTGCGACCGCGCGCGCGGCCGCGAGCGCGAGCTGCGTCCCGGACCCGAGCCCATGATGGGCCGGCAGCAGCCGATGGAGCCTGATCTCGATCCGTCCCGGCGGGCCGACCCGGCCGCGTCCGCGGTCGTGCGCCAGCATCCGCGCCGCGGCCTCGCGCGCCGCCCGTGCTGCACCGTCGGCCGCGACCGTGTGCGACGCCTGCGCCAGCGGATCGCCGTCGAGCGTGACGGCGACATCGACACCGGCGTCGGCGTCGGCCGGCGCGGGGGAGAGCGTCGCCGAGAGGAGGAGCGACGGCGTCGTGACCGCCGCGCCGATCCCGCCGAAGCGGCGGCCGAGCGTGCCGGTGGGATCCAGCATGCCGAAGTGGATGCGTGCCGGCGCCTCGACGAACACCCTCATGTCACGTTCCGGGCGGGCCCGATCGGCGCACGTAGTCGGTGAGCACCTGCATCGCTTCCAGCTCGCGTGGGCCGGCCGTCTTGTCGACGATCACTTGCAGCCGCGCCAGCTCGCGATCGACCTCGGCCCGCGGGATGAGGTGCAGCCGCGTCGACAGGATCGCCGCCTCGAGCACCGCGTTGCGCGCCCGGTTGAACCCGATGAACTCGCGCGCGGTACCGCGATGGACGACATCGGCCTCGATCCGGGCGCGTGGCGGCGTCGGGTCGAGCGACCGGACCCGGAGCTCGCGCCAGGAGCAGGCGGCCTCGAGGACCACGCCGCGCACGACGCTCGCCGGCCGCGTCGGATACTGCGGACTGGAGATCGCCGCGCGGGCGAAGAGCAGCACATCGTCGGTGAGATTCACGACCGCTGCGCCCGTCGCCCGAACATTCCGGAACGTCGTCGTGTCGAGGAACGGCTTGAGCACGATCCGCGTCCCCCGCTCGTTCCCCGTTCCCTCCCCCTCCCCCTCCCCCCCCTCCCACCATTCGACGCCCATCGGCGCGACATTGACCGTGCCGCCAGCATCCATCGTGGTGACGATCGATTCGACGATCAGCGGCGACACGACGCGTCCACGTGGTCCGGCGTCCCGGACAGGGGCTGGTGGGTGGCGGGGCGGACGCTACCCGCGGAGTCACACGCGATCGGCGACACGCCTCACATCGGCAGACGGTGCGCCGCGCGGGAGCTCGTGGTCCCGCACGGTGGCGGCGACGAGCGCCCGATAGCCGTCACGTACGCGCTGCGTGAGCGGTCCGGGCCTGCCGCTCCCGATCGGCCGGCCATCCACCGCCGTCACCGGCGCGATCTCGCGCACCGAGCTGGTGAGGAAAACCTCGTCCGCCGACTCCAACGCCCGCGCGGGGATCGGCTCGTCGGTGACCGGCAGGTCGAGCCCGGCCAGGATCTCTTTCACCGCGGCCCGCGTGATGCCGGGGAGGGCGCCGCAGCCGAGTGGCGGCGTGTGGACCACGCCGCGGACGACGACGAACACGTTGCTCGCCGAGCCCTCGGAGAGATGGCCCGCCGTGTCCAGCAGGAGCGCCTCGTCCGCGCCCTGCGCCCGCGCCGCGCGCAGCGCGAGCACGGCGTCCGTGTAGGCGAGCGTCTTGAGGCCCGCCGTCGGGGAATGCTCGTTGCGTCGACCGGCGGCGATCCGCGCGCTCAGCCCGCGCGTGGCGAGCCCTGGCGGCGCCTCCGGCGGGGGGTCGACGAGCAGCACCGTCGTGGGCGGCACGCCCGGTGGGGGCGCGAGCCCGGCGCCCGTCCCGCGCGTGACGGTGAGTCGCACCACCGCGTCGAGCCGCCGTTCGCTCAGCGCGCGAGTCGCGTCGGTGATCGTCGCATCCAGATGCGCCGGCACATCGATCCCGAGTCGCGTCGCGCCGTCGGCGAGCCGCGCCATGTGCGCGTCCAGGCGGAAGATCACGCCGGCGTAGGCCCGCATCGTCTCGAAGCAGCCGTCGGCGAGAGTGAGCCCGCGGTCGGTCACCGACAGCGCCGGCCGCAGCGGGTCCACCCGCAGCCCGTTCACCCAGCAGAGCGCGCCCGGTCGGCCGGTCATCGGACGAGCGACGGGGGCGGCGGCGCGGCATCGAGCGCCGGCTCACTCACGCGGGCGTCCACATCGCGTTCGACATCGCGCGTGGCGTGGCGGGTCGCCGCGCTGTGCTGGCCATCGGCGCGGTCCGGGAGTGTGTACGGGGGATGGCGCGCGGCCCCGGCTCGGCCGATGCGGAGAAAGGCGTCGAGCAGGGCGTACCCGTGCTCCGTGAGCGCCGACTCGGGGTGGAACTGGACGCCGGCGACCGGGTGCGAGCGGTGCGCGACGGCCATGATCTCGCCGTCGTCGCTCATCGCCGTGACGCGCAGCGCCGCGGGGAGGCTCTCCGGCTCGATCACCAGCGAGTGGTACCGGGTCGCGTGGAGCGGGGAGGGCAGCCCCGCGAAGAGGCCACGTCCCTCGTGGTGGACCCGGGACACCTTGCCGTGCATCGGTCGTCCTGCGCGGACCGTGCGGCCGCCGTACGCCTCGCCGATGCACTGATGGCCGAGGCAGACTCCGAGGATCGGGACCGTCGCCCCGAACCGGCGCACGACATCGGTCGAGACTCCGGCCTCGGTCGGGGAGCAGGGGCCAGGCGAGAGGATGATGTGCGTCGGCGCGAGCGTCACGATCTCGTCGAGCGTGATCGCATCGTGCCGGCGCACGAGCGCCTCCTCGCCCAGCTCGCGCGTGTAGCGGGCCAGGTTGTGCACGAAGGAGTCGTAGTTGTCGATCAGCAGGATCATCGCGCCGCGGAGCCTCCCGTGCCTCTCCCGGCCGCGCTGTGGCCCGCGTCGCCGGCGTCCGTCATGCCGAGGGCCGCGATCAGCGCTCGTGCCTTGTCGAGCGTCTCCTGGTACTCCGACTCCGGCTCGGAGTCGGCGACGATGCCGCCGCCGACCGAAAAGTACGCCCGGCCGTGCCGGACCAGATAGGTGCGGATGACGACACTCGAGTCGGCCGCCCCCGTGACGCTGGCGTACCCGATCGCGCCGCAGTAGACCCCGCGCCGCGACGGCTCCAGCTCGGCGATGATCTCCATCGCCCGCACCTTGGGCGCGCCGGTGATCGACCCGCCGGGAAACGCGGCCCGCAGCAGGTCGAACGCGTCGACCCCGTCCGCGAGCGTGCCGACCACCGTCGAGACCAGGTGGTGCACCGTCGAATAGTGCTCGAGTGCGAATAATTCCGGGGCGCGGACCGTGCCCGGCCGGCAGACGCGGGACAGGTCGTTCCGGAGCAGGTCCACGATCATGAGATTCTCGGCCCGGTCCTTCTCGCTCTCGGTGAGCGCGCGGGCGAGGTGGGCGTCGTGCTCGGGACCGATCCCGCGCGGCGACGTCCCCTTGATCGGGCGCGTTTCCACCCGGCCGTCGACGTCGGCGCGGATGAACCGTTCCGGCGACGCGCTCGCGATCGCCAGTCCCGGCGCCTCGAGGTAGGCGGCGAACGGCGCCGGGTTCGTCACCCGGAGGGCCCGGTACAGCGACCAGGGGTCGCCCGCGTATGACGCCTCCAGCCGCTGCGACAGGTTGGCCTGGAAGATGTCACCGGCATGGATGTAGTCGCGGACCCGCGCGACCGCGGCCAGGTACTCGTCGCGCGCGAAGGAGGAGCGGAGCGCCGGATGGCCCGGCACCGGGTGGCTCGGCGCCCGCTCGCTCGGCGCCCGCTCGCCCGGCGCCCGCTCGCCCGGCGCCGCCGCCGCCGATGCCGGGCGGTGCATCGCCGCCGCCGGCAGCGGCGGACCGTCGAGTCGAGTACGGATCGCCTCGAGCCGCGATCGCGCGCGAATGGCCCGCGCCGGCAGGTCGCGCTCGGGGATGCCGGTGGCGATGAGCCAGGCACGCCCGGCCTCGTGGTCCCAGGCGAGCACCCAATCGTAGATCCCGAGGGTGACGTCCGGGATGTCGAGATCATCGAAGCGCGGACTCGGCAACCGCTCCAGCCATGCGCCGTACTCGTAGCCGACGTATCCGGCCGCGCCCCCCTGGAACGGCGGGAGCCCCGGGACCGGGTCGCGCCGGTGCGGCGCGAGCAGGGTCCGCGTGAGGTGCAGCGGATCCTCGGCCACCACACGCCCGTCTCCGGCCGCCGGGTCGTGGAGGGTCGTCCGGCCGTTCTTCCCGGTGATGACCGCGACCGGGTCCGCCGTGAGGAAGGAGAAGCGGCCGAGCCGGACCGGGTCGACCGCGCTGTCGAGCAGCACCGGATAGGGGAGTCCGCGGATAAGTTCGGCGCACGCGAGCGGATCGGGGGCGGGCGTCAGCTCCTCGACCCAGGGGCCGGCGTCCGAGCCTGCCCGTCCCGCGGCGCCGGCCCCGAATCCCGGTGCGGCCTCCGGTCCCGCGTCCACCACGCCGCGCGACACCCGCATCTACGCTCCGCGGTCGCCGTCGCGCCTCGCGGCGGTGGTCCCGGTCGGCGCGCTCGGGGCGCTCGGGGCGCTCGGGTCGCTCGCGTCGGCGCGGGTGCGGCGCGCGGTCACACGGAGGTGCTCGCGTCGCGGCTCGTCGGGCGGGGTCAGATAGCCCCACGAGAGCTGGCCTTCCTGCCGGTAGGTCTTCCCCAGCGTGAGCGCCAGCTTCGCCCTGGCCAGCTCCTTCCCGAGGTAGAACGCGTGGGTCGGCTCGGTCACGTCGAGCTGATCGAAGATCTCCTGGATGTCCGTGCCACGCACGAATCGCTCGGCGTTGAGCACGGTGATCGCCTCGCGATCGGTGAAGATCCGGAAGTTCGCGTCGGTGATCGACGCCTGGAGCGCGCGCAGCTCGGCTTCGCTGTACTCGAGGACGGCCGGGTCCTTGATCGTCACCAGCCGGTCGTCGATGTGCTTGGGAAGCTGCCGCGTGGTGACGGCGTAGTGCATCAGGCGTCGCGCGATGTCGAGCTCGCGCACGGCGCCGCGGGCCCAGGGGATGACTTCGGTCGTCAGCACCGCCCGGACGCCCAGCTCCTGGGCGATGGCGATCAGGATGGCATTGACGCCCGTGCTGTCGGCCGCGGTCAGCTCGGTGATGTTGCCCACGCCCATGAGCAGCTCGGCGTCCGGGTAGCGCCGGTGCACCTCGGCGAACCGCTCCAGCGATGCGGCGAACCCGAAGCCGATCGGCTCGATGATCGGGTCGATGTAGTAGCCGACGCCCCACCGCTCGAGGGCGGACAGGGTCGCGTCGAGCGTCTCGATCCCGCCGCCGAAGTCGGGGATCACGACGACCCGGGTGCCGCTCGCGCCGAGGTCGCTGGCGACGTCGAGGTTCGAGGAGTTGACGCTGAAGACGAGCCGCGCGCCGGCGTCGACGGCGGTCCGGATCTCGTGTGGATCGAAGGAGTCGACGCTCACCCGCATCCCGGCGCCGGTGAGCTCTCGCACGACGTCGCCGAGCGCCGGGTAGGCGAGCCCGGGAGTACACCCCACGTCGATGATGTCCGCGCCCTCGGCGACGAAGGACTCGGCGGCCGCTCGCACGCGGGCGGGGGTGAGCCGCGGCGCGTTGTTGATCTCGGCCACGATCGCGATGTCCCACGCGCCGTAGTCGGCCGCGCGGGCGGCGCGGCCGAAGTACTCGGGGATCTCGCGCAGGTCCTTGGGTCCGCGCACGACGCGCACGGCCTCGCCGGCACTCGCGGCCGCGCGGGACTGGAGCGGGGCCAGCTCGCCCTCGCAGAGCCCCGGGATCATGACCAGGTCGACGTCGGCCGGCACCTCGAGGAAGCGGGCGATCCACGGCGTCGTCATGAGGGCCGCGACCGTGATCCTGAGCACCGCGACCGTGTACGCGAACGGCGGCGTCATCGCGCTCAGCGTGGCTCGCAGCGCGGGCTCGGCGAGCCGGCCGGTGACGAAGAGGACGTGGCGCGGCGCGGCGGCCGCCGACATCGCTGCGCTCGGCGCCGTCGTCAGCGGCGGTCGCCGCTCTGGACGAACTTCTTGGGGTTCCCCTCGAGCGCCCCTCCGGCCGGTGGCCGCCAGAGCGCCACCTCCTCGATCCGCCGGGCGAGCTCGAAGTCCTTGCCGGTGATCCCGCCGGCGCTGTGCGTCCTGAGCTTCACGCCGACGCGGGCCCAGGTGACCGACAGGTCCGGGTGATGGTTGGCGGCCTCGGCGACGAATCCGATCGCGTTCACCAGCATCATCGTGATCGGCCAGCCGTCGGTCGCGTAGTAGCGGCGGAGCCAGCCGTCCTCGTAGTACCACCCGGGGAGCGATGCGAGCTGCTCCTGGATCTGCGCCTCCGCGTACGTCGGCTCACGCTTCGTCATCGTCCGGTCCCTGGAATGAGGGAAGTCATCCCATCACGACGCCGCCATTCACAAAGATAGTCTGGCCGGTGAGAAACGCGGCCGCCGGCGAGGCGAGGTACACGGCCGCGTCGGCGACGTCCTCGGGCGTGCCCCATCGTCCGAGCGGGGTGGAGTCGGCGACCGCGCGATGCCGCGCCGGGTCCATCCCGGCGGCGAACGCCGTCTCGATCCAGCCAGGGGCGAGGACATTGACGCGGATGCGCGGGGCGACGGAGCGGGCGAGCGCCTTGCTGAAGGCGACGATCCCGCCCTTCGCGGCCGCGAACATCTGCGGGTTCCGCCCCGCCATCCCGGTGTGCACGTGGTCCCAGCTCATGTTGATGATGACCCCGCCGGCGGTCTGTGTGTCCAGGAGCGCCGCGGCCTGCCAGGATGCGAGCACCGTTCCGCGGAGGTCGACCGTGAGTAGCCGGTCGAGCCTGCCGACCGGGGGGAGTCTGGCGCCCTCGCCGGTGAGAATGTCGGCCCCGGCATTGTTGATCCAGACATCGACCGTCCCGAGCGTTGCCCGCGCCTGCTCGGCGAGGGTGGCGAGCGCATGCTCGGCGTCGCCCGCGTCGCCGAGGTCGAGCGGAAACACGGCCGCCCGGCGGCCGGCGTCGACCACGGCCTGCGCCGTCTCCCGCGCGTCGCGCTCATGGCGGGCGTAGGTGAGCGCCACATCCGCTCCGGCCCGTGCCGCCCCGATGGCGATCGCGCGGCCGATCCCGCTCGACCCGCCGGTGACGAGCACGTGCAGTCCGCGCAGCACCTGGGGCGCTGCCGGTGGCTGCGTGCCGCGGCTCGGGGCGGAGGACAGGAGCGGGTCTGGTGAGGTCACCGGTGGAATGCCCGGGCGCCGCGCGCGCCCGTCTCGGTCGGGCCCGACCGCCGTGTCGGGAGGGGCCTAACTTAGTCACCCATGCGCGTGCTCGTGAGTGTCGCCGACGCGGACGAGGCGCGGGCGGCGGTGGCCGGCGGCGCCGACGTCATTGACGCCAAGGATCCGACGCGGGGCGCGCTCGGCGCGGTCGGTCCGGCGCAGCTTCGCGGGATCGTCGGCGCCGTCGCCGGGCTCCGCCCGGTGAGCGCGGCGCTCGGTGAGATCGGGAACGGGCACGCTGCGGGCACCGTCGGCGACACGACCGATGACGTGCGCGATCCTGCACTGCTTGGCGCCGACACGGTCGACGGGGCGGGCGATGCCGCACTGCTCGGAGCGCTCGCGGCCGATGCCGCGGCGGCGGGGGTCGCGTTCGTGAAAGTGGGGCTGGCGGGCGCGTGCAGCGTCGCGTTCCGGGTACCGGCCGGCGCCGGCTGCGCGCTCGTGGTGGCGGCGTACGCTGATCTGGCGGTCCCGCCGGCGGATCGTGCCCTCGCGGTCGCGGCGGCCTGTGGGGCCTGGGGCGTGCTGCTCGACACCCGGCGGAAGGACGGTCCCGGACTGCTGCGCCTCTGGTCGCCGCAGCGGCTGCGCGCCTGGATCGACGCCGCACATCGCGCCGGGCTCACCGCCGCCGTCGCCGGGTCACTCGGCGCGGCCGACCTCCCCGTCGTGCGTGCGCTGGGCGCGGACCTCGCCGGCGTGCGAGGCGCCGCCTGTGATGGCGGCCGATCGGGGCGTATCTCGGAGTCGCGCGTGCGCGCGCTTGCGGACTCGGTGCGTGGTCGTTCCTAAGGTGCGGCACCGGGGCGGTAGTCCATGCCGCTCGCCCAACGGTGCTGCGGCGGTTGCCCTTGGGCAACGCGCGTCGCCTGCGGGCAGCCCCAGAGCATCGGCGCGTTGACGATCGGGCGGCCGCGTCGCCCGCGCACACAATCCGTCGGGATCTCTCATCGCTCTTGGCCGCCGTGGCGTCGCCGGCGTCGCGCCTGCCCCCGCAGGTCCTCGAGCTCTGCGCGAAGGGGCGCCCAGTATGCCCGGTCACGATCCCGTTCGAGTCCTGCCTCCGACGCGAGGGCCGCTTCGATCCGGGCCTCGTCGCCCGCACCTGCCGCCTCCAGAAGCGGGCGCTCGGCGACAACCGCGTCGGCCACGTCCGGAAACCGGCGGACAGCCTCGACGAGCAGGGTCGGCGTCCGCAGCTCACGAAGCCAGAACGCTGTTTGGTCTGGGCTCGGATCCGATGTAGTAGTGAGATAGTTGACTTCGACAAGCCGTCGGATCATCGGCCAATCCTTGTCTCGCTGCGTTTTCTTGGACAGGACGAGGTCAGGCAGCCCGATGACATCGATCGCCAGGCCATCGGGCAGGACACGAGTCTGACGACGGGCGACGAGTGCGGAAAACGGGTCGACACCACGCAGACGTGACATGACATCGACGCGCATCCCCGCGACGTCGGACCGCCCGCACTCGAAGTGAACAGCGTGGCCACGATCCAAGTACTCCAGCTCGAACGGTGGTACCGCGATGACCCGGGCTTCGAGCTCGGCCAGGGCGGCCTCGAGCCGTAGGAGATTGTCAGCGTTTGCGAGGATGGCGAGGTCGGTGTCGCGGCTGAACTCCGCGGCGCCGTACAGAATGCACGCTTGACCCCCGATCAGCAGGCTCTCGACGGAGGAGGCCCGGATCGAAGAAAGGACTCTGTGTATCGGGCTCGGGCCCAAGCGTCCCTCCCAGCGCCAGGTAATCCTCCCACATCCGGGAGCTGGCCGCCCAGCGCTCCTCGGGAGTCATGCGGTACCACGCTGCCCACTCCGGCTCGCAGAGCTCCTCGATCTCGACTCGCGGCACCGCGCGGCTGCGCCGAGGCGCTGATCGGGACGCCGGAAGTCCTGAGGTGCGAGGCGAACGGCGCACGAGTCCATAATAATGGCCCGCGGCAGTCGAGGAAACACGGGCCAGGTTCCCGGCGTCGCTGCGTTTGGCGCCGCTCGGTGCGGCATCGTTGTCCAGCGTCGAAGCGTGGATGTCGACGGGCCGCCCGGTCGCGCGCCGGTCACCGTGTGCCGACGCTCGCCTTCTTCTCCAGCGGCGCCGTCAGAGAGTCGGCCGCGGCGTCAGTGGCCATGACGTGAGGGGTGAGGAACAGGAAGAACTCGGAGTCCGTTGTCGACCGCGTGGTGTGGCCGAACAGCCCACCGATGATAGGGATGTGCGACAGCACCGGAATGCCGCCGGAGGTCTTGTCGCGCTCGCGGTCGCTCAGACCGCCGAGCACGATCGTTTGTCCGTCACGGACGAGCAGGCGCGTGCGCACTGTACGGGTCGAAATCACGGGCGCGTTGAATACCACTTGCGCCGTGGCCTGGTTCACCTCCTGCGTGACGTCGAGGGTGATGTAACGGTCTCCCGAAATCGTCGGGCGTACCATGAGGCGCGTCCCCACCGGTTGATATTGCACGACCTGGTTCTGGGCGACCGCGCCGACCTGGGTCTGGGATACTTGAATGAACGGCTGCTGCGACCCTACCAAAATTTCCGCCTGCTCGTTGTTGGACGCTAACACCACGGGGCGGCTCAGGATGCGCGCTTCGCCCCTCGAGGCTGCGATCGTGAGCTGCGCGGCGAACGCGGGGTTTCCAATCCGCATCACGCGCCCCACGAAGTCGCCTAGCCCGAGTCCGGACGCGAGCCCGGCCGTGCCCGTGTCGCGGCGACTGTTCACGTACTTGGCATTGGCGTCAACGCCGAGAGCAAAATTCGAATTTCGACTCGGCGGCGTCCGCGCGCGTGAACGAGTATCTCTACGGGGCGGCCGGTGGCACGCCGATCGCGCGGGTGACCGGTCCCGCGTTTGCCGGCACGCTTCACTTCTACCAGGCGGACGCCCCGGGCAACATCATAGGCCAGTTCAACGGGGCGACGCTCGAGCAGAGCCTGCGCTACGACCCCTGGGGCACCCTGGTGTCCGCGGGCACGACGACCGGAGACACGACGCTACTGCGCTGGAAGGGCCTCTATTGGGAGGCCGACTCGACCCAGCTCTACTACGTGCGCGCCCGGTGGTACGACCCCGTGAACGGCCGGTTCGCCTCCCAGGATCCGCTCGGCCTGACGGCCGGTATGAACCAGTACACGTACGCCGCCGGCGATGGCATCAACGGGCAGGATCCGACGGGGATGTACTTCTGTGATCCGGCAGGGCCGATCACCGCCTGCATCGAGGATCCGAGTGAACCCGGGTTCTTCGATCCCAGTGCTCCGCAACAGTGTGTCGTCGATAACCAGGGCGACACGGCTCCATGCTACAGTTGTCACGTGGGGGTGAAGACACCTGAATGCCTGGACAGCCAGGCGGCGACTCTGGCACTCGTAGGTGATACCCTGGGAAACAACAGTTGGAACAGCCCTTACGGTCTGTGCTCGCAGGCTGGGTACCAAGCGGTTGCTGACCTCACTGATGGACAGTTCTTTATCACGAAACTGTACCCAAACTCGTCCTACGGCGCGGGCACATACACGGCCGGGTTCTACAACCCTTGGAGTTGGACCACCGGCTACGGAATCAATATCACGAACGCTCAGTTCTGGCCATCTGCCCAATACACGCTCGCAGGCACAATCGCGCACGAAGCTTCGCATCAACTGTTCGGGTCGCTCGACCCGTCGGAAATGTCGGGTGCTCCCGCCGACGCCTTTATCGACGCTTACGATTTTTCGAACAACTGCAACATTGGCTCGCACCGCTTCTAGTCAAGTCGCAATATCATCTGCAAGACCTCACTCGAGCCGAACTCGCCGAGCTCGTGGCGTGCTCCGCCTGCTGCCCGCAACCCGGCGTGCGGGAACATGAGGCTGATCGGGAGGATTATGATCTGCCACAGGAATAATGGGCGTATTGGGGACCGCAGGATCGCCAGCCTCTCTAGTACTGCGTGGGCCCGCCCTAGGCTGATTCCCATTCTCCTGATTCTGCTTTGCCGGCCCGTTGCAGCGCAGGAACGCGTCGGGTCGGTCGTCGGGTCGGTACGAACGGCGAACCACGCGATCCCTGCGCCTTCGTCCGTCTTTCTCGATCGGAAGGGCGGGACACGGACGACGACGGACGACTCGGGTCGGTTCCTCCTTCGCTCTGTCTCTCCCGGGAGGCACGGGATATTCGTCCAAGGACCGCAGGGACACGCGGTGAGCAGCGCATTCGAGGTTCACGCCGGTCAGCGGACGGAGATCGGAGTGCTCGATCTCGAGCCGGGGTCCGGGGCAGACGTCTGGCTGGGGTGTAGAGTCGGGATACCGCGCGGCGCGGTCTGCGATACCGGCCACCTGCTGTGGGCGCCGCGATATCTGCCCGGGACCGGTGCCGGCGTGGTCAGGGACTCGGCGACCTGGGCCACTCTGTGGCACGTCTACAAGGGCGAGGGACCGTTGTATGGTCGGAGAGACGTGGCGACACCGCACGTCAACTGGGATCGCCAGGTCGTCCTGTTGTTCACGGCGTTTTCACCGCCGGCGACAGGCCATTCCCCGGTGAACCGAGTGCTCGAGTGGCCGGATAGCGCCGTCGTGGAATTGGGCCCGGATTCCGCGGGCGATCGGAGCGGTCTCCAGATCGATTGGGAGCAGGGGCCGCGGGCGGTCGCGGTCCGCCGTTCTGACGCACGCTTCGAGTTCAGAGATCTTGCCGACCGCGGAGCGTCCTTCCCACTCGTCGATTGGAGGCGGCTCGCTCGCCTGTGCCCCGAGCACCCGTCCGATCCAGAGTGTCGCTGCCCGCGTGATTGGCCGTGCCGGCCCCGTCGCCGGTGAGTACGCGCACGGCAGTCGCCGACGCCGACGGGAGAGCGTAACGGAAGACGACCGGTCGGGTGCTTCTGGGTATCGCATACACCGGCGAGCACCGCAACCCATCCTCGCAACACGGTGCCTTGCCGGCAACGCTGTCCGGGCCGAGGTACACGATCACCGTGCCCGTCGAGTACACCACTCGATTGACAGTCACAGTTTGCGTCACGAGGCAGAGAAACGGCGCAGTGCAGCCACACTTCCTCCCGCAAGGCAGGCTGGGACGTCCGCCCCTCCACGAGAGGACCGCCGCCAACGGAGAGAACGGCGAGCGACGACTCCGGATTGTCGAATGACTGACAGGGCGTGACCTTTGACCGCTACGGCGTTCTCCTGCCGCCGAGTTGGCGGCGCCGCTGAACCAGCGTGGCGAGGTTTTCACGCCGCGCGTTTGGCACACTATCCTGCGGGCGAGGGACGGACCATGCGACGCTGTTGTCGGCTAGACTGCCCTTGTGGCTGGTGGGCGGCGATCTGGCGTTCTGCGTGCGTGTGGGGCCTTCGGGCCACTTCCGCGGCAGTTACAGTCTTGCTGCCGCGGGTTGCCCCCTTCCCCAACCCGTTTGGGGACCCGCTGCCCAGTCAATCTATTGGCTTCTACCACGGTACATACCAATCAGTACGCCAGGGGAGCCCCGCGGTTAGGGCGTATGGTCTCATGTGGTGTAACTATGGAATTGCCATCTGGGAATCCAAGCCAACTATCGTGATGCAATGAGAGCAGCGTATCGGGGGGGTGTCGTGCTGGCCGCGGTAGTACTGTTTCATCGTGGCTCACCTCGCCGCCCAGCCACCAACTCGGCGCCCCTCTTACAATATGACTCCAGTGGTGGCGGGGCCGTTGCCGAGGTTGAAACCGTGCGCTTTCGTAAACCCGTGCGAGTGGACCCTGAGCCATCGGACACCCAAGCCGCTCTCGTGGCTCTATTCATGATGAACGCGGCCACGGGTCGCGGGGGCCATACGCTGCGTGATACCTATATCGTACAAGAATCGGGCGAGCCCGTCGTCGCATCGCGGGTCATACGACTCTTGGCCAGCTTGCCGAAGCCCACCGTCTGCGAAGCCAAACAGGTCGGGCAGCATCTCGCGATCTCATGGCGGAAGCCGGACGAAGCGGACTTTATCCGGTTCACGACCGCTCAGCGCCTAATCCACCACGGAGAAGGTACCGTAGGTACTCTCGCGCGCCGGCAGGCCGATGCACGCGCGACCCCCGTTCTTTTGGTCGCTTCAAACGGCGATACTGCGCAGGTGACCGTGGCGGATCTAGTAGCGTGGGCGCAAAGCTATGTCATGGCACAGCCGTTGACGACCGGAATCGTCGAACCGGGGCAGGAGCCCACTGAACCGATCGTCGTCGAGGCTGGCCCATTTGAGCCGATCGCTCTTGAGAGCGACAGTAGCAGGGAGCTGATGACCTGGCTCAGTGACTCAGTCAATATGGCCGCCGTAGCCTCGGATCGCGGAGCGATTGAAGGTCGTCTCAAGGGGCTCGCGCGCGCGCTTAACCGACGCGGGCATATGCCGGAGATGGAAGGTATGCGACGTCGTCTGGCGGAGGCCGCCCGCATCATGCGAGTGGTGTGGGCGGGCCGGGAGATGCCAGCGGACGTCGCGGCTTTCGTCGAACGCTTCGGCCGAGAGCTCCGGTAGACGACCCCTCGCGGCAACCAAGGGGTTCGAGGGCATGCAACGCTAGCCTGCCGGTCCGGTACGTTCGTCTACTTCCGGAACGGAGGGTTTGAGGTGTTCGTCTCTCCGCAGTCGGAGTCACCGGCGGGGCTAAGCCCCGTCGGGCCGTTCTCAATCGCAGGGCAGTCAATGCCGGCGACGCACTGACGAACAGGGCGACGGTGCACAACTCGGGGTCGTGCCGGCGCCGGTACGCGATGCCGCCGGATCGATCGGGACGCCGGAAGTCCTGAGGTGCGACGCGATCGGCGCACGAGTCCATGACAATGGCCCGGGGACTGGGCAGCGATCGTGAATGAGCAACGTCCGTGCGGGCCCGGTGGTACGACCCCGTGAACGGCCGGTTCGCCTCTCATACACGTACGCCGCCGGCGATGGCATCAACGGGCAGGATCCGACGGGGATGTACTTCTGCGATCCGGCAGGACCGATCGGCGAATGCCTAATTGACCCCAGCGAGTTGATGTTGGACTACATTGGCTCCGCAGGAGCGACCTTGGACGCATTGCCAGGCAGCGCCCAGACCACCTGCACTGGGATGGCGCTGCCTTCGAGTGGCCCGTGCAGGAACGTTCTCGCCGCTGCGGAATTGCTGGCGCAAGCCGGGTCGGCGATGAGTCTCTACGACGGCAGCGCGGTGAACTGTTCAGCGTTCGGCAACGATGCTATCAATCGCATTCAGGATCCAGCCGACTACGGCTCAATCTTCGTCGCGCAGTTCGCGGGCACTCCGCACGAGGGATATGCCGCGGGCTATTGGGGCGTCGTGGGCGCTTCGGCAAATGACTTGTCCCTAATTCCCAATCGGTCTCGACCCGGTACTATCGGTCTGAACTCGTCATCCAACGGTGCCTTTAGCCGTGGCCCTGCATATCTGCTCGACGCGCTAGCTCATGAGGAGGCCCATGCATTTGGGTACCCGGATGACCCGACGGATTCACTCGATCCCGCAATCAATCCAGCGGAGGGAGCGGCGAGGGCCTGCAGAAACGCTGTGTATGGGCCGTAGGCGTGTGCGAGAGGAGAGCACGAGACAGCTATCGCCGATGCGAGGTCCGTTATTGTCGACCACCGGCGCCCAAGGGATCATCATTCGGGAAGGTTCAGCAATATTCCGTACTGCTCGGAGTGCAACAACATGACGCGACTTTTCCTGGTTCTCACCGTGTGCGCGCTGGCCCCGATGAAGGCCGGTGGTCAGACCCTATACATAGGTACACTGACCAACCCGCCGCCCTCTCTGGCGCGCGGGGAGCGCATCACGCTGAAAGGCCAGGATAGTATCATGGCGGCTGCCGTGCTCCGGCACGCGCGCTATCTGTGTGAAGAGGGGATCCCGACAGTTTTCGGCCCGATCCAATCCTATATCGATCGATTCGGAGATCACACGCCCCTTCGGTGTCGGCTGTGGCGCGGTCACTTCTTGTTCGGGGATGCTTTCCTTTTCGTCGACACGACGGGGACCCACAGGATCCTCGTGGCGGACATGGGTCTTGTGGGAGGGAGGTGGCGCTTCGACTCCTTGGCGGCCGCCATGACAGGGCGGCTCGGTGCGCCCCGTCGGTGTACGGGTCCTGTCATGAGCGCGCCGTTCGACCGGGATCTAGCCATCGCGCAGTGGCCGAGACCTGGATTGACCACTCAGCTCCGCCTGGTCAAACGCCAGGTCACGGACACGTCGGGGACGATGGTGGAGCTCCAGATTGTGCGGGGCGACCTCGCCTGCGGCCTGTGGGTGGGGGTTGAGCACGCGATGTAGCAGCGCCCGGGTTCTCGCAGTGATTCACCCGCCAGCGGGTTATCCCGCCGATCGCGTTCATACCGCCTTGACATGCTGGTACACGAAGAGGCTCACGCATTTGGCTATCCGGATGATCGGATCGATTCAAATGATCCAAGGAGAAACCCTGGCCGAGGGGGCTGCGGCAGCGTGCGCGAACGCGGTCTACGGACCATAACAGGGGTCAGCGGGCATGGCTCGCGTACACCCGTAAGCCAATGATCTCTCTGACGCGACGGTACAAGACTCACATGATCAGCCTACACGCTTTCGTGACGCTTCCATCGGATTGGAGTTGCGCTTTCGCCTCAGCCGCCCGGCTGGCGCCACTGGCTTCGGTGCTCCCGTGCGTACCGGCCCGCTCCCAGACGTTGCGGCTGGAACTCCAGCGGCCCTCGGACCGGCGGGTGATCGAACGGCGGATCACAGTCGTGAACAGGGACAGCGTGATGACCCTGGCCCTTTCTCCAAGGGGGCGCTACGCCTGCGTCGGCGGAATGCCGGTTGTGGATGGCCTTGGCCGGCTCGACAGCGACGCTTTTGGAGCTCAGGCTCTTCTGGAATGCGTCGCCGATGGCAGCCCGGAAGGGGGGCCTGCTGACTTCGTGTTTGTCGACACCAATAGCACGCACACGGTCGCCGCAGCGGGTAGAACTCTCGGTGGCGGTCGGATGCGTTTCGATTCACTGGCGGCCATATGGGGTTAAGAGATAAGCCCCCTCGGACTTCACCCCTCGGCACGGCGGGTTGATTTGACACGCGTCAGAGAGAGCTGTAGAGTCCGACTACTCAGATGTTTGCACCGGGCTCGTGGCGGCCGTCGCACGCTGGGCAGGAATGTTCCAAGGCAGCCATCCCCACGCGTGTATTGGCGATGTAATGGGCAGAGGGAGAGGAAGAGACCGAAAGCGCGCCCGACAACAAGCGCTCAAGACAGGAGCGCGGGTAGGCGTGCGTCCTCGCGCATACAAGGATGAAATGGGACTCTTCAAGGAGTACATAGAGGCCGGCATAAACGGCCCGCAACTCGATATCGCTCGACGAGCACAGTTAAAGCGCATCGGAGAGCTGAGGCAGTCCGCAGTGGTCACATACGCAGCCCGCATCGCCTCCCTACCTCAGCAGGTAGATATCTCTGTTTCCTATGACGACATCCTTCCGTTCAAGGACGTCTTGGACGGGATTACCGGCGAGCGGGTTACAGTGCTGCTAGAAACGCCGGGCGGGTCTGGAGAAGTGGGACGAGATATGGTCGAATTGCTGCACGAGCGATTTAAGCACGTGACCTTCCTCGTACCGGGAATGGCCAAGAGCACAGGGACAATCATGTGCCTTGGGGGTCATGAGATTCTTATGGGACCCACGTCCTCGCTCGGACCGATCGACGCTCAACTCTTGCAGGACGGCAAGCGTTTCTCTGCTGACGCGTTGCTGGAAGGGTTCAAGAGCATCAAGGAGGAAGTGGAAAAGGCGAATGGGCAACTCAATTCGGCCTATATCCCTATGCTGCAACGGATCTCGCCTGGCGAGTTACAAAATGCGCAGAACGCTCTGGAATTTGCACGCGCTACGGTCGCAGACTGGTTGGCGAAGTACAAGTTTTCGGATTGGACTAAGGATGGATTGCCAGTTTCGGACGACAAGAAACGCGATCGCGCTCGACACATCGCCGACGAACTTGCGAAGCAGAGCAAGTGGTATTCTCACGGCCGCTCACTCCGAATTCCAGACCTCGAACGACTTGGGCTTAAGATCGACGACTTTAGTAAGAACGCGGAGTTAAATGATGCCGTAATGCGATATCACGTGCTGCTCCGGATGACGTTTGAGGGCGGCGCGGTTTACAAGATTTACGAGACACCAGACGCCACGATCGCGAAGCGTTTTCAGGTACCTGCGCTGAACCCGGAGCAGGCCGCGAACCTCTTCGGCGCGATGCAGGCAGCCCCGACGGTCCAGGTGGAAGTCACCTGTACGCAATGCGGGGCTAAGTCCAACGTGCAGCTAGATTTCGCTCCTGAGCAGCCGTTGCAACCGGGCTCAGTCCGCTACCCGGATCAAGGGACGATCCCTTGTCCACGTTGCAAATCTCCCATACCGTTAGTCCCAATTCGGGCCGATATTGAAAATAGGTTCGGCCGTAAGGCGCTGACTCCTCAGCCCAAGAACTGACATGCAGCGACGGAATGCGAAGGACACAACGGACAAATTCGATTCACTGTTCGAGCTGGTTGCAGGCGCTGGCAACGCTTCAATTGTGGAATACAGTGAGGCGATAGACAGACAGGTTACTGCAATTCGGCGGCTCGAAGAGGTGACGCGCCAGGTCGACTTACCATATATCGGAAGCTACCTGTCCGTCTGAATTTTCCAATCTGAGACAAGACGCGGGGGGGAGGGCAGTTTGCCCCACCCTCCGCGTTTTTTTTGAGCGTCCTCGCGCACCGCCGGATCGAGTATCGGACGTTAGCTGACGCGCTAGCTTAGCCGGCCACTCTCACCGTTATGGTGCGTCACGCCGCGGACGCTTGCGTGCGAGGGCTTGCAGTGCTTCCCAATGCATCGCATGCGGAATGTACTGACCTCGAAGCACTCGCCGACAATAGGAAATTGAGAGACCTGTCACGCTGCGCACGTCGCGCGCGGATACGGCGGCGAGCATTGGGAAAATGTCTCTCGCAAATACGTGCGGACTAGGAATGACCGGGTGTGCTCCTTCCCACGCTCGCATCTCAGCCGCTCGCCGACTACGTGCGTCGCCCAGGAGTTGCCGTGTCTCGTCTGAGGGGCCAGCGCCCTTCTCTTCCCGTTGCCGGCGTCGCAGGGTGTAAGCGGCGGTGACATAGTACACGAAATCGGCGGGTGAAAGTGCACACTTGGTCCCCCGACCCGGGTTGGCCGGTGCCGAGCGTTGGAGCGGCAGCGGTTCGATCCCTGAGCCATGTTGCGCCTCCCCTTGGTGGTGGAGGCGCCGGTGTACGGATGGGAGCCCCTCGTGCTGCTCAAACACCTCCTGGAGCAAGGCGTACCCAAGACCGCGATCGCGGAGCGCTTAGGCGTGAGCCGGCGCGTGATCTACAAGTGGCTGGCCAGTGGCCAGCTTGATCGAGATGTCAGTGACCCGCCGCCGCCGCGGGTGCGCACAGCGCGGCCGACCGTGCTCGATCCCTACCACGCGCTGATCGAGACCCGACTCGGGACCTACCCGGAGCTGTCCGCGGTGCGCCTCTTTGCCGAGTGTCGGGCAGCGGGCTACCCTGGGAGCCTCACCCAGCTCAAAGCGTTCGTCCGTCGCGTGCGCCCACGGCCTGATCCGGAGCCGGTGATCCGCTTCGAGACCGCGCCGGGGCATCAAGCGCAGGTCGACTTCGCTGAGGTGCGATTCCCGTGGGGGAAACGCTTCGCCTTCATGGTCGTGCTCGGGTACTCGCGCCTCTTGTGGCTGCGGTTCTATCCGCGGCAGACGATGCAGACGGTGATGACCGGGCTCGAAGCGGCCTTCGCCGCCTTCAGTGGTGTGCCGGTCGAGCTCCTCTTCGATCAGATGAAGGCCGTGATCATCGCCGATGAGCGCCCGGGTGGCGGCAAGCTGTTGGAAAATGCGGAGTTTCTTCGCTTCGCGGCCCACTGGGGATTTCGCGTCCGCGCCTGTCGCCCGTACCGGGCGCAAACGAAAGGGAAAGTCGAGCGGCCGATCCGCTACCTGCGCCAGAGTTTTCTCTACGGACGCGAGTTCTTGGGCGACGGCGATCTCGCCGCGCAGGCCGCGCACTGGCTCGAGACGGTCGCCAATCCACGGATCCACGGCACGACGGGCGAGGCGCCGCGCGAGCGGTTTCTTCGCGAGGAGCGACCCGTGCTGAGGGCGCTCGCCCCGCACCCTTATCGGCCCGTGGGCCTCGATCCTCGGCGGGTCAGTGCGCCGCCCGCCGCGGCCCCGTCGCCGGTGCAGGTCCCGCACGTCGTCGTCGAGCGCCGGCCGCTCCGCTGCTATGGCGAGCTCGCCGAATGGAGTCCACCGACCCGTGACGAGCTCGTGGACGCCGAGCTCGTCGCGGTGGCGGACGCATGAAGGCGCCCTCCCTCCGGGATCGGCTGCGCGCGCAGCTCGCCGATCTTAAAATGCCGGGCGCCCTGGAGGCGCTCGATGGCGTCCTCGCCGCGCTGGACAGTGGCACCGTGCAGGCCCCGGCCGCGCTCGAGCAGCTCTTGGGCGCGCAAATCACGCTGCGCAATAATCGCCGCCTCCAGGCCGCGATGCGCTCCTCGCGACTCCCGGTGTGCAAGATCACCCAAACTCGCGCAGTCCACGAACAGGCAAGTTTGCGCGGTTGGGTCGTGCAGTTTAGTGGTGCTTCTCCTCCTGTTTGTCCCGGGGGTGCATGCCGGACTCCGGTCGCGGACCG
>Ga0209062_1001158_pt1 | contig 51896 bp, 57 predicted proteins | sample Coa_R2_2_FD_187158 | JGI IMG/M metagenome (GOLD analysis project Ga0209062, IMG submission 187158) | Surface soil microbial communities from Centralia Pennsylvania, which are recovering from an underground coalmine fire - Coalmine... | ecosystem: Environmental > Terrestrial > Soil > Unclassified... | reverse complement strand
CCCGAAACTTCTGCATCCTGCGGTCCTGTAGCCACGCTGTCCGGTTCATCGGTCCTGCTCCTCGCAGGCCCAGAAAACCGGACAACTCGTGTGCTACCTAACCCGGACAACTCGTGTGCTTACGACATTTCGTCCCGTGCCCTGTTGTCGCAGGGGCGTGCCGTCGCTATAACGACGCCCCGCGAGCCGGGCTCGCGTGGGGAGACCACGAGTTCTGCACGGAGTGGGGTGCATGCGCGCCGACGTGAAAGAAAAAAACTACCGGCCGTCCGACAAAGAGCCGTTCATGAACGACCGCCAGCGGGAATACTTCCGCAACAAGCTCCTGACCTGGCGCGAGGACATCCTGAAGGAAGCCAAGGAGACGCTCCAGCACCTTCAGGACGAGAACCAGAATCACCCCGATCTCGCCGACCGCGCATCCTCGGAAACCGACCGGGCGATCGAGCTGCGCGCGCGCGACCGCCAGCGCAAGCTGATCGCCAAGATCGATGCCGCCCTGCAGCGCATCGAGGACGGCAGTTACGGCTACTGCGAGGAGACCGGCGAGCCGATTGCGCTCAAGCGCCTCGAAGCCCGCCCGATCGCGACCCTCTCGATCGAGGCGCAAGAGCGCCACGAGCGGCGCGAGCGCGTGTATCGTGACGACTGAGGCGCCGGCGGCGCGCCGCTCAAACCATCCAATCGGCGGCGCGAGCGCGTGTATCGCGACGACTGAGGGGCCGGCCGCGCCGCTCAAAGAATCGGATCAGAGACCTTAGGTGGGCGAAATCGCTCTTGCGATTTCGCCCACGTCTGTTTCGGACGATTGGCCCGCGCCACGGCACGGTGGCCGTCGCCCACCCTACGGATTCCTCATGTCGGAAAAAGCCGCGGCCTCCGGCGGGGGAGGCGCCGGAGGCCGCGTCGTTGCGCCGTCCCGACCCGGAATCGGGGTGCGGCGGGGAGCACGGAAATCAACAAACGTCGGTGACGAACAAGACGCGAAGCACCGTTGCGACTACCGATCACCAGCTACGCAAAGCCGACGACTGACCCAACCTCAAAACGGCAGCACCACGTCCATCAGCTGACTGCCGTAGCGCGGCTGCTGGATGTCCATGATCTGGCCGCGACCTCCATAGGCGATCCGCGCCTCGGCGATCTTGCTCGAATCGATGGTGTTGTCGCTCTGGATGTCCTCCGGCCGCACGATGCCGGCGACGATGAGCTCGCGCATCTCGTAGTTGACGCGGATCTCCTGCTTGCCCTCGACCACCAAGTTGCCGTTCGGCAGCACCTGCGTGACCACCGCCGCAACGTTGGTCTGCAACGCCTCCTGGCGGTTGATCGAGCCCTTGCCGTCGTTGTTCATGGTGGAGTCGGTGGTGAGCAGGCGGCCGGGCAGGGCGGCGCTCGGCGTCTGCGTCTTGGCGCCGAGGAAGTCGGTGATGCCCGAATCTTCCGTATTGGTGCGGCTGCGCTGCGTCTCGTTCTGCAGCACCGCCTTGTCGGTGATGTTGACGACGACCGTGAGAATGTCGCCGATCTGGCGGGCGCGCTGGTCCTTGAAGAAGGCGCGTGAGCCGTTGCGCCACAGCGAGTTCGGATTGTAGGTCGCCGGCTGCGGCGTCGGCATCGGCATCTGCACCGGCTTGTAGCCGGGCTTGGTGGTCGGGTTGTCGATCGCCGAGAGCTTCGGCTGCTCGCCGATATTGGCGATGCGGTTGACGGCGGAGCAGCCGCACATCAGCGACGACAGCGTCACGGCGCCGACGAGCGCGAGCGGACGCGGACGCAACAGCAACAGATGACTCTTCGACATATTTCCTCGCTCGTGTTCAACGTGACGCAACGGATTGCAGCGTGGCGGCTCCGGCCCGAACCGTGGTCGACACGATGGTGACGCGGCTCGGCCCGCTGACCGTGCCCTGGACGGTGCGCTTGGTCTCGATATTGGTGACCGTGATGGTGTCGCCCATGGCGCCCGCCTCGAGCGCCTTGCCGCGCGTCGTCAGCAGGATGCCGGGCACCTCGTAGACCAGCGTGACGTTGTCGTCGCGATGCACCAGCTCGGGCTTCATCAGCTGGCCGCGCACCAGCACCTGCCCGGCGCGCATCTGCTGGCGCACCGCGAGCCCGACCGCATCCTCGACCGTCGTGATCGGCTCGCCGGTGACCTCGGCCTTCGGCCGTCGCTCGATCGTGAGGTCCGCTGCCTTGACGACGTCGCCGCGGGCCAGCGCCTGCGCGAGCACCGCGGTCGCGACCGTCTCGACGATGGTTCCGGTCAGCCGCAGCGGCACGCGGCGCATCGCCCGGTTGCCCGGCACCTCGAACGAGACGTCGAAGCGGCCGGAGCGCGGATCGAGCGAGGCGCCGACGAGCGAGAGATCGGTCGTCGCCGAAGGGTCGATTGTGATCGGCTGCACGATGCCATCGAGAGTCACGCGCAGGTTCTTCGCCTCGCCGAAGCCGTAGCGGCCCGCAAAAGTGCGGGCGATGCTCGCCTCGATCTCGGTCGCATCGATCGTGCGCCCGGTGCGGGTGACCTCGACGGTGGCGATGCCCTGGGTGTCGAGCTGATGCAGGTGATAGGGCCGGATCGCGTCGATCACCTGCTGCAGCGTGACGCGCCCGGTGGTGCCGGCGTCGGGTGAGCGGAAGATCGGGGTGGCGGCGGCGTCGCCGGCATTGTCGATCATGTCGCCGATGCGCACGAGGTCGTCCGACACGGTAACGACGCGCTTGAGCGTCGGCATCGGCGCCGGGGCAGCCTCCTCGGCGGCTGCCGGCGTGGCTGCGACGACGCCGATGACGAGCGCGATCGCGGCGGGGCGGATCACCGCGGAGGTCTTGGCGCGGATCATCGTGAGGATCATGGCGGCGCTCCTCGTCAGCGATAGAGACCGGAGGTCGTCTGCAGCATCTGGTCGGCCGCGGTGATGACCTTGGAGTTCATCTCGTAGGCGCGCTGCGCCTGGATCAGGTTGGAGATTTCCGTCACCGGCTCGACGTTGGAATTCTCCAGGTTGCCCTGCTGGATGCTGCCGACCCCGGCGGTGGCGGCGAGGCCGTCAGTCGGCGGACCCGAGGCCGGGGTCTCGGTGAACAGGTTGTCGCCGATCGGAAGCAGGCCGGGCTCGTTGAGGAAGGTCGTGATGGTGAGCTGGCCGAGCGTGGTCGGGTTGGTGCTGCCCTGGGTGATGACCGACACCTGGCCCTGGCTGTTGATGGTGAGCGCGCTCGAGTTGGCCGGGATGGTGATGCCCGGCTGCACCACGTTGCCCTGCGCCGTGACGATGCGGCCCTGCGCGTCCATCTGGAACGAGCCGTCGCGCGTGTATGCGAAGGTGCCGTCGGGCAGCTGGATCTTGAAGTAGCCGTCGCCCTGGATGGCGAGATCGAGCTTGCCGCCGGTCTGCGTCAGCGTGCCCTGGGTGACGATGCGCGGCGTGCCGACCGTCTTCACGCCCGAGCCGATGTCGACCCCGACGGGGAGTATGTTGCCCTGGGTCGAGGTCTGCGTGCCGATGCGGCGGACGTGCTCGTACAGCATGTCCTCGAATTCGGCTCGCTGGCGCTTGTAGCCGGTCGTGGTCATGTTGGCGATGTTGTTGGCGATGACCTCGACGTTGAGCTCCTGGGCCATCATTCCAGTCGCGGCGGTGTTGAGTGCTCGCATCGTACGGGTCCTCGTCTACTCGGCTACTTCAGCTCGCTCACGTCGGCACGTTGGCGAGCTGGGAAATGGCGTTCTTGTGCAGGTCGCTCTGGTTCGACAGCAGCTGGGCGACTTGCGCGTAGGAGCGCGAGATCTGGATCAGGCGCGAGATCTCGACGACGCCGCTGACGTTCGACTTCTCGATCGAGCCCTGGATCAGCTTGGTGTTGGGATCCGGCGTCGCGGCGACGCCGGCCGGCGCGACGTAGAGGTTGTTGCCTTCCTTCTGCAGCTGCTGCGGCGCCGCGAAGCGGACGATGCGGAGCTGGCCGCGCTGCGACTCGGTGTTGGTGGCGCCGGCCTCGGTGACGGTGACGCGCCCGTCCGGCGTGATCATCACGCTGTGGTCCGTCGGCTGAAAGACGATCGGACCATTGTCGCCCAGCACGGGCTGCCCGTCGGCGGTGACGAGCTGGCCTTGGCCGTTGATCACCAGCGAGCCGTTGCGGGTGTAGCGCTCGCCCGCCGGGGTCTGCACCACGAGGTACCCGTCCCCGTTGAGCGCGACGTCGAGCGGATTGCCGGTCTGCTGGATCGGGCCGGCGCCCATGTTGCGCCAGGTGCCGCGGTCGTTGACCATGTCGAGCACCCGGTCGGCCGGCTGGAAGCGGTTCTCCCGCGCCACCGGCATCAGATACTCCTCGAACATCGCGTTGTCGGCCTTGAAGCCGGTGGTGTTCATGTTCGCGACGTTGTTCGCGACCACGTCCATCTGCCGTTCAAGCACCATCTGGCGCGACAGTCCGACGAGAAGTGCATTCTCCATCGGCGATCTCCCCTTGTCCGACCGCCGCGTTCTCCCAAACGCGGCGGCTGGCCTCGCAACCCTTCGGCTCTCCCAAGCCGGGGGCGCGCGTTAACCATGTGCAGGGGGCGTGCCAGAGTCGAAAGCTGCGTCGCCGCAATGGCTTGACAAAAATCGACGCCGCGACGCCGCGGCAGAAAGCGCCGCTGCGGCAACGTCGCTCGGCAAAAATTTCCGAGCGGAAAGGTTGCGTTAACCATTCTGACACTAGCCTCACAAGCAAGAAGCCACGCAAGCGCCTGCGGAATCATTCCACCCGTTTGGGTTCGCCGCACGGCCCCGCATCAAGCGCGATCCGGACTACACGCTGGGACTAGACATGGCGGCCAAGGCTAAAGCAGCGGAAGCCGACGACGAGGCGGAAGGCGACGGCGCCGAGCAGGCACCGAAGCGCAAGCTGTCGTTGAAGCAGATGATCATGATCGGCGGCGGCGTCGTGCTGCTCGCCGTCGTGGGCGTCGGCGGCTACATGATGGTCGGCGGCCACAAGGCGCCGGTCGAGACGGTTGCGGTCGCCAAGCCCGCGGTGTTCGTCGACATGCCCGACGTGCTCGTCAACCTCAACACGACGGGCAGCGACCGCACCCAGTATCTCAAGGTGAAAGTGGTGCTCGAGCTGCCCGACGCGAAGGTCGAGGAGGAGATCAAGCCCGTGATGCCGCGCATCATGGACACCTTCCAGACCTATTTGCGCGAGTTGCGTCCCACCGACCTCGACGGCTCGGCCGGCCTCTACCGGCTGAAGGAAGAGCTGACCCGGCGCGTCAACATCGCGATCGCGCCGAACAAGGTCAACGCCGTGCTGTTCAAGGAAATCGTCGTCCAGTGACGGCTCTTCGCGAAGCGACGTTCTGACCATGGCAGATAATCAAGTCGACCAGGACGCATTGGCCGCCGAATGGGGCGCGGCCCTCGAGGACGATGCCGCGGCGCCGGAAGCCGCCAAAGCTGCGCCGGTCGAGACCGTCAGCGAGGAGATGGCGGCCCAGTGGGCCGCCATGATCGACGACACCAACTCGTTCACGTCGTCGAGCAAGGATCGCACCGAGCGCATCCTGAACCAGGAGGAGATCGACACCCTCCTCGGGTTCAGCATGACCGACGTCTCGATCAGCGACAATTCCGGCATCCGCGCGATCATCGACTCGGCTATGGTCTCTTACGAGCGCCTGCCGATGCTCGAGATCGTCTTCGACCGGCTGGTCCGGTTGATGACGACGTCGCTGCGCAACTTCACGTCCGACAACGTCGAGGTCACCCTCGACCGCATCACCTCGGTACGCTTCGGCGACTATCTCAACTCCATTCCGCTGCCGGCGGTGCTCGCCGTCTTCAAGGCGGAGGAATGGGACAATTTCGGCCTGTTCACCGTCGAGTCGAGCCTGATCTACTCGATGATCGACGTGCTGCTCGGCGGCCGCCGCGGCCAGACCGCGATCCGCATCGAGGGCCGGCCCTACACGACGATCGAGACCAACCTGGTCAAGCGCATGATCGAGGTGGTGCTCGCCGACGCCGAGCTCGCCTTCAAGCCGCTCTCGCCGGTCAAGTTCAACATCGACCGGCTCGAGACCAATCCGCGCTTCGCGGCGATCTCGCGGCCGGCGAATGCCGCCATCCTGGTGCGCCTGCGCATCGACATGGAGGACCGCGGCGGCAACATCGAGCTGCTGCTGCCCTACGCGACCATCGAGCCCATCCGCGACGTGCTGTTGCAGATGTTCATGGGCGAGAAGTTCGGCCGCGATCCGATCTGGGAAGGACACCTCGCAACCGAGATCGGCCAGGCCGAGATCGCGGTCGACGCCGTGCTCTACGAGGCGAAGCTTCCGCTGAAGCAGCTGATGAAGCTCGACGTCGGCGACACCCTCACGCTCGACCTCAAGCCCGACGCCATCGTATCGGTGCGCTGCGGCGACGTCACCCTGACGGAAGGGCGCATGGGCCGCGTCGGCGACCGCGTCGCGGTGCGCGTGTCGAAGCCGCTGCGCCGGCCGCGCACGACGTTTGCGATGTTCGAGAACGCCGGCGAGACGTCGAGCCGGTTGGAGGCCCCGTGAGCCACGCCTTCGCACTGATCATCGAGAGCCTGGTCGCGATCCTTCTCGCGATCACAATCGCTTACTGCGTCGTGCTCAACAAGAGGCTGATGCGCCTCAAGGCCGACGAGCACGCGCTCAAGGCGACCATCTCCGAGTTGATCACCGCGACCGAGATCGCCGAGCGCGCGATCGCCGGCCTCAAGCTCACGGTGCGCGAATGCGACGACAATCTCGGCGACCGCCTGCGCACCGCCGAGCGCTTCTGCGCCGACATCGAGCGTCAAATCGCCGCCGGCGACCGGGTGCTCGACCGGTTGGTCCGCATCGTCAGCGCGACGCGTCCCGAGACCGCCGTAACCGCAGCCGTCACGCCCGGATCCGTGCCCGCCATGCCTGTTCCGACGGCGCCTGCGCCGCTCGCGGCCGCGCCGGCCCAAATTCAAACGCAAGCCCCGATGCAAACCGCAGTGCAAGGCCCGGTGTCTGCGCCTACGCCCGTTCCGACGCCTGATCCGCGAGCCATGGTGGCGGCGGCGCAGGCGCTCGCCCAGCGCGCCCGTTCGCGGATGGGTGGCCGCGCCGCATGATGCGGTTCGTCCGCGAGTTGCGTCTGATCCCGGTCGTCCTCATCGCGATCAGCTGCCTTCTCGGCTTGAAGATCCTGGGCCTCATGCTCGACGGCGGCTTTACGCTCGCAGATCTCGATTTCAGCAGCACGCCGAGCGCGTCCAGCGCACCGGCGCCACCGGCCAACCAGCAGGCAAAGACCTCGTGGGCCGGGCAGATGTTCAATTTTCCCGACGTGACCGGATCGATCAATTCCGACCAGGACGCGGCGGCGAAGAAGAGGGACGCGGACGAACGCATGGCGCAGAACGCGCCGCCGGCGGCGCCCAAGCCTGCGGAGATCAAGCCTGCGGAGATCAAGCCTGCGGAAACCAAGCCCGCCGAGACCAAGCCGGCCGAGGCCAAGCCGGGGCCAACGCCGGCCAACCCGAAACCGGGCCCGGGCGGCACCGTTATTCAGCTCGACCAGAACAGCGGCGGCTCGCCGGCCGAGCGCGCCATCCTGGAGCGGCTCGGCGCGCGGCGCCAGGAGCTCGACCAGCGCGCGCGCGAGCTCGAGATCCGCGAAAGCATGATCAAGTCGGCCGAACGCCAGCTCGACGGCAAGGTCAATCAGCTCAAGACCATGGAGCAACAGGCGGGCGGCAACGCCGACAAGAAGGAAGAGCAGGAGGCGGCGCGGCTCAAGGGCCTCGTCAGCATGTACGAGAACATGAAGCCGAAGGACGCCGCCAAGATCTTCGACCGCCTGGAAATGCCGGTGCTGATCGCCGTGGTGTCGAAGATCAAGCCGCGCATCATGGCCGACATCATGGCGCAGATGCAGCCCGACGTGGCCGAGCGGCTGACCGTCGAGCTCGCCAATCGCGCCACCGGCAACGCCCAGCCGGCCCCGGCCGCCCAGCTGCCCAAGATCGAGGGCCACCCGCAGTGAAATTGGCCAACGAAAACAAGGCCCCGCGCCGCTCGGCGGAAGACCTTAACACCTTGATTTCTCTCGAATTGGGGTAACCGCTCGTTAAACGCGCCAGCCTAAGGTGTCCTACGTAGGCGCGTTTTAGTGATCTGCGCCCGAACAAAGGCGCAGAACGCGTCATGGGCCAGCCACGTAACCCATATGACGAGGCCGATCTGCGCCGCCGACCGATGGTCTGGCGGCGGCTGCGCGCGGCCGCGTGCGCCGTTCCGGTGGTCGCGGCGCTCGCGTTGAGCCCGTTCGGCGCCGCCCCGGCGCGCGCCGAGGCCGCCGTCAACGGCACAATCAAGGCCGACCTCAGCGGCGGCTATGCGCGCCTCGTCTTCCATTTCACGGACCAGATCGACGCCAACGTGCGGCTCGCCAACAACGTGCTGGTGATCTCGTTCAAGACCCCGGTGGACGTCTCGGTCGACAAGTTGCCCGGCGACGCACCTTCCTACATCGGCGCCGCCCGCCGCGATCCCGACGGCATGGCGGTGCGCATGGCGATCTCCCAGCACGTGCGCGTCAACTCGATGATGGCGGCCGAGGAGCTGTTCGTCGACCTCCTGCCCGACAGCTGGACCGCGCCGCCGCCCGCCTTGCCGCGCGAGGTGGTCGAGGATCTGGCGCGGCGCGCGCGCGCCGCCGAGAAGACCCAACGCGAGCAGGCGATGCTCGCGCGCGAGCGCAAGATCCCGCTCACCCCGGTGCACGTCGCCCATCAGCCGACGTTCTCGCGCTACGTGTTCGAGCTCCCCGAGCTGATGTCGGTCACCGATGAGCGCAGCAAGGACAAGCTCACGCTGGTGTTCGATCGCGCGCTGAAGTTCGATCTCGCCTCCGTGCTCTCGCCGCTGCCGCCGACCATCGAGACCATCACCAGCGCGCCCGGCGATCAGACGTCGTCGGTCACCTTCACGTTCATCGGCAAGGTCGACGTGCGCACCTTCCGCGAGGACAACAATTACGTGGTCGACATCATGCCGCTCGACGGCCGCGCGATGCCGTCGCAGCTGATCCCGCCGAGCAATCCGCCTGGCCTGCCGCCGGGCCCGGCGCCGACTGCAGCCGCGGCGCCTCGACCGGCGCCGCCGGCGACTGTCGCGGTGCCGCAGACCGTTCCGGCGCAACAGGTCGCCGTGCCGCCGCCGGTACCCGCTATGGCGCCGGTCGCCGTCCCGGCGCCGGCAGCTGTGCCTGCGCCTGCTCATCCGACGGTCGCGGAGGCGCCGGCGCCCGCTCAGCCATCGGCGCCGGCTCCGCCAGCGGCACCCCCCGCGTCGCCCGCGCCGACGGCGCAACCGGTCGCGCCGCCGGCCGCGACCGCGCCGGCTGCCAATCCCAAAGCGCCCACGCTCGCCGCGGCGCCGCCGGCCGCCGCGCCCGCCGCCACTGAATCGCGTAATCCCGATGGGCCGGTCGTCGCCGAGGTTCGCCGTCAGGGAGAGACCCTGAAGCTCACCTTTCCATTCATGGCGCCGACCCCGGCGGCGGTGTTTCGCCGCGCCGATACGCTCTGGCTCGTCTTCGACACCGCCGCAAAGATCGATCTCTCGGCAATTGCCGCCGCGGCGAACCGCACGCTGGGTGCCGCGACGATCGCGCCGGCGCGTGACGGCCAGGTCGTCCGCATCAAGCTCGGCCGTCCGCAGCTCGCGAGCGTCACCCAGGACGGGTTCGCCTGGACCGTCAAGATCGGCGACCTCATGCTCGATCCGACGCGGCCGCTCAGCGTCGTGCGCAGCGCGACGCCCAACGGCCGCACCGCCGCGGCCGTTCCGTTCGACGATCCGCGCACCGTCTATCGCCTGACCGACCCGGACGCGGGCGACACGATCTACGTCGTCACCGCGCTCGGGCCGGCGCGGGGCTTCCTCAAGGACCAGGATTTCGTCGAGTTCCGCGCGCTCAACTCGACCCATGGGGTCGCGATCGAGCCGCTCGCCGACGACGTCTCGGTCGAGCTCGCGAAGGACAAGATCGTGATCAGCCGGCCGGCGGGGCTCACGCTGTCGTCGACCGGCCCGGCCAACCGACGGGCCGGCAACTACAGCCCGTTCCTGTTCGACGTCCAGAACTGGGGCTTCGACCGCCAGGCCGCGTTCCGCGAACGCCAGGAAAAGCTGATCGACGCGGCCGCGGCCGCGGTCGACACCAAACGCAACGCGGCCCGGCTCGAGCTCGCGCGCTTCTACATGGCGCGCGACATGTATATCGAAGCCAAGGCCGTGCTCGATGTGGCGCTGAGCGATCAGCGCGCGACCGCCGACGATACCAGCGCAATCATCATGCGCGCGGTCGCCGAGCTCATGCTGGCGCGCAGCGACGAGGCGCTGAAGGATCTCGCCAATCCGCTGGTCGGCAACCAGCACGACGCCCAGATGTGGCGTGGCGTCGCCTTCACGCAGCAGGGCAAATGGGCCGAGGCGCGCGACGCCTTCCGCAACCTCGATGGCGCGATCGGCAGCCTTCCGATCGAGCTGCAGCGGGTAGTGCTCGAGGGGGCGGTGCGCGCCTCGATCGAGGCGCATGATTTCGCCGCCGCCACCAACCAGCTCAACGAGTTCGAGCAGGTCGGCATCCCGTCGAGCCTCAAGCCGTCGGTCGCGGTGCTGCGCGGGCGCCTCGCCGAGGCGCTCGGCCACAACGAGGACGCGCTCGCAGCGTATCGCGAGGCGGCCGAGTCGACGTCGCGGCCCGACGCCGCTCAGGGCCGGCTGCGCGAGACCGAGTTGCGCTACCAGCTCGGCGACCTCAAGCGCACCGACGTCATCGCGGCGCTGGAGACGCTGACCACGGTGTGGCGCGGCGACGATACCGAGACCGAGGCGCTGCAGGTCCTCGCGCGCCTCTATACCGAGGAGGCGCGCTATCGCGACGCCTTCCACGTGATGCGCACCGCCATGCGGGCGCATCCCAATTCCGAGATGACGCGGCGCATCCAGGAGGAGGCGGCCACCACCTTCGACTCGCTCTTTCTCGCCGGCAAGGGCGACGCCCTGCCGGCGATCGAGGCGCTCTCGCTGTTCTACGACTATCGCGAGCTGACGCCGATCGGTCGGCGCGGCGACGAGATGATCCGTCGGCTCACCGACCGCCTCGTCTCGGTCGACCTGCTCGACCAGGCAGCCGAGCTGCTGCAGCACCAGGTCGACCATCGCCTGCAGGGTGCGGCGCGCGCGCAGGTCGCGAGCCGGCTCGCCGTCATCTACCTGATGAACCGCAAGCCCGACCGGACGCTCAACACTCTCCATACGACGCGCACCTCGGATCTGCCGAACGAGCTGCGCAACCAACGCCTGCTGCTCGAGGCGCGCGCGCTCTCCGAGACCGGCCGCCACGAGGTCGCGCTCGAGGTGATCGCCAATCTCCGCGGCAGCGAGGTGACGCGGCTGCGCTCGGACATCCTGTGGGCGGCCAAGCGCTGGCGCGAATCCGCCGAGCAGATCGAGCTGCTCTACGGCAGCCGCTGGCGCGATTTCCGCCCGCTCAACGAGGCCGAGCGGGCCGACATCCTGCGCGCCGCGCTCGGCTATTCGCTCGGCGACGACATGCTCGGGCTCGACCGCTTCGTCGGCCGCTACGCCGCCAAGATGGTGGACGGGCCGGACCGTCACGCCTTCGAGGTGCTCGCGACGCCGGACAACGCCAACACGGCGGAATTCCGCACGATCGCCCGCCAGGTCGCGGCGACCGACACGCTCGAAGCCTTCCTGCGCGACATGCGCGTGCGCTATCGCGAGACCGGCGCCTTCGCCCCCGGCGCGGTCTATGGGCCGCGTCCGAAGACGCCGGTGGCCGCCGCCCCGCCGGCGCCCGCGCCGCCGGTCACCAGCACCGTCACGACGCCGGTGCGCGAGGCGTCGCGGTAGAGCAAGAGCGCAAGCCTATGTTCCGTAGCTCTGCACGAGGCTGCCGGCGACGAGGCTCCAGCCGTCGACGAGCACGAAGAAGATCAGCTTGAACGGCAGCGACACGACCACGGGCGGCAGCATCATCATGCCCATCGACATCAGGATCGAGGCGACCACGAGGTCGATGATCAGGAACGGCAAGTAGAGCAGGAAGCCGATCTCGAAGGCGCGCCGCAGCTCGGAGATCATGAAGGCGGGCACGAGCACGCGCAGCGACAGATCCTCGGGCTTCGCCGGCGCGGCGTCGTGCGACATGTCGAGGAAGAGCTTCAGGTCCTTCTCGCGCACGTTCTTCAGCATGAAGTCGCGCAGCGGCCCGGCGGAGCGATCGAACGCCTGCTCGGTGGTGATCTGGTTCGCCATCAGCGGCTTGATGCCGACATCGTAGGAGCGCTGGAAAGCCGGCGCCATCACGAAGGCGGTGAGGAAGAGCGCGAGCGAGACCAGCACGGTGTTGGGCGGCGCGGTCGCGGTGCCGAGCGCGGTGCGTAACAGCGAGAGCACCACCACGATGCGGGTGAAGGACGTGACCATCACCAGGATCGAGGGCGCGAGCGAGAGCACCGTCATGAGCGCGATGAGCTGGATCACGCGCTCGGTCAGGCCGGTGCCCTGGCCGAAATTGATGCTGATGTCCTGGGCGCCGGCAGACGCCGTGAAACAGAGGACCAGCCCTACCCCGGCCGCTACCGTCGCGAGACGAACGCGGCGGCCGGATGGCAGGAGCTTCACGATTTTCCTGACGGACGGCCGAGCAAGCTAGCCATCTCCTGTTCCAGATTGTCGAAGCCGGGTTTCGTCGCCGGCTTGGCGCCGGAGGCGCCGGCCCGCGCTTCGCGCTGCGGCCCGGTCGGCTCGGCGCGTACCACCTCGACCGCGCGCGGCGTCGGCGGCGGCTCGGCCGTAGGCGGGGTTACTTGGCGTGGACGCTGCAGGGCGGATTCGAGCCGCTGCGCCATCTCGGTGAGATTTTGCTCTTCGCTTTCGCTGACCTGCAGCGGCGGCGGCGCGGCCGGCGGCGCTCGGCGCGCCTCGGCACTGCGGCGTGGCGGCGGAGGCGGGGCGTCGGGATCGAGGAACGAGCGCGACAGATCGGCCGCGAGGCCGGAGAGGCGCTCGGAATTCTGCATCCGCATGGAGTTCTCGGAGGTGCGGGGGGCAGGGGGCGGCGTGGCGGGCGGCTCGCGCTCGGCGGCGGCGCGCGGCTCGCGTTCCGCCGCAACCCGCGGCTCGCGCTCGGCGACGACGCGCGGTTCGCGCTCGGCCGCAACCCGCGGCTCGCGCTCGGCGACGACGCGCGGTCCGCGTTCCGCCGCGATACGCGGTTCGCGTTCGGCCGCAATGCGCAACTCGCGCTCGGCCGGCATGCGCGGCTCGCGCTCGGCGCCCCGCGGCTCGCTGTCCGGCACGACGCGCGGTGCCGGTTCAGCCGCCTCCGACCAATCGGCGCCTTGCTCGTCTGTTTGCGGCACTGGAAGCGGGGCTACGGGAGGGGCCGCGCGCGGGGCACGGGAAATGGCTTCCGGCTGCGCCGGCCACATGCTGCCCTCGCCAAGCGGCATGGCGCGCGGCAGGATGTCGGCTGCACGCGGCGGCGGCGCCTCGCGCGCCGGCGCTGTCGGGATGCCGCGCACGATATTCGGCTCGATCACCACGTCGCTCGGGCCGCCGATCATGATCAGGTGCTCGACATTGTCGCGCCGGATCAGGAGCAGGCTGCGCCGCTGGTCGACCGCCGCCGACTCGATCACCGCGAGCCGCGGCTGACGTCCGCGCACCGACCCGGAGGCGAGCGCGCCCGCGCCGAACCGGCGCAAGAGGTAAAAGGCACCCGCCATGAGTGCGATGATGGCGACGAACGCCACCACGTAGCGCACCGGATCGATGCCGTAGAACATCCGCCTTCTCCGCGCTCCGCGCCCCTCGGGACCCGTTCCACCCGGTCCGCGACATGGTTAACGGCCGCGGCAAAATCTGCCGCGCCAGCCTTTAACGAATCATTAACACGCTTCGAGGTTTTGCCCCACAACGCGCGGTTTCACGAGCATTTTCTTGGTAAACGGCAGATTAAAGGCATTCCGTCGCAGCGGGCCGAATTAACGCGCCGTTAACCATACGGGAGGCAAAGTCTGCCGAGTGGCGCCGTCGGAACTTGGCGCCACGCAAGGAGGTTCGCATGGCGATCGCCGACATCCCGATCCTGGCAATGTTGCGTACGCGCATGCAATGGCAGCAGCAGCGCCAGCAGGTGCTGGCGCAGAACGTCGCCAATGCCGATACGCCGAATTACCATCCGGTGGAGCTGGTCGAGCCCAAGTTCCAGGTGGCCGATGCGGCCTTCGGACCGCTGCAGCTCACCCGCGACGATCCTGGACAGCTTGCGGGCCTCTCCGATCCGACCTCGTTTCCGGGCAACCGCCAGCAATACGAGGTGCGTCCCGCCGGCAATGCCGTGAACCTCGAGGACGAGATGATGAAGGTGGCTGAGAACCAGATGGATTTTCAGACTGCGACGCAGCTCTACACGCACAGTCTGAACCTCATCAAGACCGCGGCCGACAAGAGCTGATCGCCTAGCAAGTCCGCTCGCAAATGGCTTGCAAGCCCACTTGCAAGCTCGCTCGGAGGTAACGCATGGATTTCGTCAAATCGCTCGCCATCGCGGCATCGGGCCTGCGCGCGCAGGCCGGCCGCATGCGCATCATCTCGGAGAACATCGCCAACTCCGACTCGACCTCGCAGGTGCCGGGCGGCGATCCCTATCGCCGGCGCGTCCCGACCTTCCAGGCCGAGTTCGACCGCTCGCTCAACGCCCAGGTCGTCGCGCTCGGCCCGGTGCGCAACGACACGAGCGCCTTCCACATGAAGTACGAGCCCGGCAACCCGGCCGCCGACGCCCAGGGCAACGTCAAGTATCCCAACGTCAATCCGCTGATCGAGATGACCGACATGCGCGACGCCCAGCGCTCCTACGAGGCAAACGTCAACGTCATCGGCGCCACGCGCAACATGATCCAGCGCACCCTCGATATTCTGCGCAACAGCTGATCAGGACCCTCGTCATGGCGACTCCCGGACTGGCCGCAAACGCCTATGCGCAGATGGCGCGCATCACCGACGCAGCCGCGGGCATCCGGCGCGCCGCGACCAACATCGCCGGCGTCGGCGCCGACCAGGGCCCGAACTTCACCGACGTGCTCAAGCAGGCGTTCGCCTCTGTGCGCCAGGCCGGCGAGAAATCGGACAACCAGGCGCGCGCTCTCGCGACCGGCACCAACAAGGCCGACATCGTCGACGTCGTCACCGCGGTCGCCGAGACCGAGACTGCCGTGAACACGCTGGTCTCGGTGCGCGACAAGGTCATCGCCGCCTATCAGTCGATCATGCAGATGCCGATCTGACAGGAATCAGTGCTCAGGGATCAGGGATCAGACATGCTGATCCTGAGCCCTGACCACTGAGCCCTGACCACTGATCCCTGACCACTGACAACAACTGATGCCTGATCACTTATCCCTGATACCCGATATGACCGGACCCGAAGTGCTCGATGTGGCGCGCGACTCGATCTACACCATGGTGCTGGTGTCGAGCCCGCTGATGCTGGTCGGCCTCGGGGTCGGCGTGGTGATCTCGCTGTTCCAGGCGCTCACCCAGATTCAGGAAATGACGCTCGTGTTCGTGCCGAAGATCCTCGCGATCTTCATCGCCATGCTGATCGTGCTCCCCTTCATGGCGCACGCGCTGCAAGGCCACATGATGCGGCTCGCCACCCACATCGCCACCGGGAACTAGCTGCCGCCGGAATAGTGGTGCCGCCTTGCGCATCGACGTCTCGTTCCTTCCCGAGCTGGCCGCCGCCTACATGTTGGTGTTTGCGCGCGTCGGCGCCATGCTGATGCTGCTGCCGGGGCTCGGCGAGTTGATGATCTCGACCCGCTTTCGCCTCACCACGGCGCTCATCCTCGCCGCCATCATGCTGCCGCTGCACCGCGCCGCCTATCACGTCGACCTGCACACGCTCGGGCCGGTGGGCGTGTTGCTCGTCGAGGAGCTCGTCATCGGCGCGCTGCTCGGCATGACGGCGCGGCTCACCGTGGCGTCGCTGCAGATCACCGGCTCGGTGGTCGCCCAGCAGCTCGGCCTCGGCTTCGTTACTGCGGTCGACCCGACCCAGGGCGAGCAGGGCGTGCTGATCGGCAACTTCCTCACCATTCTCGGCATCACGCTTCTGTTCGCCACCAACCTGCACTACCTGGTGATCGCCGCCCTCGACGACAGCTACTCGCTGTTCGGTCCCGGCGAGATCCCGATCACCGGCGACATGGCGTCGCTGATCACGCACACGCTCGCGGGCGCGTTCAAGATCGGCATCCAGCTCTCGGCGCCGTTCCTCGTCTTTGGCCTCCTGTTCAACCTCGGCCTCGGCCTGCTGTCGCGGCTGATGCCGCAGATGCAAGTGTTCTTCGTCGGCATGCCGCTGTCGATCATGATCGGCTTTCTCATTCTCCTTTTCGTGCTCGCCGCCATGATGGGCACCTACCTCAACAGCGTCGAAGGCGTGCTGCGCGAGCTTGCGCCGCACGCCGGCCAGATCCTGTAGCGGGGCAGGATATGGCCGAAGAACAGGACGACAGCGAGAAAACACAAGACCCGACGCAGCGACGGCTCGACGAGGCGGTGCGGCGCGGCGACGTGGTCAAAAGCCAGGAGGTCAATGCCTGGTTCGTGCTCGCGGCGGCCGCGCTCGTGCTGCTGAGCTTCTCGGGCGCCATGGGCGGCGGCCTGCTGACCATGTTCCGCGGCATCGTCGCCAATGCAGGGCGCATGCCGACCGACGGCGGCGCGCTCATGCATCTCGCCAAGGCGATCAGCTTCGAGACGCTCGCCGCCGTGGCGCTGCCGTTCCTGATCCTGCTGCTCGCCGCGATCGGCGGCAACGCGATCCAGCATCGCCTGGTGTGGTCGGCCGAGGCGCTGATCCCGAAGCTCTCCAAAATCTCGCCCCTCGCCGGGGCCGGGCGCCTTTTCTCCAAGCAGGCGCTGGCGAACTTCCTCAAGGGACTCGCCAAGCTCGTCGTCGTCGGCGCGGTCGCGACCACCATCCTGTGGCCGGCGCGCAAGCGGCTCGAAGGGCTGATCTCGGTCGACCCGTCGGTGACGGTCGCCTATGCGCGCAGCCTCGCGCTGCAGCTGTTCGGCGGGGTCGTCGCCATTCTCGCGATCATCGCCGCTGCCGACTACCTGTTTCAGTACCGCACCTGGTACGAGCGGCAGAAGATGTCGATCCGCGAGATGCGCGACGAGTTCAAGGAGACGGAAGGCGATCCCAAGATCAAAGCGAAGGTGCGCCAGTTGCGCCAGCAGCGCAGCAAGAAGCGCATGATGGCGGCGGTGCCGAAGGCGACCGTGGTGATCACCAACCCGACCCACTTCGCGGTCGCGCTGCAATGGGAGCGCGGCATGAACGCGCCGATCTGCGTCGCCAAGGGCCAGGACCTGATCGCGCTGCGCATCCGCTCGCGCGCCGAGGAGAGCGGGGTGCCGGTGGTCGAGAACCCGCCGCTCGCCCGCACCCTGCACGCGACCGTCGAGATCGACGCGGAGATCCCCGCCGAGCACTACAAGGCGGTGGCCGAGGTGATCAGCTACGTGATGCGGCTCAACGGCACGGCGCGCGGCCCGGCCAATGGGCCAGGGCCGGGGCCGGGCGCGGGTCGGTGATCCCCCGACATTAACGATTGCGGCCGCCAAAAATCCTTGCGGGCGCGCTCCGACTGGGGCACTCAGGAGAAAGGTGCTTCGGGACCGCAGGACTCACCCGGCAGGACCCAGCGGGGCCCAAAGGGACCGATGTAAGCCAGGATGGCGACCCAGGACGCAAGCGACAGGGTGGGCGCTGAGCGCCGCGGCAGCATCGGCATGGTGCTGCTGGTCGCCATGTTGCTGATCGCCGCCGCCGCCGGCCTGATGTTCGTCGGCCGTGGCGATGCCGAGCCCTATGTCCTGGCGCTGCTTGCCGTGCTCGGCATGATCGGGGTGTTCTCCCTCTTTGCCACCGCCGCCGGCATCCTCCAGGTCGCGGGGCGCGACCGCGGCAATCCGGTGTTGCGCGCGGTCGCCGACGGCGCGGTCGACGGCATCCTGGTCACCGACCCGTCCGGCCGTGTGGTCTATGCCAATGCGGCCTACCGGGCGCTGACCGACGCGGACGGCACCGAGGACGTGCGGCCGGTCGAGCGCGTCTTCCTCGGCGATCCGGAGGTATCGGAGGCGATCTACCGGCTGGTGAAGGCGGCGCGCGAGGGCCGCCGGCTGCAGGAGGAGGTCCGCGTCGTCGGGCTGCGCGGCGAGCCGGCGCGCTGGCTGCGCATGCGCGTGCGCCCGCTCGGCGAGACCGGCCGCGAGGCCCGCACGGCGGTGTGGACGGTCGCCGACGTGACGCGCGACCGCGACCGCAACGAGACCGCGATCATCGGGCTGCAGCACGCGATCGACTATCTCGACCACGCGCCCGCCGGCTTCTTCTCGGTCGATGCCGCCGGCCACATCGGCTACCTCAACGCGACGCTCGCCGGCTGGCTCGACTACGACCTCGCCCAGATCGGCTCGGGCGGGCTCAAGCTCGCCGACATCGTGCCGGGCGAGAGTGCGGCGCTGCTGTCGCGCTTTGTGGGAGAGCCCGGAGAAGTAAAGACCGAGGTGCTCGACCTCGACCTCAAGACGCGCGGCGGCAAGGCCGTGCCGGTGCGCCTGCATCACAAGGTCGCGTTCGCGGCCGACGGCACGCCGGGCGCCTCGCGCACGCTGGTGCTCAACCGCGCCCATGACGACGGCATCGACGCCCAGCGCGCCGCCGAGGTGCGCTTCGTGCGCTTTTTCCACAACACGCCGCTCGCCATCGCGACCGTCGACAAGAGCGGGCGCATCGTGCGCACCAATGCGCTCGCGGCGCGGCTGTTCGGCGGCAGCGGCGAGGCGGCGGGCGGCTCGGTCCTCGACGTCGTCGCCCCGGCCGGCCGCGCCGCCGTCGAGGGCGCGATCGCGCAAGCGGCTCGGGGCCAGGCCGACATCGCGCCGATCGACGCGGCGCTGGCCCGCGACCCCGCAGCGGCGCGCAACCCCGCCAGCAACCCCGCGATGGCGGGCGAGAACGACCGCTGGGCGCGCTTCTACGTGACGCCGATCGAAAACGCCCAGGGCGACCGCGAGGCCGCGATCGTCTACGCCCTCGATACCACCGACCAGCGCCGGCTGCAGAACGACTTCAACCAGGCGCAGAAGATGGAGTCGGTCGGCGAGCTCGCCGGCGGCATGGCGCACGACTTCAAGAACCTGCTCAACATCATTCTGCTGGCGACGGATTTTCTCCTTACCACGCACCGGCCGACCGATCCGTCCTTCCAGGACATCATGCAGATCAAGAACACCGCCAATCGCGCCGCCGGCCTGGTGCAACAGCTGCTTGCGTTCGCGCGCAAGCAGACGCTGGTGCCGCAGGTGCTCGACGTCGGCGAGGCGCTGTCCGAGTTCGGCGTGATGCTCAAGCGGATGATCGGCGAGCGGGTGACGCTCGAGGTGATGCGCGCGCGCGATCTGTGGCCCGTCAAGGTCGACGCCACCCAGTTCCAGCAGGTGGTCCTCAATCTCGCGGTCAATGCCGGTCACGCGATGCCGGATGGCGGCAAGCTCACCATCCGCACCGCCAATGTCACGGCCGAGGAGGCGCGTTCCTTCACGTCCTACAAGGGCATGCCGGCCGCCGATTATGTGCTGGTCGAGGTCGCCGATACCGGCACCGGCATCGCGCCGGACGATCTCGAGAAGATCTTCCTGCCGTTCTTCTCCACCAAGGAGGTCGGGCAGGGCACCGGGCTCGGCCTCGCCACGGTCTACGGCATCATCAAGCAGACCGGCGGCTTTGTTTATCCGGAATCTGAGCTCGGCAAGGGCACGACCTTCCGTATCTTCCTGCCGCGCTACGTCGCGACCGCCGGAGAAGCGGCCGCACCGACGCCGGCGATCAACGGCGTGCACGCGGCCGCGAGCGACGACACCGGGCAGGGGACGATCCTGCTGGTCGAGGACGAGAAGGACCTGCGCGGCCTCAATGCGCGCGGGCTCGCGTCGCGCGGCTACACCGTCCTGCAGGCCGGCAACGGCGTCGAGGCGATCGAGGTGCTGGAGAAGCACGACGGCAAGATCGACCTCGTCGTCTCCGACGTGGTGATGCCGGAGATGGACGGTCCCGCGCTGCTCAAGGAGCTGCGCCGGCGCAAGCCCGATCTCAAGATCGTGTTCGTGTCCGGCTACGCCGAGGAGGCCTTCGCCAACAACCGGCCGGAAGGCCAGCACAAGTTCCTCGCCAAGCCGTTCTCGCTCAAGACCCTGGTCGCGACCGTCAAGGAGACGATGGCGTCGTAACCTCATCCGTCATGCGCGGGCTTGACCCGCGCATCCACGTCTTGCTTCTGAGGAAGACGTGGATGGCGAGCACGAGCCCGGCCACGACGAGCATTGGCCGCTCCCCCCATGTCCCAGCCCCCGCACGACGATGAGCCCGAGTCCGACGCCGACCGGCGCCGGGCGAACCTGATCATCCTCGCCGTCGTCGCCCTCCTGATCCTCGGCGGCCTGTGGGTCGTCAATGCGCTGATCGACGCGCGCAAGGCGGAAGAATGCCTGGAGTCCGGCCGGCGCAACTGCGATTCGCCGACGCGATAGGCCCGCGCGCCCGGTGACGCGTTTGTGATCCGGGCTGAACCGACCCATAGCCATTGAAAACCGGAAGGTATTAGGAGCGCGAACGGCCGCTTCCTCGACGGTTTTTCTAGTCATTTCCGACCGCGAAGAGCGGAGGTTTACACCGACCCGATCGGTCGCCAAGCGCACGGCGGCGTGCGCGAGTGCGAAAAATCACACTTCGCGCAAGGACCGGACGCAGAGACGCGAACCCTGGCGCCGTTCGCGCGACAAATAGCCATGTGCGATCCCAACCTCGAACCGATGGAGGCGCAGATGAGGACCGCCCCGACCTTCGCCGACGCAAGCGAGCTTCCGCGCTGGACCAAGTTCGTCCTCGTCAACGGCCGCGTCCCGCGCGAGGAGGCCCATTGCGCGCTGTGCCGCAAGGCGATCGAGCGCGGCTACGTCCGCGCGCCGCAGACGCGGCGCCTCTATTGCGACGCAGCCTGCCTTGGCGTCCACGCCGCAACCGCGGCGGGCGCGGCCGACGATCGCGCCAGGAGGGCGTCATGAGGTGCGTAAACCCCATGTGCAGCCGCGGCATCGGCCTCGTCTCGCACCGGCTCGGCGCTTTCGACAAGCGGTACGCCTGCTCGAAAGAATGCCGCACGGCAGCCATCGCCGACATCAGGCGGGCGCGCTACCTCGCGTGGCGGCGTGCCGTCGTGAGCTGGCTTGCGGCGCATCTTCTTCCCCACGCGGGCGACGCGCGTCCACTGCCGGCACGGCTGCGCCTGCCCATCCGGTCGCGCTGAAGCCGACGCACCGGGCGTCGGCCAGCGGCCGCTCCTTACTCCGCAGGGATGCCGTCGATCGCAGTTGCGTTCGTGGCCGGCGGCTTTGCCGCCGAGCGCCACGGCATCAGCTCGTGCTGCCGCCTGATCAGGTTGCGAAACGGCGTCCAATAAAGCTGCCACACGGAATTGAGCTCGTGCGCCTCGCCGTCGCCGAGGCCGAGCACGAGCGTGTCCTTCTCGCTGTCGTCCGGCATGTAGAGCGTGCCGAACAACCGGTCCCAGAACGTGAACGTAAAGGCGAAGTTCTTGTCGCGATGCCTCGCTGCCACGCTGTGGTGGATGAGGTGCAGCGCCGGGCTCAGAAAGATCGCGCGCAGGCCACGCGGGAACATCAGCCACACATGCGAATGGGCGAGGTGATAGGCGCCGATCGTGTAGTAGAGGAAATCGAGCGCGTTGACGCCCGCGATCGTCACCTGCGCGGCCGGCCCCTGATAGACGTAGAGGAAGCCGCCGTTGATCGCGCCGACACAGAGCGCGATCACCTGGGTGCTGAGGATCTCGCCCACCGGATGCACCCGCAGCGCGGTGATCGGGGTGAGCACCTCGGCCGAATGATGGATCTTGTGGAATTCCCACAGCCACGGGATCTTGTGCTGCAGCCAGTGGGCGAAGAAGTTGCCGAAGTCGACCGCCATGAACACGACGATCGTGAAGACGATGCCGGCCATCAGGCCGGGCGTCGCCGGATCGCGGTTCGGCCCGAGCGCGAGATCGAGCGCCGCCACCATCCAGCCGGTGGTGGTCGCGGCACCGAGAAACATGAACCCGACCAGCAGCGCGATCACGAAATAGTTGACCAGCACGAACCGGTAGTCGAGCAGCGCCGAGGGGTGCAGAAACACGCGGCGCGGAAACAGGCTCGCGAGCAGCTCCCGCGGCGAGCGCGGCTCGCCGGTGTGCGGATCGAGCCGCAGCACCAGGATCGCGAGCACGAGCGCGACCGCGAGGTAGCCGACGAAGAAGCGGTCGGCCGGGCTCAGCGGCGCATAGCCGAAGGCGCTCAGGCGCGCCAGGATGTCTTGCAGCATCGCGTTCTCAGCCCGTGCGGGTCGCCGCCATGGAACGCGCGCAAGGCTTAGAACCGGTTAACGGAAGCTTGCCGGCGTTCCCGCGTGCTTAGCGGACTCTTTATTCGCGCATATCCTCGTCGGTGAACCGGACCCACCTCGCCGGGGATATGCGCTAAACCCAGTCCTTGATCACGATCGCGAGGCCCGCGACCGCGATGCTCGAGCCGAGCAGCGAGCCGCGCGGATAGCGCGCGATGATCCCGGCGAGGAACTCGGCCTGCAGCAGCACCAGCATGACGAGCAGGATCAAGAGCGCGGCGGCCGCCAGCACGGCGAGCAACAGGCTCGCGATCACCATCGCGCTCACGATCACGCCCGAGACCGCGTATTCGGCCGCGTAGATCCACAGCCGGGCGTCCCACCAGTCGAGCGAGGCACGCGGCCCGAAGGCGAGGAAGGTGATGTTCATCACGCGCAGCGCGCCATAGGCGAGCGCGTTCGCGGCGAGCGCCGCGAGCAGGCATTTGCCGAGGCAGGCGAGCAGGTTGCCCCGGCCGGTCAGGCGCGCGATCAGGGGCGGCCCGATGACGGAGAGCGCCAGCGCGGCGACGACGAGCGGCATCACGAACAGGAGGACGGCGCCGGCGAGCACGTCGGATGCGTTCGCGGTCGAACCGTGATAGCTCATGCGGTGGGCGAGATAAGCGACGATCAGCGCGTCGCAGAGAAAGACGGCGGCGAGGAAATTGCGCCGCATCTGCAGATGGGCGAAGCGGTCGAGCAGGGCGCGCCGCCGGACGCCGCCGAGGAAGGCACGCGTGCGCGCCGCCGCGGCGCCGAGCCGGCTGCGCTGCCGATCGTTGAGTGACCAGTCGGCGAGGGCGCCGGCGACGATCATCGTCCCGACCGCCTCGCCGTAGTTCACCAGGGCCTGCGCCGACGACCACATGCGCCGGCCGAATAGCACGCGCGTCCTTAACCATGCGTTGCCGCGATCAGCAACGACAGTTCCCGCTCAATGGGTCGTCGCGATCTGCTGCACGATCGGCGCCCACTTGGCCTGCTCGCCCTGGATGAAGGCGAGCGTCTCGGCGGGCGAGAGCGGCCGCTCCTCCCAGCCGATCGCGGCGATGCGCCGCGCGATGTCCGGGATCGCGACCGCCTTGATGAGATCCGCGTTCGCCTTCTTGACGACCGCATCAGGCGTGCCCGCCGGCGCGAGCAGGACGAGCCAGCCGCCCGCCTCGAAGCCGGGCAGCGTTTCGGCGACGGTCGGCAGGTCGGGGAATGACGCCAGGCGCTTTGGCGCCGCGACCGCGAGCGGCACCACGGTGCCGGCCGTCATGGCGCCGGCGAGGCCAGAATAGGCCTCGAACACCAGCGGAACGCGCTTGCCCGCGACATCGTTGAGGATCTGCGCGGTGCCGCCCGAATAGGGGACCATCTGCAGCTTGATGCCGGCGCGCGCCTGTAAGAGCTCGCCGGTGAGATGGGTGAGGCGGCCGCGCCCGTTGGCCCCATAGGCGAGCTCGCCCGGCTTCTGCTTGGCGAGCGCGATCAGGTCGGGCAGCGTCTTCGCCCCGAGCCATGGCGCCGCCGTAATGAACATGGGCGCGCCGCCGAGAAAGCCTATGGGAGTGAAATCGCGCGCCACCTGGACCGGAAGATTGTCGGCGGTGCCGGGCAGCGCCACGAAGGTCGAGAGCGCCATCAGGCCGAGCGTATAGCCGTCGGCCGTGGCCGTCGCGGCCGTGCGCACCGCGAGCGAGCCGCCGGCGCCCGGCTGATTGACGACCACCGCCTGCTGTCCCCACACCTGGGAGAGCCCCTGGGCGACGACGCGCAGGATCGCGTCGAGCGCGCTGCCTGGGCCGGAGTCGGAGATCAGCCGCACCGCATGAGTGGGATATTGCTGCGCGCCGACCGGCGCGGCGAATAAGGCGGACAACGCGAGCAGGCCTAGAATGGCGAGCGCGCGCAGGCCTTGGCGCATGCGCATGCCGTCCTCCCAGGCGGCACCGACGCGCGCCGGAACCGCGCTCAGTTGGGCGCCGGATGCGTATGACACGCGTGCCCTCGCCAGTCGAAATCGCCGCAGCGGTCGCAGGCCGCGAGCGCGAGGCCGAGCGCAAGTGCGGCGAGAACCGGCAGCGCTCGCAGGCAATGGCGCAATGGCCTCATGGTGGCACGCGTCATCGCCGCCGCGCCGCGATTCTCATTCTGCGCGCTCATCATAATCCTCAATATCCCAGGTAGGGGCCCCAGCTGCCCTCGCGGCGCGGATCGTAGGTGCGCGGCCAGCGGCACACGAAAGCGACGTAGTCGCCGTAATGCGGATGCACGCTGGTGACGACCGCGATCTTGTTCCAGCGCGCACACTCGGCCGCTGCGATCTCGTGATAATGCCCGACGAGGTCCGGCGACCACGGGAAGATGCCGCCGGTATCGTTGGTGTGCCCGTCGCGGAAGCCCCACCAGCTCGCCTGCGCGCCGGTCGCGAGCAGGGGAAGCGCCAAAGCAAGCGCCAGGGGAAGCGCAATGGCGGCAGCGAGCAGGGAACGGCAGCGCATGGGACGACCCTCCGAGGTGCTGCCGGACTATAGCACACGGCTGCGGTCAGGGCGCCATTCGCGCCATCTGCCGCGTCGCGGATGTCGACATGAAAAGTGAGGCATCGGCGCAAGGGCCCATTAAGCGCAGGGCGGTAACATGCGCATGATCGCGAGGGCACGTGATGAGCAACGTGGTGGCCTTTTCCCCGTCTCCGCCGTCCCTGCTGGATCCGTTCGTCGGCACCTGGATTTGCGATCCGATGTCGGTCTCGCGCGACAGGGTGGCGCGGCGGGCGCTGGGCGAAGGCGGCGTCAGGCGGTTGTGGGGCTGCGGCTCGATCGCCGCGCTGCGTCAGTGCCTGCAGGATGACGCCGTATTGGCGGAGAAATATGCCGCGCTGTGCGCGTCGAGCCCGGAAGGCCGACTGGTGATCGCGCGCCGCACCCTGACGTTCAGCCGGAGCGCGATGCCGTTCATGGAAGCGCAGACCGTCACCTCCGCGATCACCCGCGTCATCGCCGCAGGCCGCATGATCGTCGTGCACAATGCGCCGCGGCCGACCGTCAGCGGCCACGCCCTGCGACGCCGGGGCGAGTGGCTGATGGTGAGCGAGCGCTATGCCAACCGCAACGCGCTCTTGTTTCCGCCGTCACCGGTTTATCGCTACTATCGCGCGGATCAGGAGGTGGCCGATGCCGACGCCGCCTCGCGCGTGGTCGCGCTGACGGCGCCGCGCATCGCTTGATCGGCTTGATCGCCGCCGGAGCGAACCGGCGGGATCATCGTGCCGCGGCTACGCTGCCGCGGGGCTTTTCGCGGCTTTCGCCGCCCGTCGGGTGGCGCGGTTTGTCTTCTTGGCCGTGGGCGTCACGGCCGCTGCGGGAGCAGCGAAGAGATCGCACGACGACGCCAGCACCTCGCGTTCGGCGGCGAGCCAGTGCTCGTCGGATTTTCCTTCAGCGCAGCCATTCGCGTGCCAGATTTCGTAAGCGCGTTGCCGAATGCGGAGTTCCAGTGTTTGTTCCATTGTTGCCACTCTTGATTGAGGGGAGTTTTTTACATGCGGCAACATGGTTAACGAATGGTTAACGGGTGGAGTATTTGAACAGATTGAACAAATCGTCGTTGCCCGGTTCCACGGCGGACGATTTCCCCTAACGCGACGGACCCTCGTCCAGGCTCACGATCACAGCGGCGTTGGCGATCGTGATCGCATCGCCGCCGCTTTCCGCCGGAATTTCCAGCCCGCCTTTGACCGCCGTCACGGTCACGGTCCCGTAAGGCAACTCCTTGGCGACGGCGGCCGTGTCCACCGCTTCCGGGTTCGGCACCGCGATCGTGACATCGACGAACATGTCGTGCGGCGTCCTCCCCAGCATGCGGACGAAACCCAGGCTCGAATGGCGGATCGCGTCCGAGATCGCGCGCTTGGCGGCCTTGGTGGCGTCGCGGCCGTGCACATCGACCCCCATGCCCATCTCGGTGATACAGCGAATGCGTGGCATTTCTTGTCTCCAGTTGCTTGTCGTTGTTTGTGAGCCATTGCGGGTGATGTCGAGACGAGGTCGGACGCGCCTCAGGGCTCGTCCTTCGGCGCCGCCTTGGCGCCGTGCGCTTTCGCGGCACGCGCCTTAGCGGAGCGGGGGCCCATCGGCTCGGGCTGGAATGGGCCGTCGCGCGCGTCGAGGAAGGCCTTCATGCCTTGGGTGCGCTGAACGACGTGCAGCTCCTCGCGGTAGGCGTCGTGCGACGTATGCGCGAGCGCGCCGAGCACGCCTTCCACCAGCAAGCCCGCGTGCAGGCCCGCCGCCTGGATGCCCTGCATGGTGATTGCCTTGTTGAGCCGCAGCGCCGGCTCGGGGACCAGCGCCATGCGACGCGCCAGCGCGTAGACCCGCTCCATCAGCACGTCGTGCGGCACCACCTCGTTGACCATGCCGATGCGCAGCGCCTCCTGCGCGTCGAAATGATCGCCCGTCAGCGCCCAGCGGTTCGCCGCCTTCCAGCCGCACAGCGCGGCGAACAGGAAGCTCGAGTTGGAGATGTGGCGCACCTCCGGCTGCGCGAACACCGCGCGGTCGGACGCGATGGTGACGTCGGCGGCGAGCTGGTACCAGAAGCCGCCACCCATCGCCCAGCCATTGACGGCCGCGATGATCGGCTTGCCGAGCCGCCACATATGCTCCCATTTGACGACGCGGCCGCCGTCGTTGCGCTGCCAGAACTCGAGATATTCGGCGATGCTCTTGCCGGCCGGATCGGCGGGTCCGACGTCGCCCGGGCGGGCCCGCGCGCCCATATCGAACCCGGCGCAGAACGCGTTGCCGCTGCCGGTGAGCACGATCACCTTCACGGCGCGATCGGCGTCGGCCGCGTCGAAGGCGCGATGCAGCTCGGCCTCCAGATTGGGCGAGATCGCATTCATGCGGTCCGGCCGGTTGAGCGTGATGGTCGCGACGCGATCCTCGACGCCGTAGATGATGTCCTCGTAGGTCATCGATGCTCCCCTGATGCCAATGCCTTAATCGATGGAGATGTCGGTATCGAGTTGTCCTTATGAAACTGCATGAAACTGCAGGATGACATGATGTTCGCGGCCCGGATGTCCTACAATTTCATATTGCAAGACATTCAAAAAAACCGGCTGCCCGAAGGGCGTCAATCCAACGCGATAACTACAGCTCGCGCAGCGCGTTGAACTGCGCGACATAGCCGGACGCGTCGATGCGCACGCCGATCACCGTCGTGCGACCGGACCGCAGCGCCGCCGCGAGCGCGTTGCTCAAGCCCTGCTCGGTGTCGACCGTCACGCCGTCGGCGCCGAAGGATTGCGCGAGCTTCTCCCAATCGACGCCGCCGATCCTGACGCCGTGCAGCGGCACACCCTTGATCTCCTGCTTGACGCGGATCATGCCGATCTCCTGGTCGTCGAGCACCAGCACGATGACGGCCAAGTTCTCGCGCTGCGCGGTCTGCAGCTCGGCGATCGTCATCAGAAAGCCGCCGTCGCCGGTGAACGCCACCACGGGCCGGTCCGGAAAGGCGATGCGTGCCGCCAGCGCGCCGGGCACCGCGTAGCCCATCGAGGCGAGGCCGTTCGAGGTGAGGAACTCGCGCGGGCCGTAGGACTCCCACTTCTGCACGATCAGCAGCCGGCTCGCGCCGGCGTCGCAGGTCGCGATGGTGTTGCGCGGCAGCACCGCGCGCGCGATCTCCATGGCCCGCTGCGGCGACAGGCCAGTCGCCGGCGTATTGAGGGCATCGCGCACGTCCTCGCGAAAAGTCTTTGCCGCCTTCTCGCCCCAGCCGCTGCCTTCCGGCGCCCATTCGGCGAGGCCGGCCAGCAGGGGTTTGAGATCGCCGATGATCTCCGGGTCGGCCGGCACCAGCGCGTCGACGCTCGGAACGGATGCGAGCGACAGTACGGGGAGCGTATAGGGCCAGGGCTTCGGCTGCAGCTCGACCGCGTCGAGCCCGACCGTGACGATCAGGTCGGCCTGCATCACCAGCTTGCGCTCGATCAGGCCACCGATGATGCAGCCGGCGCGCAGCGGGTGATCCTCCGGAATCATGCCCTTGCATTTGGTGGTGGTGAGCACCGGCGCGCCGAGCCGCTCCCCGAGGGCGACGAACTCGGCCGAGGCGCCGCACCAGTAGACGCCGAGGCCGGCGATCAGGATCGGGCGCCGCGCCTTGGCGAGCATGTCGAGCGCGACTTTGAGCTCGGCGCGGTCCGGCCCGGGCGTGATCCAGTGCGGCCGCAGCGGCGGCTCGGCCGCGTAGTCGCCCGCGGCGCGCATCGACTCGCTCTGCGGGAACTCGAAATGCACCGGCCCGGGCGGCGCGGCGAGCGCGGTGCGCATGGCGCGGCGCACCTGCTGGCGCACGGTCTTGGCATCGATGACGGTGCTCCACTTCACGATCGGCTCGTAGAGCGCCTGCTGCTTGACCACCTGACGCAGGCCGGTCTCGTAGGTCGGGCGCGAATAGGCGTCGGTGATCGCGATCAGCGGCGAGCGGTCGAGGAAAGCGTGCGCGACGCCGTTGACCATGTTGGTCGCGCCCGGGCCGCGCGTCGACACGCAGATGCCTGGGCTGCCCGTGATGTCGCCCCAGGTCGCGGCGAGCATCGCGCCCGCCACCTCCTGCTTCATCAGCAGGAAGCGCATCTGCCGCTGGCGCGCCGCCTCCATCAGCTCGACCGTCTCGCCGCCCGGATGCCCGACGATGAACGGCGTGCCGGCGTCCTTGAACGCGGCGGCGAGCACTTCGACGGTGGTGGTCATGGTCGATTCTCTCCCTGCAGCCTGCGCGCATCGGATCACGGCGTCAAAAAACGCCGCACGACGGCCGCGTCCCCACTCAGCGCCCGCTCGTCGATCTCGACATCGGCGAACTCGCACCGCATGTAGCGCGCCCGCTCGGCGCGCGGCACCGTCGCGTCGATCCCGACCTTGGCACGGATGCCGTCGCGGCCGATCCGCACGTATTCGTGCCCGCGCGCGTCCGGGATGATGAACAAATCGCGCGACGCCTCCATGCGGGTCGCGAGCGCGTACTCGACGTCGCGCGCGTCGCGGATGTCGATGTCGTCGTCGACCGCGATGACCAGGTCGAGATCCTTCAGCGCGCCGAAGGCCGCGAGGATCGCGTTGCGCTGCAGGCCCTCGTGCTGCGGCGTCGACTTCTTCACCTGCAGGACCGCGTGGAAGCGGTGCAGGCCGCCGTCGGTCATCTCGGCATCGGTGACGATCGGCACCGCGGCGCGCAGCACCTTGAGCAGGCTCGTCTCCAGCACGTATTTGCGCAGCATCGTGGTCTCGAGGCTGTAGCCGTTGATCACCTGATAGAGCGGGCGGTCGCGGTGGGTGACGGCGGTGACCTCGAAGATCGGCGCGTCGCCGGCGGGCGAGAGGTACCCGACGAACTCGCCGAACGGGCCCTCGGTGATGGTCTCGTCGGGCAGGATGCGGCCCTCGAGCACGATCTCGGTGTCGGCCGGCACCAGCAGATCCTGGGTCAGCGCCTTGGCGACCGCGAGCGGCCGGCCGCAGAAGCCGCCGGCAGCGGCGAGCTCGTCGGCCTGCTCGGGCATCTGCGAGCCCATGGTGGCGGCGGTGTATTGCAGGGCGAGGTCGGCGCCGATGCAGACGACGATCGGCAGAGCGACGCCCATATGCTTCGCCCGCTCGAAGGCGAGCCGCAGATGGCGGCCATAGTCGAGCTTGATTGCGGTGCGGTTCGGGCCGACGACCTGGAGCCGGTGATAGGACGCATTGTAGATGCCGGTCTCGGGATCGCGCACGATGACGACGCCTGCGGTGATGAATCGCCCCGCATCCTCGGCGGTGTGGAAGAGCACCGGCAGCAGGCGCTGCAGGTCGATCCCATCGGTGTGGACATGTTGCTGCGCCGCGGCGCGCTCGACCACGGCGGGCGGCAGCGGCGTCGAGAAGCCCCGCTCGATCGCGCCGCGGAGGCCGGGCACGTCGAGCCCGAAGGCCGCCTCGCAGTTCGCCTGGCAGCACAAGAGATTGCCGACCACCGGCACGTCGTAGTCGTCGACCGCCGTAAACATCAGGGCCGGGCCGCGGTCGCGCTTCTTGAGCACGCCGGCGACCTCGAGCTTGGACGCGATCGGCGCCGTGTAGGCGAGCAGGCGGCCGCGCTCGGCCATGCGGTCGAGGGCGGCGCGGAAGCTCGTGTCGAGGACGGCGGAATTCGAGAGGGTCATGGCTGTCAACGTCACTCACAGCGAAGGGTCGCGAACATGACACTATATACGGGGCATCGTCGGCGCGCTCGCTCCGCCGGGATGCTATGATCGGGCCGCGCGAATGGAGCCCGGGCACATGGCCAACGACGTTCCGACCTTTGCGACCCCTCCCGGTTTTCTCGGGCTTGGGCCGGGCGCCGGCACGGCGGCGATCACGATCGCCGGCATTCCGCTCGACATCGGCACCACCAACCGCAGTGGCGCCCGCTTCGGGCCGCAGGCGATCCGGCAGGCGAGCCGCATGCTGGTCGACGGCGATCATCCGACCTGGCGCATCGATCCGCGCGACCTCGGCCTCACCGACATCGGCGATTTCCGCATTGCGCTCGGCGATATCGCCCACAGCCTCCAGCTGATCGAGGCGCAGGCCGCCGGCATCGATCACTTGGTCGCGCTCGGCGGCGAGCACGGGATCACGCTTGCGCTGCTGCGCGCGCTCGCGCGCCGGCACGGGCCGCTCGCCCTCGTTCATCTCGATGCCCATGTGGACACCTGGCCGGAGAATTTCGGCCAGGCCTATGCCCACGGCGCCGTGTTCCATCATGCGATCGAGGAAAAACTGGCCGAGCCCAGCCGCATGATCCAGATCGGCATCCGCTCCCCGGTCGAGCGCGCGGTGGTCGACTGGACGCTTCGTCGCGGCGTCACGATCGTGACCGCCGAGCAGGTCCATCTGCAGGGTCCGCAAGCGATCGCCGAGCGTATCCGCGCCGTCGTCGGCGACGCGCCCTGCTACCTGAGCTTCGACGTCGACGCGCTCGATCCGGCGTTCGCGCCCGGCACCGGCACGCCGGAGATCGGCGGGCTCGCGTCCTGGCAGGCCCAGTCGATCATGCGCCGCCTCGAGGGCCTGCGTTTCGTCGGCATGGATGCGGTCGAGGTCGCGCCGGCCCATGACGTGGCCGAGATCACGGCGCTCGCGGCCGCGACCATGGTCTACGAGTACCTCGCGCTCTGTGCGGTCGCGCGATTGCGAAAGTGAGCGAAACGGATCCTCGTGCGTTGTCACCTAAAGGCGGCTTCGACATGTTTCCACACCCGACCAGCGTCTTCCTCACCAAGGGCATCGGCGTCCATCGCGAGCGTCTGACGTCGTTCGAGTATGCGTTGCGCGCCGCCGATATCGAGCAGCAGAACCTGGTGTCGATCTCCTCGATCCTGCCGCCCGGCTGCAAGCTGATCACGCGCGAGGAGGGCGTCCCGACCTTGCGTCCGGGCGAGATCACGTTCTCGGTGCTCGCGCGCGCCGAGACCAACGAGCCCGGCCGCCGCGTGCACGCGAGCATCGGGCTCGCCCGTCCGGCCGATCCGGCGATGTACGGCTACATCGCCGAGCATCACGGCTTTGGCGAGACGGAGGTGCAGAGCGGGGAGTACAGCGAGGACCTCGCCGCCACCATGCTGGCCTCGACGCTCGGCATCGAGTTCAACCCGGGCGCCGCCTGGAACGAGCGCAAGAAGCTCTACGAGCACACCCAGCTGATCATCGAGAGCATGTCGATCACCGCCGCCGCGCTTGGCGACGATTCAGGCGCGTGGACCTGCGCGGTCGCGGCGGCGGTGTTTCGGTTTTGATGCGTAGGGTGGGCAAAAGGCGGCCGAATCGCTTGCATCGTGGCGTGCTGTCAGGCCCGCCGTGCCCACGCGGACATGCCGCACCGCGTGGGCACGGCGCGTCTGGCGGCGTGCCACAATCGAGTGACCCGGGCCGCCTTTGCCCACCTACCGGATGTGTCAGTTCAACCGCTTGAACCGCTGCACGCGCCGGCCCCAGCCGACCTCGGTCGTGTAGAGGTTGCCCTTGGAGTCGATCGCGACGTTGTGCACCCACTTGAACTCGCCCGCCATGCGGCCGGCCTCGCCGAACTTCGCCAGCACCTCGCCGGTCAAACGCCCCGCCACGATCACCTGCTCGTTGGCGCCGTCGACGATGAACATGTAGCGCTCGTCCGGGTCGGTCGACAGCACCATGTCCCACACCGAGCCGTTGGCGAGCGTCTGCGGCTCGAAGCGGAATTCCTGCACGAAAGTGCCGTCCTTGTGGAAGACCTGGATGCGGTCGTTGGCGCGGTCGCACACGTAGACGAGCCCGTCATGCGAGAGCCGCACGCAGTGCACCGGGTTGCCGAACTGCTGCGAGGGCGGGGCGCTCGGGCTGTAGGGCGGCAGCTTCTCGTCGCTCGGCACGTGGCCGTAGGCGCCCCACAGCCGTTTGAAGGCGCCCGTCTTGGCGTCGAACACGATGACGCGGTGGTTGCGGTAGCCGTCGGCGACGTAGAGCTCGCCCGCCGCCGCATCGAGCATCATGTGGGCGGGCCGGCCGAGCGTATCATGTGAATTCGAGCCGGCGGTCTGGCCGGCGTGGCCGATCTGCATCAGGAACTTGCCGTCGCCGGTGAATTTCAAAATCTGCGCGTCGGACGCATCATTGCCGCCGATCCACACGTTGCCATCGCGGTCGACGAAGATGCCGTGCTCGCTCCTCGGCCAGTCGTAGCCCGCGCCGGGCCCGCCCCAGTGGCGCAGCAGGTTGCCTTCCTGGTCGAACTCCATCACGGCCGGCGCCGGATGGCAGCAGCGGCTCGCCGGCGGGCTCTTCAGTGCCTCTTTCTCGTCATCGAGCAGCGTCCCGGGGCGATGGATGATCCAGACGTGATCGTTCTTGTCGACGGCGACACCCGCGACCTGGCCGACGATCCAGTTATCCGGCAGCGGTTTTGGCCAGAACGGATCGACCCGGAAGCGCGGCGCCTCCTCGGCCGCCGAGGGTTGCGCCATCACGCCGCCGCCGACCGCGAGCGCGCCCGCCAGGACGCACGATCTCATCGCGACACCGATCGCTGCGCGCAACTTCGCCGTCATGACATCCTCCCGTCTTGGCCGGGTCATAATCTGCTCCGGCGCGCCGTTTGGCCGATGCTATCGGCCGCGGCGGCGCGCGAAAAGCCTGTTGGTGCGCCGCACATTCGCAACCTTTTCGCATTACGGCCGTATGAACCTCGATGGTCGCGCGTCTGACTAAGCTTGCACATGGGATGAGGATTTTACCGATGACTCGGAAGACGATCTCGCGCCGCGCGGTTGCGGCCGGGCTCATGGTCGCGTTCGCGCTGCCGGCGCCGCTGCTCGCGCGCGCCGCCGACGCCACCGCGAAGGACTTCGTCGAGCGCATTTATGAAAGCTATGTCGGCGCGGGCGGCCAGAAGGGCATTCCGCTCGATGACGCCGCGGCCGTCCGGCGCTATTTCACGCCTGGCCTTGCCTCGCTCATCCTCGACGACCAGGCGGCCGCGCGAAAGCGCGGCGAGCCGCCGACCCTCGACGGCGATGCCTTCGTCGGGCACCAGGAATGGGACATCACGGGTCTCACGGTCGATGCCCGCGAGGCGGGAACGAAGGCGACGGCGACCGTGAGCTTCACCAATTTCGGCAAGGTCGAGAAGGTGGTGATCGAGCTTTTGAAGGTGGGCGCCACCTGGCGCATCGCCGACATCCGCTGGGACGATGCCAGCACGCTGCGCGGGCTTTTTCGCAAGAAGTAGCGGAATGTTGCCCCTTAGCCCGCGCCCGACCGCACAAGAATCGATCTCGATCGAGCAATCATTAAACGAGGATTAACCACGTTCACCTAGCGTCGGCGGCGCACGCAAAGGTGGATATATGCGGATCTCGCGACTTCGTATCGGCGCCAAGCTTGCGATCATTTCCGGGATGGGAGTGGCGCTGGTCGCCGGCATGACCGCCAACCAGCTGATCAACAACAATTCGGTCGATCGCTTGAGCGCGGATGCCGGCTTCCGGCGCGAGATCGTCGACAACCTGGTCGCTGCCCAGCTCGACCTGCGCAGCGCTCAACTCGCGGTGCGCGACCTGCGGCTGGCGGTCACGGCGGACGGCGCCAAGGCCAACGACCAGCTGTCGCAACAATGGCAACAGGCGGCCGTCGACCATTTGAATGCGGCCCTGCGTCTGGTCGATCGGGCCGAGAACCGCGAGCGCATGCAGAAGGTGATCGACCTCAATCGCGAGTACGGGCAGGGCGTCGCCGCGCTTTACAAGTCGATCGAGGATTTTTCCACGCTCCTCGACCAGCGTCATGACGCGACCGTGAGCTTCACCCAGGCGATCGAGACGCTGCTCGCCTCGCCGGCACTCGCCGGCCTCGCCAACCGGGCCGGCGTCGAGCATGCGCTGATGGCGATCGAGACGCGCGTCGAGGCGGCACACGGGGCGAGCTGGCGTTATGCGGCACGGCACGAGGCCGCGCAGAAACAGGCCGTCCTCGCCAAGACCACCGAGATCATCGACCTGCTCGCCCGCACGCGCAGCCAGATCGACGACAAGTCGATCCAGGCCGGTATCAGCAAGCTCTCGGATCTCGCCACGACGCTGCAGAAGGTCCAGCAGGACATCTCCACCAACATCGACCTGCGTGCCGATATCGTCGCGCGCCGCATCGCGCCGACCGCCCAGCAGGCCGATGACATCCTGAGCCAGGCGGTCGAGATGGCGCGCCGGTTGAGCGCGGCCTCGGAGGCGCGTGCCGGAGCGGAACGCACCTCCGCGGGCCGCGTCGGCATCGGCCTCGGCATCGTCGTGATCCTGCTGCTGATCGGCTCGACCCTCTTTTCCATGCTCGACATCGCGCGGCCGGTGCGCCGCATCGGCGAGGTGCTGGTCGAGATCGCGAACGGCAACAAGGCGGTCGATATTCCTTACTCCGCGCGCGGCGACGAGGTGGGCGAAAACGCGCGTGCCGCTGTCAAATTCAAGGACAACCTCGTGCAGATCGAGGCGATGGAGGCCGAGAAGAAGCGCAGCGAGGCGGAACGCGCGGCGCGACGCCGCGAGGAGATGCGCCGGCTCGCCGACGAGTTCGACGCCGCGATCGGACGGATCGTCCAGACCGTCTCGTCGACCGCGACCGAGCTCGAGGCGGCGGCCGGGACGCTCACCCAGACGGCCGAGACCACCCAGCAGCTCTCGACCGCCGTCGCGGCCTCGTCGGGCGAGGCGCTCAACAACGTGAACTCGGTCGCCTCCGCTTCGGAAGAGCTCGCCGGCTCGGTCGGCGAGGTCGGGCGCCAGGTCCACGAATCGAGCAAGATCGCCGGGGAGGCAGTGACCCAGGCCGGCGAGACCGACGCACGCATCGCCGCCCTGTCGCAAGCCGCGGGCCGCATCGGCGACGTGGTCAAGCTGATCACCGCGGTCGCCGAGCAGACGAACCTGCTCGCGCTCAACGCCACCATCGAGGCGGCGCGCGCCGGCGCCGCCGGCAAGGGGTTCGCGGTCGTCGCCCAGGAAGTCAAGGCACTCGCCGCCCAGACCGCCAAGGCGACCGAGGAGATCGGAACGCAGATCGGCGCGATGCAGGGCGCGACCGCGGATTCGGTCGCGGCGATCCGCGGCATCGGCAGCACGATCACCCGGCTCTCCGACATCGCGTCCGCGATCGCGGCCGCGGTCGAGCAGCAGAGCGCCGCGACGCAGGGGATCGCCCGCAATGTCCAGCAGGCTGCCCGCGGCAGCGCCGACGTGGCGCAGAACATCACCTCGGTCAGCCAGGCCGCGACCGAGACCGGCTCCGCCTCCGCGCAGGTGCTCGCCTCGGCGCGCGCGCTCGCCGCCGAGAGCAACCATCTGCGGCTCGAGGTCGAGAAATTCCTCGCGACGGTTCGCGCGGCGTAGGGTGGGGATAGGCGGCCGAGGTCTCTGAGGTTCGCGACGCTGCCAAATCCGCCGTGCCCACGCGGAGGCGGCTCAGCGCGTGGGCACGGCGGGTCTGACGCCGTGCAAAGACACGGGCAATTCGGGCGCGTTTGCCCACCCTAGGAGTGACTCGCCTTCTTCCGCTCCAACCAGAACCCTGGCCCGTGATACCAGACGCGGTCCATGTCTTCCGGGCCCGGATCGCCGCGGTGCAGCGCCTCGATCGGGACATCGAGCTGCGGGTCGCCGAAGAGCGCTTCCAATGCCAGCCGCAATCGTCCCGCCGCCGCCTGATCGCGCCCGCCGGCGCAGGGGAAGATGCCGACCCGCCCGATCGACGACGCCTGGAACCAGTTTCCGGCGCGCGCCTGCGACAGCATGATCGCGCCTTCGCCCTCGCGCGGCCGGCTCGCCCGCAGCAGAAAGCCCCACCATTTCTCGTTCGTGAGCGGCAGCATCAGCTCGCCGCCCGGCGCCAGGCGATCGAGCCACAGCGGCGCCGGATGAGTGGCGCCGGCGCACACGATCACGGTGTCGACCTCGCCCGGATCATGCATGCACCCGTCGCCGGCGACGACCTCGACCTGCGGCCACGGCTCGAGATTGTCGCGCGCACGCGCCGCGAGGGCGCGGTCGATCTCGACCGCGGTGACGTGGCCGTGCCCTCCGACCATCTCGGCGAGCACCGCGGTATAGTAGCCGGTGCCCGCGCCGACCTGCAGCACGCGACCGCCTTCGTGCAGCGAGGCGCTGAGGTGGTCGAAGATGCGCGCCCACAGGCTCGGCATTCCGTTGTTCAGGCTTCTCTCCGGATCGATCGCCACCAGCACGTCGTGGTAGACCCAGCGCGCGCTCGCATCGGGCGCCGCAACCGGCAGGCGCGGCAGCACGTCCGGGATGATCCGCCACGGCGGGGCTCCCAGAAACCGCTCGCGCGGCACCGCCGCGAACGCCTCGACGATCGCGAAATTGCGCCGGATCGGCGCGCGCAGCCGCAGATCCTCGGCATACCAGCGCCGCGCCGCCGCAAGACGTGTCTCGATGTCGCCTATTTCATCCGTTTCGTTGTCGGTCATCGATTTCCTCATCGTGTCGATGATCGACATTCGGCCGCGTGGCGCCGGCGCGGACGTACCAAAATAAAAATTGGGGCCGTGTCCGCGGCGGCAGCCGCGGAGCGTATATTTCTCTCGTGGAGCGGTTCACCGAGCGCAGTGGCCGGCAGATCGTCACGGTCGACAACACGACCGTCGACGTCGCGCGCGCCATTCATGCGCTGTCGTCCGCCGATCTGGTGCGCCTCAAGGCGCTGGCGCGGTTGTGGACCCGCGGACAGGATGGGCTCGCGTGGTCGGATGTGCTGCACGAGGCGATCGCGCGCGCGCTCGGGGGCGCGCGGCGCTGGCCGCCCGGGGTGCCGATCGTGGCGTTTCTGTCCGGCATCATGCGCAGCATCTGCGAGGACCAGTGGCGGCGCGACCGGCGCGAGGGCCGGGTGCTCGCGCGCGAGGAGGACGTTGCCGAACTCGGCGGCGCCGACCCCGCCGCCGATCCCGAGCGCGCGCTCGCCGCCGCACAGGCGCTCGCCGCCGTCAACGAGCTGTTCGCCGGCGACGCGATGGCGCTCAAGGTGATCGCCGGCCTCGCCGACGGGCTGTCGCCGCTCGAGATCTGCCGCTTCTACGGCCTCAGCGAGCGCGACTACGACACCACCCGTCGCCGCATGCGCCGCGCCCTGCTGCGGCGCGGGCTCATCTGGAGCGAGACATGAGCCAGTGGCGCCCGCAAACCGATCTCGAGCGGCTGCTCGATGCGCTCGCCGCCGAGCTCATGGCCGCCAGCGATGATGACGTACGCCGCGCCAGCGGTCCGCGCGGCATCGCGGCCGCCGCCGACGAGGTGCGGCGGGTGATCGATGGCGTGCTCGGCGATCCGGCCGAGGCGGATGCGCCCCGCGGTGTCGACGCAGGCCTGCCGCCGGTGGCGTTCCTGCGCGAGCACCGTGCGCGGCAGCATTGAGGTGGCGAATAGCGAATGGTGAATCGATCGTGATACATTCGCCATTCGCTACGCGCCATTCGCCGTTCGCATGTCCGGCCCGGAATATGCCCCGCCCCTGCAGGGTTTATCATCGCGCCGCCATCTCATCGGGATAGCCTCGGCGGCGTACGCTCAACGGGAGGAAACCACATGAACAGGACCGGATATTGCCTCGCGGCGGCGGCCGCGCTTCTCATCGGCACGACATCGGCGCCGGCGCAGCAGGCCGACATGACGTTCTTCGTCACCAGCGTCGGCTCCGGCGACGGCGCGAACCTCGGCGGGCTCACGGGCGCCGACAAGCATTGCCAGGATCTCGCCGCGGCGGCCGGTGCCGGCGGGCACACCTGGCACGCCTATCTGAGCACGCAAGGGCCGGACGCCGTCAACGCACGCGACCGCATCGGCAGCGGGCCATGGAAGAACGCCAAGGGCGTGGTGGTGGCGAAGAATGTCGACGACCTGCACAGCCCGAGCAACAACCTCACCAAGCAAACCTCGCTCAACGAGAAAGGCGACGTCGTCAACGGCCGCGGCGATCAGCCCAACATGCACGACGCGCTCACCGGCTCGCAGCCGGACGGCCGCGCCTTCACGGGCGCCGACGACCGCACCTGCCACAACTGGACCAGCAACGCGCAAGGCGCCGCCATGCTCGGCCACATCGATCGCCAGGGACTGCGCGAGGACGATGCCTCGCACTCGTGGAACTCATCGCACCCCTCGCGCGGTCCCGGCGGCGGCTGCAGCCAGGCCGATCTGCGCAGCACCGGCGGCGCGGGGCTGTTTTATTGTTTTGCGGTGAAGTGAACGTACTTGCTTTCCCTCCCCCGCTTGCGGGGGAGGGACGCGCGCACCCAAGTCGGGCCTGCCTGACTTGCGCACATTGAAGCTGCCGATCTCGGGTGAACCCGAGATCCGTGCGCGCCAGGAGGGGGCAAGTCGGCGGCGTGTGAGCAAGCGGCGGCCCCTCTCCAACTCTCCCCCGCAAGGACGTCGCAAGGGCGGGTGAGAGGACGCACCGGCGTCGGGGGCGCGCACTTCCTTTCGATTGCTACTCACCCGTGCGCGTGCAGCGTCTTGCCGGCGATGGTCACCGGCTTCGCGCTGATCAGGATGAATGCGATCACGCACGGCTCCGTGCCGCGGTTCGCCCAGTTGTGGATGGTGCCGCGCTGCACCAGCGTGTCGCCTGCCTTGAGATGCACGCTGACGCCGTTGTCGAGCTCCATGTCGATCTCGCCCGACATCACCACCGCGTAGTCGATCGAGTCGGTGCGGTGCACGCGCGGGATGTTGCCGGGCTCGAGGCGGAGCACGCGAAACACCGTGCCGTTGTCGATGGTGAGCCCGATCTTCTGGCCCGACGGATCGTCGTTGCCGCTGTTGTCGATCGGCCAGCCGCTGGTGGTCCAGATCACCGAGGATTCCGCCCCCGGCCTGGCCGAGACGACGTTCTTGGTGATCTCGTCGATCTGGACGATGGCGTTGCCTTTGTCGTCGTGCCCGGTGACGACGCGGCGCACTTGCAAGCTCATTGGGTTTCCTCCGGATTATCGCGATTGCGAATGAGCGAATGGCGAGTAGCGAATGGAACGCCGATGTTCAACTATTCGCTACTCCCCATTCGCCACACGCCTTCTTGCTCTCCGTCTTCCGGCCGTCTCGCTCCACAATAGAAATAGCCCCGACGCGACGACGATCGCCGAGCCCGCGAGCAGCTGCAGCGTCGGCACGTCGCCCCAGATCAGCAAGCCGAGGATCATCGCCCAGACGAGCGAGAAATAGTTGAACGGGACGACCGCCGAGGTCGGCGCGAGGTGCAGCGAGCGTGTCCACCAGTACTGGCCGAGCGCGTTCATGACGCCGTTGAGGAACATCATGCCGGCGTCATTCCAGGTCGGCATGACGAAGGCGAACGGCAGCGACAGCGCGAAGAAGCCGGTGAGAAAGACGAGCTGGTACATCGTCAGCGTCTCGGTCGACTCGGTCGAGGTCATGCGCCGCACCCCGACGGTGACAGAACCGTAAAGAATCGCATTGCCGAGCGCGAACAGCGAGCCGAGCTGAAACGTGCCGGAGCCGGGGTGGGTCACGAGCAGCACGCCGAGGAAGCCGATCAGCAGCGCGAGCCAGCGCACCGGGCCGACCGTCTCGCGAAACATGAGCGCGGCGACCAGTGTGGCAAACAGCGGCGCCGAGAAGTTGATCGCGACCGCGCCGGCGAGCGGCATCATGCTGAAGGCGAGCAGGATGAACGTCTGCGAAGCGCACTGCGACATGCTGCGCAACGCGTGCGAGGGCAACTTGCGCGTCTGGAACACGGTCAGCCCGAGGCGCGGCAGGATGAAGCCGCCGACCAGCACGATGCCGACGATGTTGCGCGCGAACAGCACCTCGCCGACCGGATAATCGACGACGAGCAGCTTGGAGATCGCGCTCGACGCCGCGAACACGGCGGTCGCGGATATCATGTAGAAGATGCCGAGCGGGATGTGCTCGCGCCTCTCAGGCTTCGGCCGGACGGCAGCGCGGCGCTCGATGCTGCCGGATGCGGTCAATGAAGATCGTCTCCTGAAGGATGGGCGCGAGACGGCTTGGTAGCATGCGGGAGCGGCGAGAGGGCAGCCAAATCCGTATACCCCGCGCGGCGCGCTTGCATGGCGCGATCTTGGCGCCATGATGCCTTGATCTCGCGCCGCCGTGGACGGAAGCTCGGGATGACGGTGGGACAACGACGAGGCGACCGATGCGCTACGAGCTCTACTATTGGCCCGAGATCCAGGGGCGCGGCGAGTATGTCCGTCTCGCACTCGAGGAGGCCGGCGCCGACTATGTCGACGTGGCGCGGCGCGGCGGCGGCACCGACGAGATGATGGCGCTGATGGACAGCACCCGCCTCGACCACCGACCCTTCGCGCCGCCGTTCCTCCGCGCCGGCAAGATGGTGATCGCGCAGACTGCGAACATCCTTCTTTATCTAGGCGGACGCCATGATCTCGCACCGAAACCCGAGGCCGGCCGCCTGTGGGTGCACCAGCTGCAGCTCACCATCGCGGACTTCGTGGTCGAGATCCACGACACCCATCACCCGATCGCTTCCGGCTACTACTACGAGGACCAGAAAAAGGAGGCGAAGCGGCGCGCAGAGGATTTCCGCCAGCGCCGCACGCCGAAATACCTGGGTTACTTCGACGATGTGATCCGCAAGAGTCGGGGCCCGTTCCTGCTCGGCCGCCGCCTGAGCTACCCGGATCTCTCGCTCTTTCAGCTCGTCGAAGGCCTGCGCTACGCCTTCCCGCAGATGATGCGCCGCTTCGAGAAGAAAGTGCCGCGCGTCGTCGAGGCGCACGCCCGCGTCGCCAAGCGCCCGCGCATCGCCGCCTACCTCGCGAGCGACCGCCGCATCCCGTTCAACGAGATGGGAATATTCCGGCATTATAAAGAGCTGGATGCGTAGGACCGTAGGATGGGATGAGCGAAGCGAAACCCATCGACAGTGTCTCACTTTGCAAATCAGCCGAGGGGTTTCGCTGCGTCAATTTATCCTAGGATGCCCGCCCCAATTTCCTCCTCATGGTGAGGAGCGCAGCGTCGCGTCTCGAACCATGGGCCACCCCCGCGAGCGGCGCTGCTTTTCCCGCGGCCCATCCTTCGCGACGCGCTCGCTTCGCGAGTGCTCCTCAACATGAGGAGGCGTGTGGGGGCGAGGACGAACCTACGCCGCTTCCTGTTGCACCCGCCGCAGCGCGCCGCGCAGCGTCTCGGCGCTCTTGTCGAGCGCTTCGCTCTCTTGCGCCGTCATCTCCGGCTCGAGCACCTCGCTCACGCCCTCGCGCCCGACCACGCTCGGCAGCGACAGCGTGACGCCATAGCGGCGGTGGTAGCTGCCGATCGGCACCACGGTGCGCTCGTCGCGCAAGATCATCTCGGCGATGCGCGCCGAGACGATGCCGATGCCGAACTGGCTCGCATTGTTGCCTTCGATGATCGTGATATTGGCGTAGCGCACGTCCTGCTCGAGCTCCTTGCGCAAGTCGGTGAAATCCTCGCCGCGCTCGGCGACGAGCTTGGCAACCGGCACGCCGCCGATGCGCGCCGACGACCACAGAAATACCTGGGCGGTGCCGTGGTCTCCGATCACCTGCGCCTCGACGGTCGCGGGGTAGACCTCGAAATGGCGCGCGAGATGCACGCGGAAACGCTGGCTGTCGAGGAGCGTGCCGGCGCTTAGCACCCGCTCATGCCCGGCGCACGCGCGCGCGACGTCGGCGAGCGGATCGGGTGGGTCGGTGACGATCAGCAGCACGGCGTGCGGCGCCGCGCGCGCCACGCGCGGGATGATGTCGCGGTAGATCGCGGCGTTCTTGTCGAGCAGGCGCAGGCGCCCCTGCGGGTCGCCGCGGTCGGTCGCGCCGCCGGTTTTCTCGTTGACGCCGGCCGTGATCATCACGACGCCACAGCCTGCGAGGGCGCCGTAATCGCCGTCGGCGATCGCGACCTTCGGCGTGAGCGGCGTGCCGTAGCGCAGGTCGGTCGCGACCGCCTCGGCGCGCTTGCGCGTGCGGTCGACCAGCACGATCTCGCGCGCGCTGGCGCGGTTGACGCAGGACAGCGCGCAGGCGCAGCCGACCGCGCCCACGCCGACGATTCCGAGTTTGCTCATGGTTGGCTCCTGCACATGCGGTAGGATGGGCAAAATCGCCGGCACGGTCGCACCGCGTGAGCACGGCGCATCGGCGATTTAGCCCCGTGGATAGGGCATACCGGCGCGCCGTGCCCATCCCAGGGATCTTCATGTAACGACGCGGCCGCCGCCGGTCTTGTTCCAATTTGCGCCTTTCAAAGGCTCGCCGAACTGCCTAAAACGGCGCAACTTCCTGCTGCCGCACAGAATCCTTCAGGACACCCGCCATGAACGCGCCCGTCGATATCGTTCCACCTTATCGGCACACCCCGCTGTTCCCGCTCGGCAAGGATACGACGCCCTACCGCAAGCTCACCGCCGACGGTGTGCGGGTCGAGAAGGTCATGGGCAAGGACGTCGTCGTGGTCGACCGCGAGGCGCTGCGCGCGCTCGCCGAGGCGGCCTTCATCGACATCAATCATCTGCTTCGGCCCGGGCACCTCGAGCAGCTCGCCTCCATCCTCGCCGACCGCGAGGCGTCCGACAACGACAGGTTCGTCGCTTACGACTTCCTCAAGAACGCCAACATCGCGGCCGGCGGCGTGCTGCCCATGTGCCAGGACACCGGCACCGCCATCATCATGGGCAAGAAGGGCCGGCTCATCTGGACCGAGGGCGACGACGAGGGCGCGCTCGCCCAGGGCGCGCGCGATGCGTACCTCAAGAAGAACCTGCGTTATTCGCAGCTCGCGCCGCTCTCGATGTTCGAGGAGACGAACACCAAGTCCAACATGCCGGCGCAGGTCGAGATCTATGCCGAAGGTGAGGACGCCTACAAGTTCCTGTTCATCGCCAAGGGCGGCGGCTCCGCCAACAAATCGTTCCTGTTTCAGGCGACGCCGTCGATCCTCACCCGCGACCGCCTGCTCGCGTTCCTCAAGGAGAAGGTGCTGACGCTGGGCACCGCGGCGTGCCCGCCATATCACCTCGCGATCGTCATCGGCGGCACCAGCGCCGAGCTGACGATGAAGACCGTCAAGCTCGCGTCCTGCCGCTACTACGATGGCCTGCCGACACAGGGCTCCGCCGACGGCCACGCGTTCCGCGACATCGAGATGGAGCGCGAGATCCACAAGATGACGCAGTCGCTGGGGGTCGGCGCGCAGTTCGGCGGAAAGTATTTCTGCCACGACGTGCGGGTGATCCGCCTGCCGCGCCATGGCGCGTCATTGCCGATCGGCCTCGGCGTCTCCTGCTCGGCCGACCGCCAGGCGATGGGCAAGATCACCTGCGACGGCGTCTTTCTCGAGGAGCTCGAGCATCACCCGGCGCAGTATCTCCCCGAGGTCGACGAGGCGACGCTCGGCGGCGAGGTGGTCGCGGTCGACCTCAAGCAGCCGATGAAGCAGATCCTGGCGCAGCTCACGCGCTATCCGATCAAGACGCGCCTCTCGCTCACCGGCCCGATGATCGTCGCGCGCGACCTCGCCCACGCCAAGCTGCGCGAGCGGCTCGAAAGCGGGCAGGGGCTGCCCGACTATTTCAAGAACCACCCGGTCTACTACGCCGGTCCGGCGAAGACGCCGCAAGGTTACGCGTCCGGCGCTTTCGGCCCGACCACGGCAGGGCGGATGGACTCATTCGTCGACGCCTTCCAGGCGGCGGGCGGCTCGCTGATCTCGGTCGCCAAGGGCAATCGCTCGCCGGCCGTGCGCGAGGCGTGCAAGAAGCACGGCGGCTTCTATCTCGCCTCGATCGGCGGCACGGCCGCGAACCTCGCCGAGCACTGCATCAAGAAGGTCGAGGTGGTGGAGTATGCCGAGCTCGGCATGGAGGCGATCTGGCGCATCGAGGTCGAGAATTTCCCCGCCTTCATCGTCATCGACGACAAGGGCAACGACTTCTTCAAGGCGCTGAATTTGGGGTGAGACGGCCCATCCCGCCTCATTTCAACATGAGGGCGCCGCCGCTCACGGCCAACGCGATCGCGACGACCCGGCGAAACACGACATCGCTCAGCCCGGAATGCACGCGATCGCCGATGAAGATGCCGATCAGCATCATCGGAAGCGCCACCGCGAAGGTCGTGAGCACGTCGCGATTGAACTCGTCGATCGCGAAATAGCCGAGCCCGCGCACGATGCCGAGCGCCACCAACGCGGCGCTCATACTGGCGCGGAATTGCTCCTTGCTCATGCGGATCGCGTCGAAGTAGATCGCGTAGAAGAGGCTCGCCATCGTGCCGAAGGTGGTGCCGACCGCGCCGCCCAGCACACCGGCGATCGCCGCTGCGGCCGTGCCCGGCACGCGCCATTTTTGCGGCGGGCGAAACGTGTTCCATAGCGACCACAGGCCGTAGAGCAAGACCGCGCCGCCGAAGCTGCGCGCGAGCGTCGCGGCGTCGAGCTTCTCGAACACGTAGAGCCCGATGGCGATCCCGCCCAGCGTGCCGGGCAGCAGCGCGACCATCTCGCGCCAGGCGATGTGGGTGCGGTCGCGGCCGAGCAGGGTCACGCCGGCGGCAAGGCCGATCAGCGTCCACGCCGGAATGAGCACCTTGAGCGGAATGACGAGGCCGAGCAGCGGCATGGCGGCGGCAGCGCCGAAGCCGGTCGAGCCGCGCGCCGCATAGGCGAGCACCATGATGATGCAGCAATACGCGATCCAGACGGGCGGTAGCGAAAGGATGGGCGGCTCCTGCGGCAAGTCCGCTTCCATAACACGGCCGCGGGGCCCCGAGGGACAACTGGCGAGGTGTCGGCAGCGCCGCTATGGTGAGCTTTGAATTCGCCAACGAGCGAGAGGGAGCGAGCATGTCTGCGGTGGCACAATCGGCACGTCAGAAGGGCCCGATCGTGTGGCTCGACATGGACCAGCAGGCGCTCGACGACGCCTACGACCAGGCCGTCTATGCGCCCAACTCCCTGCAGATCGCCAAGCGGCGTACCGCCAACAGCGCCGAGGTGCGCGCCCGCCTCAAGCCGCAGCGGCTCGCCTACGGCTCAACGCCGCACGAGATGCTCGATCTTTATGTGACGGCGAAGCCCGACGCTCCCGTCATGGTGTTCATCCACGGCGGCGCCTGGCGTGCCGGAAATGCCGCCGACAATGCGGAGGCCGCCGACCTCTTCGTCAACGCGGGCGCGCACTACGTGGTGCTCGACTTCATCAACGTGATCGAGGCGGGCGGCAGCCTGTTTCCCATGGTCGAGCAGGTGCGCCGCGGCGTCGCCTGGGTCTACAACAATGCCAAGAGCTTCGGCGGCGATCCGAACCGGCTCTACATCTCGGGGCGCTCGTCAGGCTCGCATCTCGGCGGCGTCGTGCTGATCACCGACTGGGCGAAGGATTTCGGCCTGCCGCCCGACGTCGTGAAGGGCGCGCTGCTTTCGTCCGGAATGTACGACCTCGAGCCGGTGCGGCTCTCCAAGCGCGGCGCCTACGTCAAGTTCACCGACGCCATGGAGGAGCAGCTCTCCACCCAGCGTCACCTCGAGCGCATCAACTGCCCGGTCGTGCTCGCGCACGGCACCTACGAGACCCCCGAGTTCCAGCGCCAGACCCGCGAGTTCGCCGCTGCGCTGAAAGCCGCCGGCAAGGACGTGAAGCTGATCGTCGGCGAAGGCTACAATCACTTCGAGATTCCCGAGACCATGGCGAACCCCTACGGCCTCCTCGGACGCGCCGTGCTGGAGCTGATGGGACTGAATAAATGAACGATGTGCGACGCCGTGCGCGTCTGCACCGATCCGCCGATGAAGATGCACCTCCTCTCCGGCGGCCGGGTGCGCATGCGCAAGAGCACGTACCTGCTCGCGGCCGACCGCAGCGGGATCATCGAGCTGCCGCACCGTTGCGCCACGCCCAGGCTAACGTGCTGCTAGACACCGGCTGCCATCCCAACATGATCGGCGCGGCGGCGCGCTGGCGCGGCCTTGGCCGGATGCACCTGCACGGCAAGCAATGATCCGTCCGTATCGGTGACGATATGACGCTTGCGTCCCTCCACCTTCTTGCCCGCGTCGAACCCGCAGGGTCCGCCGCTTTCCGTCGTTTTCACACTCTGACTGTCGACGATGCCGGCTGAAGGGGTGCGCTTGCGTCCCGCCGCGCGACGCGCGCGTTGGACTAATTTAGAATGAGATTGATGCGCGTCCAAATGTTGCGGTCACGCCAGTCGTCGAAAGCAGTGCTGAACCGACGTGAACGGAGGAAAGTCTTTCTGCAAGGCGCGCCACTGGCAGCTGGCCGCAAGGATATGGAGGATGGCGCCGACGATGATGCAAAGATGCCGTTCGGCCGGGCGCCCAAATGTGCCCGCGCTTCGGCAACAGTCGACTAAGCAATATCCACTCCTCCGCCGTCATGTCTGCATGGCGCAGCCCATCGCGGCAACGCTGCTTACGGGTGGTTTTGGTCCAATCCATGTGTGCCCCTCGCTGATTTGCAAACACGAAAGCATCACAACGAGGGCCAAAATCACCTGTTTTCTTTTCGGTCAGCCTCTCAGGATGAACGGGATCGTTGCGAGCTTGCGATCTACTCCGAGCACCGCTTGAAGGCGCGGCGCGGGCCGGCGTCGTTGGGCAGCTGCACCATGAGGTGGTTGTCGAAATCGAACTCGCTGAACTTGGTGTACAGCTTTTTGCCGTCGCGCTGCCAGTTCACCGTGATGACGTCGCCGTCGTACTGGTAGCCGTCGATCGGGTATTCGCGCGGCGACTTTTCGCCGTAGAGAACGACGATCAACGTCGATGGCGTGAACGTATAGCTGCTGACGCTGCCGCACCAGCGGCCGGCAATATCGTCGAACGAGAGCGCGAAGGCGCGGCCGCCGCCGAGGGCGAGCGCCGCCGTGGTCAGGACGAAAATCAGGCTCTTGCGCAGCTTGCCGGTCACGCTCGCCTCCTCGTCGCGCGAATGCGCGGGACGCCTAGAACACGCAAATTTGCGGCACGGTCAAGACCGCGGCACGGCTCAAACCATCAGTACGATCGATCCGGTGGTGCGGCGCGCCTCGAGATCGTCCTGCGCGCGGGCGGCCTGCGCCAGCGGATAGGCGGCGCTGATCGCGATCCTGATCCGGCCGCCCGCCACCATGTCGAACAGGTGGTGCGCGGTCGCCAAGAGCTCGGCGCGCGTCGCCGTGTAGTCGCCCAGGCTCGGATGAGTCACGTAGACCGAGCCGAGGGAGCCGAGCGTGCGCGGCGCGATCGGGTCGGGGTCGCCAGATGCCTCGCCGAACGAGGCGAGCACGCCGCGTCGCGCCAGGCACGCGAGCGAGCCCGCAAACGTCGTGCGGCCGATCGAATCGTAGACGACCGGCACCCCGCGCCCGCCGGTGAGCGCGCGCACCTCTTGAACGAAATCTTGCGCGGCGAAATCGGTTTTGCCGGCGGCGTCGAGCACGATCGCGTGGTCGCAGCCATGCGCGCGGGCGACGGCGGCCTTCTCGGCCGTGCCGACCGTGCCGATCACTGTCGCGCCGAGGTGCTTCGCCCACTGGCACATGATGAGGCCGACCCCGCCCGCCGCCGCATGCACCAGGATCGTGTCACCCGATTTGACCGCGTAGGTCTCGTGCAGCAGGTAACGCGCCGTCATGCCGCGGATCATCATCGCGGCGGCGGTCCGCTCGTCGATCGCGTACGGCAGCCGAACGACGCGCGCGGCCGGCGCCAGGCGCCGCTCCGCATAGGCGCAGTCCGGCCCGGCGACGCAGGCGACGCGGTCGCCGATCGCGAGATCGACGACCTCCGCGCCGATCGCCTCGATCACGCCGGCGCTCTCGATGCCCATGCCCGACGGCAGCGTCACGCGATGGGCGCCGCGCCGCACCAGGACGTCGCGAAAGTTCACCGCGACCGCGGTGTTGCGGATGCGCACCTCATGCGGTCCCGGTTCGCGGACCTCGATATCCTCGAGGTGCAGCACCTCGGGGCCGCCGGTGGCGTGGAAGCGGAAGGCGCGCGTCATGGGCAGTTGGCTACGGCGGAGGGGTGAGTTGCAAGCAGCGAATGGCGAATAGCGAATAGATAGAGTACATTTCTATTCGCTATTCGCTACTCGCCATTCGCTACTCGCGAGGCAAAGTCATGCCCGATCCCGCTCACGCCTTGACGCTGCAGTTCCTCGCCTGGGTCGCGGAGGGCCCGCGCACCTATGCGCAGGCGATGGACGCCTGGCGCAGCACGTGTCCGCGCCTGTCGATCTGGGAGGACGCGATCCTCGATGGGCTCGTGAGTTTCGCGGGCGGCGCGACCCGCAACCAATCGCGCGTGACGCTCACCGCGAAGGGCCGCGCGCTGCTCGGCAGCGACGCGCCGGCCGCGCGTGCCAAGGGAACGGACAAGGGAACGGATCAGGGAACGGACAAGGGAATACGCAAGGAGGCGCGAACACCCGCGCGCGCTGCACTGGCGCGATGAGCGCCGCGCGGCTCTCATCGCTTGTGCTGTTGGGCGCCGGCTTCGCGGCGGCGACCTCGCTAGCGGCGCCGGCCGACGCGCCGACCCAAGGGGGCGCGCCCGCAAAGCCCAACATCCAAACCAAGAACCAAACCAAGCCTCACGTCAAACGCCACACGGTGCGCCGCTGGCACGGCTACGGCTTCCTGCCCGGTTACGTGCCGCCCGAGGCGGAGCCGCCGCGGCGGGACTATTGGACCCATCCGCCGACTTGGTGGTACGGCTATCCAGGGTTCTATCGCGGGCAATGGAACGGCGGCGGGTTCGGGCCGTGCTGGACGCAGACGCCGATCGGGCCGATGTGGAACTGCGGCCGATAGCGCTGCACACGACGCACGGGATTTGTCCACATGCAGGAGTAGTCGCTGACGCAAGCTGCGATCGAGGCGCGCGGCGTGTCAGTTCCTCGCAACCTGCGCGCCGCGTAGGCGCTCTGTTCCCGTGCCCCGGCGAGCGAAGCGACTGGGGGGAGGGGCCTTCAGCTAAGGCTACGCCGCGAAAGGGGCCTGTCGCGCCGAATCTCGAAGGGCATAGGCGGATGGGGGCGCTGCTTGCTCTCTGCTTCGTCGTGAGCGCTTGAACCTCACGCGGGCCGCAGTCGACCCATTCCCATGAGCAACCGCGCCTTCCTCACCCTCGTCGCCAGCATCATTGTCGTGCTGGTCGGCGCGCTTGCGATCAGTAAATTCCAGGCCTGCATGGAGCTTGGCGGCAAGGCGTGTCCGCGACCGCGATTCTCGGTGCCGAATAACTGAACCTCGGGCGGCCGCGAAAGAGCTAATCCTCCATCCCGCTGATCGCGAGGTAGATGGCGAACATCGCGACGCCGGCCGCGCCGGTCCATTCCGGATGGTGGCAGAAATTTCCCGCTGCCGTGCACACCGACACGGCCCAGTCGGTCTCGTCGAGCGTGCCGGCGATCACGAGCAGACCGGTCGCGCCGAGCAGCGCGAAACCGAGCGCGCGCGCGATCGACGACCAGCGGAAGGCGCGCGAGCGGCTGTCGGCGGCGAGCTGGGCGCCGTAGCCCGGCATCATGAGCGCGATGGTGTCGATCTCGGCAAGCTCGGCCGAGGGCGCCGCCGCGGCTTGCGACGGCGTCGTGATCGGCTGGCGGCGCATCCACGCCGGTTGCGGTGACAGATCGATGTTGGCGCTCGCCTCGTCGATGAACTGCACGCCGAGCTGGCCGCCGCGGCGCCAGGCGACGCGGCAGAAGCGGCGCGCCTTGCCGTCCTTGGTGAGGAAGAGGCCGAACACGTCGGGCAGGCCGCCGGCGCGGGCCGCCGCGATGCGCGCGCCGGAGACGGAGATGTCCCACAGCACGCACGGAAGCTGGGCGCCGCCGTCGAGCACGAGCCACGCGGCCTGACGGCGCGGGGTGCGCTTCGCCCTTCGCTGCTCTCGTCGTGAATCTCGGGCCACCCCGTTCCCCCAACATCAACGATCGAGCTTGCGCCGCCCGCTCAAATCTCGGCTGCGCCGACGTGCGGCAGGTAAAATTCGAACTCGCTCGCGCAACGCGCGAATGTCCGTGGGAAATACCCGTAAGCGATACGTGTTTAATAGGCCCTAATCTTCTGCGTTAGTTATCTACGAAGGATTGAGAGGTTACGGCGCGGGAGCACTTAACGATGCGGTAACCATCGTGGTCGGGCGAATGCTGCTTCTCTCACCCTCCGCTGCGGCTCCGCTGCAGGGGGTAAAGATGCGTTACGCGACCTCGGCCGCAGATCGCGCGAACGCTCGGGCCGATGCGCCCTTGGTGGCGATCGCACGGCCGTCCCGCAGCACGATGCCGGCCACGCTGCCGATGCTCGATTGATGGAAGAGCCCGCGCGCGATCGAGGTGCCGAGGTGTCGCATGTAGAACGCGTCGAGCGTAGTCGCGATCACGCGTGCGTCGTCGCTGTCGAACACGGCGAGCTCGACGTACGCGGGCGCCGGCTCCCATTCCCGCAGGTGCGCCGCGATCACGGTCGCGCGCTGATCGGTGCCGTCGTTCATGCGCGCTGTTTAGCGCGTAACCCGCATGGAGAGACGCGCAATGCGGTAGCGTCAGGAGAGCAGGAAAGGAGGATGGTCGTCAAACGAGCTGAAACCTTTCGTAGCGATCCAGAGGGTTCGACTCCCTCCCGACAAAGGCGAGCCAGCCGGTCGGAAGCGAGCCTTGC
>Ga0209062_1001155_pt1 | contig 52045 bp, 46 predicted proteins | sample Coa_R2_2_FD_187158 | JGI IMG/M metagenome (GOLD analysis project Ga0209062, IMG submission 187158) | Surface soil microbial communities from Centralia Pennsylvania, which are recovering from an underground coalmine fire - Coalmine... | ecosystem: Environmental > Terrestrial > Soil > Unclassified... | reverse complement strand
TGGCGCCGCCACCCTGCAAATCCTTGTTGGCGAAGACGCCCCAGGAGGGGATGAGGCGGCGGCGCAGGAAATTGACGCGCACCATGTAAATCTCCCCCAGCTCACCGCCGTCGATGACGCGCTTGGCGGCCTGCGCCTCGGCCTGGAAGCGAAAGCGATAGGCGATGTCCAGGATCTTGCCGTGCTCGCGCGCCGCCTTGAGCATCGCGCGTGCTTCCTCCGCGTTGCGGGCCATCGGCTTCTCGCACAGCACGTGCGCGCCCTGTCGCAGCGCATCGATGGTCACGGGGGCGTGAAACTTGTTCGGCGTGCAGACCACGACGGCGTCGAGGTGCTCGCGCTCCAGCATCTCGCGGTAATCCGCGTAGGTCGATGGGATGTTGCCCTCGCTCGCCGCCAGGGCCAGGGCTTCCTCGGACGGATCAGCCGCCGCGACCAACGCGACACGACTGTCCCTCAAGAGACAGGGAATCTGCCGGCTGCGGGCGATGCCGCCGGTCCCAACTACACCGACGCGCACATGACTCATGGCTCACTATCCTCTCTACCCAGCCTGTTGCCAGGCGCTGGCGGCGTCGAGCCTGGCGATATCTTCGCTATCCAACCTCACCTCGGTTGCGCCGAGCAATTCGCGCGTCTGCTCGACCGAGGTGGCGCTGGCGATCGGCGCCGTGATGCCCGGCCGCGCCATCAACCAGGCCAGCGCCACCTGCGCCGGCGTGGCATTACGGTCGCGCGCCACGTCGACGACCGCCTGCAGCACGGCGAAGCCGCGCTCGTTCATATAGCGTTGCTGCACGCCGCCGGCCCGTTTGCTCGCCGGCAGCGGCTGGCCCGCGCGATACTTGCCGGTGAGGAAGCCACTGGCCAGCGAGGAGTAGGGGATGACGCCGATCTGCTGATCCAGGCACAGCGCTTCTAGCTCGCGCTCGTAGTCTGCGCGGCTCACCAGGTTATAGAAGGGCTGCAGGCTCTCGTAGCGCTCCAGCCCGTTCTTGTCGCTCACCCACAGCGCCCGCGTCAGGCGCCAGGCGCGATAATTCGACGCCCCGACATAGCGCACTTTGCCCTGGCGCACCAGGTCGTCAAACGCGCGCAGCGTCTCTTCAAGTGGAGTCCCCGGATCGTCGTTGTGCGCCTGATACAGGTCGATATAGTCGGTTTGCAGACGCCGCAGCGAGGCCTCGACCCCGGCCATGATGTGCTGGCGCGACAGGCCGCGCTCGTTCGGGTCGTCTCCCATCGGCGACTCGACTTTGGTGGCGATGATCACGTGGCCGCGGTTCCCGCGCTCGCGCATCCAGCGCCCCAGGATAGCCTCGGACTCGCCGCCCTTGTTGCCGGGCACCCAGCGCACGTAGCTATCCGCGGTATCGATAAAGTTGCCGCCGCCCTCGACGTAGGCATCGAGCACGGCAAAGGACGCCGCCTCGTCGGCCGTCCAGCCGAAAACGTTCCCGCCGAGACACAGCGGCGCGACCTTCAAGCCCGTCCGTCCCAGATTCCGCATCAGCATCCGCGATCTCCTCTTCCCCTGGAGCCGAATATCGGTGAACCCAATCGACATTGTGCAGTATATATGCCCGGCTCGTCCTGCATGGGGCAGTTCACATTCAGTTCACGGATGCGCCGTACGCTGAGAGGGCCTGGCCCTCAAGGACCACGGCAGGCGCCGGGCCATAAATGGCCGGCGTAGACCATTTATGGTCTCGTTCCTGCCATGAGGCTTCAGCCTCAGGCCGTCTCGCAGCGCCGCGGCGCGGTAGCCGGTATGGGCTGAGTATACTAGGGTGCAGTCGGTGCCGCCGGCGGCGCGCCACATCGCGCCGGCACGAGCTGACGGCAACGACGCTGAGGAGGCCCAACACATGGCAATCGAGACAGACGAGTTGGCGGCACTGGCCGCGGAACAGGAACTCGGCGCTGCGCCGGGGACGGCCCGCGCCGGGCGCGGCCTAGATCGCGCCGTGGCGCTGCGTGTCCTGGCGCTGGCTCGTCCGCATGCCGGGCGGCTTGTCCTGGCCGGGATCTGCCTGCTGTTCTCCAGCGTGGCCTTCCTGGCCGTGCCCTATATCATCCGCCAACTCACCGACAGCGTCTTCGTCCATCGCGACCCCGCGGCGTTGAACACTATCACCCTGACGCTGCTGGCCGTCGTGCTGGCCTCGGCCGTCTTCAATTACGGGCGCGGCTACCTGATCTCCTACGCCGGCAATCGCATCGTCACCGATCTGCGCATTCGCCTGGTCGACCACCTGCAGCGCCTGTCGCTCTCCTTTTACGACGAGCACCGTACCGGCGAAATTATGTCACGTGTGACGGCCGATACCACCCTCGTGCAGACGGTCATCACCGCCAATCTGCTCGATCTGGCACAGCAGGTCTTCACGCTCGTGGCGGTCACCGCCATCGTGCTGGCGACGGACTGGCGCCTCGCCCTGGTCGCCCTGGCGGTCGCGCCGCTGCTGGCGGGCGTCGCCGTGCTGGTCGGACGGCGCACGCGCACGCTCTCGCGGCGTGCCCAGGAACAACTCGGCGAGGCCGGGGCGGTGCTACAGGAGGCGCTGTCCTCGATGCGCATCGTCAAGGCCTTCGGGGCGGAGGAGTATGAGATCCGCCGCTACACCTCCGCCGTGACGCGATCCTTCGGCGCCCTGCTCTCCGCCGCCCGCTACAACTCGTTCCTGGGCGCGGTGATGATGACCGCCGGCTTCGGAGCCGTGGCGGTGGTCCTGTGGTACGGCGGCCACGAGGTGCTGGCGCATCGCCTCTCGCCGGGCGGCTTTATCTCGTTCCTCTTCTACCTGATGATGCTGGTCGGACCGCTGCAAGGCCTGGCACAGCTCTACAGCTCCTTTCAACAGGCCCTGGGCGGCGCGACGCGCATCTTCGAATTGCTGGACACGGCGCCGGGGGTGGTCGATGCGCCCGACGCCTACGCCCTACCAGTGGTGCAGGGGCGTGTCGAGATAGAGGACCTGAGCTTCGCCTATACGCCGGGCGGTCCCCTGGTGCTGCGCGACGTCAACCTGACGGTGGAGGCGGGTAAGACGGTCGCGCTGGTCGGGCCGAGCGGCGCCGGCAAGACCACGCTGATCTCATTGCTGCCGCGTTTCTACGACCCGGCCGACGGGCGCATCCTCATCGACGGGCACGACATCACGCGGGTCACCCAGCAGTCGCTGCGCGGCGTCATGGCCACCGTGCCGCAGGAGGCCACGCTCTTCGCGGGCACGGTGCGCGAGAATATCGCCTACGGGCGGCCTGGAGCGACGCAGGCCGAGATCGAGGCGGCGGCACGGGCCGCCAACGCGCACGACTTTATCATGGCCCTGCCACACGGCTACCAGGCAACGATCGGCGAGCGCGGCGTCAAGCTATCCGGAGGACAGCGCCAGCGCATCGCCATCGCGCGGGCGATCCTGAAAGACCCACGCCTGCTGATCCTGGATGAAGCGACCTCCGCCCTGGACAACGAGTCGGAGGGGCTGGTACAGGAGGCGCTGGAACGCCTGATGGCAGGGCGCACCACCATCGTGATCGCCCATCGCCTGACCACGGTAGAGGGTGCCGACACCATCGTCGTCCTGGACGCGGGCCGCGTGGTAGAGCAAGGCACGCACGCCGAGCTACTGGCCGCCCGCGGCCTGTACCATCGCCTCTACACGCGCGACTTCGCCCAGGATACGTGATCGGCGCCCAATGATGTCTTGTCCGCCTCCGAACTACTCCGCGGCCGGTCCTCCCTCTTCCAGCGCCGTGAAAACGAGGGTTGGACCCTCGGGCGTGTCGACGTGATCCAGCACGGCCACGTCGGCCGCCTGGCTGACCTCTTCCGCGATATAGATCACCTCGCGGCCCTCGTGCTCCACAATCTGGTCGCTCGGCCTGGCTTCGCCAAGCGTGAGGCCAAACGTCTCTGGTCCCACCACGTCCAGGCGCAAGACCTGCCCCTCGGGCTGCTCCACGCACTGAAACATCTCTTTCGCCGCTTGGGTGACCACAATCATCGTGCCCTCACTTTCCTGCTGCCATCTTCCCCACTGATGGTGGCGCGTAACGCACCCCAGGCTGTAAGCACTCGACTGCGTGCCGTGGCACCTTATGGCACCTGGTCGATCGAACCTGATCGCACCTAATCAGGTCGTAGACCGCAAGCAGTCCGTGGCGACGGCCTTGTCGGCGCCCCTACTCCAGGAGGCGTTCACCGTAGCCGCGACGGCGCATGCGTCCTACAATCAATGAAGTTGCTGCAATATCTGTGCCAGGCGATGCGCCGGGTGTAAACCAAAGCCAGGGCTGGTATCGCCCAGCGATGCCGGTCCCGCCGCAGCTTTGGTTTAGCCATCGATCAGCTAAACACAAGTGCGTTCGTGGTCGCGGCGCAGGCCACGTCGACCGCGCGGGCACCGTCCTCCAGGGTGACGTGCAGGCTATGCGTCGGGTCGCGCATCAGCGTCACCACGTCGCGCAAGGCGTTGGCCACCGAGGTCCGATAGACTTCTTGTTTCGAACCCGGCAACTGCAGCGTCGCCTGCACGCGGCAGGTCACCGTGTAGTCCTGCCCGTTGCCGCGCGTGCTGCGCGCCCCGCCTTCATAGGGCTCCAGGGTATGATCGACGAGATAGGGGGAGTTCAAGATGGCTTCACGCCCGGCGTCGTCCACGATGGCATCGACGTCTAGAGCCATGGCGATCCAGCCATCAACGGTCACGTATCCGCGGTCGTAGGCCAGCATCGCCGTGGTGCGTTCCAGGCGCGACGGCTTATCGAAGGCATGGTAGTAGCTGGCCAGCACGCCATTCTGATAGTAGACGTCGGCCAGCACTTTGTCCTGCTGATCGGTACCGGGCCGTGTGGTGAGCCAGCCGCGCACCTCGGTCGCCGGCGCTCCGATCAGATAGCCGTAGATGTCGAAGAAGTGCACGCCATGCTCGATCAGAATGCCGCCACTCTGCGCACGATCCCAGAACCAATGATCCGGCGGGAGCGATTCGTCGGCGGCGAAGTTCTGGAAGTCCACGCGGCGCAGACCACCCAGCACGCCCTCCGTGGTCCAGCGATGGATCTGGTTGAAGAGCGGGTTGTAGCGCATCACGAAGTCGACGCCGGCGGCGACGCCGGCCTCGCGCACCGCATCCAGCAGGGCACGGCTATCCTCGACGGAGGTGGCGACCGGCTTTTCCACGAAGATCGCCTTGCCGGCCCGCGCCGCGGCAATGCCCATCCGGGCGTGTTGGGCGGGCGGCGTGCTGATGATCACCAGTTCTACCTCCGGGTCGCCGAGAAAAGCCTGATAGTCGGTGTAGGGACGCACGGTCCCGTCTGTACCAAGCGCCTGTGCCGCGCGCTCGGTCCGCGCCTTGTTACGTCCGGCCACGGCCACGATGCGCCCCTCACCCATCTCGGCCACCGCCTCGGCGATGAAGCGGCCGAAGGCGCCCGAGGCGCCGACCAGGCCAATACCAACTTCTGTCGTCATGACCTACCCATCCCTTACCCACTGTGCCCGCATCGACACGCCACCGCCGCCCAGCGGGTGCCGGGGGTCAGTTGGCGCCGGATGCTTGCTGTGCAAGCGCTGTGCCGCGGGCCAATTTAGATAGCCCATCGGGTGCAGGTTGGCCAACCCCCGCCCTGCAATACCTGCGCCGATGGCGTGCATCTCGCAATACACCATACTGTCTGTCATATACCAAGGAGATGGCGAAATTGAGCAACCGGGCGGACGGTGACTGTAGTGAGACGTGAAATCGACTACCGTGGTGGTGCGACGGGCCGGGCTGTGCGCCGCGCCAGATGCGGGCGTCGTCGCGGTACCTTGATCTTGGGCGCCGCTGCCTGCCGCGCGGTCGCCCGCAGGAGACGCTCAACCGCCCACGCGCGCCGCAGGCACAACCCGCGCCTGTCCCCTCACGACGGGCCCAACTGCCGCAGGTCACGGCCGAACTCGACCGTCTCCTGATAACGCGCCAGACCATGGACGTTGCGTCCGTGGTGGTACTGCTCCAGCGCCTCGGCTTCGGACCGGCGCCCCCCGAACCAATCCGCCAGGGCCTCGGCCAGCAGGGCTCCATGCACGCTCGCGCAGTCCATCCCGTGGCCACTCCATGGGTCCTGGTGCAACCCCGCGTCGCCCGCCAGCGCCCAGCCCGGACCCACGGGCACGCGCACCACGTTGGCTTCGGGTCCACAGGCCAGCACCGGACCGACCGGCGTGGCGGCGGCCACCCGCCCTGCCAGGCCCCGATGGGCGGCCAGCCGCGCGCCGAAGCGCTCCGCCGCGGCCTGCCGCAGCCAGCCGAAGACTGCCAGGTTGACGGACAGCGCCACGCAGGTCACCCCGTCGTCGCTGGGGAAGATAAAGGCGATTTCATCCCCCAGCAGCGAGAACTCCGGGCCGTCGGGAGCGCCCGCGCCCGGAGGGGCGTAGCCCCGCACGTACTGGTAGTAGGCGGCGCGGCTGGCCGGGTCGTGCCGCTCCACCGGCGCCCGCACCCGGCGCGCCACGGTGGAGTGCCGCCCATCCGCCCCGACCACAATGCGGGCACGGGCGTCGCGCTCCCCCTCCGGAGTGCTCAGGCGCACCCCCACGACCTGCTCACCGGCCCACAACACGTCCGAGACGCGGGTCCGCTCCAGCAGCGTGACGCACCCGAACGACGTGGCGTGGCGTACGAGGAGGTGATCGAGGGGCGCGCGCCGCACAGAGAGGCAGTAGCCGAGCGGGCCGGGGTCCTGGGCCGGCTCGAGCGTGGCCCGGTCCCCGCCGCCCACGTAGGAGTACTGGCGCGTGAGCGGGGGGCGCCGAGCGCCAGGACGCTCCCCAGCACCCCCAGCCGCTCCAGGACGGCGAGGGTCTGCGCCCCCCGGAAGAAATGGGTGGAGAGCGTGTCGCTAGGGAAGGAGGCCCGATCGACCAGCAGGACGCGGTAGCCCGCGGCCCCCAGCAGCGCCGCCACCGTCGCCCCGGCGATCCGGGCGCCCACCACGATGGCATCATACGCCGCCTCGCTGATGCCGAGTGTATTCCTCGCCGCTCCTCCTCCGCTATCGCCGGGCCGGTCCGGCCGGGACACGTTCTGTCACCGCGCACCCGTCACCAGCGACACGGCCGCGCTCCGCGATCCGTTGCTCTACGGACCATGATACGGCAAGCGACGAGGGCCTGTCGTCCCTGCACGCCCTGCGCTCTTCTCATCCTTCAATGGTCTGACCTACAACCGTCGTGAAAAGTCAGCCGGGGACTGCGGCGACGGCCCCTCCGCTTTCATCGCGCAGCGATCCCCTGGCAACAGGACGGGCACTGCGGTGCCGGGCAGGGCGCGCCCTGCCCGACCGCAGTCGGCGTATCGGTGCCATCCAACCGCAGTTGGAGGCCCGCCCACGGACGATTCACGACGGCTGGTCTGACCTATCGGTGCCGTTGGCCCCGGCCTACAATGGAGGCAAGGCACGAGAAGATCCGACGGCACCACGCCGCCGGAAAGGGGAAGTACTGTCTATGGCGGTAGATGAACCGATGCGCCCCTGGCCCGTGGCCACGGCCGTCCCGGGCGCGCTCCAGTGCAACTCGAGTAGGGCGACCAGGCCGTCCTGGTTGGGCAGGCCGACGTAATTGGCGATGGCCTGCTGATACGTGGTGCCGGAATAGGCGGGGTTGACGCCGTTGATGCCCAGCCAGCAGTCCTCGTTCAGGGGCACGCGCACGGCGTTGGTGTGCCAGGAGGTCATGGCCTGCACGGAGGGCTCAGGGCGCCGGGCGCGCTCCGCGCCACCCGTGATGAGCCCACTCGGCGACCGCGGCAGGGGCCAACTCGCCCACGCGCGCCTCGTAGCGGCGCAGCGCGTCCGCGTCGCAGAACGCGCGCCAGCCCCCACCCGTACCGCTGTGGAAGAACCGACTGGGCTGCTTCCAGACCCGCAGCGCCGCGTTCGGCACGAGCTGGTCGGCGCGGGCGCGCATCCCCTCGAACGACGCGGCCTCCACCAGCTCCGGCCAGACGCACTCGGCGACGGTGATCTCCAGGCGGTCCGCCAGGCGGCGCATCTCGCCCGCCAGATCTGCCTGGAGATCGCCGTAGTGGAGCACTACCACGTTGGCGCGATCGGCGGCGCGCAACGCCTCCTCATAGTGGTGCAGCGTCGCGCGCAGCGAGGAGGTGGTATGCACCGGCGCGGCCGGATTGTCGATCCAGTGCCAGAAGAACGCCTCCGGCGTGTCGGCATTGGTGGGGGGATCCAGCGCGAGTAGCTCCGCGACATCGTCCAGGCCCACGGCCTGCGCGCGGGCCTGTGTTAACGTGTCGCGGTCGATGTTCTGCTGGTGGTGGTACATCGAGACGGCCACATCGCGCGGATCGCGGCCGACGCAGACATAGGTGACGCGCTCGTCGTCGGGGAGGCCGTCGAGCGGCGTATGGGTCTTGATGAACCGGCGATGGCCCTGCGCGTCGAGCAGCGCGAGGACGTCCTCGCGGCGCCGGGTGAGCATGTCGAGCCAGGGCGAGATCTCCGACAACGCGGGGCCGGGCACCGGCGTCTGGAAGATCAACAGCGCACAGATCATCTGCGTCCAGGTGGTGCCGGCCTTGGGCGGCGTGCTGATCACGATGTCGCCGGGCCGAAACGCAAACCCGTCCCAGCGCGCGCTGTCCTGCACAAACGAGCGATAACGGGGTCTGGCCTCGCTCACAGGCGGCCTCCTTCGTCGCCACACCATGCGTCCGAGGGCTCTGCTCCCTGGGCCCGCACCGACCACCCGCTCTCTGAGCAACGGGTCTCAACAGGGAGTATACGCCTTGGGCCGTGGGTACTGTTGCGGCCGGCTGATAGGAGCGATGCGACGGCCCGAGGCTATGGTGTGGACAGTGGGTCCGTCGAGAGAAATTGTGGCCTCATACCAGGACAGGGTGCGCCCCGCGTTCCCGCCGGCGCGCGTTATACTCCTGGATGGTATGCCGAGCGACAACAGTCCACGAGGGGCGTGACGACCCACCTGATGGAACCAGCGGACCGGCCCGGCCGGCGGCCCGCGCCGCTGCCCACGGCGGTGCGGCGCGCCCGCTGGGCTATCCTCGCCGCCTTCTTCATCCACGGGGCCGTCTTCGCCTCCTGGGTGCCGCTCATCCCCGCGGTGCAACAGGCCCTCGGCCTGAGCGCCAGCGCCCTGGGCCTCGCCCTGCTGGCCACGGCCGTCGGGTCGCTGCTGACCATGCCCCTGACCGGCCGCCTGATCGCCCGGCGGGGCAGCCGCTGGGCGGTCCGCGTCCTGGGGCTGGCCTACTGCGCCACCTTGGCCCTGCCCGTGCTGGCCCCCTCCCTGCCCACCCTGGTCCTGGCCCTGCTGGTCTTCGGTGCCGCGCAGGGCGCCTCGGACGTGGCCATCAACGCTCAAGGGGTCGCCGTCGAGGCGCGCTGGGGACGGCCGCTGCTGTCCTCGCTCCACGGCCTGTGGAGCCTGGGCGCGGCGGGCGGTGCCGCGGCGAGCGGCCTGCTGGCCACCGCCGGCCTGGCCCCCCTGCCGCGCGTGCTCGTCCCGGCCCTGTTGCTGGGAGGCGCGCTGGCCCTGGTCGCGCGCTCGCTGCTGGAACACCGGGCCGCCCTGGCGGCCCCTGGCCGGGCCCTGGCCCGTCCGACGCGCGCGCTGCTGGCCCTGGGGCTGATCGGCATCTGCGCCTACCTGGCCGAGGGGGCGATCGGCGACTGGAGCGCCGTCTACCTGCGCCGTGGTCTGGGCGCGTCCGCCGGCCTCGCCGCGGCCGGCTACGCGGCCTTCACGCTGTGCATGACCCTCGGGCGCCTGGCCGGGGACTACGCCACGGCCCGCCTGGGGCCGGTGCGGTTGGTGCGCGGGGGCGGCGAGCTGTTGCTGGCCCTGCTGAGCGGCCAGACGGGCGCGACGCTGAGCGGCTTCGCGCTGATCGGGCTGGCGCTGGCTAATGTGGTCCCCCTGGTGTTCAGCGCGGCCGGGAAGACGCCGCACCTGGCCCCGGGCGCGGGCGTCGCCGCCGTGGGCACGGCCATCTACGTGGGCATCCTGCTCGGGCCGCCGCTGATCGGGGCCACGGCCGACCACCTCACCCTGCGCGGGGCGCTGGGCCTGGTGGTCCTGCTCGGCGTGGCCATCGCCCTGCTGGCGCCGGCCGTCGCCCCCGCCGCGGCGCGGGCCGGGGAAACGCCTCCTGGCCCGGATCAGCGACGATGACGCGGGCGCCGGGGCCTGAGAGGGCGCGGGCCAACCCACGACTGAACCGGCTGATCGACGATCTGCCGCAAGAGCTAAACTAGCCTGGGTGCCGTCTAGCCACAGGCGGCGGCGATCGCCGCCACGTGGCGGTAGTCGGTGCCGCAGCAGCCCCCGAGCACGTTGAGCCACGGCAGCCGCGCGCACAGCGCGCGGTACTCCGCGGCCAGGGCCGGCGGATCGCCCGCATCAATCGCGGTGGCCACGTCGAGTTCGTCATGGCTCTTCGTTGACGCGTTCGCGCGCAGTCCTCGAATGCGCCTGAGCCAGGCCCCCTCGCCGCTCAGCACGCCGGCGAAATGGCGGGGGTGCGCGCAATTGATCATGTAGTAGGCCGGCGCTGCCTCGGTCGCGATGTCCACGGCCTCGATAGCGGCGCGCAGCGTCTCGCCACTCGGCAGCCGCCCGTCCGTCTCCACCGTGAACGAGAGCCCCACGGGGAGGCCGTGCGCCCGCGCGGCGCGCGCGATGCCGATCGCCTCCTCGACGTACGCCAGCGTCAGCGCGCTGACCATATCCACCCCCTGCGCGGCGAAGCTTGCGATCTGCGCGGCATGATACTGTGCAGCCTCGTCCGCCGTCATCAGCGTGTCCGGCCGGTAGGCCTCGCCGCGCGGGCCGATGATCCCGTTCACCACGATCGGGGGCTGCTGGCCCGCGCTGTCGCGGGCCAACTCGACGGCATAGGCGACCGCCTGGCGGTTGATCCGGTCGAGTGCCACGGCGTCGTAGCCGAGCCGTGCGCCCCAATCGGCGTTCGCGCGCCAGGTCACCGTGTCGAGGATGAAGCCCGCGCCGCGCTCGCGCGCCAGGCGCAGGAACGGCTGGAAGTACGTCGTGAGCCGGCGCCGCCCCTCCTCTGAATCGAGCAGCGGGAAGGCGGCGAAGCAGGGCAGAGCGATGCCGTCATAGAAGATGAGCGAGGTTTCGAGCCCCACATCGGTGAGAAAGAGCTGACCGCCGAGCTGCGGCAGCGCCGACCGGTACGACGGCATCGAGGTCCTCCTCCCCCTATCGGCCCGGTGCACCGAGCCTCAGGCATCGCACGGGGCATAGTGCCTACCCGCCAGTGTACGGCATCCGCGGCACGCCAGCAAAAGGCGCAATGGCACAGTGTGACCCCGACGCTGCATCAGTATGCGACCATCTCTCCGTGTGCGTCGGGCGCCGGGCGCCAACGGCAGTTTGCACGTCGGCTCAGGGCGCAATGACGGGCATGCGGGTGCACCGTCGCGCTCCGTCAAGGCACATGGCGCCCGTGGCTCAGGCCGGCAGTTCGCGGAAGGGCCACAGCGTCATCTCCGAGGTCCACGCCTGCGGCGATTGCCGCAGCAGGTAGAGTACCGCCGCCGCCACATCCTCCGGCAGCAGCACCTTGACGCCCGCCTGGCGCGCCGGCGGCCGCCCGCCGAACTCCGTCACCGTCGTCCCCGGGCAAATCGTGCTCACCTTGATGCCCTGGTCGCCCACCTCGGCCGCCAGCGCCTCCGCGAAGCCCATCAGGCCGAACTTGGAGGCGCAGTAGGCAGCCATGCCCGCGTAGCCGGTCTTGCCCGCGCCTGAGGAGATGTTGACGATCGCGCCGCCGCCCTGCCGCCGCATGGCCGGCAGCACGGCGCGGCTGCACAGGTAGGGCCCGGTCAGGTTGGTCGCCAGAACGCGCTGCCAGTCCTCCACCGCCGACTCCTCCACCGTGCCGTGGGCGCCGACGCCGGCGTTGTTTACCAACACGTCGAGGCGTCCCAGTTCCGCCAGCGCCCGGGCCACCAGGCGGTCCACCTCGGCGGGCACGCCCACGTCGGTGGCCACGGCTACGCAGCGCCGCCCCAGCGCCCGCACCTCGTCCGCGACGGCGTCAAGCGCCGCCTGCCCCCGCGCCGCCAGGGCCAGATCGAGGCCCGCCTCGGCCAGGGCCAGGGCGATAGCGCGCCCGATGCCGCGACTGGCGCCCGTGACCAGCCCCACCTGTCCGCTCAGATCACCCCCATCCTCTCGTATCACCGTCTCATCCTCCCCGGCCACCGCGCGTTCGCGGCACCACCTCTCATTGATGACCAGTGCAGGCGTCACTGGCGATCCCATCGCGTCGCACGATCATGACGCCCCTGATCGCGATCGGCGCGCACGTCGAGCCGGACGTGCACGTCGTCACCCTCCTCAAGACATTCTACTTCTCGAATACTCGCTTTGATGGGCACGAGGTAGCGACCGTCTTTGGGGAATAAGGATGTCTTCCACGCGCTGTTGCCGATCTGCACGGCGACCGGAATCACGCCCCAGCCATAGGTCACGAAACCTGCGATAGCCCGCAGCTCGCGGCACGGCTCCGCCGGGACGGTGACGAAGTACCAGGGGGCAGGTCCTCTCCAGAACCAGATCCTGCCGGTGAACTCGATGGTCATTGGGGGAGTATAGCAGACGATCGCCCGGCTGCGGTCGATCCAGAGCGGGCACATCGGCGACTACGTGGCCTGGCTCACCATGGGCAGGGGTGTGTCTCACTCTTGTTCGCGGGAAGCAGCCTGCGCCTGAAGGCGCATGGCAGCGACGGGACCATGAATGGTCCGTGGTGGTCCTTCAGGGCCGGTCCGCTGCCATGACCCTTCAGGGTCAGGTCCCCGCTTGACCTTTTCCGAGGCGCGCCCCGTGGGCCTCGCCGCCCTGGGCGTCGCCTGCGCGGCCGTGTTACGGTAAGACCGATGCGCGCCTAAAATCACAGGCCGGGGTGTATTTCTTGCCCTCGATTCGTCCTCTCTATGGAGAGTAGGTGACTGCGCCGAGTGACTGTGTGAGATATCACTACAGCACAGGTGATAGAAAGGACTGCTCCCATGGTCGGGTCTGGACCCTGGCGCCCCATCCTCCTGCTGGCCGGCGTCGTGCTGGCACTCGCTCCCGCGGCCCTGGCGCCACGCGCCGTCGCCGCGGCAACCCTGACGTTCGCGGTGACCGGCGCACAGGACGCCCATGATGCGACGCCGGGCGACGGGGCCTGCGCCGCGAGTACGGGCCAGTGCACGCTCCGCGCGGCCATCGAGGAGGCCAACGCGCAGGCCGCGGGCAGCACGATCACCATCAAGGTGCCGGCGGGGATCTACGCGCTGACCCTGGGCGCGCTGGCCATCGGCCGCAACACGGTGATCGTCAGCGGGGCCGGACCCAGCCGCACGGTGGTCACGGCCGGAGGGCTGAGCCAGATCCTGCGCGTCGCTCACAGCTCGGTCGCGGCGCTGATCGGCCTGGCCCTGACGGGCGGCAACGCGGGGGCGGCCACGGGGGGCGGTCTCGCCAACAGCGGAACCACCCTGCTCATCGCCTGTGCCGTCGTCAACAATACGGCCACCCGCGGGGGTGGGATCTCCAATGCGACCGGGGCCGTGCTGGCCCTGGAGAGCAGCGCGGTGTTGAGCAACACCACCGCGATCAACGCCCTGACCCTCAACGGTGGAAACGGCGGGGGTATCTGGAACGGCGGCACGCTGTACGCGATCAGCGGGACCATCAGCGGCAATAGCAGCGGGTCCGGTGGCTACGGCAACGCCAACCCTGCCGGCAGCGGGGGCAACGGTGGGGGCATCTGGAACGGCGGCACCCTGGTCGCGCAGAACAGCATTATCAGCGGCAATACCGCCGGCTCGGGTGGCTACGCGCCAAACGACGTGCCGGGCAACGGCGGCGTGGGCGGCGGGATCTACATTAGCGGCGGCACGGTGACGCTGTACGGCAGCACCATCAGCGGCAACGGGAGCGGGAGCGGCGGCGTGGGCGAGAGCAACATGCTGTCGGGCAACGGCGGCGACGGGGGCGGCGTCTGGAACCTCGGCACCCTGAGCGCCATCAGCAGCACCATTAGCGGCAACAGCGCCGGATTTGGTCGCGGCCTGGGCGGTGGCGGCTACGCCGGCAACGGCGGGGGAGTCTGGAATGGCGCCACCCTGACCGTCCTGACCAGCACCATCAGCGGCAATACCGCCGGCTCGAATGGGCCGGTGAGCGCCGGCAACGGTGGGGGCATCTGGAACGGCGCCACGCTGAGCGTCCGCGGCAGCACCATCAGCAGCAACAGTGCCGGGGTGGGCAGCGCCGGGGGGAATGGCGGTGTTGGCGGGGCGGGAGGCGGCATCTACGGCAGCGCGGGGACGATCAACCTGAGCGCCAGCACCCTGAGCAACAATGCCGGCGGCGCCGGCGGAGCGGGCGGACTGGGCGGCTACGAAGGCCATTACGGCCTGCCCGGCGGCCCGGGGGCGACGGGGGCGCAATCTGGAACGGCGCCACGCTGACCGTGGCCGCCAGCACGCTGAGCGGCAATAGCGGCGGGCCGGGGGGCCTCGGCGGCTGCGGCCCGGTCACCTGCGCGGGTTCGGGCAACGGGGGTAACGGCGGGGCGATCTGGAACAGCGGCACCCTGAGCGTGGGCAACAGCACGCTGAGCGGCAACGGCGGCGGGCCGGGCGGACCCAGCAACTGCGGCTACGGCCAGTGCGGCGGAGCCGGCAGCCAGGGCATGGGTGGCGGCCTGCTCGCCGCGGGCGGCAGCGCCGCCCTGAGCTATGCCACCGTCGCCGCCAATGCGGACGGCCTCGACGATATCGGCGGCACCGTCACCGTGACGGGCACGATCCTGGCCAACGGCGGCCCGAATTGCAGCGGCGTCATCGGCGAACTCCAGGGCTACAACCTGGAGAGCGGCGCGACGTGCGGCTTTGCCCAGACCACGGACCTCACCCAGACGAACCCACTGCTGGGGCCTCTGGCCCTCAACGGCGGCGCCACGGCGACCATGGCCGTGCCGGCGGGCAGCCCGGCAATCGACCACGGCGGCACGCAGGCCACGGGCTGTCCGGCCACGGACCAGCGGGGCCTGCCGCGGCCCGATGAGGTGGGCGATGGCGGGGCGTGCGACATCGGAGCGTACGAATCCCAGGGCCTCGGCTAGACACGCCCGGGCGGATGCGGCAACCACATCTCGACCGTCGCTCCATGGCCGTCGTCTGAGCGGATGTCGAGGTGCCCGCCGTGGGCCGTCACGATCCACCGGCTGATCGCCAGCCCCAGCCCGCTGCCGCCTGGGCGCGCGTCTCTTGGACTGTCGTCCGAGAAAACTGCGCCGTGCGTGCGCGCCTGATCGATGCGATAGAAGCGCTCGCCGAGATGGGGCAGGTGCTCGGCGGCAATGCCGGGTCCGTCGTCGGCAACCTGCAGCCAGACGCCGGAGGCACCGTCCAGGGTGCGCAATCCGCCGCCGATGCGCACCTTGGTGCCGCACCCTGCGCCGTACTTGAGCGCGTTCTCGATCAGGTTCGCGAGCACGCGGGTTAGCGCTGCACGGTCGCCCCACAGGCCCAGCTCCGGCAGCGGCTCGATGTACAGCCTCATCGCGCTCTGCTGCGCCAGGGGCGCCAGCCGTTCCACGACGTCGAGGACAATCTCCGCCAGATCTACCTGTTCGCGATGCAGCACGGCCTGGCCGCTATCCGCCCGCGCCAGCAGTAGCAGGTCGTCGACCAGGCGGCTCATGTGGCCGGCCTCTTGCTGCATGACCGCGATGGCCCGGCGATACTCGGCCGGCGTCCGCTCTCTGGCAAGGGCGCGGGCCGCCTCCAGGTCTACGATGGCGAGCGGCGTGCGCAGTTCGTGGCTGGCGTCGGCCGTGAACTGGCGCTGGCGCTCAAAGGCGGCCTCCAGCCGGTCCAGCATGTGATCGAAGGTGGCGCCCAACTGGCCCAGCTCGTCGTCGCGCCGCAAGTTGAGTCGACGGCCCAGGTCGGTGGCGTTGATCTCCTGCGCCGTACGGGTGATAGTGCGGACGGGACGCAGGGCGCGATGTGCCAACCAATAGCCGCCGCCCGCACAGACGATCAGGGTGAGCGGGACGACTGTTTCCAGCGTCTGGGCCAGCGCCGCCATCTGCTGCGCCACGTCGGATCGAACCCCGACCACGAGCAGCGCTGCCACCGGATCCCCAACGGTCAGCGGCACGCCGGACAGGCGAAAGATGGCCGGGCTGCTGACCGTCGACGCCGCCACACCATCCTTCGTGGCGGCGGACGGGACAGCGATGGCGAGACCTTTCTCCACGACGGCGCCGTTGCCGCTCCGTGCCATGTCGCGCAGACTCTGCACGACCTGGCCCCATGGCAGTTTCACGGCCGAGACCGGGCCGGCGGCCTGCGTCTGCACGACTCGGCCACCCGGCGTCAATAGCAGCACGATCTCCCGTCCCTGCGCAACCTCGCTATCCGGCGGCGCGGTGAGGCGCCCGCTCACGGGATCATAGGAGCTAGCAAGTTGCCGCAGGCGGGCGTCGATGCGGCCATCCACTTGCGAGAGCAGGGTCTGCTCTTCGGCGGCGTAGATGGCGACGCCGGCGACGAGCAAAACGAGCGCCAGGACCGCGACGTACCACAACGTCAGGCGCAAGCGCACGCCGGACAACAGCCCCCGCCATGGTCCGAACCCGGAGGCCGCGCGCGGGCGCGGCGACCATACCCCACTCTCTCGCGTTGGTCTCACGGCGCCGCCTCCGGCACCCGCAGCCGGTAGCCCAGGCCATAGAGCGTCTCGACCAGCTTCACGTCGAAGGAATCATCGATCTTGCGGCGCAGCCGACGCACGGCCACGTCGACCACGTTGGACCCGGCGATGGCGTCGTAACTCCACAGGTGATTTTCGATCTGGCCGCGGCTGAGCACCTGATTGGGATGGCGCAGGAAGTATTCGAGCAGCGCGAACTCACGTGCGGTCAGGGTGATGCGCCGGCCGGCGCGTTCGACGTAGTGCGTCGCCGGGTCGGCCGACAGGTCGCCGGCCGAGAGCACCGCGCCCCTGTCGGGGGCGTTGCGACGCAAGAGGGCGCGCAGGCGGGCGAGCAACTCGTGCAGCGCGAAGGGCTTGACCAGATAGTCGTCGGCGCCGCTGTCCAGGCCCCGCACGCGATCGGCCACGGCGTCGCGCGCCGTGAGCAGCAGGATGGGGGTGTTGACCTTGCGCCGGCGCAGGGCGCGGCACACCTCGAAGCCGTCCTTGCGCGGCAGCAGGACGTCGAGGATGATGGCGTCGTAGGCCGTGGCCTCGGCAAGCTCCTGTCCCTCCACGCCGTCGAAGGCGTTGTCGACGGCATATCCTTCCTCGCTCAGGCTCAGGCCGAGCGTGTGGTTCAAGCGGCGGTCGTCTTCGACGAGCAGCAGGCGCATCCGTGTTCTCCCGTCGATCCAGCAGTATGGCGCGCAAAGATGACCCAATTATGACAGAGCCGGTCAGAGTGTGGTCAGGGTCGCGCCGTATCGTGGTCAATGAGCAGGAGCGGGAAACGCCCGGATTCATCCCGGAGAGCACGTCATGTCGGGCTGGGACCCTGAAACCCCGGGATAAATCCCGGGAGGCTCATGTCGGGCCTAGCGGTGGGCTTCAGCCCGCCTGGGTGGGACGGGGCGGACGAGGACGTCCGCGGTCCGGGCGCGACATGACCCACTCCCCGGACGCCAAGTCCGGGGTTTCCCGGCGTCCACGTTGCATAAATGCAAAGAAAGGCACAAATATGGACGACCGCAGATATGACAACCCTCGAACCCTCACCCGCCGCACCCTGTTCCGGCATGGCGGGGTCGCCGTCGCCGGCGCCGTGGCCGCCGATACCCTCGGCTCAGGCCAGCGCGCGCTGGCGAGCGCCGTATTATCTCGCGACGTGGATGCGAACGGCTCGGAGCTACGTCCGCGCGACGCCCTGGCGAGCATCCTCGCCGCGCTGGACCGCTGCCCGCTGGTGGCGCTGGGCGAGCGCCACCTCTTGCAGGAGATGCACGACCTCTACGGTGCCCTACTGCTGCACCCCGCGCTGCCGAGCAAGATCACCGATATCGTGGTCGAGTTCGGCAACGCCCTGCACCAGGATCTGGCCGACCGCTTCATCCTGGGCGACAGGCCCGTTGGCAGGGAGGAGCTTGCGCAAATCTGGCGCTTCACCATTGGCGGGAACATCCTGTGGGATGCGCCGGTCTACGAGCGCTTCTTGCGCACCGTGCGGGCCGTCAACTGGATGCTCCCGGTCCGGCGCCGTATCCGCGTGTTGCTGGGCGATCCCCCCTTCGATCACCACGGGCTGCGCAGTTCCGCGGACAAGGACTATGTCCTGTCTATGCAGCGGCAACGCGACGCCCACTACGCTGGGGTGGTGGAGCGCGAGGTGCTGAGCAAGGGTCGCCGGGCCCTGCTGATCGCCGGTTCCAACCATCTGCTGCGCGGGCTGCATTCCGGGGACGACCCACAGGGGCTCAACGCCGGCACGCAGCTGGCGCAGCGCCATCCGGGTTCGCTCTACGTCGTCGACCTGCTGGTCCTGCCGCCCGGGCTGCAACAAGACCCGCTGCTGCAACACACCATAGACGCCGTGGCGCACTGGCCGCGGCCGTCCGTCGCCACGCTGGCGGGCACCTGGTTGGGCGCGACGACCCAGTCGGTGGAACCATGGGTCAACTCGGCGGCCTACCTCGCCGCGACGCCGGCGTCCGTACGTTTCGGCGCGCAGACCGACGCCGTGCTCTACCTCGGCCCGGGCGAGACGCTGACGGCCTCGCAGGCCGACCCGGCGCTCTATCATTGGGGCGCCTATGCCGCGGAGTTGCAACGCCTCAGCCGCGTCGTCACGCAGATCACCGGACAGCCCACCGACCTGGTGGCGGAGGGGCTGCGGCGGGCGCAGTTGGGCCCGAGTTGGTTCGCCCAATACGCGCAACACAAGTGAGAACGCCGTCTGGCGGCAGGTGAGGCGAGGGGCCAGACGCCACCAAACGGGGGAGATCGATCGATGAAGGGACGACCATTTCAAGGTACGCCCGCGAGAGAGCTTGCGCGCATACTGGCGCTGCCGGCTCTCGTGTGCGGCGTTTTGCTCGCGCCGCACATCGCGCAGGCCACGTCCATGGTGCCCGCGGCGCAGATACGGCCGTGTCGCCGGGCCCAGGGTTCCGGGCCGGACGCACCTACCGGCGTCACCACCATCGGGCAGGTCTATGCCTGCCTGCTTGCTCACTATCCTGCCGGCCGGTCGCTGGACAGCCGCGTGCTCCTGCGCGGCGCCATGGCCGCGCTGGTCGCCGACCTGGTGCAGCACGGGTGGGACCAATCCGTGGCCGTGCTGCCGGCCCTGGAGGGAAATCCGGACGACGATTGGAGGGCCTTTGAGCGGGCCTACGAGGCCATCGCCGCGCGCCTGCCGCACGGGGCGAGCGCTCAGGAAAGCGTGGCCCAGGCGACCATCGCCGGCCTCGTAGAGAGCCTGCACGACGACCACACTCGTTACGCACCGCCCTTGCCCGGCGGCGGCAAAGGCGGAGGGGCGCCGGCAGCCGCGGCAGGACCGGGCGACTTCGGGCGTGGTCTGCGCCTGTCCGCCGACACCTCCCTGCCGGCACGAACGACCCCGCCGTTGTTCGTCCTGGAGGTCGAGCCGGGCAGCCCCGCCGCCCGGGCCGGTCTGCAGCCGGGCGATGTCGTCACCGCCATCGGCGGGCTGCCGCCCTTCGTCGCCGGACTGGCGGATCAGGCGGTGCTCGCCCAGCTTGATGGGCCGGGACCGGTCCGTCTGGCCGTGCAACGGCCTGCCAGCGGCCGGAATCGGACCGTGGTCCTGAGCCCGGCGCCGTACCCGTCGCCGCAGCCGGTGACGGCTCGCGTCCTGCCGGGCCGCGTGGCCTACGTCCGGCTCGCGAGTTTCGTGGACAACGCCGCCAACTTCGTGCTCGCCGCCGTGGACGGTCTGGGCCCGCGGCCGCATCTGCGCGGGCTAGTGCTGGACCTGCGCGGCAACGGCGGCGGGTCCGCCGCGGAGCCCGCGCGCCTACTGGGCGCCTTTGCGCATAACAGGATCTTCGCCTATTCCGAGGACGGGCATAGCCAGCGCACGGCGGCCCGCACCGATGCAACCATGCCGCTACTGAGTGTGCCCTTGGCCGTCCTGATAGACCGTGGTTGCGCCTCGGCCTGCGACGTGATGGCCGCCGCCATCCACGACCTGCACCTGGGACGCCTCATCGGCGAGCGGACCGCCGGGGATGCGGCCGGGCCAGCCTATCCGTGGTTCCTCGACGACGGTGGCGTGCTGGAGATCCCGGCGGCGTTCATGCGCGGCGCTAACGGCGAGATCGTGGACGGCATCGGCGTGCCGCCCGACGAGCCGGTGCCGGCAACGCCCGCGGCCCTCTCGGCGGGACACGACCCCGCCCTCGGCCGTGCGCTGCGCGACCTGAAATGAGGTAATGTAGCTGTTGGGGCATAGTTTGCCGAGGAATAGCGTTGTAAACTACATGAACGCAACCGAACCGGCAGTGCCGGAGGTTGATCTGTTGCAGGTCCCTGGAGGCCGGTAGGTGGTGAGGAGCGACGGCTCGCCGCCGGCCGCCCCTCCCCGACTATGGAGGTATGCATGATTGCAACGAGCCGGGCCACGGTTTCCGACGCGTGGCCACCCCTACCGCTCGCCGCGTGGCAGGACACGTATGCGACCCTACATCTCTGGACGCAGATCGTCGGCAAAGTGCGTCTTACGCTCAGCCCGCCAGTCAACCATTGGTGGCACGTGACCCTCTATGTGACCCCGCGCGGACTGACGACCTCGCCCATCCCCTATGGCACGCGGACCTTCGACGTGAGCTTCGACTTCATCGACCACACCCTGCGCATCCAGACCAGCGACGGCACTCGCACCGCGCTGGGCTTGTTCCCGCGCTCGGTGGCGGACTTCTATCGCCAGTTCATGGGTGCGCTCCACGCGCTGAACATTGACGTCACGATCAATCCGCTGCCGCAGGAAGTGCCCAACCCCATTCGCTTCGGCGAGGATCACGTGCATGCCTCCTACGACGCGGAGTACGCCCAGCGCTTCTGGCGCATTCTGGTGCAGGCCGACCGCGTGTTCGCGCAGTTCCGGTCGCGCTTCATCGGCAAGTGCAGCCCCGTCCACTTCTTCTGGGGTAGCTGCGACCTGGCGGTGACGCGATTCTCGGGGCGGCGGGCACCGGAGCGACCGGGAGCCGATCGCATCACGCGTGAAGCTTATTCGCACGAGGTGATTAGTTGCGGCTTCTGGCCGGGCAGCGGGCCGGTGCAGGAAGCGGCCTTCTATGCCTACGCCGCGCCGGCCCCGGCCGGACTCGACAGTGCTTCGATTCGCACCGCGCCGGCGTGGTACAGCGCTGAGCTCGGCGAGTTCCTGTTGCGTTACGACGACGTGCGCACGGCGGACGATCCGGACGCTGTATTGCTGAACTTCCTGCAGAGCACGTATGACGTGGCGGCGGACCTGGCACGGTGGGATCGCGCAGCACTGGAACGCTAACGGCTCGGCAAGGCTTTGGTAGATCGGTGCGGCGGCCGGCTCAGGAAGCGGCGCGCTGCGCGGCCGTCGCGGCGATCAGGACCTCCACCAGCTCCGGATCAAACTGCCGTCCGGCGCCGTCGCGCAAGGCGGCGAGCACCGCCTTCCAGCCCAACGCCTGGCGATACGGCCGGTTCATGGTCATCGCCGAGACGGCGTCCGCTACCTGCATGATACGGCCCAGCAGCGGCGTGTCCGGACCCGGCGCACCACACGGATAGCCGCGTCCATCCCAACGCTCGTGGTGGTGGGCGACTGCGTCCACCACCGCCGCGTCGTCGAGCACGCCGCGGATTATGGCGACCCCGTAGGCCACGTGTTGCTTGATCACGTCATATTCTTCCGGACTCAGGCGGCCGGGCTTGCGCAAGATACGGTCCGGCACGGCGATCTTGCCCACATCATGCAGAGGGCCGGCCACCGCCAGTACGCGCTGCTCCTCTGCGCCAAGGCCCAGCGCGCGCGCCAGGAGCAAGGCCCATTGGGTCACGTCCTCGGAGTGCTCGCGCGTGTAGCGATCCTTGGCATCCACGGCGTTGACCAGGCCCTCCAGGACCCCGAACGGGCTGTTGCCCAAAAGGTCTGCCGCCTGCCGGGTGCGGGAGTGGCCCTCACCCCGTTTAGCCGCATACATGGCTTGATCTGCCATGACCACCAGCTCGGGCCGCGTCAATCCGTCCTGCGGGAAGCAAGAGACGCCGACCGAGACCGTCACCGGCACAACCGTCCCGTTGGCGGCGGTCTGCGCGAGCGCGTGCATGAGCAGGCTCAGCCGCTTTGCGACGGCGGTCGCTTCAATCGTTCCGGCGCCGCGCAACAAGACGGCGAATTCGTCGCCGCCGTAGCGCGCCGCCACGTCGTCGGCGCGACACACGTCGCGCAAGGTGTCTGCCACCCCGCGCAAGACGTGATCGCCCATCGGATGGCCGTAGGTGTCGTTGAAGAGCTTGAAGTTGTCGACGTCGAGCAGGAGCAAGGCAAACGGCGCTCCGGCCTCGACCGCCAGGTCGATCTGGTTCAACAGGCTACGGTGATTGGCCAGTCCGGTCAATGGGTCCCGCTCGGCGCGCTCCGCGGCGGCGGCGTAGAGGCTGGCGTGTTCCAGCGCCACGGCGGCCTGCTCGGCGATGGCGGTGCACAGGGCTATCGTCTCCGCGTCGATGCGCAGGGGCTGGTCCCAGTAAATATCCAGGACACCCGAAGCCACACCCTGCACGACCAACGGCACGAGCAGCTCCGCCTTCATATCCCAGCGGCGTAGATACGCCCGCTCGCTGTCGGGAAAGTCGGGATCATCGATGCAGCCATGGAACAAGGTGCGCGTGTGCAGAACCCCTTCGAGCACCGGGAAGTTGTCCAGCGTCTCGGAGCCGCCGGCGAAGATCGACGGCCGGCCGGGCGCGCTGTAGTGGGCCAGCGAGGTGACCAGACGCGTGTTGAGGTCGACCTGCGTGAACGCGGCGCCGCGGGCATTCAGCGCCTTGACCAGGCGCGTGGCCAGTTCCTGCAGGATGCGGTCGCGATCGAGCGTGGAGTTCAGGGCACGGGCGCTCTCCAGCAATACTCCCAGCCGGGCTTCGCTGCGGCGCAGGGTGTCCTCGGCCTGCTTGCGCGCCGTGATGTCGACGAAGCTGACCACTACCTGTTCGAGTTGCCCGTCCGCGCCCCGCATGGGGACGGCGTCGATCTGCAACCAAATGCGCCGGCCGTCGGCACGGGTCGCGGCCAGCACGACACCGCGCTGGGGCCGGCCGGTGCGCAGTGCGACGGCCACGGAGCGCTCCTCGACGGGGAAGGGCGTCCCGTCCTCGCGGGTCGCGTCCATGAAGAATTCCGCCAGTTGGCGGCCCTGCATGCGCTCCAGTGGCTGGCCAAGGATGTCCTGTGCCGCCTCGTTCGCGTCGATGACCTTGCCCGTGGCGTCGTGGACCACCACACCGCAGGCCATGGTCGCATAGACAGTGCGCAGTCGCTCCGCCACCGCGGCCGCCTGCAGGCGCTCGGCCTCCTCGCGCTCGTGCAGGCGCGCGTTCTCCACGGCGGTGCCCACCTGGTTGGCCAGTGCCTGCAAGGGGCCGGCCGCCCCCGGCCCGAATGGCCGCCCGCTGAGCAGATTGTCCACCGAGATCATCCCCGTGACCCGATCCTTGGAGCGCAGGGGAACCATCAGGTTGTGCGCGGGCAGCCCGTCGAAGAGGTAGTGCAGGTCCGGTGGGCACTCCCCGGCTGCATCCTCCGTGTAGTAGAACTCGGCCCCGCGCAGCAGCGCCGCGATGCCGGGGAAGCGCCAGATAGGACTGTCCGGGGCGAGGCCGACGGTGCGGCCCATCGGGCGGACGATCTGACCTTGGGCATCGGTGCCGATGCAGTCCTCGAACACGCCCGCCTGGTGGTCGAACAGGTTGATGCCGACGCGATCGTAACCCAGTCCCTCGCGCACGCCCCAGTAGACGATGTCCAGAACCTCGGCGCGCGAGCGGGCCTCGGTGAGGCGACGGCTAATCTCGCGTAGCCACTCCAGCTCGGCAACGCGCCGCTTCAGGTCGGCGTGCAAGGCGTCGATAGCGCCGGTGCGAGGCGGTAGGCGATGCAGGGTGTGCCGCACTCGGTCCTTCCCTCGGTACCGCCGTCCCCGCGGTGCCCCGTGTATACTGCTGTGTTCCATGGCCACTTCACGCCCGATTCTGCTCTGGGCCGGGCAATGGGCAGCGTCGCCCGCGCCTCGGGTGGGTCACGCTGTCGCGCCATGCAGCCGCCACGATCCGCCCCGGCCGATAGGGTCATATACGTAGTCGGCAAAATGCGGCCGATTTATAAGGGGGGTGTAGCAAGAACGATGCCATGGGCGATCCCTCTCAGGCCCGTGCCGAAATCGGGCGCAACCCCTGCATGAGCGTGGCCACCAGGTCCGTGAAGCTTCCTTACCTACACCGTTGCCCTGGCCGTCTTCCTGATCACGGTCGGCCGCCTCGGCGACCTCTTCGGGCGCAAGCACATGTTCATGGCCGGCCTGGGTATCTTCACCCTGGGCTCGTTGCGATGCGCCCTCTCCGTCGGCGGGCTCTCCCATACCGGCATCCTGCTCGCCGAGAGTGTCTCGGAGACGCTGACCGAGATACGCCGGCTCCGCGCTCAGGCGCAGCGCACGGCCGAGCGGATCATCGGCGCCACGCCCGCTCGGGCCACGGACACGCCCCCGGGCGGGCAGGACGACACCACTCAGCCGCCGCCGGCACCACCTGCAGATTGAGATGCGGGCAGGGTATCATAGCGCTGTGGAGAGGACTATCGTAGCCGACACATATTTGATTGAGGACGAGTCCCCATGCCCCTGACGCTCCTCAGCGATCTCAACGCCGTGCGGCGGACGCTCCTCGCGCACGCGCCGGAGATCCAACGGGCCTGCCATGCCGCCGGGCCCGACACGATGGTGCGGGTGCTGGTGGGACAGGACGGCTCGTGGTCCGGAATCAGCCGCATCCCGCGCGGGATCCCGCGCTACACGCTGGACGGGCACCCGCATCTGGAGTTGCTCATCTCCGAACCGCTGCGTGCCTCCACCGATGCCGGGGTGCAGCGGGTGATCGCGCGCTGGATACGCACCCGCCAGGCTCAACAAGACGTCCGCCGGCGGCAGATCATCCGGCAGGAGTTCAGCGAATGACGGCGCCCGGCCTGCCATGGTCCGGCGATGGCCACCTCACCCGCTGAACCCCGCTTCGCCACCCGCGAGCGCGGCGATATATCGTTCGGCCGAGCGCCGCGCGGCGACCCCTGCATCGGATTGCACGACGCGCCCCCACCAGGCGCCGTAGAGCCGCTCGAACGGATACGGCGCGACCGCGTCGACGATGCGCCGCACCACCGTCGCGGGCAAAGGGATCAAGTTGGGATAACTGTACATGAAGCTGACGTAGCGCCGGTCCTGCACCACCTGCAGGATGTCGCCGCTGAGCAGCGCGCCGCGCCCTTCGGCCCCGCCGGCCCAGTGCAGTACGGTGCCGCCGGCGAAGTGGCCGCCGCAGCGGATCAGGGTGAGCCCCGGCCCCAATTCCCTGGTCTCGCCGTCCCAGAAGGCGATCGACGGGTCGGGCCGCATCACCCACTCCCGATCGGCGGCGTGCAGGTAAACCGGCGCGTCGAAAGCGTGGCCCCACTCGACCATCGACGAATAGTAGTGGGGGTGTGAGATGGCGATGGCGGAGATGCCGCCCAGCGCACGCACTGCCGCGACGGTGGGCTCGTCAAGCAGGCTGATGCAGTCCCACAGAACGTTGCCGCTTGGCGCCTGCACCAGCAGCGCACGCTGGCCGATGGCGAAGCTGGGGTGCGTGCCGATGCCGGTCAGGCCGCGGTCCTCCTCACGGATCACGTTGTGGTAGTCCCGGCGCAGGTCGTCGAGTGTTGTCCAGCGCTGCCCGTCCCAGCCGATGTACTGGCGCTCGTCCTCGCAGATGGGGCAGTGCTCCGGCGGCGTCTCGGTCGCGGCAAACTGCGTTCCGCAGGTGACGCAGATGTACGGTGTCATAGCAACCCTCCTCGATTAAGTGTATCCTGGGGCTGGCGAGGAGGGCACACGCACGAGCAGTTCGTGCGCTGCCTCGACCAGAGCATTGTCATGAACCCCGGCAGCGTCGGCCTGCCCTGGGAGACGCAGCCGGGGGGCAGGGGGAGAAACCCACCGTGGGCCGAATATGCGGTGCTCGGGGTCGAGGACGGGAGGCTGAGCGTCGACCTGCGTCGCGTGCCGGTGGATCAAGAAGCGATCCGGCGCAGCCTCCTGGACAGCGGCATGCCCCACGCCATGCGTTGGGCGGCAGATCGGGCCAAAAGCTACACACCCGCGTATCGATGATTCACTCGTTCCGCCCATCGCCGATAGGTTGAACACGGTGGGTATTGTGGTGGCATGACCTCCACTCTATGGTGGAACGGTAGCCCGGTAACGCCTCTGAGTCCGACGGTCAAGACGCTATGGTATCGCAGTATGTTCCGTCAGTAGACATAGCCGACAACGAACTTTACACACGAGACAGATTGAGATGCCACCTTGAGTATCGCTATATAGTATACCACAGTTATTAGCAATTCAAACGTGCTAGCTAGCTCTAAACTATACGCCCATTAGGGGCTATTCTTAAGGACACTTGACACTCCCCTCCGCTAGACCCAAGCTGTACGATCTAATTAGGTGGTAATAGATCGAGGACACGATCAGGATCTGTACGAACTCATAAAAGGAGAGCAGCCCATGAATACGCGGGTTTCCTTCTTCAATGCAACTGGACTAGCGCTTGCGTTAGTACTACTACCTGTAGCTACTACCAGACAAAGCGCGGTCCACGCAGCAGTTGCGACTACGAGCGGATCTCCGTCCCAGACGGTAACAGTAGTCAACTACGAGGCAAATGTTCCACTGGCGGCAGGGGCTTGCCAGTGTACAACATATGTCTATAATTACGAGGCCGGGAGCTTACAATCCAACTACCCGAATGCCTATCAGTGGGGGCCTTGGCTATTGGGCCAAAACTGGTACAACGATAGCGGATGGAATGCCAACGACATTGCCGTGTTCCAGCCAGGCGCCACCTTGTACAATTCAAGTTATAAGGGTTGGAACATAACAATGGATCCTACGTATGGCCATGTGGGCATACTGACGACGGCAAGTACGAATCTTGGCAACCATCAATGGCGGATCACGCTGCAAAGCGCCAACATAAACGCAGGAGAGCCTCAGTTCACGAACTCTAACTGCACGAATGTTAGCTTACTCTCGGGTACGGTCTACGATACGCAGGTGGCTGCTTACACCGCCGGTGGTCATGTCCCTGTCGGCCAGTAAGCTGGTGGGACATGGCGGGCAGCGATGGGGCGCGGCGTCACCGCGCCCCATCGCTGCTTCGAACAGGAGGCTCAACATGTCGCGCATCCATCGCCTAACCCCTCTCGGGCTTGCTTTGGCTCTCTCCCTCATCCCCGCAACTACCAGTGCGGCTACCCAACCCGCGAGAAACCCTTGCGCCTTCGCGCTGCCCTCGTCCCACGCCCTGCGTGTGCTTACTGTATCTGCCGGTGCAGGCACCGTCGTCACGGTAGCTGCCAGCGGATACAAATTCTATCTGGATCGATTTGCTGGATTCAACGAGTCCGTGCACCAGGCCACCGGCATCATGCCCCCGCCGGGCGACGCCATCGCACCGTTCTCCTTCGGCTTGCCTGACGGCCACCGCTACGCCGGTCTTACTAACGTCGTCCGTCGCGATGGACAGGACCGAGTGTGTCTGAGCGGCGTGGCATACCGTGACTTAGGCAACGACTACAAGGCTGATCGCGTTCCGCCCGTTGCCGTCACTCTTGACGGAACAATTAGTCGCACGTTTGCCCGCATCGATCTACAAGTAGAGATGTTACATGCTCATTGGCATTACTTCGTGTACGGTTATCCCTCAATCGTGGGGTCTCTGCGGTAGCACCACAGGCAGTGTCGTCGTCCTGTCCTCAGGATGGTAGGCATCGTGCGCCATCTCACGGGCCTGACACCGCCGTTGGCCGCCATGCTCCAAATGCACCAGTTGGCCACCGGCGGACCTCAGCACCGTCATCGTAATCTCCGTGCGTAATTTAGACTACGAGGTCAGAGGATCGAGGAGAGGCGTAGTGGGTTATCAACGCATTGTATAACCGAACGTCACAGGGGGCTGCGCGGCGCTAGACGCCGAACAGGTAGGCGAGATACTGACCGCGATGGGCGTGGGCCAGAGTCCAGGCAAAGGTGCCGCCCATGATGCCGTAGTGCGCCAACGGCGAGACAATCAGCACCGTGGCGATCGGCAGATGCAGGGCCAGATACGTGCCGAGGGCGGACTGCGCGACCGTGGATAGACCCCACACCAACGTCAGCAGGCGCAGGAACGACCGGAACCAGGGCACGCTCGCCTTCTGGCGGAATTCGCGCCGGCGTCCCGGTGCGTTTCCGGCAAAGAAATGCTGGCCCAGATGATAGACGAGCGGCTGGCGCCAGAGCAGAGAGGCCAGGAGGAGGAGGCCCATCCCACCGGAGAGGACCGATTCGCGCGCAAGAAGCAATCGCGGTGTGCCGCCAAGCATCACCAAACCGCCGCTCGCCAGCAGCGACAGGACGACGAGTGCCCCGACCACATTGATGCGGCGATGGCGCACGATGGCCACGATACCGTCGATGAGCGGGACAAGTGCCGCCGCCATCACGGCATGAAGCTCTGAGACATGAGGCCTGAGGGTAGAATAGACCAGGATCGGGGCGACGGCATTGAGAAGAAGATTAGGGACGACATGATGGCAGATGTGGCGCCAGGCGGCTGACAGATTGACCTGTGACATTGTGCGGTTGTCGAACTCCGTATCTAGCGAGTTTTCGGCATGGTCCGGCACCGTCGTGGATGCGCATCACCACATTATATGCGCATCCCGCGTGCCACAGGTATATCCTACGCTATTGCGGACTTCGGCGTGACTACCCTTTGGTCCTGGTCAGGACATTTTTCTGCGCCGGCCACGGCACAGCCCGCCTCAGGCATGCGGCGGGCGGGGCGGGAACCTGCTCCCGCCCCGCCCTCTGCGCTCCCCCTCTCTCGCCGCGGGCACCTTGTCTGATTGGGCAGGACGACCCGGCCCGCGGTGCCGGCAAGGATGCCGGCGGCGGCGGCCCGCGGGCCGCCGCCAGGCAGGGTCGTCCCGCGATCCTCGCGGATGAGGCTGGCTAGAACCCGCGTCGGGCCGCGTCTGCCTGCTCTGCCAGATCGCGCAAGACGGCGAAAAACGCCGGTGGTTGGCCGATGAACAGCCCATCGGCCGTCAAGGCGTTGACGGCGCCCATGGCCGCGCCCTTGGTCGCGGTCGGCCGGATGATCGAGCAGACCGGGAACTTGCGATCGAGGAAGGCGGTCGGCTCGGGCATGATCAGGTTAGTCTGCACGTCCTCCAGCACCGTCCCAGGAGGCGGAGAGGCATTGAGGTCCGGGAACACCAGCCCATTCGTGGGGTCGGTCAGCGGTTTTGCGTTGCCGGCCTTGTCCTGCCAGGTCTGGAAGTGCTGGGTCTCGGTGGGGCCGATGCTGAGCAAGATGCGCAACACCTGCGGATGGGTGACTCGCTGCGCCAGCGAGGGGTAGAGGCTGGTCCCCCCTTGTTCGATAAACGCAAAGTGGAAGCCCGCCGTGTTGGCGATCGCCTGCACGTGGGTCGGGTCGTTGAGATCGGCATTGTTTCTGGGGATAGCCGGGAACTTGCCCCCGAGCAACCCCGGAACGGCCGGTGGGAACGTGTCGCCGAGATCGGGGTTGCCCGTGCGGCTGCGGTAGCGGGTCCAGTAACTGGTGTCCACGGTGAGCTGCATCAGGTTGGTGAGTCGCCCGATCTGCTGGGCACCGGTCGCTTGACTGCTGGGCAGGGTGCGGAACCGATCCAGATTGACGGGCTGCGCGCCCTTCGACACCAGGTAGGCGTTGATGAACGTGAAGTGGCTGATCTCATCCTCGGTATTGTCGTGGATGTACTGCGGCATGTCCATGTCGAGTTGTTGCAGGGCATTCACGTAGGCCGGGATGGGAGTCCCGCCCGGTACCTCAGCGTCTGGGATGCCGCCGAGCTCGTTGTACTGCTGCCACAGATCGCTTTCGAGGATCTCGGCCGCCGCGAGGAACCTGAGGATGGCCACGTCTCCGCGCCTGAGCGGGGCGTTCTCGTCGTCGTCGGCGAAGGCCGGCACCCCGTTGCTCAAGAGCGCGGCGCCGACGGCTCCTGCTCCTACCGCAAGCCCCGTACGTAGAAAGGAACGACGGCTGGTGGCATCTTCCGGCTGTTTGGCTCTGTCTTCCATGATCGTGTGCTCCTGATCGTGACCGCATTCACCCACGCGGCACAGCGGCCCGGGCCGCTGTGCCGCGTGGACAGAGGCTCAACTGATCGCTGAGGTTTCCCCCACCTCGCACGGCCGTGCTGGTAATACATACGCCGCGGGTTACAGGCGGCACCCTTCGATTTGACACCGCCGCCCGAGCCTGCTATGCTCGACAATACCAACAACGGAGTCGCCACCGTCCGGCGGCCGGCTCCGTCGCGGTTCGCACGTTCACATGCTCAATCTGGCAGGCTCATCCAGAGAGGCGGAGGGACCGGCCCTGTGAAACCTCGGCAACCGGCTGACGCGACGCGTGTGGCAAGGGTGCCAAATCCGGCAGATGTATCTGGAAGATGAGAGCGCCGACCGTTGAGGATACTGTTCTGTTTCTGGCCATGGGCGAGATGCACGACACAGTAGCATCAAAGGGCTTGTCGCGTACCCTCGTCACCATCCAGACGAGGGTATTTTCGTATGCGGCGCCATTAGAGGCGCCGCATCGCGGACCGTGAAGGGGAGGTACTGTGCAATGACACTCGCTCAAAACAAAGAGAGCCAGGTAGACATCGATCTGGACGCCGAGGAGGCTCGCCCATTCGGCTTCTACACCCGCGCCCTGCACGCCGGATCGCGGCCCGATCCCGTGACCGGCGCGCGCGCCGTGCCCATCTACCAGACAACCTCGTACGTATTCGAGGATACCGAGCACGCGGCGGCGCTGTTCAACCTGCAGCAGTTCGGCAATATCTACACGCGCATCATGAACCCAACCACGGCGGCCTTCGAGGAGCGTATCGCCTCCCTGGAGGGCGGCGTCGGCGCCGTGGCCGCCGCCTCGGGCCATGCCGCGCAGTTCCTCACCTTCACCACCTTGTTGCAACCGGGCGACCAGATCGTCTCCTCGCGCTCTCTGTACGGCGGATCGCACACGCAGCTCGACGTCACCCTGCGGAAGTGGGGCATCGATACGGTCTTCGTCGACGCCTCGGACCCCGAGAACTACCGTCGCGCCCTGACGCCGCGCACCAAGCTGCTGTTCGGCGAGACGATCGGCAACCCGCTGCTCGATGTGCTGGATATCCGGGCCGTCGCCGACGTGGCCGAGGAAGCCGGCCTGCCGCTGATCGTCGACAATACCTTCGCCACGCCCGCGCTGTGCCGTCCCTTCGAGCACGGCGCCTCCATCGTGGTGGCCTCAGCCACCAAGTTCATCGGCGGGCACGGCACCTCTATCGGCGGCGTGGTCGCCGACGTGGGCACCTTCCCGTGGGACAACGGGCGCTTCCCCCTCCTGACCGAGCCCTCGCCGGCCTACCATGGCCTGCGCTATTACGAGACCTTCGGGCACCTGGCCTTCCTGATGAAGGCGCGCACCGAGGGCCTGCGCGACCAAGGAGCCGCCCTGAGCCCCTTCAACTCGTTCCTGTTCCTGCAAGGGCTGGAGACCCTGGCCCTGCGTATGGAACGCCATTCGCGCAATGCCCTGGCCGTGGCCACTTTCCTGGAGAGCCACCCGGCCGTCGCCTGGGTCAGCTACCCCGGCCTGGCCTCAAGCCCCTCGCATCACCTGGTCGAGACGTATCTGCCCGACGGTGCCGGCGGCATCCTGGCCTTCGGCATCAAAGGCGGCTTCAACGCAGGGCGGGCCTTTATCGAGAGCCTGAGCCTGTTCTCGCATCTGGCCAACGTCGGCGATGCCAAGAGCCTGGTGATCCACCCGGCCAGCACCACGCACCGCCAGCTCGATCCGGAGGACCGGCGCGCCGCGGGCATCGGCGACGACCTGGTACGCCTTTCCATCGGCCTGGAGGATATCGAGGACATCACCTGGGATCTGGACCGCGCGCTGACCATCGCGCAAAGGGCACGCTAATGGGTACGAGCGCGGGCGCCAGCCGGCGATTGGGGATGCCTGACACTAAAGTGTCATGGCAGGGGACGGGCACTGAAGTGCCTTGTGGCAAGCGTTGTCCGGCTTTAGCCGGTCGTTCCCTGCCAGGCGACTTCAGTCGCCGGCCCTGCCCACCTCCGAAGGGACAGGCTAGATGAACGCCGGTGAGCGGGCGACACCCCCGCCCGAGGAGCGCCGCTGGCGCGCCGATCAGCGCGTGCCCGAGGGGGACGATGCGCGGCTCGGCCTGGCCGGCGCCGCCGAGATCCGGTCTCTCCTCAGCCGCGCGCGCAACGTCGCCATGGTCGGGCTCTCCGCCGATGAGGTACGTCCAAGCTACTACGTGGCCGTTTACCTCAAGGGCGAGGGCTACAACCTCTTCCCGGTCAATCCGCGCTACGCCGGCCGCCACATCCTGGGGCGGCCGGTCGTCGCCAGCCTGCGGGAGATCAGCGCGCATATCGACATCGTGGACATCTTCCGGCGCCCGTCCGAGGTGCCGGCGATCGTGGACGACGCCATCGCCATCGGCGCCGATGCGGTCTGGATGCAACTGGGCGTGGTCAACGAGGAAGCGGCGCGCCGTGCCCGCGCCGCCGGCCTGACCGTGGTGATGGATCGCTGCATGAAGATCGAACATGGACGCCATCTGGGCCGCATGCGCACGATGGGCCTGGCCACCGGCATTATCTCCGCGCGACGGCGCGGGCCGTGACGAGGGGTGAGGCGCGTGAGCGCGGAAACACGCGACCGGGAGACCGAATACACCGGGGCCGAGCAGGGCGAGACACCTCAATGGCCGCATCTGACGCTGGTCACACAGGACGAGGGCGAGGCACCGTTCGGGGCCGATCCACGCTCCGTTGGCCTGGTGCAGACGCAGATACTGGAGGTGCCGGGCCTCTTCACCCTGGAGAGCGGGCGCAGCCTCGACGGCCTGACCATCGCCTACGAGACCTACGGCACCCTCAACGCGCGCCGCGATAACGCCATTCTGCTCTGCCACGCACTCTCCGGCGATGCCCATGCCGCCGGCTACCACACGCCGCATGACAGGCGGCCCGGCTGGTGGGATACCATGGTGGGGCCGGGCAAGGCCTTCGACACGAGCCGCTACTTCGTCATCTGCAGCAACGTGCTCGGCGGCTGCCGTGGCACCACCGGCCCATCCTCGCCGAACCCGCTGACGGGGCGGCCCTACGCCACCGACTTCCCGCTGGTGACGGTGGGCGATATGGTCGAGGTGCAACGCCTGCTGCTCGATACCCTGGGCATCGAGCGCCTGGCCGCCGTGGCGGGGGGATCGATGGGCGGCATGCAGGTCCTGCACTGGGCGGTGCACCACCCCGCGCGCATCGCTCGCGCCATTGTGCTGGCGTCGTGCGTGCGGCTCACCGCCCAGGCGCTGGCCTTCAACGAGGTGGGCCGCCAGGCCATAATGGGCGACCCGCGCTGGCGTGGCGGACGCTATCCCGCGGACGATCCGCCGGTCGGGGGGCTGGCCGCCGCCCGCATGATCGGCCACCTCACCTACCTGAGCGCCGTGGGCATGGAGCAGCGCTTCGGACGCAGCCTACAAGATCGTGAGGCCATCACCTATAGCTTCGAGGCCGATTTCCAGGTCGAAAGCTACCTGCGCCACCAGGGCACCAGCTTCGTGCAGCGCTTCGACGCCAATTCGTACCTCTACATCTCGCGCGCTATGGACTACTTCGACCTGAGCCGCGGTTTCGATGGACTGGCCGCGGCGCTAGACCGGTCCAGCGCGGAGTTCCTGCTCGTCTCGATCGATACCGATTGGCTGTACCCCACGTCGCAGGCACGCGAGATCTATGACGCCCTTGTCGAGACCGGGCGCAGCCCCCGGCACGTCGAGATCTCCTCGCCGCACGGGCACGACGCCTTCCTGATCGAACACGCCACCATCACCCCGCACATCGTCGCCTTCCTGGACGGCACATAGGATGTGGCGCATGGTCACCATCGTGCGCGCGTCCGCAAAATGGCCGGCCACCTCTATCCCTTGACCGCGCCGGCCAGCAGGCCCTCCACCAGCCAGCGCTGGACCAGGCCGAAGAGGATGACCACGGGGATGATGATAATCACCGTGCCCGCGGCGATCTGTCCCCATTGCAGGATCAACGACTGGCTGATCTGATAGATGTACAGCGGCATCGTCGCCGTGTTGTTACTGCTGGAGATGACCGAGACGAACAGATAGTCGCCCCACGAGACGATGAAGGCGAAGAAGGCCGCGACGGCCAGGCCGGGGAGTGAGGTAGGCAGCACGATGCGCATCAGGGCGCTCAGTTTGTTGCAGCCGTCGACCAGCGCGGCCTCGATCAGGGCCTGCGGCACGGCGTCCATGTAGCTCTTGAGCATCCACACGCAAAATGGCAGGGCCAGGATGCTGTGCGCCAGGATGATACCCACGTAGGTATCGGAGAGGTGCAGGTCCACGATGAGTGTGTAGAACGGCACCAGGATCAGCACGCCCGGGAACATCTGCGAGGTCAGCAAGGCGATCAACAGGCCGCGCCGGCCCCAGATGCGATACTTGCTCAACCCGTACGCGCCCAGGGTAGAGACTACCAGAGAGAGGAGGGTCACCGACGCGGCGATGATGGTCGAGTTCCTGAGGTACGTCACCATGGACGCCGACGAGGACTTCCAGATGTCCTGGTACGACGAGAAGGTCAGGTCGTTCCAGCTCGGGATGATGGTACCGCCGAAGATAGCGCTGGTGGTCTTGAACGACTGCAGCACCAGCCACAAGATGGGGATCAGGAAGAAGCCATAGTAGAGCAGAAGCGCCGCATAGGTGCCAACCGCCGTGAATAGCGACATGCGGTTGCGATTCATGCCGTCTCCGTCTCTCGCACGGTGAGGATATAGGGGATGGTGACCACCAGCAACATGATCATCATCACCACGCCGGCGGCCGCGGCGTAGCCCGCGGTGTAGTTATGCCAGAACTGCAGATACACGTAGACCGGTAGGACCATGGTGGCGTTGACCGGCCCACCGCCCGTCGAGATGTAGATGAAATCGAAATTGTTGAAGGTCCACAGCACGTGGATGATCACCATGATCATGGCGATGTAGGCGACGCCGGGCAGGGTGATGTGGCGGAAGCGCTGCAGCGCCGAGGCGCCGTCGATGGCCGCGGCCTCGTACTGGTCGCTCGGGATGGTCTGCATCGCGGCGAAGAGCGCGATGCCGAAGAAGGGCGTATTGCGCCAGACGTGCATGATCACAATCGCCGGCATGGCCAGGTTGAGGTTGCCGAACCAGTAGGTACCGAGCTGTCCCAGCCCGATGTCCTTGAGGACGATATTGACCAGGCCGTACTTTGGCAACCACATCAGGTTGAACATCATCACCGTGGCCACCACCGGGATGACCCAACTGGCCATGGTGATGCTGCGGAAGATCTGGATGCCGGGTACCTTGCGGCGCAGCAGCAGGGCCAGGCCCATCCCCAGCACAAGCTCCAGCAGGACGGCGACCGCGGTCAGGGCCACCGAATTGACCAGCGCGGAGGAGCCCGGGATGCCACTGACAAAGGTGGGATCCGCGAACAGCGTCTGGAAGTTCTGCAGGCCGACGAACGTCTGCTGGCCGGGGTTCAAGGTGCCAGTATTGGTGAAGCCCAGGATGATGCCCTGGACCACCGGATAGAGCACCACCAGGCCGATCAGGCCCAGGGCCGGCAGCGCCAGCACGTAGCCGAACCATTCCCGATCCTGCAGGCGGAGCGCGGTGGCGACAGCGCCGCCGGCAGGGCCGGGGCGGAGCTTGTACTCTACCCCGGCCCCGTGTGTAGTGCCGGTACGATCAGAGGGCGAGCGCATCGAGCAAAGTATGCTATAGCACGCCCTGCGCAAGCAACTGGTTCAGCTTGTTGTACAGCGCGGTTCCGGCCTGCATCGGCGTGGCCTGCTTGTACACGACCGTCTGCAACACGGTGAAGATGGCGTCGAAGACGGCCGTCCAGTTCAGGGGATCGAGCGCGACGCCGGTGGGGACGAGGTGGCCGAAGTCCTTGTGCCACCAGTCCGCGGCCTGCGCGTCGGTACGCGGCGCGATGAAGCCGGAGTCTGCCGACCACACCTTCAGGATCGGCTTGGACGCCAGGAACTTGATGGCCTCCCAGCCCGCGTCTTGGTGGGGGCTGAACTTGTTGAGCAGGAGCGGCTTGACCTCAAGATAGGTGCCGCTGCCGCCGCCCGGCGCCACGGGCAAGGGCACGATGGCCGTATCTTCCAGCATGATGTGCTTCGATTGCCCGCCGTAGGCCTGGTAGGCCAGCATCCAGGGCCCTTCAGGCACCATGGCGAACTTGCCGGTGGCATAGCCGATATCCAGGAAGTTATAGTCAATGCCCAGGTACTGCGGATCGGCCGCCGGCATGTTCTTGCCCGTGGCCCCGTAGAAGAGGTCGTGGTAGAGCTGGTAGACCTTGGCGATCTGCGCCGGCGTGGTGTTGAGCGACCACTTCTTGGTCGCCGGGTCCTGCTTGAACATGTGGCGGTTGATCTGGAAGAACCAGGAGATCCACTCCTGCGGTCCGCGCACCGACGAGACCTTGGTGCAGACCCCGAAGCCCGACATGCCGAGTACCGGCCCGAATGACGCCTCGGTCTGGCCCTTGGTGGTGATGTACGACGCCGTCTCCAGCAGCTCATGCCAGGTGGTGGGGATCTTCAGGCCGTAGTGCTTCAGGATGCTCTTGCGCACCAGCATGCCCCGGGCGTTGGTGTTGTAGGGGACGCCGTATTGCTGGCCGTTATAGCTGAGGGCGGCGACGGTGGAGGGGAAGAACTTCTCGTGGTCCGGCCAGGCGGCGAACTGGGTGGTCAGGGGAGAGAGGATGCCGGCGCGCACGTAGGCGACCATGTTCTCCCAGAGCCCCTCCAGGATGTCGGGCGAGCCGGTCTTGGCCTGGGTGAGGAACTTGTCTTGCTGGATGCCGTAGTCGCCGGGGCCGTAGTCGGTGGTAAACTGAATATCTGGCAGGGTATCGTGTTTCTTGAACCAGGGGAGAAACACCTTGGTATCCTGGCCGTTGAGAAATGGAACCGACCAGAACGTGATGGGAGTCTTAGAGGCCGCCATGGCGCCTCGCAGCATGCCGGGGCTGCCCAATGCCGTGGCGGCGGCGGCCGCGCCTGCGCCCTTGAGGAATGTTCGTCGAGATGGTGCCATCGCTGCGTCTCCTCTTCGATAACAACAACCTATTAGCTGTCGATAGGCTGCTAATCCTGACACTGCTCTGCAAAGACGAACCTCGAGCAGCCCACGCTCAGAGCTCCGGCTGGCCCTCCTTCCTGACACCTGCAAACGATGCGTTCGCGACGCACCCCGGCCTATGTCACGCCACGGTTCGCTTTCGCGCGGCACCCGGCTGTCGACGATCGGCCGCGCGTTTCCAGCGGCGGCAAGGGCCACCGCCGAAAGTATGCCCGTCGGTCGTCGTAGGTGGCTCACATTCGGGACGTGTTGCACACATGAAACGCCCGAGTGTTTCCAGTATAGCGTGCCCCTTTGGGCGTGTCAAGACCGACATCTCAGGTTCTGTTTCACGAAAGGGCGGCTCGTCGGCGGCCGTTGACGGTGGCGCCGGGCTATTGTATCATCGGCTTAGTGGACGCGTTTAGCAGGAAACAGGAAACAGACGACACCGATGGGCGCGACGCTCCGTGACGTTGCTCGGATGGCCGGGGTATCGCTGGCCACGGCCTCGCGCGCGGTCAACGGGACCGGCGGACGGGCCGTGTCGCCGGAGAAGCGTGCGCGCATCTTGGAAGTGGTCAACCAGCTCAACTATCAGCCGGCCGCGGCGCAACGGTCTGCCGGGATGACCGTGGCGGCTGCACGGCGCACCAATAACATCGGCCTGGTCCTGAGGGCAACGTACCGCTTCTCTGATCCGTTCTGGTCGCCCGTGCTGGACGGCGTCACCGAAGAGATATTGCGCCAGGGCTACCACATCCGCTTCTCCTATATCGTCGACGACCTCGCCCACCATCATCGCCGGCGACTGTTGAGCGCCCGGCATATCGACGGGCTCATTCTCATCGGCGACATGGGGCTACCCGACGACGTGGCCGGCCCGGAGCCGCCCGAGCACATGGTGGTCATCGCCGGCTTCGACGCGGCACGCTGGGAGTCGGACGTGCGCTTTGACGTCATCACCATGGAAAAGCTCGCCGCGATGGATCGCCTGGTGGGACACATGGCCGCTCTGGGCCATCGCCGCCTGGCGTTCCTGGGTCCAACGCCCGATCACGACCGCCGCGCAGACGGCTTTGTGCATGCCCTGGCCCGCCATGGGCTTCCGCTGGTTCCCGAGCTGATGGTGGAATGTGGCTTCAGCACGGAGGCCGGTTATGCTGCTGCGCGCGCGCTGTTGAGCGAACGTCCATCGGCGCTGGACGGTATGGTGTGCGCCTGCGATACCATGGCCATCGGTGCCATACGTGCGGCCAAGGAGTGCGGCCTGACGCTGCCGGCCGATCTGGCCATCGCGGGCTATGACAATATCCCCTTCTCACGCGACCTGGATCCGCCGCTGACGACCGTACACGTACCTAAAGAACTGATGGGAGAACTGGCCGCACGCCGGCTGATCGACCGCATCACTCACCCCGAGTGGCCGCCGATCATTCAGGTCGTGCCGACCACTCTGGTTGCGCGCGCCTCGTGCGGCGAGCCGTTGTGAGAATAATAAGGAGCGACTGCAATGCCTGATACCGCCTCCCCAAAGGGGATCCCGGATGGCAGGGCACGGGCATTGTAGGGGCGTATTGCATACGCCCGCGCGCCACGTACCCGACTTCAGTCGGTTCGTCCCCGTCAGGCGACTTCAGTCGCCGGTACTGAGCGAAAGGAGAGGATGGATACCATGGCGAAAATAGCGTTGATCGGCGCGGGGAGCGTCGTGTTCACCAGGAATCTCATCAACGACGTGCTCTCGTTCCCCGCGCTGCAGGACAGCACCATCAGCCTGATGGACATCGACGCCGAACGGCTGGCCCTGGCGCGCGATCTGGTGCAGGCCATGATCGACCACCGCGGACTGCCCGCCCGGGTGGAGGCCACGCTGGACCGCGCCGAGGCCATGCGCGGCGCTGGCTATGTGATCGTCACCATACAGGTCGGTGGCCTGGAGGCGTATGCGCACGACATCGAGATCCCGGCACGCTACGGCGTCGGCCAGTGCGTCGGCGATACGCTCGGCCCCGGCGGCATCTTCCGCGGCCTGCGCACCATCCCCATCCTGCTCGACCTGTGCCGGGAGATGGAGGAGCTCTGTCCGCCCAGGGCACTGCTGCTCAACTATTCCAATCCCATGGCCATCAACTGCTGGGCCATCGCCACGACCGGCCGGCCGCACGTCGGGCTCTGCCATAGCGTGCAGGGGACCTCACGCATGCTCGCGCGATGGATCGGCGCGCCCTACGAGGAGGTGACGTACCGCGTGGCCGGCATCAACCACCAGGCCTGGTTCCTGGACTTTCTCCATCGGGGCGCCGATGCCTATCCGCGCCTGCGCGAGCGTATCCGCGACGCCGAGGTGATCGGAGAAGAGCCGGTGCGGGTGGAACTGATGCGCCAGTTCGGCTACTTCGTCACCGAGAGCAGCGGGCACGCCTCGGAGTACGTGCCGTATTTCCGCAAGTCGCCCGCCATGATCGACGAGCTGAGCGCGCGCTTCACCTCTGAGCGCGATGCCTGGTTCAACTGGGGGCGCACCGGCGGCTATCTCAAGGAGTGCCGCCGCCGGCTGGCCACCTACCTCGACGAGGTGCGCGAGCAGGCCGCGGGCCGGAAGCCGCTGCCGGGGGGCCGCAGCGACGAGTACGGCGCGGGGATCATCAATGCCCTGGAGACGAACGAGCCATTCAAGTTCAACGGCAACGTGCCCAATACGGGCCTGATCACCAACCTTCTGCCGGGATCGTGCGTGGAGGTACCGTGCCTGGCCGATGGCATGGGCGTGCAGCCGACCGTGGTCGGCTCCTTGCCGCCACAACTGGCCGCCCTCAATCGCACCATGATCAACGTGCAGGAACTGGCCACGTACGGCGGCATCCACGGCGACCGCGAAGCCGTCGTGCACGCCGCCATGCTCGATCCACTCACCGCGGCGGTCTGTACGCTCGACGAGATCCGGCGCATGACCGGCGACCTCTTCGCCGCCGAGGCTGCCTGGCTGCCGCAGTTTAGATAGTGAGTGTTAGGCTCCATCTCCGTGAGTGTCGAGCGTTTCCTGGTAGTCGCGGAGCCATTGCATGACCTCATGGAAACGTCCGAGCGGGATATTGTGATAACTGGACACGCGAAAGCGCCGGTATAACTCACCGAAGACCGCCTGGTACGGATTGCGCCCCTTCGTCCCCGCGCTCCTGTCCTTCTCGGCCAACTCGGTAGCGATTGCCTTGACGAGGCCGCTGATTTCGGCGGCCTGGGCGTCACTAATGACCTGGCCCGAGGAGACCAGACCTTCGATGCTATCGACGCGACGCAGCAGGTTTCCCACCACGGCCGCGGCCTGATCCAGGCGACCGGACAGAGCGTTGTGATGCTCGATGAGGCTGAGTTCCAGGGTCGCCAAGCGCATGTCTGTCTGCTGCTCATAAGCAAGCTGTTGCCGGGCCATGTTGGCAATGGCGAGGGCCATCCGCTCGATGTGTTCGAGCGCCACGATGTCGGACCTCGGGTCCGCCGGCGCAGGCGCTGTCCTGGTCGTCTCGATGCCGGTCTCGCGGGCAAAGGCCTCGTAGACGACTTTGCGGACCCAACGCTTGTAGGATTTCAGGCGTTCTCGCAAATCCTCACGGACGCGGCTGGGCTCAATACTGGCCAGCCACATGGGGATGGCCTCGATATCCATACAGACCTGGACCTGTGGGCCGCCCCGTGTTTGAAGACGGATCTGGCGCGTGCTCTCGAAGAGCACTTCATCGGCCTTGATTTTGCGGAATTGCGTGGCCCAGTTGATGCCGAGGGGACGTAGAGGGAGATAGATCTCCGCTGTCTCGGTCCGTGCGGCGAGCACTTCATCCTCCCCCGCTTGAGTGAGCACGACAAGGCGTTGCTCAACGGGATCGAGTATCTCGGACTCGTCACTGGTCATCGTGGGCCCTTACACTCCTTTCCTGAAGGTGTTGTCATGATGACAACACCTTCAGGACCGCGTTCTCGCCGTTCCGCCGGCATTATCTCATAGAGGGCTCCCGGTAGACGCTTCGAGCGACAGGTGCGTGTAGATGATGCCGTCCAGAGTCTGTCATGAATCGCGTCTGAAGCAATCGACACCATCACTGGCCGGCGGGAGCAGCGCTCTGCTGCCGCAGATGGGCCTGCCAGGTCACGGCGGACGAACTCGCGGCATCGGGGGCGGCGCGCGCCACCGTGCTGCGGTGCGGCGCCGTCCGCACGACCTCGGGATCGGTGTAGGCCTCGTGCGCTATCTCCGCCAGGATCTCCGCGTACTCGTCCAGGTCGGCCTTGGAGAAGCTCTCCGTGGGCTCCAGCGTCATCGGCTCGGGCACGATGAACGGATGGTGGCTCGTCCAGTAGACCTGGACGCCGAAGTCCACCGTCCGGGCCTCGATATCCTCCGTCCCGACTCCCGTCTCCTCGGTCAGCTTCTCCCAACTGTAGCGAATCTGCTCCAGCCGGGGCGTGGTGTTCTCGGGATACGAGACGCCCAGGCCGGGGATCTCGCTCAGCCGCTTGGCCAGGTAGTTGTTGTTCAGCACGGCGGTCCGGGCCACCTCCCTCAGGCCCTCCGCCCCCAGGCTCAGCACCCAGGCGTAGGCCCGCAGCACCGTCTGGGCGTTGCCATGGAAGGCCCGCGTCGTGCCAATGCTGTGCGGGCGGTCGTAGTCCAGCGCGTAGCGCCCCCCGTCGTAGACGACGTGCGGCACCGGCAGGAATGGCTCCAGCCCCGTCCTGACGCCCACCGCCCCCACCGAGAGCCCGAAGGCCCCGTGCGGCGTGCCGAAGGTCTTGTGCAGGTTGAACTGGCACAGGTCGAAGCCCGCCTCGCGCGCCCGCGCGATGCCCAGGATGCCGTTGGCGTTGGCCTGGTCGTAGGCGCACAGCCCCCCCGCCTCGTGCACGATCTTGACGAACTCGTCCACGTGCGGGTTGTAGAGGCCCGTGTCCTCGGGGTTGACCATCATCAGCCCGGCCGTACGTTCCGACACGGCGGCGCGCAGAGCGTCGGGCTCGGGATAGCCGTTGGGCCCCGGATACAGCGTGATGACCTTGAAACCGGCGGTGGCGGGGGCGGCGGCGTCGATGGGATGGGAGAAGAGGGTGGAGATGATCTCGGTGCGTTGATCCGCCTCGCCGCGCGCGCGGTGATAGGCCTTGATCATCAGGGCGTTGGTGAAGACGCCGTGGGCGCCGCCGCCCGGCTGGAAGGCGAAGTGGTCCAGGCCCGAGATGGCCTTGAGCACGCCCTCGAAGCGATAGATGATCTCCAGCATGCCCTGCACGGTGTCGTCGTCCTGCAGGGGGTGCAGCTCGGTGACCTGGGGCAGGCGGGCCAGCCGCTCGTTGACCAGCGGATTGTACTTCATCGAGCAGGTGCCGTTGCCCAGGTCGATGCTCACGTTGTTGCCGAAGGTCATCTGCGAGAGGCGCATGTAATGGCGCAGGATCTCAGGCTGGGAAATCTGAGGCAGAGCCGGCGGAGTGCGCCGCACCAGGTCGGAGGGGAGTTTGGCCAGCGGATCGCCCACGCTCGCCTTCACCTCCGGCTCGACCTCGGGCAGCAGCAGGCCGCGCTCGCCTTCGCTCCCCATGGTCATCAGCACCGGCTCGTTCCAGGCCGCCTCGTGGAATCGCCGCTTCAGCAACTCGCGCTTGCCGTTCACGCCAACACCTCCTCCATCGCGCTCGCCAGGCGCTCGATGTCGCCCTTGTTATGGATCTCCGTGACGCAATACAGGGCGCTCTGCCCCAACCGTGGCAGCTCCCGGCTCAGGTCCTTGCCGCCGAAGATGCCGCGGTCGCGCAGCGCCCGGTTGACCTGCGCGACGGTGCGCCCGCTACCGTCGAAGCTCACCACGAATTCCTTGAAATGCGCGCCAGCGGCGAAGGGGATGGTCACACCCTTGATGGCGCCGAGACGTGATATTGCGTACTCCGTGCGATAGAGGATGGACTCGCCAAGCTCCCGCAGGCCGGTTGGACCCAACAGCGCCAAGTAGGCGCCGGCCACGATGCCCCACAGGGTCTGCGTGGTCCCCGTGAAGTCCTTGGCCTGCTCTCTACGCACGTAGTGGGTGCTCTCGAAGTTCACCCAGCCAAAGGTGTTCTCGCCCTCCACCACGGTCGGCAGGATGCCCACCAGCAGGGTGGGGTGTTCGGTGAGGAAGCGCTCTTCGTGGCGGGTGGCGATAAATCCGGCCAGTCCCCCGCCGAAGTTCATGTGCAGGCCCAGGGGCTGCAACTCACCGCAGACGATATCGGCGCCGTAGGCGACCGGGGCGGCCAGCACGCCGAGCGATGACGGATCGACGCCGACGACGAAGAACCCGCCGCGCCCGTGCACGGCCTGCCCGATGGCCGCCGCGTTGGGCTCCACCAGGCCAAGGTACGAGGGCATCTCCAGGTAGACCGTCGCCGTGCGCTCCGAGAGCAGCGACGAGAGTCGCTCCATGTCCAGGCTGCCGGTCGAGAGGTCGCACGGTACCGTGCGCACCGCGGCCACCGCCCCACAAATGGCCTTGATCTGAGCCGTGCGCTCGGGACTCAGGATCTCGGGGATCAAGATCTCGTCGCGCCCCGTCAAGCGGCAGGCCATCAGCAATGAACTGGCGGCCGCCGCGCCCCAGTCGTAGGTCGGCGCCCCGACGGCGTCCAGGCCGACCAGCTCTCCGATCAAGCTCTGATACTCGAATTGCGCCTGTAGGGCGCCCAGGTTGGAGTGCGGGCCGCCGACGTAGGTGGTCAGGAACTCGCCGCGCGAGGCGACCTCGTCGCAAACCGCCGGCACATAGTGCTGCCAGCAGCCGGCGCCGCGGAAGTTCAGGTACTCCTCACAGGTGCTGTTCTTCTCCAGCAGCCCGCGCACGTGCCGCTCCAGCTCACATTCGGAGGCCAGGCGCGGCGGTAGATCAAGCTCGCCATGGAAGCGCAGCCGCTCCGGGATGCCCGCATACAGCTCCTCTTCGTCGGACACACCGACAACGCGGCGCATCTCTTCCCTGCTGAGGGGCGCGGAGTTGGGGATGTATGGATACGCCGCGCGGTGTTCAAGCTCTACCATTGCCGACTGCTACCTTTCTGGTACCCCAAAGGTACCCATCCGTTCCTGCTTCATCCAAGACTGCTGCCCAAGGGCAGTCTGACGTCCCGTCCACAGGCGATTAACATCCCGACGTAGCCACTACCGGGATGGCGCTCACCCGGAGCGCTTCGTCGCGCAGATTCTGTGCGGCATTGTAGTCCCGATCCACCAGTCCCCCGCACTGGGGACACACCTGGCCTTTGCGCTCGCCCCGCTGCGACGCCCGGAAGTTGGTCAACGCCGCGCCCAAGTTGCGGAAGGCGCCTTCTGGCGCGCACTTGGTGACCTCGTACACCCAGGGGAACTGCGACCCTTTGATGCTGTTGAAGCGCTGCTTGAGCGTCAGAACGCTGTCCGGCCGGCGGCCTTCGTCAAGAGCGCGTTTGATCTCGGCCAGACCCCAGTTGTAGGCGAACCTGGCCGTGCCAGCAGCCTTGCGGAAGTAGACTTCCTGCTCAGGCGTCGGGTTGAGCCGGATCTTGTGCGCCCGTAGCATCGTTCTTCAATGCTTCTTTCGATAGCTCCGCAGACTTTACAGTCGATTGGAGACGCCATGCACGATAGTCAGCACATCTTTCACTAGCTCTCGCCCGAGTGACCGTGTCTGTTGGGTGAGCACTGGCACTGCGTCAAACGGTCACGATGCGCCGCCAGCGCGCCTACTAGACAGTGCACATGGTAGCATGGCCGTTTCAGCCCGGTCAATAAGGAGCTACACCCTACGCCGAGGTGCGGCCATTGCGGCGCGCAATACGCGCTGCGCCTCCAGCAATCCGTCCCGGCGACGATCGAGCGGGCCGCTCATGGCCCCATACTCGCGGTCTTCGTGTTCGATGCTCATCACGCCGTCGAAGCCGACCTCGCGCAGCAGAGACACCCAGCGGCGCCAGTCGATGCGCCCGCGGCCGGGCAACCGGTAGGTCCACCACCCCGCGCCGAAGTAGCCGGTCTGCTGCAGGCGGTCGGGAAAGATCTCCGTGTCCTTGGCGTGGGCCAGGAAGACGCGGCCGGCCACCGCGCGCAGGGCCTGTTCGTGGTCGATGCCCTGCCAGACAAGGTGGGACGGGTCGAAGTTCAAGCCCAGGTTGGCCGCGGGCACCAGGCTGAAGAGGCGCGCCCAGCCCGCGGGGGTCGTGGCGACGTAGTTGACGCGCGGCCCCGGCCAGTTCTCCAGGATCACGGTGACGCGCCCCATGGCAGCGTGCTCGGCGAGAGACGCGTAGTACTCGGCAAGCTGACTGTAATTGTCGTCCTCCGACGCCGCGTCGTCGCGGCCCGGAAACGTACACACCTGGCCGACGCCCAGCTCGGCGGCGGTATCCACCGCGGCGCGGACCACGGCGCGGATGCGCTCCCGCGCCGCCCGATCGGCGTCGAGCAGGTTGCCGAAGCAGGTGATCGTGCTGACCTCCAGGCCTGCCCTACGCACGGCCTGCACCGCCTTGCGCGCCTGCGCCGCGTCGCCCCCGGCGTGCCGTCCCATGTCTAGCTCCAGGCTGTCAAAGCCCGCCCCTGCCGCCCATTGGGCCACCTCCTCGATAGGTTGATCGCCCATGATGGCCGTGAAGAATGCGATCTGCATGTCCGTCCTTCCTATTCGTCCCAATTGACACGTGCTTACCGGCATAGCGGGATCAAGCTAGCGTAGCAGCGCCGCGCCGCCTCCGCGGCGGGCAGATGCCACAGATCCTCATTGAACATCTCTATCGAGAAGTAGCCGTTGTAGCCGTGCCGCTCGAGCGTGGCGATGAGCGCTTCCAGGTCGAGGATGCCCTCGCCGGGCAGCACGCGATCGCTGTTGCAGTTGCTCAGGTCACCCGGCTTATCGCGCATGTCGTTCAGGTGCACGTGCTTGATCCACCGGACCGTGGTCGCGGTCAGGTGCTCAAACTTCGTGGGCGTCGTGTGATAGTGCGCGGGATCGAAGAGCACGCCAACCTGAGGATGGTCGACCCTGGCGGCGACAAGCACCGCGCTGTGCAGGCTCTTGATCAGCGGCCCCCAATTGAATTCCAGGGCGATGGAAACGTCCAGGCCCTCGATCTGCCGTGCCAGGTTACTCAGGGTGCCGGCCACGGTGTCCAGCGCGGCCAGCGGATCGGCCACGGGTTGAGCGGGGCCATCGGTGCCCACAACAAGGGTGCCACCGCCGAACTCGTGGATCAGCCTGGCGTTGCGCAGGTGCAACTCGTAGTTGGCTTGCCGGGACTCCGGCGCGGAAAAGCATTCCAGAGCCTTCTCGAAGCCGCCGATAGCGCGCAGGTTGCGCGCCGCCAGCAGATGGCGCACGTCGTCGACGTCGTGGCCCCAGGCCAGCCAGTCCTTGACGTGGGGCAAGACGAACTCCACGTTGCGGAAGCCGGCGGCGGCGTAGGCGTCGAGGGCTTCCACGAGGTCTTCGTGACGCGTCGAGACGGAGTTGATGGCAAGCTGTTCTATCTTCACAGGTTTCTCCACAGTCGCAGATAGGTATGGGCGACCCGCAGGTCTTCCAGCGCCTCCGCCGCCTCGCACGGCGGCGTGCGCTCGCCCTTGATGGCGGCGATGAAGTTCATCGCTTGCTGGCGCATGGCATGGACGGGGGGCAGCACCGGCACGATCGTCTCGGGCGGCCTGCCCTGGCCGGGGTCGCGCAAGATCTCCACGCGGCCGGGTACGTGCTGGGCCAGGGGCGCGGGCAACTCCAGTTTGACGTAGCCGTGCTCGAAGGCGACCAGGGCCGCTTCCTGCCAGCCCAACGACGTGCCATATGGTGACATCTCGATCACGCCGGCCACACCACTGTCGCTCTGTACCGCCAAAAGCACCCCCGATGGATCGGCGTAGGTCACACTGTAAGGCTCGCCGAGCAGGTAGCGCATCAGGTTCACTTGATGGATATAGTAGTTGACGAAGGAGACGTACTCTTTGTACGTCGCCTCATCCATGTCGGCCGCCGGCGGGTCCGCATCCGGGGGCGGCACCGGCTCGTCCGAGCGGATTAGATCGTCGAAACCGCCGGCAATCCAATCGCCGGCCGGCATGATGATGCGCACGTAGCGCAGCGCGCCCAGCTCGCCGCTGTCCCGCAAGCGCGCGATCTCCTGCCTGGCGTAGATCGTGGCGGGGTCGCTGCGCTTGTGGTAGCCGACCATGTGCCAGGAACCGCCCTCCCGCAACGCGGCCAGCATGCGCTCGCCCACGGCCACCGAGGCAGCCAGCGGCTTCTCCGTCAGCACGGGGATTCCCGCCGCGTACAGAGGAGGGATGACCCGGCCATGCTGCGTGAATTGCTGCGGCGCCACGATACCGTCAAGCTGTTCGTGGGCCAGCATCTCGGCGGCGCTCCGGTAGACGCGCGACACGCCGTAGCGCTGCGCCACCTGCTGGGCCAGCAATGGCCGAACCTCGGCAATCGCCACGACCGAACACTCGGGCAGCGCGGCATAGTTCCGCAAGTGGGCAGCCTGCCCCATGTTCCCCACCCCGACAAAGCCGATACGTATCTTCCCCTCGGACATATCCTCGTGTTGCCTCATTCCTTGTCTACTACCGGGGCTTCAGCGGCGCGTTTGCCGCGCCATGCCCGCATGCCCAACGAATGCTCAGCCGCGTACCGCTCCCGCGGTAAGCCCGGCGATGAACTGGCGCTGCATCGCCGCATAGACGACGATGATCGGCACGATGCTCATGGTCAAGGCCGCGAAGAGATGGATCCAGTCGGTGCGATAATTGTAGAAGAAATTCTGCAATCCGAGCGGCAAGGTCATCAGATTGGGGTTGCGGATGAAGATCAGGGCCAGGAAAAACTCGTTCCAGGAGCCGATGAAAGCCAGGATCGTGACGGTGGCCAGACCCGGCTTGGAGATCGGCAAGATGATGCGCAGAAAAGCCGTCAGATGGGTGCAGCCGTCGATGCGCGCCGCGTCGGTCAGTTCCTGGGGAATCGACTGGAAGAAAGCCCGCAACAGGAAGATCGACAGCGGCAGCCCGCCCGCCGTGTAGGGCAGGATCAGCGCGAAATAGGTATCGACAAGATGCAGGCGCACTATGATCACGTATAGCGGTATGATATTAATTGGTACCGGCACGATCAGCAGTAGCACAAATGTCAAGAAGAGCAGCCGCTCCCCGCGGAAGTGGAAGGTGCTGAAACCATACGCGGCGGCGGAGGACAGCACCAGGGTGAGCAGCACCGTGCCGGCCGCCACGATCAGGCTGTTGATGAAGAATTGGGGGATCTGCGCCTGACTCCAGGCGTAGGCATAGTTGTCCAGGTTCCATACTTTGGGCAGGCCCCAGGGGTTGGCATAGAAGTCATAGGTTCCCTTGAACGAGCCAAAGAGCACGGCGACCAGCGGATACGCCACCACAACGGTGAAGGCAACCAACACCAGATAGATGGCGCCATTGCCCACCGTTGCCAGGGGACGGAGCCGTCGCCGCCGCTGCGCCGTGCGCGCCAGGGCGCCGGATGCCGTTGCGGACCCATACGTACTCATGTCTCTACCTCCACATTCCCCTCTTGTGCCATGTGCGCGCCGCTCAAAAGTATCGCTCCTGCCGCATCAGGCGCAACAGCGTGAGCGACACGGCGCTGACCAGGGCGAGCAGCACAAACGACATCGCCGCGGCATAGCCGAAGTGGTAGAACTGAAACGCCTTGATGTATATGTCCAGGGTGGCCACATTGGTGGCATTGGCGGGCCCGCCCTCGGTCATCACGTAGACCAGATCAAACACATTGAACGCGCCCAACGTGGCCAGCGTCACATTGATCGCCGTGATCGGCTGGAGCAGGGGCAGCGTCACCCGCCAGAAGCAATCCCAGCCGCTGGCGCCGTCGATGCGGGCGGCCTCGTAGAGCTCGTTGGGGATGCTCTGCAGTCCCGCCAGGTTGATGACCATGTGGAAGCCAAACCACTTCCAGATGTCCACGATTATGAGCGCGCCCAGGGCAAGGCTCGAATTGCCCAACCAGTCTTGCCTGAGCGCACCCAGGTGCAGGAATGACAGCAGGCCATTGACCAGGCCGAAGTTGTAATCGTAGATCCAGTTCCACAGCAGCCCGACCACCACGAAGGAGAGAACGACCGGCAGAAAGAGCACCGTGCGGAAGATAGCGCGACCGGGCAGCGCCCTGTTGAGCAGCACGGCCAGGGCCAGGGCCAGCGAGATCTTGCCGGCCACTGTACCGACGGCGTAAATGACGTTGTGGATGATAGCCTGCCAGAACTCCGCGTCGCGGAAGACATCGAGGTAGTTTTGCAGGCCAACCACGCGCAGGGGATTGATGCCATCCCAGGACACGAAGCTCAGGCCAAACCCGACCAGCATCGGCAAGAGCGTGAAGATGAAGAAGACGAGCAGAGCCGGGGCAATCCACAGGTAGGGCTGCAGGCGGACGATCCACCTTTGCCCATGCGCCGGCCGGACCTGCTCGGATGGTGCAACCCTGACCTGCATCGAGCGTCTCCTCGTCTAGGTTAGAAAGCGGTGGTGGCCGGCCACCGGGCGTGCCTCGAAAAAGTTCGCGGGGCGACCTGACCCTGAAGGGTCATGGCAGGCACATCAGGCCGCTTCCCCGCCAACCAAAGCGAGGCACACCCCCGGCCACCCAACCGTCTCGACTAGTGCTGAAACTTGTAGCCCTGTGCGAGCAGCCCGGCAAAGGTATTCTGGATATCCTTGGCCACGTTCTCCGCAGTCAGGTTCCCGGCCACGCCGGCCTGGATCCCTTCCTGGAAGGCGCGGGTGATCTCGGGCGGCCAGTACCAATCGAGGTAGGTCGTCATGTTCGGAACAAGCGCCTTGAGCTGGAGGGCCACCGGATCGTTGCTGCCGTTCACATGCTGGTTAGCGGCGACGGACTCACTGCCGTCTTGCACCAGGTACGCGTCGCTGGCATCGGTGGTCAGGAACTCGATCAGCTTCACGGCAATATCCTTGCGCTCCGGTGCAATCTTGGAGTAGATGCACGCCGGGCCGACTCCGCCGGGGAACTGCGATTTGACGGGATAGGACACCAGTCGCGGCATACCCATCACGTGCAGGTCCATGTGCGGCGGCTTTTGCTGGCGCACCGGGGTGATCACGGCGCTGCCATACCACATCCAGAACGCGGCGCGGCCGGTGAGGAACTCGATCTGCGCGCCGGGCGTATCGATGCTCAGCACGTCCTTGGTGAACAGGTTGTCCCGGGAGAACTGGAAGATGAGGTCGAGCGCCTGCACCACGTCGGGATCGGTGAATTTGCCCTTGTTGCTCAGGATCTGGAACGTGCGCTCGATGGAGCGATTGCGCGTGACCTGGGCAAAGGTGGTGAAGAACCAGACCGGCCACAGATAGATGTTGCGACCCTGGTGGGTAAACGCGCCCAAGCCGTTCTTGTTCAGAGCCGCGCCAATGCGCTTGAGGTCGGCGTAGGTCTTGGGTAGCGGCATCTTGATGTCATCCAAGAGGGCCTTGTTGACGAAGATGGGGAACCCACCGATGGCTCCAAATGGCAATGCATACAGATGCCCCTTAAGCGTATAGGTCTTGATGCCGTACGGCTGGTACCGCTCGCGGATGGATGGGGTAGCGATGGGATCGAGGTTCATCAGCGTGCCGGCGAGTGCATAGCGCCGCACGTCCTGGCCGTTCAGTAGCAGCACATCGATTTGCTCACCGGACGCCTGCGCCGCCGTGAACAGCGCCACGAACCGTTCCGATGGCATGACGGAATAGCTAATGCTCACGCCCGGATTCTGTTTCTCGAAGTCCTTGAACAACTTGTACAGGCCATGAGGAGGGGTCAGCGGGCCGGTGCCGATGACGGCCAGCTTACCGGTATAGGCCCGGCTGCGGGATGCCGCGGCGGCGCCGGGCACATTAGCCAGCGCGTTGGGAACCAACGTGCTCAAACCGGCGGCCGCGCCCGTCGCGGCCGTCGTGCGCAGAAAGTCGCCTCGCGAAACCTGCTTATCACGCGTCATATCACGCTCTCCTACCAATCTCTGTTGCCTGAGGCTGAAGCCTCACGGCAGACACCAGGCCCTGATGGGCCGTCGCAGGCCATGTATGGCCCCGTTCCTGCCATGACCCTTCAGGGTCAGGCCAACCCGCGTGAACCTTTTCGAGGCACACCCCTCTCTGGGGGTCACATTGCCGGAGCGCCCATCGATCTACTCTGATGAGCGCGGTGCATGTCAGGGCATCAGCACCTCCTTCTCTTCTCGCCAGGCTGTCCACGGCCGCTCACCCACGATGGGACCGCAGGGGCGTTCGCCGTCGAGTCCGGGCACGGTGGAGCGGCGCACGATCAGCTCGCAGTCGGGCAAGGCAGGATCGGCCGTCCAGACACGGCCCTCGATCTGCTC